>Ga0181612_178733_pt1 | contig 20866 bp, 14 predicted proteins | sample HoacroProtozoa21_FD_119630 | JGI IMG/M metagenome (GOLD analysis project Ga0181612, IMG submission 119630) | Hoatzin crop microbial communities from Cojedes, Venezuel. Combined Assembly of Gp0051906, Gp0051904, Gp0051908
AAGGAAAAAAAAAAAAAAAAAAAAAAAAAAAGGGGGGGGGGAAGGGGAGAGAGAAAGAAATTAAATTGGGGTCCAATGCACTAATGAGAATTAGCTGCAGCGCTGGTAATAGCTGTGCTGTGTTATGGCTGTGCTAAGAACTTTTTCTGTTTCCTACCCACTCATAGTATTTGCCTGGAAAAACACATTTTTTTTAAGCTTAGCCTTACCTGAAATGAATGCTGCTTCTTTCTGTTCTCACTGTTGCTGGAAATTGAAATGGCTGCAGATACAGAGCAGTGTAAAAACATGATGAGCTATGTAGCTTGGGAGCAACTGAGCAGCTGAATACTGCATTATTGAGAAATCATTTGCTACCTCTGGGTGTTAGTGAGAAACTGGAGAGTCCTAGACTGGCAGTCAGGGCAGAGCATAGGATGAATAAACATTACGGAGTGCTGAGTATTTACTAGTGATTCCAGCACAGATCTTCAGTAGTTGCATGCCATCCCACTGCATCTTGCAGGGTTGGCAACACAAAGGAAAGAAACAGTGAGTTCCAGGAGCCTTGGGGCAGAATTGATCTTGTATTGTTTCCTAAATCACCATATTATCAATGAAATGAAAGACATTTGGCTTAATGTGCGGCAGGCAATCTGCATAGGAAAACAGCCATATTTTCAAGTAACAACACGTGAGAATCATTTAAATATATATCAGTAGTCCTCAAGGGACTTGTAGATAGCTACATGAAATTGTTGTTTTCATGTGCATACCTTACTGTTGCCAAATTACTCCTGGCTTAGTATTTTGCCTATTACCTAGTTGAGATAGGAATCTCTTCAGAGCAAGGGGCTCAGTAGTTTGTAAAATATCCATATATATCGCTGGCATTGTATAAATAATAGATAATAAGCTGTAGATGCTAATGATCATTAATATTGCAAGTGTTAAACTGGAAATTCTAATTCCTAGCTTCTTAGATGATTGCAAGTATAAATATTTCTTGACTCAGCATGGTGAGTAGTCACAAAAAATGGAAACTTCTGCAGTGCAGAGTGATTGCTGTCAAGTATATCCCAGACCCAGTAAATCTCAGGTTATGGAATTTGTTCCAAAATCTGCTCTTGCTATGGTATTGTGCTGCAGAACGAGTTTCTGCATTTTTTAAAGCTAACACAAAATATCCACTCCATATGGTTTTGGAGACGTACTTAAAATATGAGCCAAGTTCAAGCTGATGCAGCGCCGTCTTCCTGAGCCCTGAACTAGTCTAAAACAATTTCTTTGAGAGGTGCGATCCCATTCATCTCAATGAGATTTTAAGTCAAAGCCTAAAGAAAGAAATTTCAGTGACAGCTTTTAAACCTTTTCATTACTATCTGTTTAAAGCAAATGTATTTAATTAGGAGTAAATACAGTAAATGTACCTATACCATATTTCCAAGCAGTTTCCCACCTCCTTCTGGGTACCAAAAGCTCATTTTGTTCCCTACCTATGTAGTACAACCAAAGACTTCAATCTGCTTATACACTGCCAATTTCAAATCTTTGGCACAGAAGGAATTGGAAGTACAGAGAGAACAGTAGTCACGGTAAACAAGTCAAGGATTACTCTATGGTATTGAACTTCCTAAGCTATTGGGGTTGAAAGCTGCCTTTTCATTCTGTCCCCAAGATCATTTAAAGCTTCACTAAAATAAATAAGCTTGTGCAGACTGGATTTTGAATAGTCAGGTTAAAATAACTACTTTCATTATTTAAATCAAAGGGGTTACTGAATTTGCTGCTAGCTACATTAAGTACTGCAAAATTTCAAAACTGATCATTTATTTGTTCCATGTATATCATTACATGGGATGTACAATGAACATGTCTTTATTAGGTCCACATCTCAGCAGGATTGTACAGTGGCTCTTCAATAAGTGAAAGCAGGTAGCAAGAGTAGTGTATGTGGAGGGATGGGAATCTCAAACCCACTTATTTTGGTTTAAAGTTTATCATGCAGAGAAGGAGCATGGGTATAGTTTATCCACTGGAACACACTGATGGAAGAGACTTCTATTTGACTTGACATACTGGGCAAGAGCTTAGAACAAAGCAAAACCAATCCTCTCCAGAAAAACAAGCATGTAAAAAAAACACCTCATTTCTTTTGGTTCATAAAAAACCCGAAATATTTCTCATTTATATCTCCCATGTTTTTAATGGAAGACAAAGACGTTTTTAAGATGAAAATGTTGTGTATTCACATGCAATTCTTAAAAAACACAAGCTATTTTGAGCAGTGAATTGCAAGCCAGCCAGTGAAAGAAGCAGCAATATGTTCCTAGGAAATTTTCATTCCTCCCTCTGTTCTGCAGAGGAATGATACTTACATTAATTTTGAAAAACAAGCACAAGCAGAGACATTTAAACTCAGCTACAAGCCTTCCCTATTTCTAACACCAAAGAATGAATGGTATTGAGAATGGCAGCAAAGCATTACTGTTTCAGTGCCACACTGCTGGGAGCACAGGGCACTTGTACGAGGCTTTGACACCGCTCCTGGAAGTCAGACTTTCAGGTGTAGCTCTTTCCCAGGGGCTCAAAAAATATCCATAATGTGTCCCCTGCCTCATCACAGATGTATCAGTAACATATCATGGACCTCTGGAAACAGGTATCTGTGGATGTCCATAAAACGGTGTGCAGAGACATTCCAGTCCTGTTCAGAAATCCTGCCCCACTGAAATCAATGGGACCTTTCCCAGGGAAACACACTGGGGCCAGAATTTCACTGGCAGCGTTAACTGGAGCCGTTCTCTCTAGATCACGTACAGGATATGCAGAGGGAAGGCTGCATTTCAGCATAGAAATAAAATGTCATTGTGTTCAGATTTGTTCGCTAGTAACTCAGAATCTTTGTGGAGGATAAAAAATGAGCTCTAAAAGAAAGCACTGAACCCCTTCAAGGCTGCACAGTGTATTCCAGGTGTACCTTCACCATCAACATTCTACCTGAACATTAGACAGTGACTAATACTCCCATTCAGATGTTTTTTTGTCACTTTTAGGAAGGGTTGTAAATCTCTGTGAGCTCTGACTATGCAACAGTTCCTATCATTTGCAAGTGATTAATACAGGCATTCAACCAGGAGAAGTTTCAAGCATCAAAGAGTTAAAACTAAATTTCAGTAAAACTTCAGGGAAGACACTTGTCAGATTCCTTGTGGTTTGATTCAGAAAAACTGATGTTGTCTCATCATACATGAAAATTTTTGAGTGGCATCTACATGAAAATTTTCGATAATTCCATTTTTTTAAATTGTGGTTAGTGAAACTTTTGCTTATACAGACAAAACTGGTAACCATATGGGAAGAGACAGCTGCAAAAACTTGCGTCTTTTGGTAGACTTTGGGGCTCATTGGCTGCCCAGCGCTGATCGACCAGATACCTTTGCTGCTTCAAAGCAACTGGTTTGGCGACCTTACCCCCCAAATATTGCGCGATTCGAGTGCCACTGAATTATCTTTAAAATGCAAAAGGGATTGAAAGACTGGAAGGCTGCAGTTCTTTTGTGCTCCTGGCATGTAAGCAGGGGAAACCGTTAGCTGGGCTAGCTCTGCCATCTGCAGCTCAGAGCCGGCAGGACCGCGCTGTCCTCAGCGGCGGCGCAAACTTTCGTTGCTGGAAGTGCAAGAATTCTCATGGAGACAAGAGGTTTCACTGAAGAGGGTAATCGCTAATTAAATTAGCAATAGAATACATGAGTTTATGGTATGCAAAAGTAAGGTGAAAGAGAGCTTTTATACTGGTCTTCCTGCTAATCTTCACTGCTACCAGAATGAGCATCTGTTCTCAGAATAGAATAGAAACCTGGCGTTAGAACAAAAATCATAAGGCTAAAACCATTTTTGGTGTGACTGGAGTGATCTCAGAGCTGAATCTGACACCCTTACCTATGAAGGCCTATTTTGGCTCTGCTGATAACTGAATTATTACTGGAAATTACGTGTGGAACCATATTCTCAGAACCCTCTAACTCCTGTCTGCAGTGCCTCCAGTATCTCCTCATATAACTCCCTTCTTAAAACATACTGTTTTCTGAAACCTATAAATGCTAGTCTTCTCTAAAAAATAGGTCATTAAAAAATAAAATATATCAAGTCATTCCAGATGTGTTTTACTGGTGCAAAAAAACGATCTCCTTTATTGTGTTCCCTACTTTCACTTCCCTGAGCCCCAAGGGTATAATATTACCATTTTCTCAAGTTGGATCCAAGCCCTGTAATTGATGAATTGTCCATAAGATCTGTGTGGAACTCCACCAAAATCACTGACACTCTGTACAGCACCAAAAAGCATGCATGTGTCCCAGTGTGTGCCGGACACCCACAAATAGAGACTTTTCATGCCAATGACTTCTCTCCCTGTAAAGCGCTGTGTTCGTCTCTAGCACTGGCTCCAACTGCTGTTGTTGCTGTCCACAGTGAAACAGCAATGGTTCTGCAGTAATGGTCAGACATCATTGTGATGATCTCAAATAAGAAAACATGACTGGAAACTAATTCTAATAATTCTGGGTTACTAGGCATCGTGTGGAGTTCTTTCAGTATGTTTTAGTACTACAGAGGGGAAGTATATAATCTATTATGATACACATTCTTCCAAATATGTTTTAAAAGCTAAAAGAAGCATAGCTTTTCTTGTAATTTTGGGCTTCATTCAGTTGCCCACCCACTTAAGACACCTTCTAGTGCGTGAACGATGGACATGAAGCCTTGTGTCCTTCTGGGACAGCAGGAACAATCAGATGGGTCAGATCCAGCATAACCTAGGGCATTTCGGCTGGCACTAGGCACCTGCGTGCAGGCAACTGAGTCCCACCTTTTGTGTTGCCTAAATGCGGAGCTTGGAAATGTCTAATCATGTCTTGTCAAGCATTGCCATTAAAGGTTCTGGGTCCCTAGAAATGTAGAAATTATTTCTGTGATCATACATCGTCTTAAAGACTGCACTGAAGTCTTTAAGGCTTTAGGATGTTTTCCTGGGTGGCTGATTCTGAGCTGTGCAGACAATGCTTGTAGAAGAGATCATTTTGTTGGTGTTCCAAATATTATAGTGCTACAGTACAGACTTGTACATTTTAATAGTATCCAATGCTTGAAAAAATGTCAAAATAGATGTTTTGAAAAGGAATCTCACATAGTGAGATGAGGATATCTGTGGGGAACAGGCAGTCTAAGCCTCAGGCTTCTATATGCCAATGAATGTAGGAGTATGTAAAACATTTTGTTAGCTTTGTTTTAAGAAGTCACTTCATAAAATGATGCAGTCAAATGAGACTGCCAGTTACCCTGCTCACTAGCAGTTAAAGACAGCAGGTGGTTTTGACCAGCCTAGCTCTTAAATGCATCTTGTCCCCACATTCTTCATCTAGCTCTTTGCAAAACCAAGCTACTGATTGTCAGTGGCAGGTTCCTCAGACTTAGGATAATTGGACCGCGATCTTTTCCTCTTTCAGGGATTTGGTTTTGAGTCACTTTAGATTTCAAGTAGGACTCAAAGGTCACTGAAAAAGACTGTGAGATTTAATATCAATCATCGTTAATCCAGTTCATTTTACATTTGTGCACAATTCACATGAGCGAGATGCATTTAAAATGGACTTGTCATTACAGAGTTCAATGCTGTCCTATTACTTGGGCATCCAAAGCTGACCTTACAATTTTCAGACTTTAGAGGGAGAAAATGGTTGAGAATTCCCCAGTCCCAGAACCAGAAGAGGAATTTGTGCAAGTCCATACAGCTCCCAAATATCCAGGAGATGAGACTGTCCCATGTCCCAGTGTAGGGGCCCTGGCTCTTGTCATTTTGAGTCCATGCGTGTGAGATCGGTCAGGCATTGCTACATTTTGAGTCCTATCCAGTTTTCATCTCGAGTGTGAAGTGAAAGAGATTATAGAGAGGATTAGCAGTCAAGATATCTGGAGGCAGCAGGGACTCCTCAGTGTGCACTGTGGTGAGTGCACAATGGGAAAAATCTTTGCCAGATGATAAAGAAGTAACATTCTCTTTGTTGCCAACAATAAATATATACAGAAGAGTAAATGTGTCATGAATAAAGTGTCTCTAAGGAAATCTTGGAAGACCCTACATGTATATTTACATACTTTTAGTCCCAGCAGCAGTAGAGCTATGTGAGTGTGGTGCTCTGCCCAGGCTAACTAGTTTGTTAAGAATTATCACAGCTATCTTTTTCATGCTAGTTACTGTCAGTTCATAATGAGACAATTTAGGCAGCTCTGTCAGAAACCCAGACTTTTGAGAACCAAAGCAACGGTGTCGATTATGATGACGAATCTCTCTCACACAAAACCTGAGCAAGTGCCTGCAGGTTTCAGAATAAATTGAATAAGAACTCAAAATACAACACCTTTTTCACAGCATAAACTGTATCCTGCAAATACTTTAGGACCTGATACTCATAATTTTTGGTAGAACACTGAAACAGAGGAAAATCTGAGCCCAAAGTGCACAATCTGATAGCAGCTCTCCATCTATTAGATTACCTTGCCGATATTTATCTACAAAAGTACATGTAAAACGTCTATGTAAGGAAAAAGTCAATGAGGCAACTGCAGATTCAGTTTCTGCAGTTGAAAAAAAATAATTCCTCATACTGAAGCTCTTCATTCTCCCTGCTGCTTTATGTTATCTCTGTTTTAACTGCTGTTAATGAAAGGCTCATCAAAAGGCAGTGCCAACACACTATAATATTTAAATACTGAATTAGTCTCTCAGTCCGCGTGGCAGCTCCCTTTCAGCTATTTTCCCTGTATACTTGGCATCTCCATTGATATGAATGAGAGTGGAGTGCACATGGGGAGAATGGAGCAAACATTGATCGGCTGTGCAGGGAGAAGAATTTGCCTCATGTCTTATATATTTGCTAAAGTATGGAAGGAAAGCATTGCCGGCTGAAGTAAATCCAAGCAAGACATGCTAAAATTAAGTAAATAACTCAAAACGAGACTCGCTTAAGTTATGCCTTTCTGCAGCTGCCATTCTAACTGTTAATAATTTGACCAACTTGTTGCCTCACTTATGTTGGTAAAAAAAGCTACACCTTCCCCTGCATCTAAATGCAGCTCTGCTTTAAAAAGTGACTAAAAATGGCATGCAGCCTCCGTGTTTATTTGGTGTCAGCTATTTCCTTATCAAATATGCTCAGTTAGCAAGTAAGGAACCTTCTCCTCCTATGTGCCAGCCCTGCAAATTTCAGGTGGAACCTAGGGGTCAACCTAGGTTTTTTCTGTTCATGCAGGATGACCAAAAAACCAAGGATCCTGCCAGCGAGAGTAAGCCCTTCATTACCTATGTGCAATTCTGTAGTCTTCTGTGGCTTTGCGTAAGGTTTAACTGACTGGAAATGATTCTGTAGTGATAAACAGGAGGGAATAGAAACCAGCTCACTGTGTTCTTTGTGGTAGATCTGCTGCGCTAAGAGGATCAAAAAGCGGTGAACAGTGGGTTTAATTACTAAGTGAACAGATAGAAAATATAGAAGACTATTTAGAGAAGAGGTTTGCTTGAAATTCCATGTTTTCAGAAATCTCCATCTTTGACATCATAGAGCATTCAAGCTGACAAGGAAAATAAAATACTTCTTTTTTTTCTTGGACATGTCATTCATGTGATGGGAAGAGAACGTATAGTCCTCATAACAAGAAAGGAACAAAATTATTTGAATTATTTTGTATGCTATAGCAAGATAAAATATCATGTTTACAACCCTCATTTATAAGAAGTCTACACTGTGGAGTGCAGCAGGTCAGAAGATCACTGTGTGTACATTTTGCTATATGGGAATGATAGCTTTCTATTTTATTATTTATTAATTCATCTTTACTGCTTTGCAATCAAGCATGAAAATTTTCTACTCTTCTGAAATCTCTGTAGTCTGGAAGACCAGAATTGAAGTTTATCTGATTTTTTAAAAAATACTTAAGCTAGCAAATAGCAAGCAAGTTTTCTCAATTCAGAGTTTTGATCCTGCAATCCCAATGCAGATGAAACTGAGCTGTACAAGGCATAGTCTGTTAGCAAGGGTAAAAAAAAGCCAAGACTATACTTTCCAGCTATGTAAATACTGATCAACTGAGTCTTTGCTTGGATGAAATCATTCTGTTCTGAATTTTTCTTCCAGTTGTGTGTAATACTGGAGCCAATGCAGGAACTGATGTCAAGACATAAAACTTACAATCTAAGTCCTCGAGACTGCTTGAAGACGTGCTTGTTTCAAAAATGGCAAAGAATGGTGGCCCCACCAGGTATGTTTCATTTCCAGTATTTTACTTCTTTTGTAGTTAAATTAATGTAGAAACAATGGGAAAATTTACTGCAAATTTACTTACAAAGGAAAGTAATAAGAATTAGCACTGTTGCAAAAGTAAGCCTGAAAATGATTCTGATGTTTTATGATTTCAGTCTGACCCAACTGATTTATAGATGTGCACACTCAGATGGTTTCACTATGACTAGGATATAATTTAGTACAAAAATATGTGTAGATGGAATGCAAAATGCCTACTGGCTCCATTAGAATTCATCGTTTGTGTAATTCAGCTTCCTGCTGTGACTCTGAAATTACAGCTACAATTCATAATTATTTGTCTTTGAGACTAATATAATGTTATTTACAGGCCTGGACCTAATCTCCTTCCTCTTGCACCTCAAAATAATACTTCTCTTTTTTCAAATTATTAAAGATTTGTATATCTAAGACTATTCACATGGGTGCCCAGGCCAAATTTTGAGAAGTACAGTTGCCCCTCTGTTCTTTTCCAATTTAAGAAAAGTTATGTAATTGTCCTGATTCGATCTGAGTTTGGAAGACTCGCAGAGAAATGGCATTCAGCACGCTCCAGCGTATTCCCTGGGGAGTGGCAGTTTTAGAGGTGAAGCCCACATCAGAGGTAGAAGGAACTGGAACGGTAGTTGCTCGTGTGTTGTATTGATGGCAGCAGTAGGGTAGAAAGCTGCCTTTAGCCTTTGCCTCTGTCTGGGTCAGTTGAGGCTGCACCCTGCATCGGAATAAGATCTGGATTTTTGTTCAGCACTGTTGTTTGCTCTGTGACCTCCAGCAAGTTACATGGTCACTTTGAGCATCATGATAGTTATCGTGATACTCCCGTTGGTAAAATGCTTTCAAATGTCTTTATAGGTAATGCTGGGAGAATAAGCTTCATTAGTCCATTATACAAAATTGAAAGCAGATTCCATTGGTTTGGGTCCAAATATTATTCTACAGTTCGTATGTTGAATCTGATACTACTACTAGTAGCACAACTATTAGTAAACATAGGAATTTAAAACTAGATGAAAAAATATTTCAGCACTGCTGCTTGTGGATCATTTTAGTACACGCTTTACAATATCTGCCATTTGCTTTCCTTTTTCCTATTTTATTGCAGCAGAACCCACAAGACAACCGACAACCAAACGGAGAAAAAGGAAAAACTCTACCAGCAGCACTTCCAACAGCAGTGCTGGGAACAACACAAATAGTACCAACAGCAAGAAAAAGTCAGCTGCTGCAAACCTGAGTCTATCAAGTCAGGTACCTGTAAGTCTCACTTTCCTTTTAGGCCTGAATCATTTACAGTTTTTTAATTCTTTCCTTACATTGTAAAGAAGGTGCATTCTTGAGTCTAAACTATCACAAGCAAAAGGCGATCTTGCACAGTGTGCCATGGGAGCTGGGGAATTAGTGGCAAGATGTGAAGAAGCCATTCTGCAGTGCAGCTTTAACAAATGACCCCTGAGCAGGGGTATCCTGAGGACCAGATGTTATTTTTTTAAGGCCTGGGCCAACTCCCATTCTGTCAGTGGGAGTCTTTTCACTGGCGGTGGGACTCAGATTTGGCCTCGTGTTTTTAGATGTAGCATGAGTCTTTCAGACTTCCATCTGCCAGGTGCTAAGTGAGGATGAGTCCCTGTGGAACAGGCCAGCTACACCTGAGCAGATCGCTGGTTTCTCTATGTTAGTACCTTACCTCTAGTCGGTGCCAAGTTCAGATGCTTCAGTGGAACAGGTTATGCATTAACTTACCTCCAGAGGTTACCTCTTCTTCCAACCACTCCACTTGCAGAGGGCAGATCCCCTGGGATATGGGTCTCAGCTTGTCCACTCTGCTAGCTGTAACTGTTGACATCCTAATTGTACAGGGAAACAGCAAGTCATTTCCAGAACTGTACCAGCGCTTCAATAATCACATTTATTTGGGGTAATCAGACCCCAAATTGTGACAAAGTGTGCCTTAGTCAATAAGGAGGTAGTTTATGCATTTTAAAGCTAGGGAAATTAATTTGATATTATAGGAACTGTAAAGTGGGATCTTGGGAATAACACACAGTGACTTTTATTGGATTTCTGATCAGCAGATAGGAAAGGGCTAGGTCTCTTCTGAAGACTGACAAAGAAGATAGGCCTTTTGTTAGCACAAAGCAGGCACTTGCTAGGAAGCTTGAATACCCAGATAAAGAAGTGGAGTAGACTGACACCAGTGAAATCAAATGAAGATTTTTGTTTAACAACTGATTCAGCAATCCACTAGCTTGCAAAAGCTTTGGGCTTCAGTACATTAAACTCATATATTCTCCATGTCATATTAAAACTTTCATGTGGCTTGCATCCCCAGAGCCAGATTCTTTTCCTAATATAGGCATCCCTGGGGTTTTGTGGCAGCACAAAGCAGTCAGAAGGCCAGCTACCTGATCCCTTGTGGCACAGGCCACTCTGCCTCACTGACCGTGTCTGCCAGAAAACCCCCTGGATCAATAACCAACCATATTTAAGAAAAAAACAGCAACTAGATGTAAAACTGAGCAATCAGCTAGTTCCCTGCTGTCTCCAAGTTTAAAAGACGGTAAAGTCACTTCATCCTGGCTACTCCCTGCCCTGAGTTCAGTTCAGTAGGACCGGAACCTGACTCTCTGCCTCTCTTCAGCCTGCTCCTCCCTGGAGAGACAACTTTTGTTGGCTTCGGTGGTAGCCATGTGTGCTCGTATGTTTGAGTGTAATTGAGCCCTCTGATAAGTACCTGTCACTCCCACTGATATTCAAGCTGACTTCAGGACCTGAAAGGCTGCTCCTGACAGATGAAGTAGTCAAGGTTACTCTTCCTGGTGGAGATGGTAGTTGAGCATCTGGGACATAATGGTGAAGTTTATCATGATATGAGGAATGGATTTTCAGTCTTCATTGACTTTTGGGATGCTGCATAGTCAATATTTTCCAATATTGGTTGCTCTCTGTACCAGAGTAGCAAGATGGTCCAAACTCTTTTCTATGGAAGATCAGGTTCCATTTTTAGGGCTTTTCTTCTTTCAGTCTGCACAGTGGAAAATGCTTAGCTGTTCGGTTTGACATGCTAACAGCTCCTCCTATCTTCCCCACAGCAAACATAGCAAACCAGATGGAATTGATGGTTGGGCCACCCTGTAGAGTAGATAGAACTCAAAATAATTTTAGCAGTAGGATATTTTGGTTTTCAACACTTTTCAGTTAAGTAGAGAGATGTTACCATGTTTCTTCAAAATTATGCATTCTTTGAAGTGGACCTTATTACAGGTATGCCGCTGCTTTCTGAAGTTAGCTGCAGGCAGCAGTAGCTTGCTTTCTGTTTCTTTCTCTTAACTTTACCTTAAAGCAAATAATTCACTAGTTAGATTTTCCTTATATGCAATACAAGACAAGATATAGTCAAACACAATTTTTCAACTAACTAAAAGTTTCATTTGGCTATAGGACTTTCTGTGAATGGGACTTTCCTGCTCAGTAGAAAAAAACCTATTGAAATAATTCATTTTCAATGTTGAAAGCATTTTCCCCCCTCATTATTAGAGAAGAGGAATGAAGTCACTGCATCTTCTGTCCAGATGACTCACATAAGTAGAGCTAGTTTCAGTTCCACTTTTCCCATCATCCTCTCTGGAGAACCCCAACAACGAGCTCATATTCATACCAAATTTGGATTAATATGAAGTCATGTACTCCAGCTTTCTCTTTTTCTCCAGTGATTTGTTCCCAGCCAGCAAAGACAGACTCTCCACCGTAATAGAATCTAACTCCTAATTTCCTGTCACTTCTAGGGCCCTATGTTGGTTTCCCTTTGATACTAAATTAAATTAATCCTGGTTAGAGAATGTTTCCTTAGCCTCTATTCCATGTAATGTTTCTTGGTTTAGGGCATTAGTAATTATTCAGTTTTGCTCCTAGAGTAATGCTGTGTACACTGGCAAATGTGTGACCTTACCATATCCCTCATCCACATTTCTCACCCACATCATTAATTTCTATTTCTTTAATTAGGTCTTCAGGTCTGGAGAGGCAAATGTTCCGTGTTCAGGACAGTGACCGGAAAGCAGCTGCAGTACCATCAGCTATGACAAAGCTTGAAACTTCAGACAGTTTTGTCATTTTCCCCATAGCCCCTTCCAGATCTTCAGATAAATACATGGGGCTAAGCCAATCTTGATCAATGAGATGGACCGTTTTTTGTCACATACATATTCTTTTTCAGCAATAGTTGTGCCATTTCCTCTACCTGCATTATTTTCTGATCAGTTCTTCAGTCAGGGACAGTGCTGACAATACAGAGCCAAGCCCAGAAAGTGAAATGATGTGGTTGTATTTCCATGCATGGGTCAGGTTGGCACTGTACCCTGAAGCTCAGTTGCTGCAGCATAATCAATCAGTATTGTTTCTGCCCTTTGTGTTGCCTTAAATTTATGAGCACCTTGACTGTGTTGACACATTCTTATACATCTTTAATAACACAGTCTTCGAAAGCATCTGAATGGTGTCTGCCAGTGGGTGGGTATGCATCTTCCCTCTCATCAGTAATTTGAGAAGGGTCAGTTGCAGTCTGTCGTCATATCTCTAATAATTTTTTATACTTTCTCAACCCTGCTAAATGAAATACAAAGTTTTGCCCTTTTGACAGTCACTTGCACTCTGTTACGCTCATTTTCCTTTATAATGTGGTTTCCGTGGTTCTGTTAGTTCTCATGCTACTGGTTGCGGACCTGCAGCATCTCCTCTTGTCAATATGACTCTTCCTGCCCAAGTCCCCTGTTTAACACCTTTCCTACATATTACATATTTCCTATTTTCTTAAAAAAAATGTAGTCAGCCAGTGTGCTACATGATTGCACTGCACAGCTCATGCCTAGGTTGGCCTAGTACTTGTCCAGTGATTCTTTTGACCTGGATCTGTAAGTGCTGAGGAGACACACTAGTGTATTGGAAGTAGAACCAAGTGCCACTAAAGCCTCTGCAATAGCACGAATACAAAACCGTTTTTCTCACCAGAAGTTTTCTTCTCCCAGGCTCTCATTGGTGCAGGCTCAATATTTCCAGTGATTTCTACAGATGCATTGGCTTTTTTTAGTGCATAAAGCAAGCTGACAAAACAGGGACCCAGAAATTGTAGTCCGCTCAGCTGTCTTAGTCTCAGCAGGTGCCAGTCATTTGATCTGTTCTTAGATTTGTGCATGTTCTGGATCACATCTGAGCTTTGGCAGAAACATTAACCCATTGTCCAGAAACTGGAATTACCAATTTCCTCTTTCCTCCAAACAAAGAGCAAAGATGGGCAAGACTCCTTCTGCAAGGTTCATAGAAAACCTGCCTTTCTTAATGTTAGCTTTCCTATGATTTTAAAGAAATTAGTTATCTGGTTTGGGTGTGTCACTGCCATATCGCTTGCACAGTACTAATTTCCTCTAATATCCAAAGCTAGCTGCAGTGTTTTCCCAAGTCTTACTCAGTTTTCAAGCCTCTTCACTGGCTGAAATTGTATTCCTTTGCATTTTTCATATTCTTCTGTTTCAAATAAATCTTTCTCGCAAGCCCAGGCCCTCGTACATAGAGCAGTGACCTGTGCACTGTGATCTGTGGATTACAACAGGTATATGCAGGATCAGCAGAAGAGGTTCATACAGCCATATCACTTAAAAATCACTTTCTTTTAAGTTTAGTAAAAAACATGCACATTCATCCATTTTCATCAATTTGAATTTGGAAATTTGACAACAATGCACAACTCTCACAAACTCCAAGAACCATTGCTCTAGGCTTCTCCCAGTCATAACCATAGGAATTAGTAGGTGGATTTTTCTTTCATTTACTAATGAAGATCCTGTTGAGTGTAATACTGTAACCATGAACCTAGTGAAATATCATTTGTATTAGAAAGAATAAAGCATCACTACATGCCACTAAGTAAATCAAATGTTCTTTGTTACATCCAGAGTCTTAATTAGAGCCTCCTTGCACTCATTAAGGGAGTTACATACCTCAGTAATCTCTCTTTCTCTTTGTAGTTTTCTGTAATCTCCTCCAAAAGCCAAATTCATAAATAAACCTGCTAATGTGGAAGGGAGCAAGACAATCTCTTACGTGTTTCAGAAACAGGGGGTATGTTTAGGTGGTTTGTAATGGATGTAGTAGTACTGGAACTACGGTTCCAGGGTCAGCAGATTAGTGTCGGAAATCATCCCATGTTTCAGAACTGTGCAACTCAGAATTTAAGATTTAGTCGTAAGGAGATGAGAGTGAACAAATTGGTTTCCAGTTGTTGCGCTTTAGGAAAAATATTCCAAACAAGACCAGAATGTCAAGTTAACAGAGAGGACTGTGATAAGATGTGAAAGATGACCGTTTTCCTTTACGAAGTGTTTACTCTGAAACCTAATTAAAATGTCAGTTCTGTTTCTGTAGATCATTTCAACACCAACATCAGTCCGATGTTTTTTTCTTGGAGGTAGTCACCATTACGGGTGTGGGCAGCAATGGGGCTCTCAATCCTTAATAATTTTTGTGGCAAGGAGCTAAGAAGTCAATTATTAAAATAATCACCACTAACACAATTCTGTAAGAAGGAAGGAAGGCAGGCAGGAGGAGGTACCCTTCTTCTTTTGACTTAGAGGTACACTGGCTGCTAAAACTAGTGCCACTTTCAGTCCTTGGAGTAGAGGCTTGCTTGAACAATATACTTGATAGTTTCAGGCTTTTTTAATTATCTCAGGCTTGTGAAGCACTGTTCTTCTACTTCTGGGGACTGTCACACCTGAGCCATGAACTAATCACCGTAACACACGGGGCAGCGGGGCTACGTATCAACAGCAGCAAAGACGGCAGACATAGGGATGGGGAATTTTACGTGGCCCACCACACATTTTTACCTCCAGACTACAGTAAGATATTGCTTAGCCATCAGATGGTCTTTCAAATCCCAAGTTAAAGAGTTTAGTTATGTAACTGGGCATAGCAGAGCTAAACTTTGAGGTTAGGTATAAAAAAGATGAAGCTTGAGAAATGAGCGGTCTGTTAAATAGAAGTGCTTACATTTGAGTTGTGTATGAAGTGATCTCTGTGTATAGTTTATGTGCGTCAATTGAAGTTTGGATGGCAATTAGGGTGATTTCAGGATGCAAGGTACGATATACATTAAAGCTGCTTTTGTGCTTATATTATTAAAGAATACATTTCTATCACATAATGTAAAACAGCCACTGCTTTATTTACAGTGCTTCACTGAAACTATATTTTACTATCATGAGACATTCCTTGACCAAAAATGTTGTTTCTAATCACAGAGTAAATCAATAAGATTGAGTGACTACAGTCTAAATCTTTTTTAAACTAATCTAGTCAAATATGTGCTACCATAACTAGGCCATAGCAGTGTGTGCTGCCATGCGAGAGACTAGGGTTTAATTCTTGGATTCTGCTTCTCACTCCATGAGCAGGAGCTAGGAGCACTCCAGAGCTGCAGCCTCAACCCTGGGAGGGATGGAGCCTTGTGTCATTCAACAGCAGTGACCCCCACTGGCCAATTTAAGGAGAAGCATTGAGGGGCTCTAAAAGGAGTCACTTCCAGTCCTCCTCAGAGGTTGGTGGTCATTGCACGGGAACTAGAGAGTGGAGGTTCAATGGGGTGCACTCGGTGGGGTCTTCAGCTTTCAGTCTGAGGAGCAGAATCCTCTCTGGGGAGGAACCAGCATGTGCGCTTCCTAAGACACTGTTTTTGCCTGGCATAACTGTAAGTGGCAGGATTGTCAAGAATATTTATATTATTTTTTTAAAATGTCCTGTAACTAATTCTGTGATATCTATCTTCTAAATAGAATGAGGGAAAACCCCGCTAACCTCAGTATAATTGTAGTTTAATTCCCAGAGAGAGAGAGATACTCAATAGCATGGAGATAAATATGAGCGTGAACTGTCCTCTCAGTGGGTGTCATAATATTAAAGGAATCACATTCGCAGAGTATCTGAGAAATTAGAGATGGAAATACTTACAGGGTCATTGAGCACCTCCCCGCTGATGCACAACTGTTTCCTGCCACGGACTGAGCTTGTTCCCAGCCCAGCGTCAGGTGACCTGCGCAGCACAGCTAGCACCGTTCCCGTGGGGTCATTGCTCCTCAGGCTGCAGTTCTCAGTAACAGGAGTATTGTCTTAGCAGTGAGGCTTACGTTTTGCTTTACTTAATGTCATCTTAGTACCCTAGTTTCCATCTCATCAGATTGACCTACAGCGATCCTCTTCCTTGCAGCACTTGCAGCTGTTAAGCATATTTACCCCTCCCCATCATTTGGTGGATGTAATACTTATGTAATTCCGTCCCGTGGCCTCCCCAGCCAGCTGTCCTAGCCCCATAGCAGTTTTTGATGCGCTTCTCGAAGTCTCATCCAAGTTGCCGACCTCTTGCTGGTATGGCAACAGGGAGAACTTGAGGTCTGCACTCAGGAGCGTAGAAGTAAGAGGAACAGTAGCCGCCTTGGTCTGTGATTCTGCATTTCAGCTGCTGTGGTCCTTTCTGCCTGCCGTATCACACCGCACACTCAAACCCGACTTGCTGTCCTCTGCCAGGTCTCTCTTGTCCTTAAAGCTCTCGCAGTACCACGGGGTCAGGTCTGGTTCAGCACTGCACACTATACATTGTCTTTTGTTGAGAGGGACGAAATAAGTTTAGATAAACTTTCGGTTATTAACACCTTTGTCTTTTAAACTTCTACGTTGCAAAGCTGTGTGTGAGTTTTATTTAACCAAATATTTTATGGATATAGGTAGTAACAAAATATAGACAATGTAAAGAAGAACTCATGCAACACTTTCCATCTACTCACAAATTTTTCACACATCACAGGCTGAAAATGTGATATAAACATTCCTCTGTAGCATGTCAGCCTTTGCTGAGGGATATCAAGAAGCAGTGTAAATGCTTACAGGCAATGATTTGTGTTGTTTTGTGGTGAGGGAGGTACGTACCCGATTAAACAGAAACCTTACTGAAGGCAAACCTTTGTCTGCTGTTTGCTTTGTACAAATGCTTTTACATTCATAAGGAGGAACAGATCCTTTAAAATGAGAATCTGTTGCCTGCTAGGATTCTTGGAAGGGCCGGTTAAATCAGCAGGTACAAAGCCGGACATCTGGAATTACCACGCTTGTACCAGACGCTGGCGGATGCCCTGCCACCTGAGCTGCACGGAAGGGTGCATCCCACGTGTTTCTGTAGCCGTTAGCCCAGCAGCCTGATTCTCCGTTGGACAGAGAGAACAAGAGAGCTCTCTGGCTTTGCACCTTTGCTTTCTGACCTCAAGTTTGCACCTCTCTGTCCTGTGCCGGTTAGGGTTTTTGCAGCAAATCTATGATGCACTGGAGTACAGTAGGCGGTTTACTTGTTTTCATGGAAGGACAATTTGTACTTAAAGCAGTGATTAGATGAATTCTTTCTTTCTTGCATGCTTCAGTTTTTGATGACTACTAGCTTCATCAGTGTAATTATAATTAGCACTCTTCATCTTCCCTTTACGGTACCAGCTGGACAGATTGGTCCTCTTACTGCACAGATTGGCGGCAGGGTTGCCTACATGGAGTTAGGTGACAGGCACCATGAAATAACAGATGGTAAATTCAGGGCTTGTTGGCAATCAGCAGGTTTTTGCTAATGACTTAATTAGCTATGCAAATTGTCAAATCAGTGTGAACATTGTTTTTATCGAAAACTTTACCTAAATTAATTACCATAATTAAGTAGCAGAATGTCAAGTATATTGGATGCGTAAAAGGGCTTGGCTGGCTATGGATAAGAGAGTTACCATCTTTATTAGAGTGCTGTGCTCCACTTTTGAGAAGTCTGAGGATAAGAAATGAGGTTTCTTTTAAACTACTTTTAAAATACGCATATCGCTGAGTTGCAACTGAGATGCACCCCGGTGCCTTTCCAGATAAAATGGCTCAGGAAAGAATTACTGGATAAAGGCTAAATATTTCAAGCAGGACTCTTAAGGCAGTTTTGTAGCCTGCTTATTTGCTTAAAGTCATGCACATTTTTCAGTCTCCTTGCTTTTCAGTGCTGGGGTTTCTGAGATCCAGAGCCATGAGCATGCAGCTAGAGAGATGTGTTACAGTTTGTCGTTTAAATGAGAAATAAAGCTTAAGCCTGTCTTCTGATTCCTGCTATGCAGGAACTTTTAACTCTGTTGTTCAAATATCACAAAGTTAAGAGATGCAAATTCTCTAACGTAACTTTTTTAAGTTGATTTTTTCTCTCTCAAGGTTTCCATATAACAAATATTGGGTGCTGTTCACAGGATGTGATGGTGGTAGGAGAACCAACTCTGATGGGAGGCGAATTTGGGGACGAAGATGAAAGGCTTATCACTAGATTAGAGAACACACAGTATGATGCAGCAAATGGCATGGATGATGAAGAAGATTTCAACAATTCACCTGCACTGGGAAATAACAGCCCGTGGAACAGCAAACCTCCTGCTAACCAGGAGACTAAACCTGAAAACCCCACACCGCAAGCTTCCCAATAGGTTGTTCTGCAGCCGTACCCACTGCAGTGTACGTCGGTGGGTTATTAATTCCTGTTTCACAGCATTCTTCAAAACAAAATTTTAAAAACCACCTTTCAACAGATACAGTATCTATTTCTAAACTAAAGCTATCTGATTTTTTTTAATTAAGGAAAAACTCTTGTATAAGCTTTCATATACATTTCTTGGAGGCATTCACATGCAACATGATACTGGCACTGACCTCAATTAAAATAATTGAAAATTAAATAGCATCTCATGGCAAATTTCTGACAATGCATTTTGTTGGAAAGGGTTGTGTTTTTCCTCTTCAAACAATGGCCATATTTTAACAAGTCATCAGTGCTCAGGATCTCATTAACTATGAGTAACTATGTATAACTTTTTACAATTGTAATATATTTTCTCCTTTTCAACTTGCACCTGAAATTTCTTGTTTCAGAAAAAATGCGCTTTTAAGGAAAAGTAATTTAAAGTAACTTTTGTTCTTTCTTTAACTTACCTTTCATCAGTTAATCGTTTAAAGGATCCAGCATTTTTAATTTGCATTTAGCTGATGCCAGTAGATACTCTTTCCATCATTTAATAAAAATGCTGAAACAAGAAATGTCTTTTTTTCATCAAAGACATGAGAAATATTTTTATGTGGAAAAAGACACCCAGCCCTATGAGAGTTTATGCTTTGTAAAATTGCTGTCGATCCAGATATTTTAAAGCCATGTAATCCATTAACTTTGTGGGCAGCTTAATAAATCTAAAACTTTTGTGTTTTTATTATTGTATCTGAGTTGGCTTTGTTGTTATTTCTTTTCATAGTATATTTCTTGTATAATATTTTTGTAAAGCCCTCAAACCATTTTTTTGTTTTACTTTTTTTTATTATTATTATTATTATGGTGTATTTATGTGAAACTTTATAAAGAAACTAATTTTTTCATTTACATATTAATATGTTCAACTCATCATGTAAAGACACAGTGAGTCAGTGTGTTATATAATACAACTGTATTTTATGTATGCTTTGCCAATAAGTGTGCCAATAAACTGTGTTAACAAACGTGCTCTTACCTGGTGCATTTACAGTTCCTTGCGTGCAAAAGACACACGCCCACGTGCAGGATCACGCACCAGGAGTCTTTGGAATTCGTGATTCACTGAATCACAACCTTTTTCCAGCAAGAAGGAAGGAAGGCCTCTAGTTCAGGCACAAACCGCTTGCAGCCCAATTTGGTTACACGCTCTTTTTTTCACCTGAACGATGTGCAGCAGCGTGGGTCAGTAGCAGCGGCGAGAGCCAAGCGTGAGGGAGCGCAGGGCACCCGGCGAGCGCACCTCCGTCCTGAACTTTGCGTCCCTCGCCTCCCAGGGCCGGGGCTCATCGGAGCGGGGATTTCCAGTCCGCTGGATTCTGTCCGATAGTTTTACGATGAGGCCCTCGACTGGGGCTGAGAGGATTTTTAAAATTCTCCTTCTTTCTTCCCTTTGTTATCAAATTGATTGTTCGCATGAGTGAGCAAAACCTCTGAATGCTGCTGGGCGCATGGAGCCCTGGGGTGAGCAGGAGGCACGGAGGCACACGCCGGCACCCCCGGGCAGCTGGGGAGCCAGCAAGGTGCGCCCGGCGGGTGGCAGGTACCCACGCGGAGAATCACCGAGACAGGGGTACTGAATTCATGCAGTACCGCCTTTTGTGCTGGGGAGTGAGGTTTTGCTCTTGACTGAAACGGGACTTTGAAAATTACTGACATTATAAAAGCATCTGAAGAACTCCTGGGTTTTTTTCAGTGACTGTACGTATACCCAGAAGCCACTCTAGGGAAATGTGTCTCCCAAGCATATATACATATCTTTAAGCATGCTGTTGCTGGATGTAATTTCACCAAGTAGTTTTGAAGCCACCATTGCAGAAGAAGCAGAGGGCCAAGCGCCCTGGGTGGCTGCTTGGCTCTGCAGCAGGAGACACCTTGCTCCCCGCCCGAGGAACGAACCTCAGGCTCCCAC
>Ga0181612_132645_pt1 | contig 20865 bp, 9 predicted proteins | sample HoacroProtozoa21_FD_119630 | JGI IMG/M metagenome (GOLD analysis project Ga0181612, IMG submission 119630) | Hoatzin crop microbial communities from Cojedes, Venezuel. Combined Assembly of Gp0051906, Gp0051904, Gp0051908
AAATGACAAAAGGTGAGGATTTTCCAACATGTCTTCTTTGGAAAGCTTTTTGAATAAGTGAACATTTTTTTTGATATCTAAAATTTCTGTGTAGTCCCTGGAGGAGATACAGAGAGGTCACTAGTCACTTTTTTGTTTGTTCATAAAATCATTGCTAACACTTATTAATTTGAACAATTCATTTAAGAAAGGGCATTTTCTACTTGCCTGTGGGAAAGGATCAGCTGATGCCAGTAACACATTTTCTGGTTTGAGGTCACAATGAACAATATTTTTGAAATGAAGATGTCTCAAAGCAACAAGTATCTGTGAAGAAATAAATCAGAAAAAAATTCAGTTTTAAAAGTATTTTTTTTTCTTTTATAATGTTCAGACAATATTAGTGATCAGAGGATCAAGGCGCAGAGAGAAACAATCCAACAAAAATGTACCTTTTACAACAAAAATCTACAATGGAAAAAAAAATATCAAAAATGTCAGCTATTATTTACTGTGCCTCAAGTTTTCTTGACGTTTCACAGTATGGAATATGACTTTTCCCTTTCAAAAGACTTCATATTCTAAACATTTTTTTTTTTTAAATGGGTTCTAAGTACTTTTTGTACTTTTTTTTTTGTGTGACATCTTTGGATGCAGGAACATTTGCAAAATGACCTTCCAGATCTAAATCCACTAAAAAAATTTCACAGAAATATTATGTGATCCATTTAAAACGTTTTCTTGAGGGAAGAAAGCATAGGGTGTCTTGCATGGGTTTTTTTTATTCTGTTAGACACACAAGAGAATGTGACAGAATGTGACAGAAGTTTTCTCCTATTCCTGTGGCTTTAACTCCTTCCCTTGAGTCTGGTGAGAGGCTGGCAGAATTTCCCACTATATTAGAGTAGGGAATGACGAGGAGGCTGAATGAACTTGGGAAGACAAGAAACCCAATTCTGAAGCTGGTGGCAGTTTCACCTGTGAAAGGCTGAAAACTAGGCAACCTACTACATTCTACCCTGAATAACAAACTTCCACTGTAACACTGTTGTTCCAGCTTCTTTCTTTTTCCTGACTGCTGAAACAGACTGTTCTGACTCTGAGGTGGCTCACAACTTAATTTGTACCTAAATTTAAATCAGTATTATGGGCAGCCAAAGAAGCAATATGATAATGTGACAACAAGAACAACAAAAAAAGCCCCCTAGACCACATTGTTAACAGAATTCATACAGGAAACCAGACTAACTTAATCAGAGGTAGTGCTGAGATACAGTCTCTGCACAGAAAACATGCCCAAAAGTGCATGGTATGAACCACAGTGGTAAGATATGGGGCAGTTCAAGAGGCCCAAATTTCTTTGTGTAGGTCTTCAACAGTTTGCTGTTAGTGCTTTGCATCCCTTTCTTGTGCTTAATTCTTCAGGCGTATGAGAAACAGTAGCTTGATGGCCCTTCATCCAGCAGCTAGACAGCTGCACATGTGTCTAGTTCTAGGTCCTTCTAATGGTTTACTACCTATCAGATAAGGTACACAAAGCTGTCTGTACCATCCCTGGTATTACGATTCAGGCTTTCATAAATCAGACAGGTAAATTACAGCAAAAGCAAAACATACAAAACTGGGATAGTAACTGACCTCAAATCTCTCCTAGGTCTATACTTAATTTCTTACCTGAGTAATTAAAAACTTTGTTATTCTCTCTGGCAATCTGCCCTTTTCACTTGATAAGATCATCTCCAGCATGTCTCCATGGAGTTTTTCCATAACAACAAACACTCTTTCCGGTGTCTCAAACATACACTCCAGATTTACAACCCCAGGATGATGAAGATTCTATTAAAGATAAATACAGCACTCGAGTAACATAGATTTCCCAACATGATTAGTAGGTTTTATCGTTACATAGCCAGTCCTCAGACCTCCCTAAACCAGGCGACATTTCAGTCTTCCGTAATTTAAACTGTGTGCCTAATCTGTAGGCAACAGGCATGAAATTTCTAGGGACAGTATAGGAGAATGGATGAACTTCAAATCAGTTTAACAAACACACACTTTCCTTATTCTTCCTGGTGCTTAAAACTGCAGCAACTGTAATTCTTAGCTTTACATTCCAAATACATTTGGTCTTGGCTATTTATGCAGATTCAGCAGCAAAAATACTAGTATTTTTATTTATTTTACAAAATACTGGTGATTATCAATTAAAATAATTATCATATTATCTGATATTTATAGTAATGCATAAACGGAGTTAATACAGTAAAAAAAAAAAAGAAAATACCTGTAAAATTGCAACTTCATTACGAAGTTGACTTTCCTGTTTAGTTGGAAATCTTAGTTTGTCAATTATTTTAATGGCAACATCTCTTCCTGTTTTACGATGTTTTCCTGCATTATTAAAACAAAAGGCCTCTATCAATTAACACGATTAATTCTGAAAAATGTTCCACTTTCACTGGACTGTACAAATGACCACAACCAAGTAATTCTCAGAGCAGGTTTGCAGCAAATTAAGTCACATAAGTAATTAAAAGTTTCCTGTAATTTCCCTTACTTCTATCCTTTGACAAGAGATCTTTTCTCATTATCATCTACAACACTGTTTAAATATGTAAGAAACATACACATATGAGAAAGTCAGCTCTGCATTTCAAGAATACAGATACAAAGTTAACTTTCTGTTATCTCTCTCTCTCTCTCTGTGCTTGTTGATCTACTTAAGCTGCATTCTCTGCAGTTGGCAGGTTGTATGCTTAGTCCTTCAATAGTAGTTCCAGACTAGCAACTAATGATATAGGTGACTGTCTTTAGGCATGGGAGTGCATGTCCCAGGTTTACCAGAGACTCACAGAGATTCTTCAGTGAGAAATTTATAGTTAGTTCTCATTTCACACTGTCTCAAACAACAGCTGTACCTAAATACACCCCCAAAAACTGCTGAAAAAAGGAGAAAAAAGAGGCAAAATTATTATGAAAATGTATAAAAAAGAAACAATTGTAACAAACTATTGAAAAATGAAGGAGAAAACCTCATAAAAACATGCCAAGAAAAACAGCAGGAAGAAGAAACTATACTTTTTTTTTCTTCTTCAATTACAGTTCTCAAAAAGAACAGTGTTCTGCACTTCAGGGTTTTCTTTCCTAGAACTTACAGAGAATATGAAGCTATTGATATGCACTGACCCACTACTGCGTTGAAAACTTCAAATTACAAAACAGCTTTGTCAGCAAAAAAACAGTTTCATTGTTTAATGAATACTGCTTGTATAAAACAATGGGTAGCTAATTTCTGTAACATTTCAGAGCCCAAATACTTTCACTATTCAAGAAATTTTCTGTCTTAAGCATAAGCGTACAGCACACCAAAGCCTTACCTCCATAAACAATTCCAAACTGTCCTGATCCCAACACCTCATCTGGGAAGATCTGGTATACAGTGCTAATATCCTGTTTATATAAACATGAGAAATATTAAGCCCTCAGATATGGAAACAAAATTTGTATTCCATTTGATTTTTCTAACGGGAAGTAGCACACATTTACTACAGTATATTTCAAAACCCATTATCTGCCAAAAACATTCGTGCAAGTTTTCTTCAAAGCCACGTTTACTGCAATTGCTGTAAAAGCTGCTGCATCTTTGACAGGTTCCAGCTGCTGCCATCTGCCAAGCCAGGAGCCCCCAGCGCACAACATTACACTTTATCTTTATGAAATTTGAAGGTGAAAGTACATATGGAATTAAAGAGGGTGTTGTTAGCAACGTTCCACCCTGAAAGTCCCAAGATCCCAGATCTAGGAATTACTGCTGGTTTTTATGAAAACGGAGAAATTATTAATTTAAAATTTTCTTGAAAAAGTTACTATGTCAGCCACAGCAATGCATGTGGTTTCTCAGTTTATTGACAGCTTTGTGAGCATCAGCTGTTCTGGGCTTTGGCTGTTTGCGTTTGTCCACTGAGAGGGGGGTAAAATATTCCATCCATGCCAGAGAGGACATCTCACTATTTCTTAGTGCCTAAACACAGGCTAAAGCACAAGCTGTTAGTGGATTCATTTGGGAGACTCAAACAAACCTCAAATCTTGGAGCTCAGTTTCATTTTCCTGATATTTAACCAGCAGCAGATACAAAGAAGAGTAAAAGAATGCCAAGGAGTTGATAAAAAAGGCTGTCTTGCTTTTTCTTCACAAACAAATGTACACATCCTTCCCAGGCATTTTTCTGGCAAATGCCAGAGCTGCCTCAAAGCTGTACTTGGCTGCAGGCAGTCCTGTTTATTTCCTCTGCCCATCAGACAGAAGATCAGTGGTTTGACTGTTTACCTTGACCACATGTCCTGTGTCTAACAATCCTAGGTAAAAGAAACTCAGAATTCTTTACATATGTGTAACACCATATGTTACTCTTCCTTCAGACAGAGCTGCTTCATCTTTGTACAACAGAGAATATCTGATCTCTCAGTGATGACAGGAAACACCATACTTATCAAGGCTTGTGATTAGCTTTACAAAGTTCAGCTGACAGAAATCCCATGCACTAATAACTTCGACAGCTCGCTTTTCCTTTTGGCAATTAACATCCTGCAAGAACACGTGGTGAAATTCTGTGTTAAGAGGCATTACTCATACGTAATTCTCGTGTCTCAAGACAAGGTGCCCTGAAGATGATTGTTCTCAGAAGTTAGCAAAGCTAATTGTTAATTTCTACAAAGTAAGCAAAATGGCTGATGGGAACTCCTCTCCAACATTCCTCTTTGCAAAACAGATCGATGACTTTGCAAGCTTAATCATAGCACGTCTAGCACCAGCATCCAGAGAATACTCACCACATTTTCTTGAACTTGGCAGTTTGACACAGAAATACTGATGGATATATCCCCTAGGGAAGAAAGTAAAATATACTTTAGATTGCTGTGCTTTTAGTTCAAACATGTAGTAATAGGAAATGACATTTATGTTACATCAATATCTACTGACAGCTCTAGAAATTGGACCAATTAGGTCAGCTTGTTCATCTACCAGCCAATATAAAATTACACCGGCCCACAAATATGTGACGTGAACAACAGTTTTGCAGTGTATGGTAAAGAACAGAATTATACATGTCATTATTAATTTTTTAACAGTGGAATCTCATAATTCCTGTTTTTAAGCTTACTATTGCTTTTGTGCATTCTTTTTGGGGGCTTTATACCTCATGCAAATAACACAACTGCAACTAGGGTAAACTGGTTTTATTTAGTGGATTTAATAACCATTTTTATTTACAGCGTCATCTGCAATGCACTTTATGCTTTTCATGCCGATACTCAAAACTGGTACGCATACTGTTAGAAGTAATACACATTTCAACTGGCTTTGGAGACTTTATTAAAACACATAATGGAAATAAAAACTTGCACTTGTGCTTTAATACAACAAGTATCAGATCCAACCTCTACAAAATCAGATCTTAGGATGTTACCATAAGCATTTTGAACTGCAAACCTACTGAGGGTTTCAATAAAGCTTGAGAATATGTCTATTGCTAGGTGCTGCCTAGAATTTCTTAGTATGGATTTCAGCCTCATCAAAACCAGTGTTCTTTACTATAAAGCCCGTATTACACACTGAAGACACTCATCACTGCCCATCAGCACCTTTCCTAGCTGCAGTAAGTAGCACGAGTAACTTCTGCCCCGTGTGACTTATTCCCTCATCCTTTTCTTAGGAATAGACAGTTTTTGGAATGGAATGTTTCGGTTATGTAGAGGCTTTTTTTCATTACCAGTTTGTTTTCAAATGTACATACTGCTTTGTGTTTACATGAAAAAAAAAAGCATGGACAAAGACTGTGAGGGGAAGACAGAAGGTTGCTGTCATTCTCAGTTCCCAGAGGAGTTTGTTCTAAAGGTCTCAGATGACCTTGATTTTCACACAAAAACCCCAAAGATAACGACTAACTTGTAAAGAAAACTTCCCAAGAGAGGACAGCTGTCATTCCCAGTCCAGCATTTTAGGTGATTTGTTTAGTTATGCTGGGCTCAAAGCAGAGGCACTAGGCAACTAGCCTGACTGAAATGACATCCAGAGTTTGACACTATTTTATGCAGGAATCCAGTCAAGAAAGCAAAAGACAGAGCTGATCTAAGTTGATACGTGAGCTGCTGTGCCTGGAGACGCAATGTCACAGCCTGCTCTATCATTTGGTTCCTGAAGGGCTTGGGGTCTCCTTAGCGTTTTGTGCTGCATTAATAGCATCCAGATGTCAAGTGCTAAAGCGGGTGTATATTGCAACAAAAGGTCTAATCCAAATTGCATAGACATCCTCAAATTTGCTCTACACTAACTAGGCTGAGTATGAGCAGCCAGCAGCACACGCCTAGTAGCAGGGAATTGTTTGGACTGTGCTACTTTGTCATCAGTACCTGAGCTAGATTTAAACGAGTTTCATGTTTGGTTTACATAAGATGTCATCTTTGCTCGAGAGTTCCTCAAATGTACATAAATTTGGGGCAAAGATACATTCGGTCCTTTTGGTCCTGGGTAACATCCACATCTTGTGCTCAGAACAGCTGTTCTTCATGCTTGAGCTCATTTCATCTCAGCATGGGATAACATTTGTGGCAGTTGTAGAGCCAAATGTGATGAAAGGGAGTATATCATCTATGCTGCAGTGAAGAGCTGCTTCTGCAGATAGCTAGAAACGTACCTTAGAGTCATGATGGGAAAAATCTATCAATTCCCAACTGGATCTCAGAAACCTCCATGCCTCTGCATAAGGAGGCTATTATATCAGCAACACAAATGTGGATGAGATACCTTACAAAACAGAACAGCTATTTGCTCGCTAACAAATCTGCATCTTCTATATTAACACAGATGCTTTAGCGTAAATTTGAAACACATGGATGTGAAACTGCGGCGTTAAAAATAATACGCAGACAGGTGATAAGCCATGACAGAACAGCCTTTACTGGCTGTGCAATACTTCCTTTCAACGTGTGCAGATGATTGAGCAATGCCACTTGTGATATGACTCTACTTATCTGAAATGGAGAAAAAGAATAAACTTACTGTGCAGGCTGGGTCCTGAGCCAGTTGATGCCCCTTTAGGGATGACGGGCATCAGGGCATGCTGTATCGCCATCTCCCACATTCGTGCCACATCAATGCCAATACCACTGGTGATAACACTGTTATTCAGTGGAACACTTGAGAGGTTTTCTATGTTTTCTCCAACATAATAGACTGTATTTGCTGTGCTTATTTCAAAACAATGAAGATTGGCTCCTTGAGGCAGTAAAGTGAAAGTTTTTGCAGGATCCAGAGACAAAATTTCAGACAATGGGATTTCCTAATGAAAAAAATGATTTATTTTCTGTGTAAAGATTTTCAACATACAAAACTAAAGCATGAACTTTATTTAACTAATTTATGATATTAGCTGTTGCTTTTAACCACATGATTCTTGTACAAACAAAAAAGGCTCTTGTAACCTGAAACTCCATGACACAGAGGACTGTTGATGTTAAAATACTAAAGATTTCTGTCCAAGACCAAGTAGAATTTTACTCATTCAATTAAACTCATCAGAGAGATGAGTAAGGTGCCATCAGAAAAGAGCAAGCCCATCCACATATCAACAGAACTCCACTAGAAAATTAAACCCTGTTGACTCCTTTAATAAAACTGATTTGCAATAAATTATTTGCAGAATAAATGTATTCAACATTAAGATTCCAAAACCACCAATTGTTTGGACAGAATTTGTATTATGAATGACAGAATGTCAGATGAGTTTCATGGCAGAATTTGTCCCTGGTACTGAATTGCCCCTGTATAAAAACCTTCCATTTCCGCAATATGTATTTTACAGATCCTTGTTAGCTGACACCTTTCTGACCTGAGACTTGTTTGTGAAAGGCAAAACACGCATAATGAATATTCTTAAATAATGAAAACAAACATAGATCAAAGTTAAACTACTACTGTACTTTTAGTAAGTATCCATTAATCCAGCAATTCAGTCATTATATTCTGCTGGTAGCGAAAGAGATTGAAAAATATTCCTTACTTTGTAATATTTGCTTCCAGTATCATTCTGAAAAAGTGTAATGCATTTGCTGTCCAGTCTCCAGTAGTGTCGTTTCCTCTGTAATGAAAAACAAGGGAAAAATCTTTCTAGTGTTTTCCAAGTAAACTAATGATATGTTCATTTCTCAAAAGCATCACTTAAAAATGTTTCACTTAAATCTGAAGAGATGAATTGTAAATGATAAAGATTCATTTGCTATTACAAGATTTTTATGAGGACTTTATATTTAAGTTTCGAATTTATAAGACTCCTCTGTTGTTTTGGTAATAACCTAACACCGTTCAAATTGTTCAAGTTTTAATAATTTAAAATGTCCCTTTGACATCTGCGTTACATTCAGCACAATTTGCTACAGGTATGTGGCTAGAACATTTCAGATTTTTTTTTGTATCAGTTGTAACACTCCAGCTCACTTCAGAAGGCCACATACCGGAGTCTTTATTCCTGTTTTAGCAGGTCGGAATGAAAATAATTTTTTTTCTACACTAAATCTATTTTACAAAACTCTCAATTCACCTAGCAGTAAGATATCAAGGAGACTGCAGCTGGAAGGTAAAGCTACCTTCCAGAACCCCTAAGGTGCTAGTATTATTTTTTCCTTCCTTCAGAGTGTCTTCACATTTGGCTGCCTGTGATAATGAAACTGACACATTCAGACAGTTTTCGTGTGTTTCAGCTGTCTCCTGTTTCTTACAAGCAGTGCCAGTCCTCAGTTGTGACAAGAGTCAGGACTTTAGGAATCACAAATACTGCAAAAAAGGTCTTACATGAGTGACTGTAAATTCTGAAAGTATTGTTAGGACTTGATTCTGTACTATCATGTAGTATGTACGGTAAGACAGGTCTTTCTTTACATTTCTTACCAGTGTGTCCTTGCTTGTATAGTGAACCATCCAACCCTCCTTCATCACTGTGCTGCTTCTTCGTTTTGTGTGCTTCACAGATTGTACCACTCTCATTAATGGAATATTATTGCTGGTTGAAGGGCTTAAGAATAAATCAATAAAGGTTTTTACAACAAGAAGACAATTTAGGATGAAAAAACAGCTCTTTTAAATCAGAAAACATGTATCTCATATCCACATTTATATTTATCATCACTATCAGACCTGGACTGGACACTATTTTGTTTTGTCGTTCCAAGTATCTTGACGTTACAAAGGAAAAAAATAATGTTACACCAGGAGAATGTCAGAGACCTTCTGAAGGCTTACACACACACACACATACAAACACACACTCTCCATCTTTCTCTCTCTCCCAGAAATATTCCTAAAGATGAGCTAAGAAGATGGGCCAATGACTAGGGCCTCAGCTAGGGTGTGGGAGCCATAGCTCAAGCCTGTGCTATGCATGATTCAGACCAGTACTTGATCTTGAATCTCTCCTAACTGAAGTAAACACTGTCCATCAGATTACTGTCCTGTGATCTTTCTTGGGTTCAAACAGACAGTGGATTTCTAATGGTTTACAGAGCAGAAAATGTGTGAGCTGACCAGCTGTGAGTACCCTGGCAGGGCACAGCAGAGAATATGCTGGAACCTCTCAGAGAAAGAGGTTTAAGCTATATATTTTATCTTCAAAGACCTAAAGCAACATCCAATTGCCTTGCACTCTGGGGTATGCATGCTGAAACTTTCCACGATCTGCTGACACGCAGTAAGTTGGGAAGGCATGGGAACTTGACAGTATGTCTGATAGCACTGTCAGATAAAATCTGGACTATCTAGTTGGAGACGTTTAAGAAGCCAAGCCCATTCTCCCACTTTCCTTGCTGCTGGAGTCAACCATTCTTAGAGCAGATTCTGCATAATGGAATATGGACTCATCATGCTTAGTTATTTCTGGCAGAACTTTAAACGGAGATGCTGCATTGTATGTGAAAACACAGCACAGAGAGCTCATGCAAAGCTATTGGTGCAACAACTCCAACAAAAAAGGGCAGAAACCACCCAGGAAAAGAATAATATCTTAAGTATCGACAATTGTTCTGACCGTGGATGTCTGCGGATGGCCCTGCTTCACTGTAATGCATCCTAGCAATAAAACATTTTGTGAATTGGCAGTTTCCGATCAAAACACAAAACGTGTACTGTCTTAAAGTTTCATTAAGACTGTAACATGCAATTAACATCTCTCTTTTGCTAAAAATGATCAAGTGAGCTACAGTCCCTATATAACTATTCTTGTCTATACTGACAAGATATTTACTTTTTTATTTGCTTTTAACAGATAACTTAAAAACAATCCATGGACATAGAGACGACCCATATGAATGTATTACTGCATACATTACAAAGGTATTACTGGAAATACAGGGATGCTTCTCAACTAAGTAAAACACGTACCTTGGTTATGAATATTTTTATTAGTTATAATTGGCTATTTATATTTTAAAAACCTGCAATGCTCTCTATTTAATGTAACTTGGACATTGAAAATGTTATATGACACTGATTTTGTGATATAAGCACAGGCTTACATTCCAGTGACACCAGGTATCTATAGATAGTGTCTATGCAGATGAATATGACAGTAGGAACAACAGTTCACTGCTGCGAGAGGTAAAACTGCAGATTGTTGAAACGGATCGCTTTCTATCAGTGCAACAGGTGTATAGGTTAGTAAGAGAGCTAAGGGGAACATGTTACCCAAACAGACTCCTAGTAAGCAAAATAAAAAAGTTGACTGCAGGTCAAACTGGGACCCACGAAAGAAAAATATTCTATTAATTCCTCAAGGTACAGATCCCTTGCATCAAGGAAATCACAGCTGAAAGGACCTTAATTCATTTTAGGTTCCCTGACAATGAATAGTACCTACTTTTTATCCTACTAGTCTGTACAGTTCCAATAAGTGAATAATGCTTCCTTCTCTTCAGACATTTCTAAGGTAAGTTGCACAACTCAATTCATGTTTTCCTTCCTGATTAGTCATTTCAAACCACTGATCTATTTTGTAACTTGCTTGAAACTACTACTACAAGTTTGTCAAACTTTCCTTCTTTCTAAAGGTATCTAAAAACACAAATAATTAATCTAGAGCGATTATACCACAGCCACTTACATAATTTCTTTTTTTTTTTTTAATTTAAATGACAAGGCATTGCAATTTTAGTCAGGGAAAAAATGCTTGGGAAAATAAATGAAAAAAAATTGCTCTCTATTGCTTATGCACAAGGTTTCACAATGTAATTTTCATAAAAGGGTAGACCCGTAACAATTACTTGTGCATCAGTTTTCAGTTGCTACTTCAAATTGACAATAAAGTTTCTCTTAAATTCCTATTGCCGATATTCAGTGAGGCAATCTCACCGCAATTTCAGAACGACCACATATCACTGGCTCTCTCCATTCTCAAGGAGTGAGAATAGGGTCCATGTAGATTCCCCCTTGACCCCTAGGCATGACACTTACAAATAAATACAAAAGAAGATGGAAGGTACACTCACCTGATCATCCTGTTAGACTCATCGTGATCTAGATCAGCATCCTGCATTTCGCCATTGTCGCTATGGCATCCTGTCATTGACATCTCGGAATCATGAGCTATAGATTCTTCCATGTCATCTATAAAACCACTGTTTCTTTCACTGTCATTGTCGTCACTCCCTTCTTCCATGACCACGTCAGACTCAGCCCCAGGACTAAGGAGATCTGGAATATCATTTCTGAAGTTATTATCTGAAAACATACAATACTCCTATCCCAACATCCTAACACACTTCTAGCTTCAGGAAAACTCAGGTTCTCTTTGGGTCTATCTCTACTCAGTGTGTACTGGTGAAGCGTGGTCTGTAACCAGCCATTGAGAAAATCACTACAGAAAACTGTATATGCATCAAACCAAAATACTTTCAGAAATATAACTTTCTATTACAAAATGCCAGAGTCAAGGCAAAATTTCTTATCCATGGATTTCTATCAAACATTCTACAACCATGAGCTTTATTTCTGAGATCTGGCAGATTTTCTATACCGCTTGTATGTTTTATACTGGCTTAACGGCTGTTGGCAGGCTACAGCTGCAAACTGATGCCAGAAGAGCAGTGATTTCAAAACCAGGAATTTTGTAATATGACGATGACATGACGATGAACTACTGAAATAACTCCCAAGAAAATTAATTACAATGTGAACTATATTTGGGGGGAAAAAAAGATATTTTCTTTGCACCAGTGTTCTCTGTGAAGGCTGCACAATATGGCGCAGTAACCTATATTATTGAAATAACACTCCCTGCCTTTAGAAAAGAAATATTAAATAAATGTCAGAAAGTCCAATGTAAGATAGCATAGGAAAAAAATACAGACATAGGATTTAACTTATTTGATTATGGCATAGTATTAATAGTACTTTCCAGCATATATTTAAATTATGTTCAACTTTCCAATTTCAAGATTAAATATGCCTGAGCAAGATCAATGAAAAAAACAACTTTTTATTGTATTGCTGCTTATGAATAGATTTATCTGGAAGACAGAAAGGAAAATTTTAAACGTATTTACCTAAGGACTTACTTTACAAAACCAACCAAACAAAACCAAACCATAATTTAAAAAAAACCCACAAACACAAAAAAGGGCATTTTGTTGAAACTCAGCCTGCTGCTACACAGGCTGTGATATAACAGGTCAAAATCATCAGTCCTGTCAGACAGAAGAGACAGCAAGAGTTTTTCTGGGATGTTTCCAGCGTTCCAGGAATCTGAAGTAACGTAAAGTCACATAGAATACACCAAATATTCTCATCGAGAAACTTTTGCCTAATGGTGTGGAGGGAAGTTCTTGACAGTCAATATAGAGGATGCCCCAAAAGAAAAAGCATGCTGAACTGGCTGACAGCAAAATGTTTTGAATTGATAGCACTTCACTCAAATCGGAAGTGCACAGTTGAAAGGTTTGTTTTCATGTAAAGTAGTCTTAAAATGTTTGGATATAAGTTACTGATGTGTGATTAAGGACACATTATACTTCATCTCTAGCAGAAACAGTCATCCAGTCATGAATGACACTTCACAGTGCAAGGCTCTCTCTTTGCTATTCCTACACCACTTTTTTAATCTCTATTTTTAATAAACCCACAACCAGTTAAAAATAACCTCCCACATTTAGTATTTAATGTGTTTATTAATGAGACCATACTTGGAATTTTATTGCTTCAGCTTTCCTTCACTTGCTATTTTGGGGAAGATGCATCACACAGCAGATGGACAGAGTGACAGACACTGTATTTATTTATTAAGTTTGAAAATAATCCAAATTACTCTAAAAAGAGAAATGAGATACCAGGATGAAATTGCCTTTGATAATCCTATGGACCCTACTATGAGTCATTTAGGACACACAATTAAGAGTCCTACTCTGACACTATGGATACCATACTATGGATATTATTTGGTGGGGAAAAGCCAAATGCTATGAATTTTAAGACAGAGAGCTTCAAGAACTACACTTGGAGTAAGCCTGGAGTATGTGTTCTCACTCCAAGTGGCTTTGCAGAAGGTTTCCTCACTCAGTTCTTCCTCAGACAAACCACCACTTCCTGTGAGGCCGGGATCAGATTCATACGTAGGGGGCAAGTCAACAAAAGTAGCATGTTGCTTGTGGGGCAAAGGCACAGAGGGTGTGCTGGAGGGAAGAAATACAGCTGTCTTAGATGGAAAGAGGGAACTTCAAGGAGTAATTCAGAAATAAATGTAAATTTTGTTCAGTTAGTGCAGCTGTCCAGAAACAAGGCTTGGCTTCCTGTCTTCTCTTAGCACTTTTCACTAATTCTGTTTTGCACTCCTCTCTAAAAACTTCACCTATGCAGGAAAAATTTTATCATTTATAAGCAGCTTTAGCTACTTTCTCTGACTGCAAATCTCAGGAAAAACTCTATACTGTTATCAATGGAATTAACATATCATGGTGTATGTTTAGCTCTCGGATTTGAAAATCAAGCCTTAAACTTCCATAAGCATCATTACTCGCATTCCTGAAGAGAGTTATGTTGTGGGATGGTTAATGGTGAAGTGAGCTATAAATGGTGTAAAGATTAAAAAAACCTCAATAATAATAGTGAGTTCAAGAGTCCAGTTTGAGGTGCATCAGAGACGAACATGCAGTAGGAGTGCAACACCAACCTTCCAGAAAATCATGCACCTTATCACATTTCAAGTTGGATACTCGGCATCTGATATATTTTTGCCTACACTAATTGCCATTAAACAGAAAAAACTTTGTAGTAACACAGTCACAATACCATGGGAAATACTACAAAAAATATTAGTTAACATTCCTGACTTCAGAAATTCTTGATAGCTCTTCAGTAAAGTAGGTCACCGATTTAAAGTTTGAAAAAGGATACCTAATAAGGCAATACTTATATTAACTTCATGACAAGTTTAGGCTGACAAATTAACATAGTAATACGCATTAGAAGCTGAACTCTTTACCACACTTCTCATTCCCTTATCACATAGAAAAGTGACATTTTAAAGGCAATCAACAACTCATCTACAACCACCCGCTTTTTCTCCAGTACCGTCTGTCAAGCCTACCCATACATTCCTATAGCTGACACAAAACCGACAGCACATGTATGGGAAAATCGGCAGATACTCAAGCTTTTATTTCTGGCAACTGATACCATTAGTTTTACGCCAACAGTAAGTGGTGGAATTTTTTTGTGGGAGGCCTCCCCAGTTCTTCCAGGTGTACTTTTCCTTCTCAGGAAGATTATCCTAAAACAAACACTATTTCCCCCCACCAGATTAAAAAGCAATTTTGTGCTTGTATCTGACAGGTGAATGCCAACTTCTCATGCACGTGGCTTTTTGCTTTACTTTGGCATCCTGCATCCAACAGGCTCTGATCAGCCAGCTGCTCGGCTGCTGACACCACCTCCGGGGCACGGCTGAGCCCATCTGTCAGTGCCACCTATTTGGAAGACACGCGCTCTGCGCTGATGGCATATGAACCATTCGTAGGGTTCCTCCCACACTTCAGCTTCGACGTACAACGGAAATACTGCGGAGGAAAGGCCACTCAAGCAATGGAAAAACGTGTCTTTGTCCATGACACAGTGTTACATTTCTATTTAACTGGTGGTTTAAACAGTGGCAGAAACAATTGTTAAGGCAACTTACCTCCATTAATGGCAACTTCTCCCAGGCAGTTATTTGGCACTTTCGGAGCACAGCGTTTGTGACAATTGAACCTACAGTCTGATAAGAAAACAAGGGATACAGTAAAATTATGTCTCTTTTTCTGCAACACGACTAACTTTTTTTTCTGCTATCCAGCCTATAAATGTCAAGCCCTACCATTTCACTAATACAAAGTTGACGTGTCCAGAGAGCGTTCCTTAGCTGGGATGCAGGCCACCTGCCCATGGAAGGGACAGGATGAAGATGCTGCAAGTGTGCTTCCCTGAGGGGAAAGGAAAGCGTCACCAAGGGCAGCTGGGTGCAGGCACTAGCCGTAGCTGTAGCCTGTGCTTGACTCTTCTAGGGGAGTGATCCGGAGTCCCGAGGGCTTGGCTGCAAAGCCAGAGCTGCTTTTCCAGTGAAAGCAGCAGATTGGGCTGCAGTACACCCACTGCAGCTCCAGAGATTGACTACATATCCAATACTGACGACTGAAAATTGAAACAGCAGAACTCTAGCCAACAATTATAAGTGAGAAAATACTCAAAACAACTTCTAGACAGCTTTAGGTGGAGGGTTCCTTCAATACCTTCCTTATTTTCCAGATATGTTTATTTCACTCTACCTTTACTTTTTTCCTATCTGTAAGTAGCACTTTATTAGATGTCATCTTAACTGCTTTGTTTTGGCATATGGAACACGCTTTACCTAAACTAAAAGCTGTAACTTATTAACACACCTGGAAAACCAAAGAGTCAAGAAGGAAGAAATATACTAAGGTTGTCCTTGTAATTATTTAACTTCGGTTGATCTAAAAACCAGCTGAGGTACAGCAGTGCCAAACTGTACGTAAATATTTTTTTAAAAAATCAGGTTAATATTTTCTAATGTCACTGGGATTCAAAATGAAGTGAAACAGATGACGCATTCATAGAGATTTTGCTTTAGTTAAATCACAACAGAATCACATCTTAACTTAAACAAATGCAGCTTCGAATTTTTGCGGGGTATTAGTTCAAAGAGGCAACACAAAGTATACCAATTAATTCTATGATAATTATTGTTTATTTTAATAGAAGGAAGGTGATTTTAAGGATCTGTTAGCCAATGTTATCTAACATCATAGCATGCACAATGCTTTGTATTTATGGGCACTGAAGTTGGATAAAGTGAGCCAGTCACCTTGGCTACAGTCCAAGGGGCTTGATTCATTCTGGCACCTACTCAGGTACAACACCATGAGACCTGAGAGCACATTAGTCACATTGAAAAAATGTGGTTTTAAATTCTCGCATAAGCTCATCTTATTTTATTTCCATTACAACTCCCCCAAACCCCTGAACTGCTAGGACTCATGCACATGCTTCAATTCAAGCATAAGACTTTGTAGACTGCAAACAATGCAGATAAGAATACAGTCCTTTGTGTTCACTGTTCTGCTGTAACTGCCTGTGAGCACATGCTCACCTAGAGCCAAGTACAAGATAATTTACACCTGCATGAAAAAGATGCAAGCTGCTGCTGATATACCGCAGGGTAAGAATGAACAGCCATGCAGCCAGCTCCTGCAGAACAGCAATTACTGTAATTTTGATTCTTAGCTTAATCCAACATAATTGTATGTGTGCCTACACCTAGATAGTTTAGTGAAGAAATCATGAGTAAGGCCACATAGTAACTACCCAAACACTAATCTATTAATTTGATTATGCTTAGCTTTTATGTTCCTAAAGGGCGTTTACTTACCTTTGCACTGCAAACCCTGTCTAAAAAGCCCTTTGAGAAGCTTCTTACAGTACTGGCAAACTGTTGGCCGTGTGTAAGAGTGGATGACAAAAGTGTGAGGCACTTTAACCTTGGACAGTAAGATCTTGTCTAGCTGAATAGGCCGTCCAATGTAGGACTGTGAATTTGATCTCTTCTCTCGCCCAGTGAATGATTCTGATGGTGTCTTTTGCTGGGAAATACATAAAAAGAATATTTGAAATAATCATTATATATTAATTTTTAAAAGAATAGCATATTTAAATATTCACTCACCTCAAGAACACTAAGTCATATGTCATGAAAAGTAACGTAAGTGCTTTTAAACAGTAACAGAACATGCAACATACCCATCTCAGACTGCTTCTGAAAAATTTGAATAATATCAAACAATATCTTTGCCAACACTACTATCATACATTTCACATTGTGGCTGGAACAGGTTTTTATTAAAAAAAAAATCTGATAAAAATTAAAATACTCACTAAAATTTTCTCAGAAAACCATTTTGTGTTCCAATAAAAACACAAGCCATTTTTAACTCTCATTTTCTGTTTTATATCAAAGCTAACTTTGAAAGGCTGTATTTTTTTGTATAAACATTAACAAAATTATTACCTTTTTCTATGTGCATGCAGGTTTTTGATAGAAAGTGGATCAGTGTTGTCCATCTCCTTTATTAATAATTTTTGCTATTGTTAACCTTACCACATTTAGATTATGCACAACAGATCACAACAGGTATTTAAATACATATATATAATTATGTATGAAGTGAGACACACAGTCTGGAATAAAAAGAATTCCTGAAAGGAACAAGTTTCTCTGCTAAATTCATTTATATGTAAGTATGGTAATGACCCCCAGAACAACTCAAAACAGCTGACCCAGAAAACTGCCTTCTCCTAAGAACTGCCCTCGAGAAACAACCAAACTACAGCCACAGTTAATATGGAAAGGAGAAAAAAAAAAGTGACAAGATGCAGCTTGATCATTTAAAACTCTGCATCTTCTTACCATCATCTGCAAATAATCTGGTAATTGAAGGCTAGAAACCAAGTCATTCCCAGTGACCCTGCACTGTTCAAAAAGTTGTAGCAGCTGAAACTTCAGACTGGCCTAACTTGAAAAACTGTTGGTTTCAAACTAATAATGCTATAGGAAATTCTGCATCTGAGAAGGCTGATTAATCATTATTTCCTGGTCACCAAAATATAAAAATACATTTCTGTATGCTTCTGTCTGAGAATCTTGGAGCAAAGAGGAATTTGAAAGTCATTTTGATGGCAGAACCACCTCAGGAGTTCCACGCTTTGCCTTTTTGCCATAGGGGAGGGAAGAAAAGTTTCTTCCTTCCAATGGTCAAGACAGGTTTCTTACCGTGTAGATCAACATTTTTCTTTTGATTATACTGCAGAACTACCTGTCTTTCCAAAGACACACGTGCAATAGATATCCTGAACATTAGAGCTACCGTGCTAATTGACAACAATGCCAACATCACACGCTTGAATGGAGTCCTCCCAAATCAAGGAGAAATATGCAGAATAGACTGTACGAGCCAGGTACCTGTGATCACCATAAACAAACCAGATTTAGTAAGAAAGTACCTGTCATTTCTTCATCACGAATAAAAGTGGAAAAATTGTGAGTATATACTTTGATATTATGTGTTTACTTCCTGAGTTTCAGATCTTTGTGCTCTGTAAAGCACTTGTGCACATGAAAAAAACTCCCAAACTAGTCTTAATTTAGGAATAAATTTATTTAATATATGTTAGTTAGCAACATTGTTTGCCTAATATTTCCAAGGCAGATTGCATTAAGTCTTAGGAAGTCAACACGAGCAGGGCTTTGGAAGGGAGGGCAGAAGTCGAGCAGGAAGGAAGAGGGAGCACATATATACAGCACCAACTGCATCGCTCACCTTCTGCAAACCACCTGCAAATGACAGCCCTCAGTACCTGGGGACAGGATAAAACTCACAAGAGGAGCTCCTCCCAAGAGGAGGAACGAAAGTCCCATCCTCAACCCCATGCTATGGTCAGATACCTAGCTCTGAATTTGCTCACAATAAGAACAGTTATACATGTGACGTTACATTTTAATATAAGTATTTTCTTTTTGAATTAAGTCATTCTTTAAAGGTTTTCCTTAATTCTAATCACTACCTGCAAGGCATTAGTCACAACACTTTGCTGTCTTTGTCCTGAATATGCACATTTGGTGGACTTTTCACATGTAGTGACACCATTCTCTTAAAATGTACTTCAATTGAAAAGGAGTAAGAATTCCTAAGGGGAAAGAGTTCTATTGTTTGCTTTCATTATGTCACTGTAACAAATTAATATTTCAGTTTACTGTTCTTACCACTAGAGCTATTTCTCTGAAGAACGAGTGATCCAAGTATCTGCTAACATTATGATCTCTCTTAGAACCCTGTCTAGTATCACCTGAAGTACATCTACTTTGTCTTGTCATTCTTTGCCTTCATTTTCCAAACTATTGCCAAATCAAAAATCATTTTGGCAAATGAATACAGCTAAAAGCTTTTTAAAAGTCCAAACTACCCACATCTAAGTTAACCTCATGCTCAACGGATTTCAGAAAGCTGGTTTGGTCCAGTTTTTCCTCACCATATGCTGCGCAGGTTTTAGAAACTTCAGTAGTGTTGCTGAAATGTACTCAGACTAATCTTAGACACTGACATGACTAACAGAGAGAGTCAGGCTTCCCTACAGCATTAACTCTGACCACTGAGATGCGCTGTCTAGATGATGTCTGCTCAAACCTCAAGTGTGGTACGGTATGAGTGTAGGACAAATTATTTGTTATATTTTTTGCTTTTTCAGTCTGATGGCAAGTTTTTTCAGTTTTAATATGCTAGTATATGCTTCTGGATGGTTCTGAGAAAATGTCAGGTTGACAAAAAGTGAATTCTGTGTGCTCTACATCGACACAATCCTTTCTGAAAGATAACTGCAACAATCATTTATCATGATCATCATCTATGATTATATCACATACCATCAGCTTTGATCAAATACCACGTTACCATTGAGAAAGTTTTTGTCCTATTGTTTATTAAACTTGTTTATCAAAATCTTTATCGGTCTATGCACAGCTGTAATTTTTGAAGGATTTACTTCAAGTCTAACTTCACATGGCTGCTGAGCAATGTTAGAGAATAGGTGACTAACGACATTTTTGCTAGTAATTCAGAAGTATTCTCTACAGTTCAAGCAGTAATGGATACTAAACAAAAGATAAACATTGGAAGATCTACTGCAGAATGTCAGTCTTCAAGACTCGTACCTACCATAATTCAACATGATTTTAATAGTCAAACTGCTGCTTATATTTCTGTTAAAAATAATACACTGAGAATCCATAACAAGCTCAGTAACAGAAAAACACAATTTCACTGCCTTTACCTCAAAACGAATGAAAGGAAATAGGTAGGCTTAAACTCATTGGAACAAATTCTTTGTAGAAAACATTCATCAGCTTTTTCTATTTACAGAAAAGTATTTTGGCTTTTCTTTGCCATTCTGCAAGCACTGGGCTGCTACACAATAGCACACCGCGTAACACACCAGCAATTCTTAATTTACAGTGTCTGCAGGTCAAGTAAGAGGTAAAGGTGAGTTTCACTGTCTCCCGTACTAGAAGAAACATCAGCAGGCATGGCCCTGGTCTCCTGCACACCCAAGCCTGGTCTGAGGGACTCGCACTCCTGCCGTCTTCCAGCTGGAGGCAAAGTGACCCTCTGCTTCTGCTCAGAGGTAGCAAGGGAAGGGCAGCTGGTGACAGAACATTCGTGGGAGGAGCAGGCAGAGCGGTCACTCCACAGCCCTCTGATGAGTGGCCGATTAAGAGGAGGAGTACCTCCTCCATCTTGTCAATGACA
>Ga0181612_142742_pt1 | contig 20865 bp, 7 predicted proteins | sample HoacroProtozoa21_FD_119630 | JGI IMG/M metagenome (GOLD analysis project Ga0181612, IMG submission 119630) | Hoatzin crop microbial communities from Cojedes, Venezuel. Combined Assembly of Gp0051906, Gp0051904, Gp0051908
CCTGCTCATTACAAAAGGGTCAGACTAGCTGATCTTTAAAGGTCCCTTCCAACCCAAACTATTCCATGTTTCTGTGTCAACTCAACAGGCTTTATCTAGACATAGAGCGATTTTAGCTAACTAGAAGTGGCTTTTAAATGCACCTTACCTAAAGCAATGCTAACTTTTATTTTTGACATTTAAAACTATCTCTATAAGCCAGACCACGTTTAAATTAATGAACTATGTGGGCCAGTTTTATGCCTAATTACATGTATCCAAAAGTTTGCACTGGTTTGAGCATACACACTTCTTGCTTTGTCTGACATTTCCAGTAATGAAAGGCATCCATCCAATTATTGTACTTTCAAGGAGGACTTCACTGCTGTGGGAAGCTACATGCAAACACAATTTTTAAAGTAGGTGATATCTCTGCTGAGATTATTTTTAAAATCGTGCACAGAACTAATTGGTCTAGCCTTTAAAAGTAAGATCAAGTTGCCAATAAACCACCTTAGATAGTACTGAATTTAAGATACAGTGCAGAAATATTAGAAAAGCAGGAAACAGTCCATCTGTGTAAAACATATACTATGCCGACTTAATATATTCTCTTTATCACTCATGCTAAATAAATTTACTGGTCATATATGCACACACACGCTCTCTGCATTTTTTTTCTTTAACTAAAAAATCCAGCAGGGGGCATACATTACATACTTTAATTTCAATTTAACCATACAATCTAATAGGCAAGGTTATTCCTATAGATCAGACTTATTCTCTTAATGCACAAAGTTGTAGTTTTTTTCCAAAATTAAGTCACAGCACCATCTGCCTCATCTTTATACACACGAACCACCAGCAGTTAAAATCAGCTTAGAGTCTTCCACTCCCCTGCAATCAGTCTGCTGGCAAGTACCAGGTATCTACCTCTCTGAAGTGGGAAGACTTTCAAAAACCTGTACAAATAGCTTCTGAGTAGCCGTGAAAACAAGTTTAATTACAGAAAGAATGTAAACTCCCGCAGTGAACTGGTAATAATTTTACTGTCTAAAACTTCCTTCATATAATTATTTGCTACTAGGCGTAAATTGGCAAAGCACTTACCTGTGTCTTTAGCACTCACATCACACAGGAAAACCATCCATGACCTGGGACTGTGAAGGAATGTGATGTATAAAGCCAGCACCGCCCCTCTTGTAGCTATGATGGAATTTAGCTCAGCCAGTCAATGAAAAGTATTCTGCTGTAAGAATGTAAATACATGTATCGTGTGTGCTGTTTGTGGAAAGACTTCTCATCATACTTACTCTAATCAGTCCTCCAAAATACAAGTACAGTGTGTTTGTCCTTACAGTAGAGCAACAGGTGCAAACTTACTCCTCAGAATTACGGTCACTCAAGACAAAGCAAAAACCTGAAGACAATGGCAGTCATATGACAAATACGAACAGCCCACCCAACCTCTGTCCACTTGCATTAAAGCTGTGATATTAGCAATGCCAAGGATCCTGATAGTTTGACCAAGTATCTTTCAGATACTTATATTAAGATGCGTATTTTTAAAAGTCTTTCAGGCTGTTTCCATAGTGTCATAGCAACAGCCTAGCTACACTTCAAACTGAATTTGATGATCCAGACCTTCAACAGTTAACTTATACTTTACCTTTGTACACTTTTGGTGGGTTGTTTGTTTTGTTTTCTGAGACTGCTAACAAAGTGGTTGCTTCATTCATGGTTTCTTAAGTAAAGTTCAGTAGAAAGTGAACCTATTTCCAATGCCACTGAACTTCTGTACTTTTTTAAACTGAAATTCAGAGCACACAGCATCATGACTAGAACAAAAATCTTCTAAGCAAAAGCTCTGGGTTCTTTTCACTGATTTTACCTTGTTACCTGTCACTTCATTCTACAGACAAGCAGTAAATCCGAAGAGCATTTGACATATTTTATTACAAACAGTCATCAATACAGAACCAAAGTCATCTTTATAAGTATCTACAAAAAGCACAAATGCAGGTCAAAAAACATTCTCTAGCATGAGCAGAGGGCTCGTGGTTTTCAGCTTTTACTTTCTATGAGCCTGTTCTTCAGGAAGAAATAATTTTAAAAGGCGCTTTTTTTAAAGTATTCTTTTTTAGTGGTTTTGGTTTTAACATTCACTGTCAAAACAAAACTCTGTTGATTTATCAAAGAGAAAAACAGAAAGGGTGACACATGACCTTTTTGTCCAGTAAATCTAGAATAACCCCAGCATATTGTGGTTTTAATGCTAATTTAATTCAAAAAAGGAAGCTAGTCCAAGGCATTTAAAAACTCCCACGTCTTTCATACTATTTTGGCATATTGCCTGTCCACCTCAGAGTCAGCATGAGGACTGAGAAAGTCATAAAGACTTCATTCCTGTCCGCACTGGAGAGTTGCTCTTCCCTGGAGTCCAGGTCAAAGCACACTACAGTCTTGCTTCTATTACAACTGTTCAGACGATTTTGTACATTGCTAGCTCCCCCCTTTCCTGTAATCCTAAATCATACAAACACACAACCTCGTACACAGAACAGCCCCCAGATGTTGCTGTTCTCCATGATCAAGAAATTAATCCAGGACTGCCAGTAGAGGCTTTAGCAAGACTCGAAGCAAATCACGTTACATTTGACCATTACAGACAAACGCTGTTGTGCAACACCGTCATTATCTGTCACCCCAGCCAGCAGGTAGGACGCTATGTTCTCTTTCTGCTTTAAGAGAACAGAACAATTCCTGTTTGATGTGCGTGTGCATGTATGCTGGAGCAGGGGGGTAAGGTTGGAGGAGATGCAATATTGCCCTAGTGGTTGAGTACTCCAGGTTATTATTTGCTAAAAGGAATTTTCCTTTTCCATCTGCTATTTCTTTTGTGCTATGCTCAACAGAGAAGTGGAATCGAAGGTGCTATCTTCTGGAGTTTTATCTGCATTTGAAGAGGGCACACCTTCATAGCAGAGTTACCTGTCACCGCATAAAACTGCATCCCCAGCCTAACATGAGCAGCAAATTAGCTTCCTCTCATCTTAAAACACAATAATACAAAAAATCCAACCTACTACTAGCACCAGAATTACAGCATTTGCCTTTCCCTATGTTTTTTTTGTCTTTTTCAAACATGCTTCTCTATTACTAACATACTGATGTGATCAACACCTCGGGGCGCTGCTCAGCAATACTTCAGCCAGCTAGCCACGCAGTTGAATGTAAGCAAAGGGACAGTAAAAAGCAAGAAATAACACTGCGTTCCATTTGCAAAATATCACTCTTCCCACTAGCATACTGTACTTGGCCCTTCTGGCTGGAGAGGTGTCGATGGTTTTATTCAAAGCGTCGTAGATGATTGTATAGGGACTGGACATAAGTGAAGACACACATGGGATCTGGCTTGTGACCCATCATCATCATGTCATCCACTTCTATCAGACGATCACAGTGAGCCATTTTCCTGTAGTAATAATAAAACAGATACAGCAAATCAAGAGTTAAATCTAAGCCTGTAACTACTTCCAAGGTTCATTTGCTGCTCTGATTTGAGCATCACCGAGGCGTTTAAGAACTCCTGAGGTTTATCAGCAGCATTTCCTTTCACAATGGAATGGTCAGGCTTAGGTTGGGGATTGTTATTTTTGTGACCATGAAATATTCCTGTTCTTTCCTTCTCTCCCTCTGTACGGGGATCTGACCCAAAGCCCTGTAGGTTCCCCCCCACAACTGCCATTCACATCCCTGGTATCTGTAGCATGTAGCCCAACCTCACATTCCTCTGTCCAAGTCTCAGTAAGCAAGGTCATGTGAATTTGCAAATCATGAGTTTTTCTGGTTATTATATAGGAAGCTCCAAAAGAACGGGAAAACACGAGCAGAGATAAGATGTGCCATTGAAAGCCCACATGGCTGTGGATTGTTTGTTCTCCACCATCCCCCATATCTTCAAGGTGTGAGTGACTTGGACAACAATCTCAGATGATCAGGTAGGAGAGCAGAAGCCTGACTGAGATCTAGACCAGCAGAAAGGAATACATCTGCTGAAGCCTAGGATGAAAAATCACAAGGACAAGAAGCAATTTGATCAGCAGAGCTCGTACTGGAGAGAGCAGCAATAACTGAGAGAAGCCTTTTCTGGCACTAGAAGAGAACAGTTAGCTTAAAAGCAGTCACAGCTATGAAGTAGTAATTTCTGTAGATACCTAATGTTTCTTACTGTTGTGTGCATGCTGTCTTCTGTTCTACCCTATACTTACTGTTAAACAGAGACAGAAAGACACTACAACTTTCCTTTGAGAGTGGTGGATAGTTTTACTTTAGAGATCAGCCACCTAAAAGTGTCATAGAATCTCTTTCAACTCACTGACAAGCAGCAATTTTTTTATATATGCATGTGTATAAAAGCCTTGTAATTCCCAAATTAATTCCTCTGCTAGGGGCTGTAACAAGGAGAGACAACATTGTGCTAAGAATTTTCAAAGCTTTTCTCTGGAATGGCAAATGGCAAATTCAGTTCTGCACGTTATTGCTCTTAATTTTAAAAAGAAAAGTTGTCTGAAAGAACCACAGACCTTCAGTGTGGTAGTACTGGTGTTTGAAGCTGTAGGAAACTTTAGCTATGTATTCCCACGTTCTGTTAGTATTCGGAAAGAGTGTACCAAACCCAGCTGCATACTACTACATGGAGTGTTCTTACTGTTACACAAGTCACACAAAACAGCAAGTAAGAATTATGTTGATATTGGGTCAAAATAGTTACTATTTCTAGCTGACAAGTTCACACTCATGATGATTAACAACGACGTTATCATTTAATTGCCTGATATACTGCAGGAAAAAGGATCAGGACAGTGTGACTGAGGGTACTAGCTCTGTCCGTTTTACAAAAACACAGTTACCAGGTTGAGGCTCTCAGCCTTGATCTAACTCCACTTACACTGAATTCAACCTCTGTTGTTGTTCAACCAAACCAATTCTGAAAGTTTATCTACTTGCTCCCTGATGTTTAGAGGTCATGGTTTATCCAGAGAGGCTGGATGGATATATCAACATGCCTCAAATTCAAATCAGGTATCAAGCAGGTGGGATTGGCTAAGAAACTACAAGTTGTAAGTCCAGTTCCTGTGGATTGTCAGTAAACATTGGATGCCTTGTGCTGTATGAACTCAGATTTCTTTTTTATGATTGATATCAGCAAATTCATTAAGAATCATTCATTACTTCAAGAACAAAATAAAAAAACCCGAAAAACGAACACAGAGAGAAGCAGGGGTTCTTCCTCCTCTGTCAAAGCATAACTCACGAGGCTGATTTCTCAAGTTTAGTGTGTCAGTGCTAAGGCTGGCGAGAATCACAGAGGTGAGAAAGCAGAATTCAAGTAATGCCTGAAGACTGTGAAAGATCTGAATACAGGACTCCAGTGAACTGTCCTGTGCCTGGTAAAACCACCTCTGATTTTAGAATGCTGAGTCTCCTGTTCTATGCATTGTCTATGCAGGGCTTTACTATCTTTTTTTTGGCATGACAGGTGTAAACTAATGATACAGGATCTACAAGAAGAATGATAAACTCTTCACTGCTGCCCAGCCACATTAAACGAACTGAAAGCACTTCACGGAGATCTAATGTGATACTCACTCAGCCATGGTGAAGGCCAGCTCAAAGTTCTGCTTGCGACTAGCTGGGTCAAGTTTATTATAATCAAAAGCTTCCGGAAAGAAAGAATGCACAAGAGCACAGAATGCCATCCCATCATTCCAGCTTGAAGAGAAGTTCTGGAGATCAATGTGCTGTCATGATGAAAAAAAACACATGTTAATGCAGCACAGGGGAACAGGGAAGAGCAGCTGCTTTTCTCACTGCAGTTTTCTGTCATTCTCTGCCACTAACCAAAGCAATAGAGCACAGACTTTACGTTTTCTTCCCCTCTTTATACATCCATTACATTATTTGTATTCTGAGAAAAAGTGGCACACTCGGCAATGAAGGCCTTTTGCCTGAAATGCCCAGATGCAAAGCACACAGTCCAGGGTCCCTGATCCAAAGCCCACTGAAAATACTGGGGGGAAAAAAAAAATCTTTGTCAAGGTCAATGAGCTCTGGAGCAGGCTCAATGCATCAGCTCAGTATCTGCAGAAACTAAGGACACTGCTTATCCCTGTGAGGTATTTATAATTGAAGAATGGTTCATTTTGTAGCTGTGAGTAACACTTGATAAAGACTATGCTTGCTTGCTTTGCTTTTCAGTAAGGCCCAATTCTATGCCTGTTTACACACAGATAGGTAGAAACATAGGAAGAAACACAGGAAGAATTACGCCTACTGCAAAGCCTGATTCTTAGAATACTTATTGTTGCTTTCAGCTGCCACAGTAAAAAGAAACATACTTGGGCTCTTGTCTCATGCTGCTTTCCCATCATATAAAATTCAAGCCCCAGTTTTTCTAGCACGCAACTAACAGTAATTTTAACTAGTTCTGCTTATGTATACTATAATTTAGAGATCAGCGATAATAATGGACATTTTACAATAACATTGAAAAACATATTACACACGTAAAAAAAACCCAACCTTAGAAAAAATATTTCTTTCTCCTGGAAATCGCTTTGGCAATTGCAGTTTAAGGTCAGGTAAAATTACTAAAATCTCAGCTGCTGAATTCTTTTAGCTGCACTGACATTACCTCATAGAAATTAGCTCACTAACACTGTGTGATTCAGCCTCAACCATTTACTACAAATTCACTTGTCTAAAACCAGTAGAGAGTACTTTGGACTGCTGTGTAGCAAAAGGGCCATAGTCTCTATGTACTGGCAAAATATTATTCAGATCTTGCCATATATTATGATAATGCAAAAATCACAGCCTGCAACTAAGAAAAAGATGTGTGAGTGTACACTGAAGTCTATATCCATAAGCACAAAAATGTAGGCTTTCAGAGAAACACTAATGCATTGCTTTGACAGACATACAAAATCCCACTCGTGCAATCACTGACTGTCTTGAAGTGCTGCCCATGCAAACCATGATGTTTGTGTTACCCGCAGAAGACTTTATAACCTTGAGGAAGTTAACTCATTGTCTAGCGTGTTTTACATTCACTTTTTGAGTACGCTTTTTTGGCAAATACTCCTGAAAAAGAGAGAGCTGAAAGTGCTAGCATGTCTTCACCTTGTATCCTATGGTTTTTGAGCGACACCAGTCTAACAGAATTTGTTTAATGCTGCTAGCGCTGGCAACCCCAAAACTCTGCGACCTCTTCAGCTTAGGTCTGGATTCTCCTTTTCCTCTGGAAAATTAACAAAGACCTGATTAAATTACATTCTAGAAAAAATTAGACCTACTTGTCAGCAACATCTATGCAACCTTGCCCAGGTCAGCCCCTGTCCAGGTGGTATTTGAGAAACACGTTGCTGAAACTTCGACTTTTTGGTCCTGCAAGGAAAACTCATTTTCATTTCACTAAAGCTGGGATTTCAAGCCCTTTTCTATTTAAAACATACTGCCATCATGGCGCATAAAGAACAGTCCATGGTTTTGGTCCTTAATGAATGGCAAAAGAAAGTCACTATATTCCCTGTCTCTTATAATGACGGAGAAGGCAGTTTTCACAGCACTCTTTCCTGATGAAAGGCATCTGCTTCTTCAGCTGAACAACTCCAAAGCCAGAGGAATCTGGAGCTGTGAATTTCCAGGGCTCAGTTTGTGAAGTCAGCGAAGCTATATGTGACCTCATACTGTCCCTGAGCTCAAAATCCTACATTGAGAGAGTCCTCCCACCCAGCTGTCCTCTGCTGATGATAATTGACAAATTAGTTTCCCATTAACAAACCCATTCTGGAGACAAGGGGTGCGACGTACTTTCCATCATCATGTTCAAATTTCTCAAAAAGTGCTTTTCTGGCCTGTGTTCCTGTAGTCCGTGGGAGCGTCTGAGACCGCACGAGTTCTCGCTTCCTTTCAACTTGGCGATGTGCAGTGGGAGAAGAGGAGTGAGAGCTGGGGGTCACATCACAGTAACTATCAGTGGCACTGGAGAAACATAACATGAAAAGTACATGGTTAAACAAAAAAGTAACTCTCTGCAGTGCCAGGAGTCAGCATAAAGGTCCAACTGTTGCCTACTCTAAACCTTCCAAAACAGCTATTTCAAGAGGACTTGAATGAGTCAAAAGCAATATAAGTAAAAGTCAAAGTTTTATTGACAGACAACAGCACTTAAATATAGAAGAGCCTAAGGTACTTTTACAAATGATACATAGCTGGACAAGTCACAAATGCTTTATAGCACTGAGTAGAACAACAAACACCTTTAAAAAAAAAAAAAAAGAAAAAAGGAAGTTGTGGCTACACAGGAGCACTAAATCCCTTTAATTTCCAACTTTGGGGTTCCTGGATGGTAAGTCACATTTTAAAAATGGAACTTGAAGAAGAGTCACTCAGGAGGTACTTTCGAAATTTTTACTCACAGTACACAGAATCCTGAGCTCATGTCAGTGTTGCTCCACTGACCACAAGCTGGTAATCTGATCGAGAAATACAGGATTATATCCTAATTTGTGTTTATTTGAGCCATAAACCACTTCCTCAGCATAAATTAAGTAAGCCACACATCACATTTGGAAATATTCCCCATGACAGAGATCGGGAAACTGAGGCAAAAAGCAATGACATCCAGTGGCACACATTAATTTCTGGTATAGATGAAGGTCAGATGTGACAGCAAGTTCTCTAGGGTGCTCAGCGTATCATGACTCAAATATCGAAGTGCTGATGTTGGAACTAACTCAGAAGAAATGTAATGCCAAATTTGAGATAATTTTCAAGGCAGATGCAAGCCCAGTTTAAGACATTTAAATTGGCTGCCCTCCTATTTCTCTTGATGGATATTTTGCATGCTGAGGATGCCTGGATATGCCAGTAGCAATTGTGATACCATGTAATCCTCTACTAAGCAACTGTGACTGAGTTAATCAAGAATGTGTAGTAGTCCTCAGTCCTCAGCAAAGCATTTATCTACCAACTAAACTCTAGACTAGCCAAACTAAGGATATTTGACGGCAGTCATATGTTGGTTTCCAAAAATAAACCTAAAGTACAAATTTCAACACAGCTGAGTATTTTTTAAAGTGTTTTCAAAGGGCCTGACTACTTGTTCCTCCTAACAAAAATCCACCACTGGCACTGAGAGTTTTACTGACTAACACTGTAACAATGCTGAAATCCACAATTAGGTCTGCTTTTAACTGCTCTACAAAAGATTTTTATTCCTTCCCATCTCTGTTCCATTTAGCCCTCAGGAAAGCTCACAACCTTTAACAGGCTTAAAATACAGCATGTGGGACTCACCTGTTCTCCAGGCCAGCACAACACCTTGAGACTATACTGACCACAATGGCCTAACCAAATGTCAAGAAAAATGCATACCTTTCAGCAGTTTTGGCTCCACTACTCATCCCATAGCTCAAAGTTGAGACAGACTTAGTGACAGAAGTGGTATTCTCTGTATAAAAGCAGGAAAACCAAGATGCATCAGGGCAGAAACTTCTTTTGTCTCCTTTCCTCATATGTTTTCAAACCATTTCCTGATAGATAGCCACGTACTGATTTTTACTCACCAGAGTGAAAAGCTGTAGGCCCCTGTCTAACTTCCAGTATTGGCTAACAAGCTAGGGAGGGATTTTACCCAGGGGTTCAATCCCTCTGCAAAACGAGCATGGTATGAACATACTAGAAAGGGCTGTAAGAGGATGCCTTTGATGAAACTGCATTGGGATGGTTGGATCATTTCAGGCCCTTGTGCAGACCTCAGAGGAGGGCACAATGCCATGGACGTTTCAGTCAAAGGAAGAAACAGTGCTACAGCTCAGCTTGCAACAGCCATTCTGGCAGACATAAGGAGTCCCGGGAAGTCTGCCCTGGTTGAGAGCATAATTTAAATTACCTAATTTCCACCATGAAACATTTTAGTTTGTATAGCAGAACAGACTCCAAAGGTTGCAAAGGTGGCTTAAAACCAAATTTGCATCTTTCTCCCCGACTCCTGAGGTTCTACCTTTTGCGCTTTGCCTCTTAGAGCCCAGCTCTGGACTCCAGCTATGTTCCGTAAATGCAGAACAACAAAGTGGCTTGCCTAGCTTTAACACACAGAAGCCAAAACTTGTTGCATAAGACAAGCAACTCATTTACTGAAGGCTCCTTCTACACACAAAGAAGAAAGACTGGCATCTTAGAAGCAATCCAACCTGATCACTGTCCAAATCACTCTCAAAATGCTGAACTCTCCCCACTGCTTATAGAAGGGATCCAGATTAACTAGACCTCTCATGTAAAACACCCTGGTAAGTGCCAGAACACAGATGTGACAAATTTGGAACCACAAAAATTGCCAGATATTTGTGCAAACCTCAGAAGTTGTAAGCTGAGGAGGAGTGTGATCCCTGTTCTGGTTGAGTGACATCTTTGCTAAACTGACACTTGAGACCACTGTGAAATGCCAGTACACTGTGTAGACAGTAACAGCCTGGTGACATCAATCAGAAGTACTTTTGGATAGAGCTCAACTCATCTATTTCAACTGAAATAAGAAATCCTTAAGGCATTTTGTCCTTTGATACATTCATATATGAAGGAGACTAATTATGCTATTCTCCTGAAAGGACTTTGCTCTAACTTCCACAGGGTGGGCACACCACCTTCCAACTGCCATTGCCTTGCGTTCAATCAAAGTTTTCACTTGGTCAGCTGAAATCTTCACCGCTCAAACTATCTGTTCTTCCACACTTTTCTGGCACTTACTGTTTCCACTACAGTGATTGCCTAACAGTACACATGTACACCACTGTGCAAATAAAGATAGGTACCCCTTGCTTTGAACTGATTGAGAGTCTGATATGGCAGAACAAGTTTCCATGATACTTGGGAAACTGAATCTGCATGCAGCCTTGTTAGCAATTTTCATATTACTACGTACCTACATGCTCAGATCTGGATCCCCCAGACATGAAGCACGGAATCCCTCTCAATTTGTATTGCATAAGGACATGCTGATAGGAACACTCACCTCCAGTGGCAGATGAACCCATTGTTCTCACCGTACCTGAATTCCAGGCCTTCACTGAAACAGCAAAAAAAAAAAAAAGACAAAGGAAGGTTTTGCTGCAGTCTTAGCTTCAATAAGATAAAAGTTGAAAGAACAATCTGCAGCTAATCTCTGTCTCTTGCTAGCAATTCCATCTGGTCTTTCTCTGCAGTTTCTGACCCATATATATAGTCTGATTTACAAGTGTCACTGTTACTAAATGCGTATGAAATACAGCTCAAAGATGAATGACTTCAGTATGAATGAGATTTTTTTTATGCTCAATTTACATATAAATAAGATGCTGCAATCACTCTGACTTGTGTATATGTGTCAGTCTGCTGTCGGTCATTCCTCCCTCCAAATGACTGTTGAACCCGTTAGCCAAATATCTGCCTAACTTCTCAAGGGGCCTCAGGTCTCAAAGCACTAAAAACTTCAAAATTTCATTAAAACAGCTGGCCATGTCGAAGGGATACTTGTTCAGTAACTGTGCTGGAAGATAGGCTGCACTATGAACTCAACTATGTTAGGCAGCAAAAATTCTCAGCAGATGTGACATTACAGCCTAAAGCTCCACCTAGGACCCACAATATTCTAAATCAGAGCGTGCCACCATGAGACCTATAGTCACAGAAGCAAGGTTTTGTAATTACCACTAGGTCACAGGACAACCCCTGTAGCACCAGTTTCTTGAAGTAAAGAAATGGGACACAGCTTCAACAAACAAATTATTTTTGTTCCTTTTACCTGACTGATTGGAAGTTTTCACTGCCGTCACATTTTTGCTCTTGCTCTGTCCCAGCAGGCCAGCAGACACATTAGTTGTTCCTGTTGAACAGATGGTCTCTCCTGAAAACTTCTCTGATGTCCTGGTTACGGCAGTAACGGGAAGATGGGGCATCTGTAAGGTGACTGCAGGGTCATGGGCTTCAGGGGAAGAGTTTGACATGTGAAAAGAGGTCAGTTCATGGGAGACTTTTGCTTGACCTGGTGAATAAAAAGAAAAGGACAGAGGAAGTAAATTTATTTGCAGATTTGTAACAAAGTTACAAACTGATTTCTATGCACCAACTTTATTTCACAAATCATTGGAATTATTCCACCCAGCTCTCCCTGCGGGACGTTGTATCATTTACGGTGCGCTGCAGAAAAAAACCTAGTTTAAGTGATCCTTGCAGCAATTATACCTGTCCTACATGAATCTCAGCAAGAACAATTTCTTCAGATCATTAATCCACTAGCATCTGTATTTAGTAAGCTACTCCTCTTCCTCTGTGCAGCCCCCGCCCCCAATCTCCTGCCATGGGTTAGGAGTCAGCAGACTTGTTCTTTTCATGAAGTTTTGTGAATCACCGTGTGCCTCAGTTTTCTCTAAAACAGAGATAGTAAGTCCTTCCTCCATTGAAGGATGATGGAAGCAGACAGGTAATTTACAAAATGTTTTGGGATGCAAGGCTATAATGGCACCCAGAATAGCAGGCCTTATTATCACTAGTGGCCCAAGGTGATGTGACAGTAATAGTCTGTAATTTATGAACAACCATAGTGCATGCTTAACAATAAAGCTAAAGTTTAAAAGTTAAGCTCCCAGTTAGGAAATTAAGTTAAACAGTATCAGCGTCAGAGTACAAGATCCCTGCTGAAACCACAGCAGATTCTAATAACACTCCCAACATGTGAGAGCTGCTCTATGACTGCCAGGATCAGGTATTTTACAAGTAGTGCTTCTTCATTTCATGCCATGTTCCTACCTGATGAAGACTGATGCCCATTTTCAATGATGGAAGAACTAAAAACTCTTCTAAACTCAGGTTTGTGGTAGTCATCCAGGTCTACACTCTGTCAGAAAAGACAACAGACATGACAGCTAAATTTCAAACAGTAGCAAAGGTTAGAAGAATATCCAGAAACATCTGCCAAGAACAGGTCTTCCCTGTGCCAGTGACCACACTACAAGAAGGGAACAATTATCTGACCCCAACAGCCAAACCTGCAAACTGTGCACTGGCAATGCAGGACTTGTATCAGTCTTCACATACTTGTCCTCACACACCCTATGCACCTAGGAGGGGTCTTCCACTTCTGTTAAATGTATCACCATCCACTGTAAAAGTGATAAACAGAAGACTCCACACAACAGTGGAGAGAGAGACTGAGATTGCATAAAACACCTAATGCTCTGCAGTTTTTTTTTCTGTTTGCTGCAGACAAAATGACATTCTGATAACGTATTATAAACGCATTACATAAAGTAAGTATGACCCTAGAACTTTACAGCTACATTATAATCTGCAACTTCTGTAAGGACAGATTTTTCTGGGAAAAGCACCAATTTTTCCCATAATGTTTCCCAACATAATTCCAGAAAGATCAGGCATGAATTTTTTTTTGTGGGTTTTTTTGGTTGGTTCGTGTGTGGGCATGCAAAAAATCACAAGGAATTATGTGATTTTTGGCTGCAGGAACTAAAGAAATAATAAACTTCTTCACAGATACACGATTACTTCAGTTGAAAAACGTAGCTTCCAAGAAGCAGCATATACAAGGAGTGAAATTCCCCAACACAAAGTCCATGAAAAAGTTTTAATTGATTCTAGACAGATATCTAACTACGAGATTGGCACAGAAAATTATGAATAAATAAAGAATCTGTAATGTGCGTTTGTAAGTATGATCCAAAATTCGTATAAACTCAATCCAAACAAGTTTTGTTTTGTTTTTTTTTTAGACAGGCAGAAAGACTGAAGATAGATACTGAAGATTTTATACTGCAGGTAAGTATAAAAACAACAAAACAGAAAAGGAAAGAGGCAGGGTGTATACTTGTAATAACTTAATTTGTCTCTGCTTTTCATACACAGGAAATACGGAGTAAACTGGTCATTTGATTTTACTTATTCCATAGCTTCATCACAAATTATTAGAATAATTTATTTATAGGGTGGAAAAATATATCTCATGTAAAATACATAAACCATGTGATGAATTCAAGATAAATCAACAAAAATAGTTTCTTGGAACTTGTCTGCTGTTTACCATGCATGTGGTTACACGCATCCAAACTTAATTAAGAACAACTGACAACAACATTAACTCACCTTGGAGATTTTTTTAAAGCATTTAATCTTGTTAGATGCTGCAGACCGCACAGACTGTTTTGATACCCATTACTTTCATTACCTCTAGTACAAATCCCAGTCAACTCCTGGTAACTATGGTCCGAGATCTTGGTAAGAATTTGTTAAGTAGTATTAGATTACAGTAAGGCAGCCTAAACACAATTTTGTCATAGAGTATATAGTTGCAGTCTCAGATTCTGATCCTCCTAGATATCTAAATGTCAACCTCCAGCTGATTTCAGTGGAACACAGGTGTACATAGCCAAATTTGAGCTACACACCTACACTACTAAGTCAAGGAAAATCCTTCTCTTGACTTTAAGGTTGGGCCCTACAGTCTCAGATCACAATCGGTATCCAGGCTTTTCAAGATTACAGCGCGATTTGGGGAAACCATTAAAGTGTGGTAAAACCCCATTAACCGGACTTCAAGATGAGGACCTACTGCCTTGTAAGCAAGTGTCTTACACAGATATATTACAATAAAACACAGAAAGGAATGGCAGCAAGACAATGAGATACTGTGAACTGTCTTTAAGGCTCAGCTTGGATGGTGTGTTTTATTATAGTGGGTTGTATACTAATCATACCTAAGAGTCTCATGTCAATTTTTTCTACACTAGGTGAGGAAAAGAGATAGGAGCACCTGGATATGATTTTCAAACAAAACAATACAAAGTTCAGAAGAGGACTGGAGACTTCCCAAAAATGCAGAAGATGTACTCTCGGAAAAAATGACTTTTAAAGGTTTGTCAGCTAGGAGCTTTCATTTAATTATCTTGCCTAGTTTCCAAGTCAGTGATTTTCCTGGGGTTATATACGCACTTACATGCTCCACTAGATAAGAGCGCAGAGGCTACATGATGAGCCAAGACATTCCTTAGTCTGTTTACCACTAAAATGCATGAGAGGCTGCTTGCTTTTCTTAAAACAAAACACAACAACCACTCGAACAACCAACCATGCACAACACCATGTTTTAGCACAATGTTGCTTACAGCCTCATTAACAAGACTAACAGATTTCCACTGTTGCCCAAAGAAGCCTTCAGGTGCACCTAAGATAGCTGGGAGTTAGAATGTCCATTCCACAACTAGGTTGGCCTGCCTTAAGACACACTGCAAATTCTACAAATCAAATCCGCCTTGAAGTTCAGTATATCAGTCCAAACACGGAGAAATTTTGCTTTATTTTGATTTTCCTGTATCTTATTTAAAAAGAAAGGAAAATTAGACTGGGGAAGTTGCAACGTGCAGAACTTCTCACTCTTTCCCAGCATATAAAACTTTCTTACAAGCAAAAGCACTATAATTCAGCTATCTAGGCTCCACTGATTCTTGTGGGATCTCTCCCATTTAGAGGCTTCATTACAGACAGGACATCTTAAGAGCTCACATCCAACAAAGCTGCACTCTTTAGGATAGTTACTCAGCTTAGGCCCAAAAGGAGTAATGAGTTCTTTTGCAAAGCTAGTCTGCAAACTTTATTCACAACACCTCACCAGAAAAATGACTTCTTTAAAATAACATTTGTCTCTCCTGATAACCAAAAATATTCATTTTTATACTGTCTGCTACCCCCACAGAGAATGCTTCCATATGCACACACAGTCTGACTTACTGCCGCTAAACTGAATCTGTGTCACTGTATCCAAATCTTTTAATTTGTGAAAATAAAATTATTTTTAAAGTTTTATCTTTGTCAAGAAGGTACTATGCATGAATAAATTCAATTATCACTAGCTGCCATGATTAACTCGAGAAAAGTACACCAAATATTAATCATATAAACCACATAGAACCAGGGTTTCAGAACTTTTATTGCTGTATTGAGTGTAATTCAGTTCCTAGTCAACAATTATTGGCCATATCCAGAACTGAAATGTAAAGCACAGCTAATGCAGCTCCCTAGAATGCACCTGCAGCATACAGTTAGAATTGTTTAGCCATTCATGTCAGCCATTATGACCTGAATGTGTTGAATGCCTGTGTAGACTGTAAATGTGAATCTACTTTATAAGCTGGGGGAGTGGGGACAAGCAAAACAGTCAAATGAGGTGGTCATTGCGAAGATCACTGAACTGGTTTCCTAATGTCATGACAGGTGCTGCATTAATTTATTTTATGCAAACCTGATTACCACATTTTGGCTAACAGCACTGGGGAAGAAATTGATACCAGGCTGGAGGACGGGGAAGGCCAATGTGCTGATAAAAGACTGGGAGGATCCAGGATCAGAATCTACCATGCATTTAGTACTATCAGGCTAAAGTACTTTAAAATTCACTTTGTCTGGAGATGCCAAGCTTCTGACAAACCCATGTGTGTAACAATACTTCCTCTGTCAGTGCTGGCTACATAGATTGTAAATAGCAGAGGGACAGGTACCTGTATCTGTGCTTAATAATGAGAAGTACTGATTTGTACAACTCATGTAGCAACAACATGATGAGGAACTGGTAAAGACAAGAAAGTTAACGCAGATGTTTTGCATGTCTTGCTCAAGCTTGCTCTTAGAGCTACTCTCTCTGTAGCTCAGAATTCTCCATGTAATGTAGGGCGATAATACTTTCCATAGTTGTAGGGCTGCTAGAATTCCTCCTTCACTATAAAGAAGTTAGACCTTGGAGATTTGTAACTGGAAGCTGCTATAAACCAAGCAAATATCATAACCCAGTAGTGAAAATCGTATGCATTCAGAAAAAGTAAGCACTGAATCATGAGATTAGAAAGAAAAGAAATACAATTTTTACCTCCTCTCTGAGCCTCTAAGGTGCATGTCTGTTATGTCTTCAAGCTTTTGCCTGCAACAAGGTCAAATTGTAGAAGAATGACAGCCAAATGAGATTCCTCTCTCTCTTAAATGAGAGATCTCAGTCATCCGTAGTCTTTCATAAAAGCACCAATTATCAAAAGGGTCATGATAAAAATAATTGGATCTAGAAATGTTGTTTATTTGTGAGAGGTACCTCCCTCTCATTACACATGCCAGATGAACGTGACACTTCACTTTGGTGAATGGTAAAACCACCACTGACTTCTGCAAGGCAAGATTTGACGTTCTGTTCCTTGCATATAGAGATCATTGATATATCAGAAATGGGGAATGATGAAATGTGTGAGGAAATGCAAACAAGGCTGCTAGATACCAGCAAGAACTACACCCCATTTACCTCTTAATTCTTCTACTAGAAAGCCACTGTCTGTCAGATAACACAAGTATTCTGTACCTGTAACTGACCCTGCAGCTTGAAGAAAAGCCTTGAACACTACAAGCATATTAGGAAACCTTTTCCACTTGGAGTAATCACTGAAGAAAAACAGTAGAAGTACTTTTCACAGAACCTTTTTTGAAGCAAGGCTGGATAAAAATTAACATCAGAGAACAATTCTACCTTGGCAGCTTCAGCAGGTGCCCATGGCTATTTCACTGTGAATTAAACCAAAACAATGACAACAATAATCTAGGTAAGGATCAAGGCAACCTTGGAATGCCACCATTCCAAAAGGACACTTGCAGGAAGTGTAAGACAAGAAGAAGAAGAAATGGAACTACTGGACTTCCTTTATCAAATATAGAAGTTGAAATGGTTTAGAATCATAGTATGTAATGCTAGGTGGCTCCTGGATCATTTAATCTCCCTGCCTGTATACTCCAGGTCATTATGTCTCATGCAGTTACTTCCAGGCTGACTAACTGCTGGGTGCTATCAGGTCACCACAGAAACACCGATGGGTGATATTTGTTTAGATCTTCGCAGGTGGTCATAGCCAGCTCTTCATCTCGCTGCTGCTTTGACCACTGCAGCAGTCTGTCTAGCAGTCCATCCACATTGTGCAGAGACTCTTCTGACAGTATAAAAACAGAACACCCTTACAGTATTTTTAGTCCTCCCTGTTCACAAAGGCATCATGCTAAACCACAAACACTATGGAAAGATCATAAGTGATAAAGCTCCTGCCAAAATGTAAGATCTGATCAACAAAAAAAGTCAAAACTCTTCCTTTCTAACAATCACAGGCAGGTAGGAGAGAGACCTCAGTGACTTCAAAGAATGACAAACAGCAACAAACTGCTCAGTGAGAGATAAATCCTCAGTAGTGCAGCTAGGGGTCCAGGAACCTGCTTTAAAATTAATTCTTCAAACATACCCTATTTTCCACCTTTGTGAAAGCAGCTCTCGGATTCTGGACTGGTTAGAGAGCCAAATTAAAGTTTTGCATCAAAATATCAGAAAGACTCACCTCTGAATCACAGTGGCTAATAGCCATTTAAAATTCCACCCAAATCAGTAGTGAGACTGTTCAAGGACAGTACAGCAGACATTGCCTGAAGATTAGAATTAAAAGGAGATTTGTGTTCTTACTTCTGAACTATGCTTGGAACTCCCTGGGTTCACTTTTTTCAATCAAATTACCTTGAAAAATAATCAAGCAATATTAGAAAACAATGGGTCAGACACTGAAGATGCCCAGAATCTCCAGTATCAAATCTGTAAAAGCTAGTTTTAAGTCTTATGCCAAGTATCTTGCTAGAAATGTTGAAGGCAACAGAACCCAGCCTTTTCCTGGGATAAATGCTGCATCAACCACACAGTAAAAAGGAACTCAAACAATAAATCTTTCCAGATGCAAAAGAGCGTATCTTGATTTGTTACCATTTCCAGGTCAGTATTATTTGCTCCTCATATCTCATACTTACAGAACTATTTACTAAGGCTAGCAGCAGCATCAGTTTTATCACAGGTACTCGTTTATCTGAAAACATACGCAGTGTCATTTACGGTGCTCTGTTTCAAATGCTTTGGTCATAAAACCAGAAATTGCAAGCAACTGAGGGAACGCTTTCTTCATTACAGAGAATCTGGGTGTCTGGCATAGCAACCAAGGCTTGCTCTTTAGCCATCTGAGGACAGCTACTTCAGAGCCTTACCCACAAAATCATGTTTTCACTGCATACGTTTGGTGTGTGTAGCTCTAGCTGCATCTTCCATGGTTCTCAGTACTGAAATTCCTTCTCGGTCAGCTGTGCTAACTCGGGAAGTTGTCCAGCCTTCTGGGGACAATTGTTGTGAGGGCACTGGAAATCTATCAGTACTTAAGTGATTCCCTGAATCCTCAAAGCAAAGTGGGAATGTTCCTATCCAAACAAAAGCTCATTCTGTGCTTTAACACAGATCGATACCTAAAGCTGGATATTGCCATAACCAGGATGCAAGACTTTTCACAGAGCATGAAGTACACGCTACAATGTAGACAGTGGTGATGGAACAAGTGAGATGGTGGGAGGGACCATGCCCACTCGTCCCTTAGCTCACTTCTGTTCCTTGCAACACAAACAAGAGTGGATGGCTCCATGGAACAAAAAGGAACAGATCTGAAAGTTGTGTGTATGCTGCTTGCCTTTGTCACGTGGGGGGTAAAGGCAGAAGTTGCCATGACTATGTTAGAACAATGCATCAAGCAGCGGCTTTACCTCTTCACTTGCCCAACTGTGGGAAGCCCTATGCCCCCATTTTTGAGTCAGTAGGAATGAAAAGGGCTGGAATGCACTACTCTGCTCATTCACACCAATTTAACTTCGAGTGAATTTCATTTCCAAGCTTTTCTTTTCCATCCCCAAAGCCTGGATAGACCACAGACCAGCTTTTCATGCTCCAACAGTCTTAAAGACCGCTTAAGACATGGCTTAATCAAGATCATACAAAATAGGCTGTCATCTGTGGAAGTCAAGTCTCTAGTATCACACAGTCTCATGTGACTGAATCACAGCGTACTGTCTGGCTGCCACGTCCTGGTGCAAAGGATTGTACAGGAGCTCTCAACTCTTTCCACAAAGCTGGACACATAGAAAAAGTATTACATAAAACATCTCTGTACCAGATGAGCTTCCCACTAACAGGTTTCTGTGCTCTGAGTTACAAGTTTCCACTGCGCTGCAGAGTTTTATCACTGGGAGGAATGTGTGTGTTTGTGCTAATTCAGGTCATGGAAACCATGATAGCTTGTGTGAGGCCCACCTCCCAGGGACAAGCTGCAGCAGTACAGGACAGTGGTTGTGCAGCAAAACTGTCTCACTGCAGGATGCTACGTCACTGTCTTAGGAAAACATGCTACTGCCTGCTATATGCTGAGCTGTTCTCCTTTGTGAGCTTGCCAACTGGCAAACAGCATTGCTGACACGCGGATCCCCCTGAATTGAATGCAGAAAGGATACACAGATATTCACATATGTATATTGATAGCTGGGACTGCCTTAGCTTCTCTTCTTACTTCTAACCACACTGAACTGACAGTTGCTACCACTCTAACCAAGATCTCAGTTGGACCAAGGAGTGCCATAATCAGGAACACGTCCAGGTTGTATCGAGGCCAAGACCATTTCTCGGAGCAACTCCAAAAAGCCCATCGACCCTGCGCTGCAAAAGAGCCCCGTGTCCGTAAACGCTCCCTCATGCCACACTGCAGAGCCAGGCAACACCCGTGAAGCATCGGCTCACGCACCCTCTTGGCCTTCCCCTCCCGCCGCCTCCCCGGCCGCCGCCAGCACTTACTTGGCTCCGGCCAGCGACCGCTAGCTTGGAATGTCTGGGGAATCTGCCGCCAGCCGAACCCTGCCCCGGAGAGCCGGGCCCCGCGGCCGGGGCGCTCCCCGCCGCCTCGTCCGCCC
>Ga0181612_119620_pt1 | contig 20864 bp, 10 predicted proteins | sample HoacroProtozoa21_FD_119630 | JGI IMG/M metagenome (GOLD analysis project Ga0181612, IMG submission 119630) | Hoatzin crop microbial communities from Cojedes, Venezuel. Combined Assembly of Gp0051906, Gp0051904, Gp0051908
AAGAGTAGGCTGCTGTTGGTCTTGTAGGAAGAGCACCCAGGGAGATAGGTGCAGATCACATATTCCCAGCATTTTCCACAAAATGTATATGGAATTTACATCAGCCTACGTCTAGTTAGAAACAAAAAGGGATCCTTTCACATGTTCTCCTTCTGATCCTATGGCATCACATTCCTGATTGTGCAACTGTTCAACCATCAATCACTGCATCAACCCAGAAGGGTGATGCAAACCCTTCTGTGAATGATCAAGAGCCTTGTATGTGTTATTTTCTAAGAGAGGATAGAAAGGATCCATTCCTGTTTATCTGGACATCTATCATCAGAAAAGGATTAAGTGGTCTGGGCCCCTGCCAGACACCAATACCCAACATTTGCACTGATTCTTCATCTAGTGAATGGGGACAAGTAAAAATAGAATTTCGATGATCTGGATTGCCCTCTGGCAGTGACTATCACTTGTACAGCCAATAGAAATGAACACATAACTCACTACTGACTGTATGGGAACACAGATGCTTATGCTGAAAGGACTGAATCTCCCTACAAGAGTACAAACAATAATGAGTGATTTACAGTAGCTAAGTAAGCTTTAGTATGATGAGTGAATACATTTCCTTAAAGTAACAACAAATACAAGTTTTCACTTGTTCACAACTTCGCTTGCCCAGGTCACATCACACCTTTCAGAGATATACCAAATAACAATTAAAACACATTTCTGTTATTCATTGTTTAGTTGGCTTTTTGCTGATTTTCAAAAAACCTGATGCAGCTATAACCAGGAAAAGCAGCTGAAAAATACTGTCAGAAGAGATCCCTCCAAAGATTTCCATTTCAAATTTTAGAATCTGAATGGTGGGATTAATTGTAGCACAAAATCCAGTTTCTGGGACATAAGATGGCATCAGAAGATAAGCCTTAAACTAAAAAACATTGAATAATAAATATCATATAACACTCACAATTTAAAAATATTTGATTTAATTTGTAGGAAAAAACCCCATAGAAACACAAACCAAATGTAAATATTATGCAGTTTTCTTAAATTTATAGGTGGCCTGAAATAACAGATCTAAGAAGCATGAAATGTCCCTTTTATCTTATTTGAAATTTGAAATTTTAAATGTAATGTAAAACAAATGGGATTTGCTATCAAAACAAATAGCAAAGAAACTGCTGTACTGGCTTCATCCAGTATTTTTATGTTTAATTTGTTAAAAACATCAATGATTCTAATTATCTGAGGCAACAACAGAAATCTCACAGAGGACTATGGATCTTGCAGCAGTTAAAGCTCTGCTTTACTTGAGCAAATTGGTTATTTATTGTGGAAGTGATGGGCCAAAAGACACCTGCCCAGACCTTGGGCACCCATGATGGGGGTAAAACCAAGGAGGAACCTGGGGATGGGGCTCTCATCAACAACTCCTCTCCCACCAGGTCTCCCCTGGTTTGCCAGCTGCCAGCACTTCCCCAGCAGTCTTGCCTTTTGATGCATGACAGCCAAGGCCCTGATGTTTTCTGGAGTCAAGCTTAGCCTGGATGGGATGAGAATGGTCTAGTGGTGAAAGAATTCTGAGCAAAACCATGCAGAAGCCCCAGCTCCTGGGGAGTAAGGAGGTCCAGGTATAGACAGGGTGCCTAAAACTTCAAGTTGCTTTGCTCTAGGCCTGTCACAACGTGTGATACATTGGAAAAAGCATGTAGATGCCACTTTGCTTAGCTCAGCTGTTCGATTAAAAAAAAAAAAAAAGGAAGGTGAAATTGTGAGATTTGTCTTCCCCTACACTTCCGACTTTTACTTCTTGTGGGCCGTATTAAACCTATGAATGACTCAAGTGATCTCTGCAGGACTGCAGCACAGATTAAGCTGCAGGCAAGCAAATAGCAAATTAAAAGATTGTCTCTTTAACCTTACATGTTTGCCTTACTGAATGGTTCTCTATCCTCTATCTATTCACAGCCCACTACCTTAAAAAAAAAGTTTAAACCCTTGCATCTCTCTTGACTTCAAGGAAAATGAAAATAATTTCAGTTTAGTTAAAGCAACCCCATTGACATTTCTTCCAGTGCTGTGCATCTGCAGCACAGGTTAATATAGGCAACCGTCATGAAAACAGGATGATCTGTTTTCTATTTTAATCACGGCAATCAGAGAATATATTTATCCCCAGCCCACTGAGTTATATGCTACCTATATGTAAGAGCATCAGACTCACTCAATGGGACAAATCCTGCTCTCAATCACACCTGCACAGGCTCATTCAGTTTGATTAAAATGAGCCTGTAAGGAGGTAATTAAGAACATAATTTGGAACACTACGTAATAAGCTCTCTCTAACACAGTCAGTCATTTCCTGTCTCTAACAAAATAGCCAACTTTTGATAAACACAGATAACATCAAAGATTTGTTTGGTTTTCACTCCACATTCCACAGGATATCAGATTAATATGCTAGGGTTTTTTTTTCCAACAGCTCTCTGAGGTGCAGCTGTCTTGAATGTGTATCACTGTCAGTGTAACAGACTGGCAGGACCACATCTGGAATAGGAGCAGTTTGAACACCCATGTTCAAGACATGTTAGTTAAATTGGGAACAGCTGCAGAGAAGTGTTGCTAGGATGCTCATGGGGAACAAGCAACCCTTCTGAAAGGAAAAGAGACAATTTAGTTTAGCCTTGCAAGAAAGATGGGAGGAGATGGGATTATTCCCTCAGGTATTTAAAAAGAGTGATCAAAAAGAGGGAAAACAACTTTTTAAGTTAAAGAACAATATTAATCAAGTAATAAATGGATGTAGTCTCATCATGTAGGTTGTAAACAATTACTAACGAGATGAGTGAGTTTCTGCAGGAACCTTCCCATTGGAGTAGGGGGGATTAACTAGTTTAAAATAAAGCTTAGTTGGTTTATGAAAGTGTTAATATGGCTGCCAGTGACAGAAGACTGGACAGAATTTCCTGTTTGGTCCTTTATCCTACATTTTATTCATTATTTCGTCAAAGGAATAGATATGTACACTTGTCTGTATGGCAATTTAAAAGAATCACTTCAGATCATAAACAGCAAGCAAGTGAATTATCAAGCTACTGTTTTAACTCAGCATTAATCAAGCATGCTCCCTGCTCATGGCAGGGGGGTTGGAATTAGATGATCTTCAAGGTCCCTTCCAACCCTTACCATTCTATGATTCTGTGATTCTATGTGTTTATAATGATTTCCTTGGTTATTATCCTCCTTCCCATCTCTTAAGCCAACACTTCTACACTGGAAACTTTTCTTGCACAATTACCTGAAAATCAAGCCTGAGAAAATCAGAGAATTCTTCTAAACACTACAGTTTTTTTACAAGTAAAATTGGTGGATGGCAATGTTTAGCGTTACCTATGATTGCAAAATTTTGGTGGTGACTGTTGTTCTGTATTCACAACAGTAATGTATATAATGGAAATCAATAAAGCACTGCAGTGTAACTTTGAATCCTCACATTTTTAAAGAAAGAGTTGCAATATGTTTAGCCGCACAATTTATTATTAAGAAACACAATTAACTGATAGAATGTCTTTTACTGAAATCTGAATTTTAACTCCACAATCAGTGACCAGAAGTAGCTTCTAGTCATTAAAACTGGATATAAATATGGCTTCAACAAAACCTGCAGATGCTGTGTCTGCAAGATCCTTGAAGAGCAGTTTAATTTTTCCCCTAAGTCAATATAAAAACATCGTGAACAGGCAGCTGGAATTGAATTTCACTGTGCCTCCAGAGATGCAACCAGATTATATTCTCCTTCCCATCTGTACAGCTCTGCACTTCCCATGCACCCTTGAAGTTATGCTCTAGTAATAGAATTGTTTCAATCACCATATGGGAAAGGAGATAGGAAGAAGATTTTAGTACCTGGTAACATGTTTATTTATTATACTGGTATTTCATTTCTCTGCCTCTATCTAGTGTACACTTTAGTCTTCGCAAAATCATGAAGTAATTTAGATCAGAAAGATGTTGTAGACACTATCTGGTGCAATGACCTGCTCAAAGCAGGTCTGGTCACATTAAGTTGCTCAGCGCCTTGTTCGGTTGAGTCCTGAATAGGTCCAAGGACAAAGCTTTGACACCCACTCTGGGCAGCCTGGTCCAGTGCGTCACCAGCCACAAGGCAAAAATATTTTTTCTAACTTTTCATCAGCATCTCTCCTGCTGTAACTTGTGTCTGTTACCTCTCAGCCTATCATCCTGCATTTCAGAGAAGAGTCTGGCTCGATTTTCTCTACACCAATCTACTAGGTAGCTGAAGTTACCAATTTCTTATTCCTCAGAGACACAAAGAGTGTCAAACTGGTTTTTGTGGTCCAACATTGACACTGAAAGAATATCTCCGCAAGTTCTCAATTCCGACAGCGCTGAAACTTCTTCCAGATGTCGCTATCGTAAAACTACAAATTTAGCTGAAGAATTGAAATTTAAGTGAAGCAAAACATAGAAGTGCAGCTCAGGATGATGAGTGGTCAGCTAATTCTCTGCAGCAGTTTCTATACTTTCAGCATTTCAGGCAACAAGTAATTCCTGAGCACCACAGTCCCTGGGATTTGGGAACTTCAGATTCTATATTCCAGACAAGGAAAAGAGACCCACTAAGCTCCTACAGTGGTTAAAGGAAGAGTCAATAAAATAAAACTAAACTGCAGTACATACGTCCAGTTACAACTCAACATTCTCCTACCGAAATATGCCTTTAACGTTTGAGCTAATCCACAGCAAATGTTAATTGCCAACACATCACATACTTCACGTAGGGTTATGATGATTTACATCAGCTAAGGATTCGCCCCATGGAGTGAGGGGATATTTGTGTTACTCCTGGGACTATTAGTTATGTTTCCCATTTTATGGAAATAACGCAAACTTACACAATTTGGCTCTCAAAAAATACAGTAATGGTTGCATACAACAGGCTCTTCTCTGTGCAAGAAAATGTTTGGAATTAAAGGTTATATTACACTTTTGAGCAATGTGTTGGAAAGCTAAGAACTCCTAATACTCAGTAATTAAGCTGTTATTCTGTTGCAAAGATTTTAGGAGAAAGATTCAGAGTTGGTTTTTTTTTCATTAATGCCTCGTTTTCCTGTTTTTGCTGTAGCCTAGTAAGCACTAAACTTCTGTGTTACTCTCCTCCATCTGAAATTTAAGCACCACTAGGAAGATAACTAAATTCTATGACCAATTTCAATGTGAGTCTAAGGGACTCTAGCAGATGGCACAATTTCTATCTTCCTCCAATTCTGTCTATGTAGAAGAACATGTAATTTAAAGTAGTGGCTGGTATACTTTAAACAATTATACAGTTTTTTACACCTTCTTTTTAGTTGTTTTTCCTCCTATATCTCTCTTCTCAAGCTTTCTGGCAACTAAATTACATCTGCTTCAGCCTTTCTTATATCAGTTGGACCCTGCAGTCAACTTCAGAGGGGACACATAAGGGGATGTAAAGAATACATTCACAACTGTATTTCATAATAAATAATCACTTGCTGAGGAGGATGGAAGAATTTAAATTATACCCATTTAGATTATCTCAAATGCAACTCTGACTGTTGCTGCTAATCTTTGAAGAGAAGTAACAATCCCGTATGAATTTCCATGCCATGGTTTTTAAGAGGCATAAAAATACAATGTGATATTAGACAGGACAAAGCACCAAGAGTGCAAAGCTGAATAGTGCAATCTAACATTTCAGAACCTCTTATTGAAACAGCTTTTTCTATATACTGTTCATTAATGAAAATACACAACTCCTTGAAAATGTGAGTGTTGATAACTGTTATAGCATTGCATTCTCTGTTTAAGCAAAATACATGCCAGTCTCAAAGAAACTCTCTGGAATAATTCCTTTTACTCACAAATCTATAGTAATATCCTCTTGCTTAATAATCAAACATTGAAAAATACATGATATCTGCAGGTATCTAACCAGAAAAAGCACTAGCTTACGTATCCTTGTGTTAACCACCTAAACTCTTCACAGTAGTATATTGCAGTATATTGCAGTACTCTGCAAGATTCTGGATAAAATGTACCGTATTGTTAACCAAATCATATTGCAACTTTTTACAAGGACTGCAGTACAAACGAACAGAGCTTAGCTATTCCTTCCAGCTGTAAAATAATTAGTCTGAATGGTAACTATTGTTGATTAACTCATTAGTCTATACAGCTGTTCTAGCAGCGAACAAGCACACCTGAAAATTCTCTGTATAAATTGTGGTGACTGCTCAGAATACAGTTCTGTTTAAGAGCAAGAAAGTGTAAATACAGTACCCCAGCTTCATGCACACTTCTACTTGCCATATGTCCACAAAAATAAATATGCTGACTTTGGAAATGTGGATATTTTATCCTTAAGTTATATTTATATTATTCTATGAAATCATTGTGTACTATTACAAAGCCCGTGAAACCATAAGAACCGTAGTTACTGTGTATTTTTGGGTCAGATTCTGCTCTCAGTTACAGACATACACATTGAAGTAACCTCATCAAAGTCAGTCTATTACTCTGGGTTTATAGCATTCTTAGATCAGATCTTGGCTCTGAGAATTTTATTTTCATGCGAGATTTAACTTCAAATACAGTCTCCTTTACTGTTTGTTTGAAGCAAACAGATGATTATTAATACCAAATATTACTGGCAGATGCATGCTTCTATCGCCCTTTAAAATTCAAAATACATTTTGCTTCATGATGAAGCTTAAAAGAATGATAAGATGCCTCTTTCATGCAATGAAATGGCATCAATATGTGGTAAAATTGCATAGCACATGCATCTGCAGGCAGCACAGGTTCTTTTTCTCTCTCTTTATATACGCATCCTAACACATATGTAGGCCATCCTATGTGCCACACTGCAAATCGTCTTTATCACTGGGGTTTTTCCAGATAGTTATTGAGAAATATGCATATTAAGCACATTCAGTGATACATTTAATTGAAACTCAAGAGGCTACCCACTGCATATTAGAATAATATAACCTATATTAAGCCTTTTCCCCCCTCCCATACAATTTTCTGAACTGCTTTTGTTCAGAATTAACTTAAACAGTTTATCACTCATCCAGATTGGTTTTGAAGCTATGTTTAGTTGTGTGTAATGATATATATACTCCCTCAGAGACTACTTCAGCACTTCTTTAATCTTTAGCCAAGATTATCTACAATATTACTCACTAACAAAAACTGCCAATATATTTTGCTTAATAATGTATTTGTCATTTTATCAGATGTTAAATTTACCCACAGCTGAAGCTAAAGCCCTCCAACAGCTGACATCTGAAATCATTACTGAAACCAGCCTGCCAGTCTTTCTACACTTACTCTGTCTTCTGAGCTGTATAACAATGAAAACTCTCAGCTTCTCTTCAGTTTCTCTATCATATAGCAAAATAAATTCAGACAAAGGCTGATACATGTAAATATTCGTTCTTCTATTCCAGAGCCTTGGCCATCAGAAAAGTTTGTATCACATGTAAAAATTATCTGCCTCCCTGGAGTTAATCTATACCTAGTTCATTTATAAAATTAAGCAGGAAAAGGACCTGCTAACAGGAAACTTTTCTCTCTGCCTAAAATGTTGTGTATAGTTTTTCCTCTAATATCCTACTAGCACTGTTATATACTCTGAAAACATCAGTGGTTTATTTTAGGATCTTTTAAGAGAACCGTGTATTTAAAGCAAATATTATTGAATATGAGCAAATAAATGCTGAGGATCTTAAATTGCAAACAAGAATATTCGCACTAGAGACCTGACTCAGCTGTGACCTTTCAAAAGCAGCACAGGGAATGTATCACGTGATTTTTATTTCTAATCAAAACATCCTGAATTTTAAATGGCAAATATTTGCCGTGGATTGCTTTTGTACAAGGTAGAGACTCAAAGTTCTTGGAAGAAATTGTTCATACAGTCACATTAATTAAATAATAATATTAGGAAAACATGTGCATGATGCTGTGACAGAAACTGGGAGATAAGATACCTAATAGTGTGATCCACCATTACTCTACCCTTTTTAGCTCTCTTTCCTAAATGGTAGCACAAAACCAATTTCCCTCTGCGACCTTACCTATAAATGAAAGGAGCTACTGTGGCAGTGTTGGGGTGGCTGTATTGCTGTTGCTGAGGAAGCTGGACGACACCATTTCCCGTGCCTTGGCTGCTGCTTGCAGCCATCGAGGCCGACAGAGCCGTGGAGGACCCGGGGGCGAAAGCTGCGCTTGGTTCTTTCCCTTCAGAAGAAGAAAGACCAGAGGAAGGAGAAGCCTTCTCGCCAAGTTGAGATCTTGGTGTTGACTGGGACTGGTTTGCTTTTGTAGTCCTCAGTTTTTCAACCTCCTTACTTCCCGTACATACGGATGAAGTGCTCTGTTTTGCTGTCGGCACCTTTGATCCAGGTTTCGGGATCCCACTAGAAGACGGTATTAAACTTTCCTTCTTAGCTGCTGTCGTCTTGCTTCCCTTTGGGATTAAGCTTGCAATTTTCGAACTCTTCTTTGTAGATGTTTCAGTGACCTGGTCTTTCTCTTCCTTGACTGTTTTCTCAGTGCAAACTTTGTTTTTGTCCCTGTTCTTTTCCTCTTTGTCCTTTGGCTGTAGCAAAGACTTTTTATTGCTGAGATTTTTGCTTCCAGCTTTTGGAGGGGTCAACTTCGGTGATACTTTCGGACTGCTACTCGTGGAGCCACTGCTGTTCACCCCACCACTTAAGACATCCATTTCACCACACTCTGAAAAGGTATCATCCTCTCTCCCGCTGTCACTGGGTCCTGAGCTCAGCGACAAAGGAGGTCTCAGAGCAGTCCTAGCATTAACCAGCTTGAATTTTTCCAGCATAGATTTTTGTCCAGATGAAGGGGGCTTCACGCCTTCGGAAGGAGGTGGCTTGAGCCTGTCTGAAGATGGAGTAGGAGAGGTTGCGGGACTAGGTTGCTTCACGGACAGCATGGTAGAGGTTGCGCTGTGTTTGACATTCATGGATTTGCTGCGCCAAGGCTTGCTGGCACTTGGAGAGGGTATGGCAGAGACCTGCTGCTGCCCAGTGCTGGTGGGATGTTGCACATTTCCATTCATGCCTGCAGATGGGTGGGGGCCTTTTGGTGAATCTGCTTAAAAAACAGAAAGAACCACAATGGTACACTTGGTCTCCCATCTCCTGTTAGAAGGTGATACCATACTCCTCTGGCATTTAAAACACAGTTGCATGTGATTTATAATAAACATAATTTATATGTGCATGGAACATGAAAGATGCTAATTCAAAATGCCTTTTTTTCCTGCCACCATCATGGTTGTTCAATACTTTCATGAGCTCAAGAGAGCCTTGGAAACACCCTCCTTGTAACGATTTCATTATGCAAATTAAACCTTCCAAATTGAAGATTTTATCTTTAATAAGTCATAGAGAAATTCTTCCCATCACTTATTAATAATAAAACACTAAGACATGGAAGAAAAAAGCATGCTGCAATATTAGAAGGAAAACAAAACCAGAAAAAGCGCGTTTTGATGTGTAGTGCAAGCAAAGTATGTGCTAGCAAGCTAAGGTTTTGGGCAGGAGGAGGAGGACTGCTTAATGCCAAAATTTAATTGACATGATCAGTATTCATAGAAGTATAATGGCAGGTCACTGTATTTTTTTTAGTTTTAAGTATAGCAAACACATTTTAGTACCTGACTTCAGGAACTTATCCCACTGCACATTCATAAGTGGGAAAAAATAGATCAACAATTTCACCAGTGTCAGTACTTGAAAGTTACAATGATATATCATCTACACGGGTACAGTAATGATAGTTGTTTTGGGCCTGAAGTTCAGGTAGGTACAGAATGCTCGTTTACATGGCTCTGGTACCTTCACTATGTTTACATCATCCAGGCACTTCAGCAAATCTTCAGAATGAATGAGAACAAGACTCCTGCAATAATCAAACTATGCTAATTGACAACCATGATTTTCAAAGAAGTCATCTAGCCTTATTAAGCAAAGCAGACTGGTGTATGAACAGGTTAAGCTCTTCTGTATGAAGCTCAGGTTTCCAAGACGTATCTGAGTATCTAAACACAAAGAGAAACGAACTGGTAGTGGCAATCAAATATGCGGTACACAGCTATTTCAGCAGATGACATATTTTCTCTTAGTGTATCTATCTTGCCTTGCCATTCAGTCTCAGGACTGCCAGTAAATTAGGCATAAGACTGCCTATCGTATATCAAATTCAATACTATAACAAAGCCTATGAAATATCCAAATATAGTTCATGTGATGGCAAAAAAAGTGCTTGATGTGTTGCATACACACATGAGGCCGAAGTCATGCCTTGGGACCCTGTCTGAATAATACAGTAGATGAGGACACTGAAGACATTTGTCCCTTCATCACAGAGTTTGAAGTTATGCGTCATTTTCATTTTTGCAGTCTCAGCCCTGAGGCCCTAGAATAGATTAGACTACCCACCTGGAAGTCTGAAGGCCACTAATATGCATAGGAAGGGGAGAATTTTAAGCATCCTGAAAAGGGAGCTGTTTTTTCTTTAACAAAGAGAATGCAAACATAGAAAAATTTACCTCTTTAAATAGCATTAAGAACTTCTAATTTTAAAATAATAATAATAAAAAACCTGAACAAAAGTAACATGACAGAAATGTAACAGCTTTTACTTGCTTAACACTATTAACAACTGGACCCAGCAGGGCAATCGCCTCCACCTTCAACAAACGCTGTATAATTCCAACTACCCAGAGTTGTTTGTGTGCTCCTCAGCCTGATATGCAAACCCCACAGCGATAAATGAGCTCACTTGACCTTCACAGAAGGTTTCAAGCAGCTCTGCTGCGCCCAATTGCTAGGTAAGAAAACATTACCTGCTGAGGGTTGCCTTGGAGCACTTTTTGGGACAGGTGAGGTTACAGCTTATTCCCCAGGCTCCAGGCAGCCCCATGCACATGGAGCAGCTTTGGTGGGCAGCTGTAGGGTTGATCCCTCCCTTGTGATCAAGGCAGGAACTGTGGCTGGGCCCCTGCTATTTTCTGGTGAGCCTCAGATCCTGGAAGAGAGCCTGGGGCCAACAACAGCTGCTGGAAATTACTGCAGCCCTCAGGCTTCCTTAATTTATACCAGGGATCAGCCCCGTGGCTGATCGCCCAGGACTGGGTGTGCACAAGGACCTTCTCGCACACATCTTGCCTTGTACTAAGCTTGCCTTAATTACACAGGAGGATTGGGGCCTTGAGCTATCCCCATAGTTCTGCAGAAGAACAATTTACTATAAGAATATGCAAAACCAATGCAGAATACATGCAACAATCTGTGAACAGCGGGATGCCACTGCAGTCTGTTGTATTAATTCTGTTACATTTGTATGGCTTCAGGCTATTAGTTTTATTATAAAAAAAAAACCAAAAAGGCCGTTCTGATTAATAGGAAGAATGTATGCCTTGACATATTTCCTGCTGTATAATATTAAACTCATTCAGGGGAAAAATTGTAAAATGAAGAGCATTTACTGTTTCATCAACAGCTTGTTCTGCTACAGATATAACAAAAAACCACAGGTTCCTGGAACCACTGGTAGCTATTTGATCCCTGTATCACAAACCATAAACAGCATCAAAAAATTACAGATAACTTTAACTTGCCTTTAATCTTCAATTTAAAGTGTATCCTTAATGTTTCTACAAGGAATGTGGACTGCATGCTCTCAAGAAATACTAAGAGCCTGTCTGTATGTTTAAAGATGTGGAATAAAAAGGTTTATGCCCTCCCAGCCCAAATGCATTACTCGAAGCTGCACATCATTCATTGCTTGCAGCACGTTCAATTGGATTGAGCTTTAGCTGTTCATTACATGAGATCTGTCCCCACCTCGTGGTGATTTTTATACAGACTGAACCCAACCTATGACAAGGATTTCGTATTCCTATAAACTAAATTTTACAAGCAGACTGTCTTCTGTTTAGGGCCTAATGCCCTTATTGCTGAAACGCATAATCGACTTGCGGTGAGAACAATTTTTCATTCTGCTGGAGAGCTCAGCGCTTCAGAGCTCAGCACAACCAGCGCTGGGAAAGCAGAGCAGCAACACCTCCACGTGTTCAGCACAAAAAGACAGTTCTACCAGAACCCAGCAAGACCTTGACAACCAAACGGATGTTTTCAAGTCCACTTTTCAAAAGCTGTTGCAAAAATAAAGAGCATGTGGAGGGTTAAATTTGTGCCCAATACATAATCAACCTCCCCTGTCCTCTCGTCTGTGACCTTTGCTGTGCTCTGTGCTGTTGGAGAAGACAGGATCTCTGTGACAACAGTTGCCCCACTGAATCATAGTTAGGTACTGAAAATCTAAATATTCTGAAGCAGGCAGGTGCCCAGATTAGAGTATCCAATGTTAGTCACTCTCAGTAAAAAAGGTTAGTAGAAAATGGAAGAGCTGCAAAGGTTTGCTATAAGGATGTTTGGAGAAATGGGAGGTCCATCTGGTGAGATTAAAAGAATTCAGCTAGTTCGACTGTCCCTTTCCAGCTGTCCATGAGACAGCAGCTACCCCTTATCAGCACAGAAGGAGAATACAACCAGGGACAACTGGCAAAATACTGGCACCAGAAGAAACGTAAACAAATTAGCTATAGATGTACGTACTGGCCACGGAGGAACAACAAATTGCATGATCAGACAACGGAGTTCAAGGACAGAGATTCCCAGAGTTGGTATGGCCAAAATAACCACATACTGCTGAAACCAAATTTGGACAATACAGAAAAACCATTTTATATTCTTAAATTATATTGAAAAGCAGACAGTTAAACTCCATGACACAAAGACTCTTATCAGTGTTCAGATACAGTGTTTCTAAGCTCTAAAGTGTAAATATTTGTTTTTAAAATTTGACTTGAATTAGAACATTATTTCTTTGCTGGACTCAAAATGCCCTAGGTATCGACTTTATTAGCAATGTGAATAATTACTTTATTCAAATAGTTTCATTTTCTTAGTTTTGTCTTTGTCTTTATTTTATGAAGTCAGAAGCAGATAGACGTGACGTGACCTGGAAAACAGATGTGCTCTTTGAACCCCATCCATAAGCTGCAACGTCCGGCCCAAAAAAAAAAAAAAAAAATCATCTCGCTAAAGCTCCTCAGATGAGTTTCAGCTAATGGTGTGTTCATTGTTTTGCTGCATTCTGCGTTCCTGACTTCACCACAGCTACACACAGTTACCTGTCTCACAGCAGTGGGTTGGGTCTGCGGGTGAAAATGGAGCTGTACCCAATAAAGAGCAAACCTGCATTCGCTCCAGGGAGCTAGCTTTCCTACTGTGTGAACTGCTCCCTAAGCAATATTCAAAGGAGATAACATTAATGACATACTAAATAATGAAATACTAAATAAAAGGCTATACCACATCTTATCTTGGATCACCTTCAAGTCTCCTTTAACTCTGTGACTACACATCCACTCCCCACTGTGACCGAGTTGGAAATAGTGTTATGCAGGAATGGATTTCAAGCATTACATATAACTGGATTAATAAAACCCGCTATGCAGTATATTTTTCTAAGGTCTCCTTATAGCACATGCAGGACGGTGTACAGCAGAGAAAAATCCACCAAAATAGTCTGCCCTTGACGAGGTCAGAAGGTCCCCACCTCCAATGACTATTTACCCAGCAGAAGTCATCTCTTTTTTCTGCTTCAGTTTATGCTGCACTAATGCAGAATTACAGGCTATTTGCTATATGATCTATGTCTCAGAAATTAGAATGTATGGACTGTATATCCATTCAATGGAAGCTGTCAAAGTTATCTTGCTCCAGGAATCTGCATCAGAAGCAAAATTTGAAATATAATGTTTATTTTGTGTGTCATACTGTAAGGAAAAATCAGTTTTTCAATGTCTACTGACACTTTTTTTTTTAAAAAAAGATGGTTGTTATTATTGCTAACATTATCATGGTAGGTTGAAGTTTGTTTCTAAACAAATTCTTCAGAAAAACTCAGGTCACAGAACATCATCAAAATACTTCAAAAAAATCAAAATACTAGTTGGAAATTTCATTGTAATATTAAAACAATTAGCCACTACAAAAATTAAGTTTAAAATATAGCATGGTTAGGTTGTTTTTAGGCAAAGAAGTACCATGGTGAATACGAATTCAGGTTCTCATGTGTTCTTTTAGGGTATTATAAAAAATATCACTTCACTATTCTTGCACTCACAGCAGTCATTTTTTCTAATTCTGCTTTATACTCTAAAACAAACTTGTATTTGTTTGATATTCTTATGTAAAATCAATGCTCTTCCATCCATTCTGCTGTTTGGAAAGAAAGAAAAAAGAGCAGACAAACAGCTCAAATGTAGTACTCTGTAGTTATGCAACATTACATTTTCTGTATCCTGTAAAATGAACTGAATGATCATACACAAACAAAGTCACCCCTTATCCTCTTGCAAGAGATGAGTTCACTAAAAATCCCATCAAGGTTCTCATACTCTGCTGTAAAGAAATGGGAAAGTAAAGAAATCCGTCATGCAAAAAGCCATATAAATGTGCTATGCAATGCAAACCTTCGCAGCCAAAAGACCATTTCCAACTAAGGAGCTAAGCACATTAATATTGACAAGCATGTCTCACCTTGAATCATTTCACTCTCACATATTTCAGTAGCAAACTTATGTCAACATTATGAAGCAACTCTAAAACCTAAACTGCTGTACATACCTTCACTCAAGCAGCCACATCTCCTACTTCATAACTTCACTATCGTATTTGTGAACTATACAGTATGTGCTCAGCTTTCATTCTGATCTCTTTCTAGCTTTAGCCTGGATGTCTTGCCACAAACAAGGGCCTGACAAAATAAACCCCACTATAGAACTATCTAAAACATTCAACCCTGATAGTAAAAATAAAGAAATAACTATTGAAAGGATAGTTTTATATCTTCAGATACAGCTAGGGGCAAAGTGTGTTCATCAGAATTTTGTAAAAAAAAATCTGGATAGCTGCCTGTTGCTTGGATGAAGAACATTCATTGCATACTTGTTCCTCCCACAGACCCCAAGGATGCAAACGGGTACTATGTATATTGTATCATTTTCAACTGTATTCTTACCCAGAGATATGAATAAAAAGCTGTTCATTACACAAAGGGAGAAAGAAGTGGGGGAAGGGGCTGGATTAGTTACACAACTCAGAAAGCTGAATTTCTACTTTATTCTGTCGGAGATAAAGCCTGAAGAAGCACATTTTCCAGGAAAACTGTGTCTGGGTGGGAGAAACAGAAGAGCCCAGGGAACTCAGCTGGTTTCATATGGAAGTTCATATTTAAAGGAGGCAATAAAACATGAACACTGAATTCAAATCCCTGAAAAATTTCATTACATTTGACTTAATTTCCAATCCTCTGTTCAGATTTATATATACACTAGGTAAGGTTCTGAAGGAATAGGTGCCTGTAATATTCTGATGCAAATATAATATTCTGATTCTTCTCCATTAGAGGCTAAAATGCGAAGTCCCCTGAAAATGAAGGCAGTCTTCCTTTGGGTATGAGTAGACTTGAATATGGACCAAGATTACAGGCATCCAACACAGATTCATTTTTACTTCATCCAGTGATATTTTGATCAAAGGGGGATAATATATAATTATAACATCTTGAAAGTTTTCAGTTCTGAACTTTAATCCCAAATCAACCACAGATCCTAATTCAGAGCCCTATCCCCACAGGTCTTCCTTACCAAGTCTAAATATTACATTCACTTCTTTGACCCTTGAGGATGAGTTCTTTTGGTGATTTTTTTTTTCTCTTGTACGTTATGTAGAGTAAGCTTAGTAACTTTTAATCACTTACCTTTTTCATTTCCATTTGCATATTGTGGAGGCTTGTTTTTGTCAATGCTGTTAAAGCTCTGGCTTCTCCGATTTAAATTAGAAGCTCCCTGGACTTTGGTACTGCTGCCTGCAGCTGGCACCCTTGAGGGTCCTGGAAGCCTGGAATAGTATAATCAGAAATCAGTTCATTTTATGTAACGCGTCATACAGAGGAGTCAGTATGAAAATATCAGACCAGAATTTAAAACCAACAACCGAAAACAATGATTTTAGGTAAGCAACAATGAACAAGAGGATTCAAATTAGTTGGACTCCACAAATAAAAATAAAATATTATCCTTATGCACACAAATGGGAAAAAAGATGCTTTCTAGAGTCACAAGACATGTAAGAAGATGCTTTGCATTTGCCATTAACATTGCTAAAACAGATTCACCCTAACAAACCATTAAAGTGCAATATCAACTTTTATTTAAATCTGTCACTTCAGAAGAGGAAATGTTACAGAAATGGATTAGTAAGCACAACAATACATAATTGAGAAATATGTCATATCTCTTGCTCTAGCAAATGTCTCACTGCTGTGTTTAGCACAAAAGCTGGCTTTTTAGTTATCTTTGGTTATTTTTCAGAGGCCTATTGGCTAAAGCACTTCCACCTTATTATTGTAAATGAAAAATATTGAAAATACATATTTTAGCTAGACATTACAGATGCTTGTACACCTTTTAAACAAAAGTATGTACTGTGGACTATACAGTTCATTTGTTAGTATTTGCTGCCACCATCTGAACCTTACTGTGTGGCTATGCTAAGGAAAAAAATGTAGGCTCTGTTGTCTCTGGCATGCGTAAGCCTGCATCATTTTTCTGTCTGAATCTGTTCTTTGATGTAAGATTCTTTACTACATGCTTACTTCAAACTTTCTGCAGCATCTTTGTGGGCACCCCCACTCCTTTCCAGTTTTGTTATCTGATAGACAAAATGAGATGCTCGAATCAGCAAGAGGCTTTTGCCATAGGAATAGGATATCTCTCTTCTGTTTCTCACTTACTGGAATGATAGGATGATTTTAATATGGCAATATAAATTATACCAGGGCTATCGAATTCTGTTAGTTTCACTGTATTATGAAAGAGCAGCATCAGAAGGGAGAGAAAAAATCATGTTACAAAGAACTGCAAAATGTTAGATTTCCTCCAAACTTTTTTTCATTTAATATACTAGTATAGCAGAAATCATTTTATTTTCATTAGCAAACATATGTAAACAGCTCCATGGTCTCTTCCTTCACCAATTTAAACCTCAGAGAGCTAATCCATTAGTTATTTTTATGGTTCATTCTGGCCGCCAGCCTGCCCTGCTAGTCTCTGTGCCGAGCCCAGAGCAGACCGTCTCTGCTCTGCAGCTGTACGCTTGCTAACCTTTATCATGACCCATGAATTCGAGTGATCTTCTGTTCCCTGAAGAATGCACTAAAACAAACTTAAAAATCCATTTGCTCCTTCTCATTACCCTAATTTGACAGGCAGTAAGAGCCCTGAGATCATTTGTCAAAGGTAATGAAAAAAGCAATGAGAAGACATGTGCAACACTGGAAACTCATCCGTTCTGTTAAAATACAAAATAGTTCTGCATATATTCTGCATGCCAGAATTCGAGAAGTTGCCACAGTAAACACATTATACATGAGGTCATTGGCTCTACACACTTTCCAGTTCACCTCATTTGCTGTCTTTTTTAATTGAATTCAGGTTTTAAATTGTTCTTGCAGAATCATGTTAAGCAGCTAAGGAAATGCAAAGGGGAGAATAACAAATAAGGGACAAGTCACATACCTCCAAACAGGCTTCGGAAACACTGCCACAGATTTAAAGTATTAGACAGTAAGACTGTTACCCCAACATGTTGAATGTAGACAAGACAGTAGCATCAGCAATAAGGAAAACTGAAGACCTATAGATGCAGGCGCAAAGCAGCTGGACCATGGTATAGCTCATTCCAAGCTATTCCCAGCAACTCCAGTTGTGTTAGTGCACTATACTGCAAAACGCAATATTTATTGCAGGTTTCGCAATTTAGGGTTCATTGTTCTCGCCAATGAACTGTACAGCAAAGGTATAATTAATGAACACATTAATTATCCCCCACCAAAAAAAGCTAGAAACAACAGCAAGCTTTAGACCTCAGTTTCTTTCTTGTGCAGTCTGGCTTGTAGATTTTAGTGCTCGTGGAAGTGATAAACTAAAAGTACTGATGAAATCTGAAACAGGTCAGCTCCTACACACAGCTCTGTCAAATTCTCTGCCAAAACAAAGCCTCTCGTTAGTGGCGACTGTGTGCAGGCTACTCTTGATGGAGCAGAAGTCATGGAAGTAGTTCTTTTTTTTCTCTGCTCTGTTTTGCTTCTGCGTGAACTCAGTTCTATGAACTCAGCTTCTCAGGTGGGTTTGCAATACATGCAAAATATCCAGTGGGAATTGCGATGGACTCCCAGACTTCTTTTCACTCATGACTGAAGTAAGGATTTGAGCCAGAGAGTAGAGAGCACTAAAATCACCAACTAATCCTTCACATCCAATATTTTACATGCAGGATACAAAGATGCAGGATACACAACAACCAGAAATATTACTAATATACAGTACAAATCAGCTCCTTCCAGTCCATAGAAGGCTTTCCTGTGGCAAAGCTCACTGTTGCAAAGCTTGCACGCATAACATAAATAGAAATTTTTTAATGTCTGCTTATGTCTGAAGGATAAAATATCAATGGGCATATACTTGCTTGATTATCACTAACAAGCAATAAATTAGAGATATTTAACTGACCTAGAAGTCTTTTTTTGACTGGTTGCAATTCCACTGTGATTAGACTGAGTTGCATATCTGGCTGTGAGACTGTATGAGAAGAAACAGAGAAATTGAATTAAAGAATTTCTTTGAACATGTATAGAAAGAACACACTTAGCAGCAAACTATGAGTTAATGAATGCAAATTGAACACGGATAGAAAACACAAATTAACTGGCAAAAATATAAAATAATGCAAACATGAAGATTTTTATGAGATGCAATGCACAGATTACGAAATAATGGATATTGTTATAACTTGTCTCATTTGCTAGAAATTATCTTAGGAATAGACAATGTGGGCAAATTTCCACAGTGACTGAATTACTGAAGTCTAGCTCAACTGACACAGAGTGCACCTCAAAACCTTGTGCCTCTGTTTCTAATTATTTTTTCTCCCCCACTAGAAGTACTAAGCACAAGTATACTAGTTTCTTCAGCAACCTGATTGGGTTCACAGCCTGGCAGTTAGGAACAAATTTGCTATACCAGATGCAATGTGGTCTCAGAATAATTCTCCCTAAAGAAAGGTGATCCTCCTGACAGTAGAGCTATACGGAAGAAGCATCCCATCATAATTTGCATTACTGTTAGAGTAGCAAGGGTCGTGTATGTGATGCATTACCATGGCAATGAATCAGAGGCTTCATTAGGAAAACCCTGACGTGCTTAGACTCACTGTTAAGCTCCACAGGAAAATGCACCTTTGTCTATTAAAGCTTCTGAGTAGTGTTTCTGCAACAGAAGATATGCTGTGCTACAGGGCAAAAAACTGTATGTTCCTTTTGACATCCAACAATGTGTCGTTACTTAACAGTAGATTTATGCCTTTATTCTTTTAGACATTTGCATAGGGGATATGTCAAATGTATGGCCAAGGTAAGGCCTCCTGCCAGGTAATTTCAGTTACTATAAACTGGTGCAGCCTTTGGGATCCACACAGCCCAAGGATATAGGCAGGTGCCTAAGCCAGGTGCAATCACAGCATCAAATTCCTTGCATTATTAAGGAACTGACAGAGAACTGAGTAAGCAGAAATGCTGATAGTCACAGATTGCTTTTGTCTCTTATAGTTCTGCATCTTCCAGCAATTCTTTTGCGTAGCAGGAGAAACCACAGTGCTCTACTCCCAGATTTATAGACTGGCAGCACTTATAAAAAACACCTGGTGGTATTGAGCCTACCAGAAAAGTGTTAAGCTATTTCTGCTAGTCCACTGAAGAAGATAGCCTGAGTATAGAGCAGACAGGAGAAGACCTCAAGGGAGAAAGGTCTTCCCATATTGGCACAGCAGTCCTGAAGATGGGCAAGGGAAGGCACAAACCAAGGAACAATGCGAAACTTGAATGGGATGTGTGATTATTGTTACTTCACCAAATGAAAGCCCAGTAAAGGGTTCAGCATTGCCTCTGTGCCTGCTGATTACAAATGACACACGCGTACACGATGAATATCAAAAAAGGAAGAGTACTTCAGTCTTAAGAGGGCAAGAAAGAATCATTCAATATATAAAGCAGCATTCAATTCTCTGACATATCTTCACAGTAATGCTGACAAAGTACTTTTTTATATGACTATAACTTCTAAGGGAATTATAATAAATTATACTAGTATCATAATAATAGTATCAGAGTAATTACAGCTTATATATTTTCATCTATCTAGTCATTAGTACATTGAATTATGTTTCACTTATAGCTATCTTTCTTGATCATGTCTGGACTTGCGATGCAAATGTGACATAAGTTTCTTTTGCTGAAACTGCTATATTTGTGCCTGATATAATACCCCATCTTTTGACGAGATCTTCCACTTGTGTTTTTTCAACATATTTAAAATGAATGAATCCAGAAATGGTTAGCCGGTTATCTGCATTGACTAAACTAAGAAGTTTGTGAGAAAAATGGTATGTCAAATAAAACCTTAGTGCATTTATGTTGTAGAAGGTAAAATGATACACAATACAATCAACATGGACAGTGAGCTGGAAAAACAGAGGGAATAGGATGCATTGCCATAGTGTATTGGAGCTTTTCTACCTCAAACAACACAATTCCAAAATAACTGGGAAGATCAAATAACTTAATCTCAGTGAAGTTGCCAGGTTGTCGATAAGCTAGCCCAC
>Ga0181612_119451_pt1 | contig 20863 bp, 10 predicted proteins | sample HoacroProtozoa21_FD_119630 | JGI IMG/M metagenome (GOLD analysis project Ga0181612, IMG submission 119630) | Hoatzin crop microbial communities from Cojedes, Venezuel. Combined Assembly of Gp0051906, Gp0051904, Gp0051908
AGAGAATCCCCACCGACACACACATAGCACGATCACCTTGATCTGTCTCTGTGTACCAAGTGGCAAGTGCAGAACAAACCTGGTGGTCTGGCCGGTCCAACCCCATATCCCAAACACCCTGGGACAGCAGGCAGACCACCGAATGTTGCCCACAGGCAGACCACCGAAACAGCATGAATTCGGTACTCAGCAGCAGGGAATTGCTCACCTCTAGTCAAGCACAGCGCTGCCCATGCCCTCCGCATGCCAAAGCAGCACTGTGTTCCCCCAGAGCATAGCCAGGGGCTGGAGAGGTCACAGCGACCGTACCGCCGCAGAACACACTGCAACCACACTTCCAAGCCAGACAGTTGCAGCTTTCACTTTGTGGCTAAATAGAAGTCACAACTATAGCAGCATCCAGAATGTAGCCATTTCTATCAACACAGACTTCCTGGCTTGGAAAGAAGCTAATTATTTTACCAGACCAAAAAAAAATGTAACCTTCTAAACTTCTGATTTGCCCTAAACTCTTTCCTCTGAGGTTAAGTTTCTCTTTCCTCTGAGATGAGGTTTCTCTTAGGAAGCATGCATATACATCCCTAGCTTTGCAGAGTTTCCCCATACGCTTTTTTCTTCTGCTTTCCAAATACCTCTTTTGCTGCAGATTCCAAAAAAACAATTTTTAAAATTTCAGAAATCCCCAAAGCTTGCTACAAAAAGAGTCTTCTTTTGTTTCCCTGTCCTACCTATATTTGAACTACTCCAGTATTAACACAAAGCAACCAACAAAGGGCAAATCGCTGCCAAACAGTGTCAGAGTTTCCTCTCCTGTGAGCAACCAAGCACTAGAGAAACACTAACATGGAAGTAATTAAAAACACCCTTAAAATAGAAACCTAAGCATACGGTGCAGATTGCCAGCTCACAGCACAAGGGGGGGAAATGTTATCTTTTGATCTTTCTTTAGTGACATTTTGAACATTTGACACTTGCCTGCAATCACTGTCCGGAGCGCAACCTCCCGAATGCATGTTGAGCGGTATTTGCCTAACTGCTCCACAAAACAGCTTTGGTTTTTGCTCCTGACAAAATAGCTGTTCAGGCAAAGCATTCTTAGCATCTTAAACAGGATTCTGGGCAAGACCATTCAAGTTCTATGACTTTTTCTATTAAGGACTATGGTACTCACCTATAAAATACATATTCTCCATTTAATATCGCACCTGACAGTTGAGAGCATCTCCCTAGCAACCATCACTCCCACACTTGCAGCCAAAGGATATAAAAACATTTAAGAAGCTTATAATATCCTTGTGCAGGAAATGCTATTTTGAAAAACCAACACAAAACACAGAGGAAATATTCAGACTATCGTGTTCATCTAGGTTGGGGTTTTTTTGGTTGGTTGCTTTTGGGTTTTTTTTCTTTGTTTTTTTAAGACCATCGGGGAAAACAAATAAGGAGGCGACTCAATGGAGATGATGCTTTAAGGAAGCACTTTTAGGAACTTATTTCAAGCAAATAACCAGGTACTGGTACTCACAGGGAAGGCCTAATGTCAAAGTCAGGTTCCCCATTTAAAACCGCAGCAAGCCTTTCCTTCCACAGCGAATGGAGCAGAGCCCCAGCTGCCCAGCTCCGCAGGACCACTTCTCCAGCTCCCTCTGCAGCTCCGAACCAGATCACTGAGCCCCGCTGCCCGCGAGAGCTGCAGTGCCCAGACTTCACCAGACAAACTGCTGGAGTTGGCTATGAATAAACTGATCGCTTTCTCTCAGAGAAAGACACCAAGCAAGGGAAGGTTGATTCAGAAGTCCAGGAAGCACCTGGAAGTCACCATTTTGCTTCTGCTTTGTATTCTCACCACTTTCAGAGGCTACAGATTGCAGTCAGGGCTGGCAGGGTTCATTTCTAACAGTATGGATTGAAGTTAAAATCAGAGGGGGGAAAAAAAAGCCAACTTCTGCAAAAAGACGAAGTTCAACTGAAGATTTTTTTTCACTGCCAAAACACTTAAGTACTACTTGCTTACAGCTGCTGACCATTGTTCTGGCTAGAATAAGCCAATCTGCAGAACAGTAAATCCTTTGTGGGCTCATCTCGGCCAAGACACTGCTTCCTTACGCTCGCTGCTGAGACCTATAGTGAAGCTTTATTTCAAGCACAGTCAAATGCTGCAGAGCAGCTCCTGGTCTGCAAAGACTCTTCATAAAAGGAAACTCTACAGAGAGTAAAAATATGCAGCTTTCAGCTGTTTTCATTCATTTTCTCAGAAAGAGAGGAAACAATGTCCCTGACTGACCTGCACATTTGGAATAATTACCATACACTTAGAAAATGTGAAGTCACCTGCCAGAGGTAATTATATTTCAGGCTACTAATTAGGATTCCACTGAAGCCCCAAATCTCTAACTTCCAAATCATTTCCATTCTGTTACGTGTTAATTACTAAGGACGTGATTAACACTGTCGTTGCAACAGTTCATAAGCACGGTGCTAACGTGTCACAAGCACGTAACATGCCAAGTCACATACCAAGGCGTTGACGTCCTCAGTTTTGTAGATCAACATCCGTATCTCTTCTGGATCGCCACTGAAGATTGCTTGGACCAGGGGTGGCTGGAAAACCAAAACAGAAGCAGCAGCATTACTGGTTTGGTCATTTTCTGTTCAAAAGGAGAGCATAATATTCCTGCTAACATTTACTAATGCTGCCCACAGACATTGTACGACCCCGGTAACAAATCACCAAGAGTATCTCGTCAGTAAGAGCTATAAGTTTGCTCGAGGATACACTGAAATCATGGCTCTGTTTGTACGTATAATGAGCGTGTGTGTGCATAGACAGGGACCCCCATTAGAACGGCAACTTTTGTCAACAACATGCAATTAGCCCAGATGCTCTCCTTGGCATGTAAGGGGAAAACTAATTACATCAGATATTGCTGCATGCTTGCTGTTGGCACAGATTAATGGTCATGCAATACACATTTAGAAACAGAACATTATGCAGATAATGAATTTCTGGGCAATTACTAAACATCTTGTATCTTTTTACTGAATAAATATGCAACTAGCACAGTTAATTTTAACCACCCGAGAAGTGAAATAATTATCTTATTGTTTCAAGTCTGTTATTATGCTATTATGAATGGGAATGCATAAATAAATAATCAGGCATACAGGAAAAACAATACTCTGCGCTCATTCCTCCGGCAATGCTGGCGTCACTGCCTGTCAGCGGGAGGAAGCGCTGCATATGCTCAGCTGCTCCGTTACATGTCCAGAGCTGGCAGTTTCAGTCCTTCTGCCCAGGTTTGCTCAGGAACCCGAGTTAGTAACCAAGCTGGCAGAACCCAGCCTGCTGAATTAAAAAAAAAAAACACAAAAATAAAACCCAACAAACCCCTTCCTTGCTGCTTGAGACTGAGGGAAAGAAGGGGACGAATTACAAAGATGCCGATCCCCTGGAGCACATAGCTGAAAGAGGAGGCAGCCCCTCTTCCCCCTCATCACCCCTCCTGAAGGCAGTCTGTGCCCCCCCGAGCTCGCTGCCCACCTCCAGGTTGCCTCACCATCCTACCGGCAAAAAACAGTTTGTGGTGCTGTGCAATCACCGAATTTAAAATCAGGCTGCCGAATGGCAGCATACCTGACTACTTCAGCACATAAAACTGCAACAGTCCTTAAGACTTTGCCAAATTTAACTATCTTGTAAACAGGTTATCTCAAAATTCATAGACAAGCTGGAAGAACAGAGAAAATGCCATTTTTCCCAATCTTTTCTCTGCAAAATTCATCACATTCCAATGTGGAAAATACATTTCTAAGTTGATAGCATCTATTTTCAGACATATTAATCCCTTATGCCCTTGAGAAAGATTCACACTGGAATTTCATTCTTGCCACTCCTCCAATGGAAAAAGGACTAAAGCAGCATCTTTTATCATAGCTGTCTGCAGCCTTGCATATTGTAGTGGATGTTTGAAAAAGAACGAAAAAACCCTGTGTTTCACTTGAACCATGTAGCATGCTTCCTTCGCAGCCCATGTCAGAATGGCCACAGATTATTCCCCACCAGTGGATGCAAACACCAGACCTCAGAGCCTGCTCCCCTCTCCCTCCTCTGCCGAATTCAAACAAATCACAATTTAGCTAGAGTGAGGTGGTCTCATTTCTGCATTTTTGTCCACCAAAATAAATTGTTTAAAGTGATTCTTTAATGTTATGCCCACTAGCATGCTAATAAAAAATAGTATTTCCTAGATTTAGTGCAAACCTAACACTAACATTTAGTGTTTCCTAGATTAAGTGCAAACCTAACACACAGCTATGAAGAAACAGTGAATGTTTATGAAATTCGCATGTTCACACCAAAATATTTCCATTTCATGTACATTTATCACAATATTTAAATAACAGAATAAACAGGGCAGCAGAGAACTCCTCCATTTCAAGCTGAATGGTGACGTTTTTCTTTCAATAGGGAGAGAGTAAAGTACTGCGCATCATTACCTTAAAAGAAAAGGAAAGTCCACAAGAAGACAGTTTGAGCCCTCTTCCCTCTGCCAGACATCTGAATCAGACACCTGGTTTTAAAGGACATGCTTGGCCTTTTTTATTAACATCACCTACTTGACACAGAAAGCACACTGAGAATAACACTGTACTCTTGAGGCCTGTAACGTGTAAGATCCTCATCTCAATTTGAGTCCACCATACCACAGTCATATCTATGTGCAGTTCCTTACAGCAAAACCCAGGATTTATCGTGCCTCTGGAGCAGGTTTTCAGTCTCACACTGCTGATACAGATAACCTTTGCTGACAGGAGATAGCTGCCATATACCCTTTTGCAAAAGCCTGAGCCCTTCAGCCCTTTTTTTCCATGAGATTTACTTTATATAAATTAAATACAATAGAATTATCACTGCTAATTGTAACAGCAAGAGACAGAGATAACAGAGAATGACCAGAGCCTGTAAACTGGAAAGAACAGGTAAGGCCAGCGCAGGTTAACGACTATCTTGAGTCACTGCCCTGCAGCTTTTTCCAACTGGCCGTTCTTTTAATTTACTATATCACGATTTTTCTTCATTTTCAAAGATATTCGTTTTGAAGTGAGAAACGCTTTGCTGTTAAGGAATTTTACTGCATCTTAAGACACGTTAGTGCGTGTGGAAGACGCACAGTCATGTATAACAACCAGTTTAGAAGAAAGTCAGAAGTGTGTTGCTGCATTGGTGCTCCAATTTGAGGTCAGAGCTGGGAATGTGCGTCTGCCTCCCTCCGCATGATGGAGAAAGCATGGCTCCACCCAGCAGCTGACAGTGACGACACGGACCTGGGGCAGTTACGCACAGGTGGATGACGGATGCTCAATGACCTGAGCAGATTACCTGCTTGATCTTCAGTGATAACCATGTTCATGCATGATTTGCTTCAGGAATTAAAAAAAAAAAAGTTATTTAAAGTTGAAGGGCAGATAGTGACACTTCTTAATTATCAAAGAAGGACACAGTATATGTTTGTAAATAATTTCTATAACCTGTGACAACATCATTAATGGGTTATTTCATTAACAGAAATATTTTGCTTTAAAATTCTTCAAACTCAGAAGTTATTAAACACTCAGAACGAAGAAAAAAATCAGAAAGCACAGAGCAAGTTATGTATATCTATTATTAGAATTAAGCAAGGGTGCAGGTTCTGGAATGATGAACAACTGTTTCATCAGCTCAGCTCTCCGGAGCTGCCAAATTCTTAAAGAGAGTTTCAGCTGGGAGTGTTCACATTTTTTTTCCTGAAAATATACACCAGCAGCTAACAAAAACCTCTCCATGCTACTTTTTCTACAGAGTTACTATTGTAAGTACGACACTCATCCACAAGCTTTTCTTGACTTTGTGCTGCAGCGAGCATTACAGTAAAAACAAAATCCTATCTGCAGACATCTTCCAGGGTTGGAACATATCCCCATCTCCACTGCAAACGAGGCAATCGCAAGCTGCAGTTCACCCCGCCAGGTCAAATTAGCTCAGTGAACTGAAGGCACAAGGATTATTTCAGCAACTGAGAGCTTAAATCCACGTGGGAGAATGTCCTGTGGCTCAGCTGGCACCCACAGTGCCAATAAACCACCCCGGCGGACAAAATCCCGCCTCGGGAAGTTCTGCTCCGCAGACCGGACAGCACAGAGGAGAGCCCAGACTACCACCGAGCATCTCTGAATCCGAAAGGAGATGAAGCATTTCAGTGGACAGCCTCCAGCAGCATTTTAATTACTATGTCCAAAGTGGGTGCTGAAGCTCCCAGCAAACCAGTTAGTATTTTCATCAGGTAACTGTGACGTGTATTAGATAGCTTGTCCTGATTTTAGATATCCTGACTCACCAACAAGCACCTACTTAAGCCAGATTTCATTTGACAGAAGCTGGAGGCAGACAGGGAAAGGATGATCGATTCCCATGCCAATTTGACATAATATACCATCATTTGGTCTTGTGAGTGAAAAGAAGTTATATATTGATCCTTTACTTGTTCTAATTGCATTACATCGAGTTGCTGGACTAAACGCTTGGGTATGTCCGTGTACTCAATTCCCTTTAACTGGCAAGACAATGTAGCAAGAGACATAATCATTTCAAGGCGGTATTGATTTTGTCAGTGTTTTGCCAAACACCTCTTTTTTTTCTGCAGGTACTCCCATTAATCAAGATTACACGGTTGTCTGCAGTGTCCTATCATACACATCTATTTCCTTCCACCGGTCACAGCATGAAGGCTACTCCTCTTCCTAGTTTTAATTTAGGGCTTTCTCCCTCCGAGCATACAACACACGAATACCTGAAATGCTGCTTTAACTTGTAAGTCTGAATGAATGAGCAGTCATAAACTCATTGTTAGAGTGCATTTCTGTGGTGCTTAGTATTTATACAGTTCCAGGTACAGAGATTATTCAACACTAATCATTTTTTCAGAGGCCTTGCAGTCTATTTCACTCACATCAGTGGTTAGTCTATTACCGTATTTTAGGAAGTAATTGCTAGGTAAATACGAAGAGAAGGTTACTCTTAATTTGTTATTACTTCAAAGATTGCATGTCTGTTATTGGAATTTCTATATACTGTTTTCTGACAGCAAAGTACTTTTACAGAGCTAGTAGTTGGAGAAGAACGTCCTTGGATAGTTGCTAAGGGGTGTTTCAGTGCCATTACAGATTCTTACTGAGTGACTCCGAAGGAATTATTGTCCAGGCTACTCAAAGGCCAGTGGAGAGCATCAAATCCGTAAACAGGGTGCACTGGTCCTCTGGAAGCACTATGGCAAACTGACAGCTTTGTTAAGTGAGCAAATGTACATACCTAGGACGTTTGTACTGACCAGATCAATAAATACCCTGTACTCTGTAGCATTTCAAATACAGCAGAAAAAATGTTTTAGCACAACATTTATTTAGTCAAGCTTTCATGATACTTAAAAAGGAAAATAGTCAGGATTGATTCTGCTTGTGCAATGCCGGATCAAGTCCAGAATTTCTGTTTGCACAATTCCTGATGTGCCGTTCCGGACGGTGCAAAACAAGCCTCTCGGCAGATCTATTTCTGGCTGTTAGCTTGGCTCCAGATTTTGGCTGCCTCCCATTTTTCATTACGAAGCCTATCAACTGCCCCAAGAATTGCTTATGTTTCCAGGTGAAGCCAGGGTTACATCCTGCCGCTCCTGGAATCCTGAAATTCCTCTACACACCAAATGCGCTGTGAGTGGCCTATGTTTTGTTAAACCCACCAGTTAAAGGCATCAAAATAACTCATAGCATGTTAAATTTAGAGCACATCTAAAAAGGAAAAGAGCTAAGCATGTTTCCTTCAGTTTGCCCATGGTCCTTCCCTTCACTCTCATTACTGGAGGCTGTCCGATGGTCTTGATTTAAGTGGTGGGTTTGAGGTTGGAGTTTGGCATTTGGGGTTGGGGGGTGTGGGGGGTTTTTAAGTGCCTGCAGATCATATCAGAAAATTAGTTAATAAATACCATCTTGACGTTACATTAATCAAGTGGAGACGAAGACTCAGCATATTGCAGACTAGTTAAAAAAAGAAAGCATTTTTTAAAGGAGACAAAAATAAACATAGTAGCATAACATTTGTCATATTCACCAGCATTTGTTACCCATTTAGTGGAGAAAAGTCTCTCAGCATAATAAGATTTGTTGGAACATCTACAAAGATTAAGGGTAATCGATCTAATGGTATCCTGAATTTTTCTTGTCCTCTTGAGTTTGTTTGTTCAAAGTTTCTTGCCGTTTTGTCTTGATACAAAGTGTGTGTGGTGTAATATCTCACAACAGATATATTAACGACACCACTAAATAACAGTCATGGGACTCTAACGGCACTACCAAAAAAAGGATCCAATTCCTTTTACGCATTCCCAGCAGCGAGTGCTGCACTACTAATCCTTTGAGACCTTCTTGTCACATCGGTATTTGGACTCCCAGAGCTTTTGCCTTTTTTTTTCCCTCCCCAATAATGCAGGGCAGAGCAACAGCAACCCCGGTGACAGGCCTGCTCCTCGCTAGAGATGTAAAAATAAAGCAGTTGGGGGAGAAGGTCACTCAAAAAACATCAACCCTGCTGAAAGCTTCATTTCCTGCCTGCTTGTCTTCAAACACATTTCAAGCACACCGGCAATTTTTTTTGGCCCAATTGCATAGGTGTTGAATTCCACAAAGGGAAAAAGAAAGACAGTTAAAATCAGTTCTGTGCACAGGGGGCACGCTCTGGGGAACAGACAGGCCCATGGTGGCCACAGCTGCCCACCTACAGTGACACGTCTCCGCCGTTCAGTGGCCCCGTACCCTCTGGAGACCACGGACACCCTGCCGTCACCTGCTGTACCACCGGCAATGGCAACCAGGCAGAAAAAAAAAAGACAAAAAAAAGGAGAGAAACGGAAATGTTGCAAGTTTATCTTCCTTCAGTTTATCACTTCTGAAACCATGACTTCCCCCTCTCTGTTGCCGAGGTAAGCACGAGCAAGGAGCTCTACACCCACCGCAGCTGGTTTAAGCAACCTCTTCCTACTCCTCCTTCGGCGCAGCAGCACAGCGAGCCCTGCCTTGCATCTGCACCCCGGGCACTCAACGCACGGAGCAACAGTCCGGTGAATCTCTGTCTGTTCTGTAATGAAGTGCTACATCTGATCTACGCAGCATGCGTTGATACTCATCATCCCTCTAATACAAATCCTTTCATTTTTAGAAAATTAATCCTGATTTAGAGAACTATAAAGTGGCATCTGATCCTGTAAGATCTTACTCTGTAAGATTAGGACTTCTGCTGGTTAATGGGGTCTGGTTTATATTAATGTACACACAAAGAAGGCAGCCATGAAACAGCGTGTCCTAATAAATTTGCGGATACTTCTGAACTACAAGCGACTACAAGGACGTTGGAGGGCAGGACCAGAATTTACAGCCACCTCGACAGGTTATACAAACAGCTGGGCTGGAGGAAGACGAGGACGCTGTTCAGTATGGAGGAGAACACAGCACGCCTGTCAGCAAGAAATCCAGAGTAGTTACACGGCAGTTTTCTGTAAGCAAGGATCTGGAACTGCAGTTTACTAACTGAATGCAACCAAACAATGTTATGAAAGAGGAAGAGACCTTAAAACAGGAATCTGGCTTGCAAAACACACAGCAGTCCTTCCACGCTGCGCAGAACTGCTTAGGCTGCAACTGGAGCGAGACATTTAGTGTGGGGCACCACTTGACTTGAAGACCGCAACAGAGCTCTAAAACATGATTTACAGGGAAAATCTAAACAGATCGGAGCTATTCAGCCTACACAGAAGAAAATTTAAAGGGAACAAGAGAACAATTTGCAATACATAAAAGGTTGTTACTGAAAGAAATAATCTGTTTCCCACTTCCAAGACTTACAGAGACTGACTGCCTGCACGCAAGGAGGACGCATTTCTGCTCCGTTAAAGGCAACACAAACCAGGACACTGGTCACCAGTCCGGCTGAGTCACAAACAGTGAACTGAACTGCAGAAGACTGTCATTTCAAAAACAGATCTGGTGCAATAATCAAGGAAAGTCAAAGGGATTCTCTTCTGCAGGCTTCAGTAGGCAAGGACTGAACACACGAAAGCAAAAGAGTCCAAATTCACACCCCGCTTACATAAATACAAAGCTTAATGCAAAAAGGATAAGCTACAGCAGATTGTACTTCCAATAAACAGCAGACAATATGCATCTTCTAGCATTTCAGCTGGGTACTACACCATAAAAGGGGCAATTACTTACATAGCGTGGCCCATGGCACTGGAGAAATGTCTACAGAAATCAATACAGATACGTATCTTTCCAAAAGTTCCAGGGAAACCTCGCACCTTTGGGTATAAGCACACTAACGCATGGCGTGACCCCAGCAGAACCTTCAGACTCCGTTTCGTTCACTCATCAGAAGGTAGTTACAGCTATGGTTTTCTTCACATCAGTTCACATGCGACGTTTCTGCTAAGGACAGGTATCTCTTGCAGTCACTATCTCACATGTTCCTGACTCTCATCTTCCTCTTGGCAGTGGACTGCAACATGCCAAGGTCCTGCTGTCATGGGTGTCCAAAGGAAGCCACAGACAACAGCAAACCTCTGGGGTCACAGACATGACATAAGGGAGTGACAAGACATTTTAGGGACTTGAGCAAAATGTGAAACATCTGACTTGCTTGGTCTTACTGTTCTTGTAAAGGTGGATCTTGCTCAGGTTCAAGTGACTTCCCCTTGTTTCCTGATTTCTCTTAGAGGGTCGTGGAGCTCACAGTGCTCGTGAAGAACACCGTGGTCAGCTACCACTGTGTGCATAAAATAGTAAAATCCTTTTCAGATTTTAGTCACTGGCATTCACCTTCTGCATAGCTAGTATAAAATTCCGATTAAAAATGTTTAACTACTGAGGCTGATGACAGTGTTGTTTCCATTAATAGCAGAGTAACTACGTGCGAACATGGAGATCAGTCCACAACGGCATTTCATCTGTTTCTTTGCATTAGGCATGCTACAGTTGGCATGGAGCTCCGCTCCACAACCGAAACAGATGTTTTACCTCTATCTTGAATCTGGAACAGATTAGTAACGTTAGCTGGATTCAGCATATCCTGATAACATCCTCGTACTCATCATCAACCAGACTATTGAAGCTGACAGAGCGGGGGGGAAATCAAGCTTTGCTGATGAATGCAATGTCAAGTTGCCAGGCCAAAGAAATGAAACGGAAATTTAAAAAGGTTTCAAAATTGGCTTCACTTCAGAAACCAGTTCAGGATCTTCCAAGCACGACGCATGCAACTGTGACAAATCTAGCAGCTTCAGAATGACTTTGTACAGACCCAAATTAAATCAAAAGATGAGCCTGAGAGCTGTAATGAGCTATTATGCTCTTTCTTCTCCCAGAGAAGCTGTGGCTGCCCCCTCCCTGGCAGTGTTCAAGGTCAGGTTGGATGGGGCTTTGAGAAACCTGGTCTGGTGGAAGGAGTCCCTGCCCATGGTGGGTTTGAACTGGATGATCTGCAAGGTCCCCTTCCAACCCAAATCATTCTACAGTTCTTCCAGCAAGTTACCATCACAAGTTACGAACACCTTTGTCTGGACAGCCTCTGGAAAGGCTGCGAGATGTCTCTAAGACTACTGTCACAGTTCAGAGAGTCAGTGTGGAACTTCCCTTCATCACGCACAATCCCATGCACTAAATACACCTCCGTATCTGAGAAAAATTAATCTTGAATGAGAAGCATCAGACAGAAGTGTAAGCATATGCATTTGCATCAGCTGAGGAAGTAGGACACAAATCTTCCTCCTTCTACTTCTGCTCAAGGAGCTCCCAGCCATGGTCACAGTCTCTTGCTGAAACCCTTCAGCACTGAAAAGGGAGGGGAGCAAGGGGCTCAGTGCCCGACAGAGCTAACGCTTTTTGTACGTGCAGCTCTCTCTTCACTGCCACTTCCAGTTCCTGCCACGCAAGTCAAGTGGTGAGGTTTGCAGCTGGACAGAGCCCAGCTATGTTAGAGACCCTCCCTCTGTCCATAGCACATTGATCCCCTCCGGTCTGGGACCATCGTTGCCCACACAAAGCTTCCTTTTCTGGAGACAAAGGAGCGACCTTTGTCACAGCAAAGCCAAAGCCACAGAGTGACCGTCCGGGTGAGGTCAAGACAAGCCCCCTCGTTTCCAGACAAAGGCCCATAAAAGCCTTCTTGGAATAGAGGAGGGCAAAGAATTATCAAGGGAACAAAAGGGAACGCAAGAGAGGGAGAGAGTACAGTCCACTTCAGATGCCCTTCTGCTACACAAAGTGCTCAGGCAAGCCGCAAAGCGAAAAAAGAGTCACTCTTTACAAAACCCTTTCTAAACCCAAACTGCAGGTGCTATTTGTAATCCAAACCCCTTTTTTTATTTTGCTAGAGGCTTATTAAAGCTGAAAGTTAATTAGACTTGCATAGCTTAACACTTCAGCCTCTTATCTATTTTTTGTGAACCATTCCACTTCAAAAGTGAAAAACTTACTATGCTGTGTTGTTCTGTCATCTACCATGAATCTGATGCCAAAAGGAACACTGGCAGAAAAGAATACTTTAAAGCTTTGAAAAAAAAAATTTTTAAACAGAAGTTTTATATGAAAAAAACAACAAATCTGTATCTTGAGTCTCTAAAGACTACAGATCGTGACCTCTTCTCCAGTTCTTTCGTAAATATTCCTGTATTGGTCTTGGCAAACTCAGCCCAGTAAATATGCGACCTTACTACACAACAAAAAGCAACCCACCACCACTTAATCACTAACGCACGTAACTGCTTGTTGTGAAGGCAGTGGCAATGTGCTTGAACTCATTTCTGCCTGTGCCGTTAAGCAGGGCATTATTCTCAACCTCTCTCTAATGACAACAGCAGAAAGAGCTGGTGACAGCTTGATCAACTGCCTAATGAGATCAGCAAAGCTGAATTACAGTAACCTAGCTAAACGATAAAACCAAAACAAACCAGAGGATTTCCCAACCCAGTCTGACTTCACCGTTCTTTTACGGTTCCTTGGCCACCAGCTCTGGCCACACCACTGCGGATGCCTGTGGTATCTGAACGTTTTCTTTTAACAGCGAGCTCTTCAGGTCCTTCTGCCCATCAGGGAAGAGGATCTCTGAGGAAGAGCACGGGGAATACGTCTGCACTGCCACTAGTTACCCCAGATGCCTTCTGTGGGAAGGAAATGCCCTTCTGGGACCATGCTACGGGAGATTAAACCCCCGCATGAACTCAAGAAGCAGCAGGTGTTGATCTTACAGTTTTCCTTCTAAATCCCACGTAAATGCTAAATCAGAGTCTGTGGAACAAAGTCACTAATCATCTCTGTTAATTTCCATAGTTCTTTGCAAGTGTCTGGAGTAAAGCACCAGAAGTTAGTGAGATCTGAGAGTATCTAAGCTAGGCCCAGGCTTAGCTCTCCACTTGCTCAACTCTTTTCAAGAAACTGGTTTGGTAACCCACTGTCCTATTTCGTTATCCTATTTGTCCATTCTCAGGTCAGCCTGCCACTCTGATCTGCTAAACAAAGCAAATCTCTCTGCGTCTCACAGCCTCCTCCTCTTAGTCCTTGTGAAGCTCTCGCCTGCTTTTGATGGTGATGATCGCAATTCAAGACCTCTGTCTCTTCTTCTCTGACATCTTATTGACATTCTCTGACATCTTATTGACACTGGTACGTGCAGCTCACCACTCACTCCAGAAGAGCATGCAGGAAAGCACGGTCTTGCTGTGTCACAGACCTTAGATTTTCAGGATAGGAGAAACAAAATGCATTTAAGGACCACCTAACCCTGCTTGCATTTAAGCTGCTATAAGCAAAAACTGTCAAACTATGCCAAGAGACCGAGAACAACACTTGGTCCTTTTCAAAACCCCACCCTTGACACAGGAAGCTGCATGGTCTTTTGGAGGGGTGGGAAAGGTTTCAGAGGGGTGTGAAATGTTGTGCCATCTCACCATCTTAATCCACCATGATTGTGAGGAGTTTAAAAAATAAAAATAAAAAAGGAAAGAAAAAAAGGAAGCAGCCTGTTCCCAAGAGTCTGCCGAATTGCTTTCACCGAGAGCTTTGCACGGGGAAGTACAGGACATTTCTGCTTGCAGCCACTTCACGTAGGCTCCAGATTCCCCTCTCCTCTGGGGTAAAATGAGCAGCACGACAGTTTCTCTGTGCTATCTGTAAAGTGTCATTGACCAACGGAAACTACACTATAAATGGGACTTGCCCAAGGGGAATTCAATCCCAATGCACTGAGCTAAAATGGTTGGCAGAGAGCTTTAAGGCATGGGACTACGGTGGTGTTAGCAAAAAAGGTGGATGTACCCTTCTCCATCCCAGTGAGATGCCGGCAGAGATGATTCAGGCTGTTTGAACACAGGCAGAATCTCGAGGCAGTAACTAGAGAGAGAGGAGGGAAAGGCAGCAAAGTCTTCTGGTGAGGATAAGGCCCCCCAGCACCCTGCCCTCCTGCTTTGGGCTAGCCAGCTCTGCAGTCTGACTTCAGATCTGGCTGGACCAAACCGGGGACTGCACTGGTCCCGCTCCTCCAGGCCTCAACAGGAAGCAGCTATCCTGCTACAGGCTTTGAGTATGGCAATCTGGACTTTCACTGGTCTCATTTACAGCTCAGTTCAGACTTGTAACTTGTAAGCTGGACGTCTTGCAAAATTTGGAAGGTGAAATCCATAGAGCCATACGTAGCAGAGTAAAACACAGGAAATCCCTCATCCCTTTCCGTGCCGCAGCAGTGTGAAAACACTGAGGGCAGACTGCATGGCTCTGATGTGTTCTAACTCCAGTCCCCCTATTTCCCAGAACTGTTTGGGTCCTAGAGGCATTTTAAGTATTTCTCACTTGGATTTTACTTCTGTCTCTACGGGAGGAAAAAAGAAAAGAAATTAAAAACTCAGCTCCAAGTCATATTAAATATTTGATTAGATTTCCACAAACCAAGAACAAGACATTTCTAATCTAGGTCATCTTACAAAGATGTTACAGTGTCACCGTGCTAAATTTCTACTCTCCGAGACAGAGCTGCCACTAGCGAACTTGCTGCACTGACAGAGATTCCGAGAAAAGCCTCAGGAAATACTTTAGGCAGGTTTCTGTGAAGAAACAAGAACACAAATCACATTTCTGAGTGGCTGCACCCAACTCCACCAGCCCGCTCTGCTTCAGATAGTGGAAGTACCACACCACACAGCTTCCAGCTGAGAAGATGCCACTCTTCCCGCAGTTTCTCACCGGAGGGCTATCTGACTCCAGCTTTCATTCAGCTTGCTGTACTAAGAGAGCAAAAGTTGGCCGCAATGCACTCCTAGTTTGCTAAGCAGTGTTTAGCAGAGATAAGGGGGAAAGTAAATCACAGCAGGACGTCACTGGTCAGGCTCCAGCCACACTCGACTCCGGCTGGATATGCGCAGTTCCCAAGCCAACATACCCTTTGCTATGCAAATCCTACTTCTTTCCATCTTTGCAACCTGCTACATCTTTCTTATAGACCAAGTTCAGCTCCTTTCTCCTTCTCTCCTGACAGTTAATGTCAAACTGATCCTTCCTGCTAAGCTTCCTGAAGGCTAGGACAGCACGAGAGAGGAAGAGGCCCAGAACTTATGATTTTGCAGGGAAGAATCATGACTGCTAAAGACAAAGCAGTGACAAATACTGCAAAACAAAGAGGAATAAATACTGTGTTCTCCTTCATTTGCTACAAGCATGAGATCTTGTAGATATTCAAACATCCAAGCTCTCTCCAACGACCACCACCAATGTCCTCTGCACCTTCCCTTGTGGCTACAACCTCAGAGACAGGACCCCACCTCTCCAGAGCAACGCCGCTTGACAGACATCCATGTGACTTTGTATGTGACACAGCAGAAGTAACCAGAGAAGTAAAAGCTGGACTATCTGCCTGCTGCAACAAGTTAGGTTTTTTTAACTACACATGAAGAATTACATTTGTTTTTAAAGAAGGACAAAAGCAGAATGGCCAGAATTAGGACTACCACCGAAAGCCAAGTCCCGAAGCGCAGAGCGTAAGCGAAGCTCCCTGTGTGCACAGACTGAACTCAGCCCTTTTTTGCTTACTGAATGCTGTTAATTATCAGCATTACACATGTCAGCAGCACCAGTGCACTGCGGCTCAGGGCAGACAGCGAGACGCTCTCTTGCTTTTATCGTGAAACATGACTCAGTTTTCACGCCTTCCTGAAGAGCTGTCACATACCTCACCTTAAAAAAAAAATAACAACATGACCTGTCATGGAGCTGAAGCAGATTCCTGGTATGAGTACAGTTCACAGCACCGTCCCCACAAGCCTCAACTGGAAATTTAGAAACACCATCATGAAAAGGAGATGAAGGTATGTATTAAAGACCACATAGCTTTAAAGCAAGAGCAAACCTTTAGAGCTACCCAGGACGGATTTACGAAAACTACAATGTCATCCAGCAGCCGGAAGGATCACTACAGTTCAAACCACCATGTACTGCACTATTTAAAAAGCCTGTGCTTCTAAAACGTCAAGAATTATACCCGGAATTAGAGTCTTCAAGTAATGCCTGAAGCTTGCCCTGTGACAGTGACGTCTTTACACACCTGAGCCTGGAGTTTATTTTAGAGTCTCTAATTTGTGCTATTTTTAAAAGAAGATATTTTGTTCTTGCAGTCAGAAAACCACTTCTCACATTCATTTCTCCTAACCATTTCTCGCAAATATTGCTGCTCAAACACTATTGTACGTGCAAAGTGTAGTTCAGATGTTCGAGATAAATGAACAAATGACAAGTCCGTTTGCACGACGGGAGGGGGAAGCCCCCCCACTGAACAAGCTGGAGGTTCCTAAAGCCTATAAGGGGGTAAATTTGCTGGTTTACAGCAACTCAGCATTGTGTTACCTAAAATTGATTAAAATTGATGGGTAAATGAAACACTGCATTTACAAACCTCCACTCAGGTGATCCTGACAACTGCAATGAAACCCACAAATCAGAAGAAACGGACAGACTAATGCTTCTGCCAAAGCCGTCGCAGGCACCTCCGACAGACCGTGCTTTCTACACTAGCAGCTGAGCAGGGGAGCCGGGAGGCACTTCCCCCTGAGCTGCCCGTCCCTGCGGCTTGCTTCGCTGAGGCACAGATCCATACTGCTCTTACTTATTTCCACCGTTCATTCTGAAAGTGCTGAAAGTCACATTGGTGGCGGTAAACGTGCGTGCCGGTGCCTCCAAATTAAACAAAGCACTTGTTGCACTTTGGGAGCAGAGCTTGACAGGTAGCAGGAGACTGTCAGAACTGCATATGGCCAAAAAATACATTTACTGACTATGTCAGATTTGCAGGTGCTATAAACACATCTCCCAGCATCAAAAACGACCCACGATCGGTTTGTCCCTGGGCCTTCCAGTGCCAGCCCTGGTGGCCAGCACTAGTGAGTAGGTTTGAACACCCGCTGCGTACTGCAGATCTCCCTTTACCAGCTTAACCTCCCAGCAGAAGCCACCTGCACTGCCACGCTTCCCTTTTCCAAACTGGGGCTCAGAGCCACCACGCTTTGCAGCGGGAGACAGCTACATTTTTTCACCCCACAATCTCAAAGCACTTCCTGAGGGTGGATCCCAACTTCACAGACTAAGAAACAAGCACAGAAAAGCACATGTAAAATTGTTATAGGACTGATTCTCCTTTCAAGTATGTTCAGGTTTTCTGCTTTCAACATTTGCAAAGCACTGAAAATATTTCTCCAGTACTTTTTGTTGAGTGACAGCCTTATTAAATTTTGTGAGTAAATTGGCATTTATAGAATTTGTGATAAGATCTGTCAATGAACTCTCAGGCACCAGAACAAATGGAATTACAAGAAGGCAGGAGAAAAGGTTTGTGCTCTCCTCTTCATCCTGTTCCGCCCAAAAAAGGCATTTATGTGAACAGAGAACCAGGCATTTGCGAGTCTGTACGGCATCGCAGCACTGGGGTCACATGTGCATACCCACCACTCGTTCAAAAAGCCAAATTTCAAAAGCCTGGCTCCTGCTTACCCTCTGCCATCACTGTTCATTCTCCGTCCCAGCTGTCTGCTTTCTCCTACGGAAGCAAGGGGTCAGGCTGCCAACACTTCTCCTAGAAGGCTGTCCATCAGAACATCAACTGGGCTCAAAGATTTCCAGAGGGAAACTGCCTCAAGCGACTGAAAACTGCCTCCATACCAACGAGGCAGAGCCCAGCACAGGGCAGTCTCGCAGCTCGGGCACTGCAGCCGTGGTGGAGCAGGCGGATGAGGGGCATGGACAGCCCCACGCTGCTCAGGCCTCTCCTCCTCGGGCACAGAGCATCCCAGGTCCCTCCGAGGAACTCGTGGGAGGTGAGTGCACAGCTGTGTTAATCATGGCTAATTAAAAGCCAGGAGAGAAGACCCAGGCACTGAGGAAACATAAAGATGAATCGCTGTAGGGAATCATCTTTCTGCACACTTGGTTCCCACTGCCAAGGCAACGCTGTGTTTCTGTTCCCCTCAGCTGGACTCCTCAGACACCACTGCTCGCTCCCACACTGACCTGTGCTTTCAAAACCCAGCCAGAGGGAGAGCGAGCGGCCCCGGGACTCGTCTCCCCTTCCTTCCTCAGCAGCCGGACGTTAGTCCTGAATCAGTCCCAAGGAAAGGAACTGGATTAGCGATTGTGCACTCTCTAGCACGCTGCTGTCTCGTCTGACACCAAAAATCCCACCAACGCCCTCCGTCACACAGATGGCACAATAATTAATGTACTGCTAGGGGGAAAATCATCCTCCCCGCCCCTTCTCCCCATGGGACAGAAGGCAAAGCAGAGCAGCAAGAAGGTCTGCATCCCCAACACCCACACTTTGCAGGGTCTATCACTTAGGTACGAATTACTGCGGCTGTCAGCTGCCCAGTACTCCCAGAGGACAAAACACATCCCATATCTAACCAGACAGCATCACGTCAGAGAAATAACCAACCACTTCTCAGGCCCACAGCACACATAAGGAAGGAAGGAAGGAAGGAAAGGAGCAGATCATTTTACTGTGCTATAGATATAGAAGACGAAAAGCACTTCGTGGAAAGTATAAAGCAGAAAGCAAGAAATATTAAGACTTTAATTTCCCGAAATGTTGAGCCATAGGTTGTTTTCTGCAGCCATGTCTTACAGCCAGGCACAGATTCAGCAGTATTTCCAGGCTTGCAGTGGAATTCTGGAAGCACTACCTGGTGCACGCGGTCTGGCGGCCAAGACGTCTGCCCAACACGAGACTCTGGCTGCAGGCACCATTGCACTGCCGCTGCTGATCCCCAAAAGCGATCCCGGCCGGCAGGGAACTCTCTGCAGCCTCCCTCCGACACGGGATTCACTGAGGATGCCCCTTAGCAGGAAACAAAGGGTTAATTGATCTCTTTAAAGACCTATAATTAGTCCAACAGGAAAGGCAATTCAGCCTTCCCGATTGAGCGACAGCCTGTGCGGAGCAGTCTGACCCGCCTGCGGAGAGGCCTTCGGAAGCAAGCCCCAGCCCAGCCTGGCCACCTGCAGTCCAGCCACGCACCGTGGCTGCCCGCCTGCTCCGACACCTGCATCCATGTGTGGGACACGGGGTGATTTCTCACTAGCAATCTTCTTTATAAAGTACGATGACTGGTTTTTTTGTTCGCTTTGTTTTTTAGATCTGACTAGGAAACCCAGACTGTGCCATACCCAGCTCTCCTGCATCAGTGCTGCCTGAATTTCAAACGCAGATTTATTTTTTTTTTCCTTTTTTCAAAGACCAAGCAACTCTGGTATAACACAGTTACACTAAGGGGACTCTAAATAAGACCTTCAGAAATTATCAGTTCCTGTAGTTGATATGTGCAGCTTGCTTTGTAGATCTAGTTGAATAAAACATTAAAATGCAATACTGGATGAGTTTTACAATACTTCCGCCCCCATGTAAATTTAATTTCATTTATCAGTTCAGCCCCAAGTCAGGAGTTCAATATTTAGTTCCTATATTTAATTACATTTTCTTTTCATCGTGGCCTTTTCCAGATAAATGTTTAATCAGGGTGTTCACTGTAATATAAAAATTACTAGAGTGAAGAGAATGAAGTAATAATGTTCTCATCCTTATACGTAACATCATATGTTAAATTCTAGAAGGTTGATTAAAAAAGGGCAACGATGTCACTGGATGAAGAACCCGCTAATAAGCCCTCAAGGAGAAAATGAGCTAAGTAGTGGTAAAAATTAACAACCAAAATATGAAACCATCATACCTTTTAGAGAGTATCAGGGACCCATTCATGCCTCAGTAAGAAGCAGTCAAAGCAAAACACAAATTTAAGTTCAGTGCATCCCAGCTTCACCCACAGGATACCAGCGACAACAATTCCACTGCCAAAAGGCAGCGCAGATTTGTGTATCTAAATAGCGTGGCGGGTCAGGAGGCAGAATCAGCAGTCCACAGAACGGCCTCACCAGAGCCCTTACGCGGTCCGTCGCCTGCGCACCAGGTCAGAGACTAGAAGTCTTTGTGATTCCAGTAAAAAAACTACATGTCCCGACACAAATTCCCCGTGACCCCAAACCCGCCAACTTCACAAGGGTGCAAGGAAGGGCTAATGCTTCTTTTTGACAACGCCTATGTGCAATGTGAGTGATAAGTGTTGATGCTACTGTCAGCAGTGTTACCCACCTTTCACTTGGTCTTTGCCTGCAATGAATCACTTTGTCTTCCTTGATGATTCAAAACAAAACTTGCTATAGACCAAACATTTCAGTTACTAGAAAACAGGCAAATTTACTG
>Ga0181612_148673_pt1 | contig 20860 bp, 10 predicted proteins | sample HoacroProtozoa21_FD_119630 | JGI IMG/M metagenome (GOLD analysis project Ga0181612, IMG submission 119630) | Hoatzin crop microbial communities from Cojedes, Venezuel. Combined Assembly of Gp0051906, Gp0051904, Gp0051908
ATCTTTAAGGTCCCTTCCAATCCAAACCATTCTATGATGCTCACATTCTCTGCTTGAATAAAATACCCACCGAAGTTATCAGAAGAGCTTTACATAAGGTCTTCACGACTATGACATGGCAGCCACACCTACATTAGCAGGTATCGCAGTCCACAAAAAGCAGCTCTCTAGGGTGCAACAGCTGATGCTGAGGTCTCCACACACATTTTGGGGCATTTACTTGAAAACTGGTTGGTCTCAAAACTGAATGCCCATTAGTGGTACATGCATATGCAGGGTGTACCTTTGTGCCTAGTTTCACCAGTTCAAACTGCTCTGCACTGTGAACCAAGGTGTGGGACTGTGAGGCAAACTGGAGATGCACTTCAAAAGCACACTCTTGATCCCCACTAAAACCCTGGAGTAGAGACACCTGGTTTGAGCTGTCAGCCTTTTTGTACAATACAGTTAAAACTGTTTCACACCGTATTTTAAAAACACATAAAATCATTGAAAAACTGAAATTTAGAAGGAGGAAGGGGAAAAAAAAGAACCTAACTGTTCCATAGTTAATGTTACATTCAACAGTAATTACTTAACACATACAAAGCTCAATTGCATAACCTACAATTCTCCCACTTTGTCTAGGCTCCTTTGCTTCTACTTTAAATAAAAGAAATTCTTTTCATTTTGTCAGGAAAACTTTTCTCTACCTCACTACTGCATGACAAGGGAACAGATGGCAATTTAAGGGGAGAATTTATGAGAGCCACAATCTTAATGTTGCATAAAGAAAAGAAAAAGACTTGCATCAAAACCACTGACAAATGTACTTGCTAATATTAATGCACTCCCCATTCATCCAATATGCTTCCTAATTGCTTTTCTGTACATAATAATGTGGCACCTGCTGCTCAACATTGCAAGCGCATCAGGATTTCTCCAAAGTCAAACAGCTCTGCAACTGGCCCTCTCCCAGTGATAAATGTAGAGCACTGTATCACGCACAGTTCCTGTCAGTGGCATAATTAAAATTTTATACTTACAGAAAAAGATAGTAAACAATCAGTTCTTAAATGGATTCACAAGAGGAACTCCTGTTACAGCCAACTTTATAATTAGTATGCATCATGTAATGCTAATATATCCATGACAAGAAAATAGGAAAAATGTAGAAACTCAGTTGTTCTCTTTAGTGCAATGTTAAACTACACAAAAAAATGAAAGCAATCAGCCTATTGTTATTTCAGCCTTCTATTTCTGCTCTTCATTTTCCATTGAAAACAGCTCGGCATCTTTTGCACTGGAATGATGGTCGCTCCCCAGTGCCACATCTCCAGAATTTTCAAACAGCCACTAGGATAGGTTTCAGCTTTATGATGTTTGTTCATTTTAATTTTACATTAGACAAAAAATGTAGTTTATTTTTAACAGAGTTAGGACCAAAACACACAATCTTTATTAGCTGACAAAACTCCCACTGACAAAGATATCCAAAACACTTAAATGTATTTTTCTGCCGATGTGGTTATGCATCATCCAAAATGTGACATGCTATAAGAAAAAAAAAAAAAAAAAAAAAAAAAATTAACTCCTGAGTCTGACAATATTAAGCAGAACTCAGATGCCATATGCTGTCTGTTTCATAGTGGTCACACTTCTATCTCTCTGATATAGAACACACATATATGTTTGCATAATGCATGCATACTATGTACATTTCAGATTACAATCTGAATATTCATAATGAAATTTCTGTCTGCATATGTGCACCTTACATATATTTTTGTTTACAAATATGCTGTTTACACTCGTGCTTACTCATTCAAACATATGCACATGCATACACTTTTCCTTAGTTTTTTAATTGTTTTAAAATAATTGGTCAGAATAATTTTGAAAATATAGCTATGTAAGCATCTGCTCTGCCCCAAAAAGCCATACACTGTATACATGCAAGTCTACAATCATTTAGTGCTCCAAAGTTCAAAATAATATGCAGCCCAAGACATGTATTTTTCAAATAAATCAGTGGTTTGTATTTTTAAATGCAAGCTAGGGAATGTATTTAAGGAACTTTTTTTTTTATTCATGGTTTCTATTACTTTGATTCATAACAATATTTTAATTATCTTCTGAGAAACAAGGCAGGAAAATTATGCTATAGCCTATTCAAAAAATATTTTTAAATATTACTATTTATGATATAATGAGCCAAATCATAAGCATGGGCTTGCAAAACAATGCTTCTGTCCTTTTTTAATTGAAAGAATATGAAAAAATAATTTAGAGAAATATATTCTAGAACAAAATACAAAAAAATTTACTTTTTATAAATGTCAGTGAAATATAATACATGCTTGGAATATGTGTTGGCAGGGAGACAATTCAAAATGCACCCGATTCACAAAGACATACTGGTAGGCTGCTTAGAATATAATAGCCAAGTTCTAAATCTTCTTTATCTTCACTTGGTGTGATGATGTGCATGCCAAAAATTAAAATACCCTTCCAAATCACTGCTGGTGTGTTACAGAGAGGTAAAGGTTTCTGAGCTGTGAGGCAATCCAGAAGTCTGAGACATACTTGCATTTACACAGTGTTCTTTTCTCTGTGCTTTTCAAACAAGAATTGTGGAAGATTATCTCCATTTACAGCTTCAACGTTTTTATTGAGGGTGCTATTTCTTCAAAGGAGTATTGCAGAACATCTTTTAAAAATGTTCAAGAATCTGAAAACATGAATAGCAATGAATCCATTTATGTATAAACATACTCAGGGTATGCCTAACTAGAGCTATCAAAAGCTTCATTCTTACAAGCAAGGGAAAAATTCTCGAGTCAGATTCCTATCACTTAGTTACAGAAATGGCCCTATTTCAAGGGTCAGCATTGCATCGTCAAAACAAGAAAAAGCAAAATTTTTTTTATTCTTTTTCAATGTAAATTCCCATGAACAAGGTTGTCACAGGGTGTAAAGGAAATCTGGAGGTGACCTCCAGTATTTTTTCTGAAAACCAATAGAATAACTGTCAGGTTACAGATATTTGGAAAAAAATATCATTTCAGCCTTTAGTACCCTGGGAGAATACAGCTATGTAAAAAAAAAAACAAGAACCAAAAAACAAACAAAACAACCAAACAAAACCCCCACAACCCTATGAATTCAAACAAGGAAGCCACATAATCTGTGACTAGGAATACCTTTTATTGCTAAAGGATGAAACTGGCTCACAGCACTCACCAATGCAATCTCCTCCACACTCCTCAAGTTTTCTGTATGGGTTGTGACAAGGAAGAGCAGGTGTTAGTGCAGGCTACGGAGAGGGGGGGCCGAACAAAAAAAAAATTAATTTTAACAAAAACTGCCTTGCCAGTTTGTTTTTTGTGATGGGAAGAGCCATTCATGCATTTGCTCATCCCAAGACAAAGACCAGGAACACCAACAAACTTTGATACTTAATTGTCTAAAAGTCAATTCAAGCAGATCAGTGAACCCAGAAGAATTGCAAATGCATGCACAGAATTGTAGCCTTTGAAAACAGGAGGTGAATCCCGCATATTGGTTCTGTGGGTGTATCCATACTATGACAGAGATGTAGAGATTTTAATGTTTCCAGGTGGAATGAGAGCAACACATTCATGTAACAAGTTGGAGTGGGGCAAATTCATGCCTGGTGTATCTTCACAGACACCAACTGAACTCCATCCAGAATAATTTTAATCAGTGAATATAAAGAGATGATCCCTTTTCACTGCCCCACTAATTCTGCTCTCACTGCTGCTGAAACCAGACTCCCACTGTCTTCAGTGATGCAGAATCTGGCCGGCTCAATGATTTCCTAAAATCCCCCCCAACATTCTAACAGCGCTGTACTCATGAACAGAAGTAAAAACGCTTGTTATTCTCCGTTACTGACAAAGGCTTTTTCAAGCAAACTAGAACAGGCATGGAATTACATTCCTATATAAATAATAGGGAGTGGCACTGAAGTATTGTGTATTTCCCCCCCTGCTTTACAGAATTTCTCTCAGCAGGAAACATTATACTTTAATGTAGATTTTCCGGATTTCCAACAGAATCCCTTGTCGATTCCCCATAGACTGCATGAAGGAGTCAGACAGCCCTTACAATTCTATTAAGCACCATTTTAGATTAACCCAACTTTCATAACCTACATAATATAACACATAAATATTAATACATTGTAGTTATTTCATCTAATTAGCTTTTCATTGTTTTAACCTAAGTGCAATCTCACATCATGTGCTTCAGTTCTCTAATACTAGATGTACTCGGCACAATATGATAAATGAAAACATGTACTAAGCTAATTAAAACACAGTTAAAAATCTGTCTTAGCAGAAGCCAAACTGAACCCCTCAGTCTCTGGCAAGGACCATTTTTTAATTCTGATTATATGACTTCATGTCACTGAACACTACTTCATATGGAAAAAGCTCCAGATTGTATTGAATGTGGCAGCCTGCCTGCTTAGAGGACAAGCTGGTATGAATGTAGCACCCCAGATCTCCTCTGAAGAGTGATTCAAGTTCAGTGTCCTAGCCTTGGTGTTCAAGGCCTACCATGATGTGTCAGGCTAAGGCTGCAGCAAAGAACAGTTGCCCTTTCCAGACAGGACGTCTCCTAATAAATGCATTGGTATAAACTCTTGTGAATAAATGGTGAGCTTCACAATATTTGCAGTTTTCCCTGGGATATGACTGTCTGTCTCATGGCAGACTGACCAGTTTATTTGCTTGGGCTCAGTACTTCACACAGCTCAGTCATACAGCACCTGGCTCAAACATGACTTGCACATGAGCATGGACAGGACCCAGCTGGTGTCCCTCTGCAAAATATCACATTGACCTATATTTTCTTGTTGGAATCTGTTCATTATCAAGAAATTATAATTTTCCTTTAAAAATGGAACAAAAAATTTGAAAATTTTCATCTCTCCTAGTTACACAGAAAACCTTGAGGTATGTCCCAAGTACATATTTGAGAACATTCAAAAAAAGAGGCAGCAAAAAACCCCAGCATCAAAACTGTATTCATTTAAAAAAAAAAAAGCAAATCAGGTTATTTGCAGCCCTATCTCCTGACTTTTTAATGCTTGGGTTTCCAGCAATGCAGATGCTATCATGAGTAATAATTAAGTCTTAAAGCAACACCAGTGATGCCTGCGAAGAATAGAAAACCCAGATTTTTTGGCAAAAGGGCCACAGGTGTGGAACATACTGTCACAACTTATTAGAAAAATCACAAATCTTGCCACATTCAGGGCAATCTAAGACCCCTCACTTCACAGTAGTTCAAATACCTCCAGGATACGGATTAAGAAGAGATATGAAGGAGAAGTTGAAAAAAAGAGAAACAAAATAGAGTAGTTCGACTAAGTAATCATTCTAGAGAAATACAGATAAACAATCTCTTGCAACTTATCACAGAGAGAAAAGATATTGCAAAAACATGAAACATTTGTTTTCCCTTTTAAAATATCGTTTCCTTACAAATATCTTCCCACTTCAGAAAGCATTTCAAGCATTTAAATTTAACTTCTCTTTTGCATATACATACACTGAAGTCACTACCTAAATGTTAAGCATATACCTAAAGCATTGCTAAACATGGATATTTCTCCCAAATAAACATACTGTTGGGCATTCTTAAGTATCTTCCTGTGCTGTGGCCTTAACTTCTTTGTGGTTACTTTCAGCTGGTACATGTGATTGACAACTGATGGGACCTTCAACAGGACTTCTAAAACTTTTCTAAAAAATCTGTTCTCCCTTTCTTAAAGCAAATACACTCATACAAGCATTATCACTTGGTAAAATTCTTCTTTGGTCATTCTGCTCCTTTTAGGATTTTCTACATTGATTTTTTTTTATTTAATCCTCCCAAAAAATATCACAGCACACAGTGTAAATATGAGCTCAAATTTACAAGATACCTAGCCATAACATACATGCATTTAGAAGTTCGGTCTGCAAAGGCTTTCTCCTGTTCATTTGATGGGGACTTCCTATATGAATGAAGACCTGAGGGAAGAGGCCTTTACTTCTGATACCTCTCAGGAGTAGGTAGAGCAGAGAGAAGACTCTTCTCAGCTAATCTTTGTGTCAGACCTGTTATCTTATTACTCCATCACAGGCTAAATGAAGGTTGGGGTATACTTTCACTGTCCACTAAAAATGTCATTAGCCAATCATATTTTAGTATGCCAAGAAAAAAGCAGCAAACAAAACCCTCACTTTGATAGATTTTTCCCCACATTAGTCAAAGCCTTGAAAAATTCTGTAAGAACTGCTACTTTCAAACTGGTTCAAAACATGTTGTAAAATTATTACAACACATAGGGAGTGCAGCTATTTAAGGTAGAGCCTTTCACATCAAACAGCGTTCCTTGTCAAAGCAAGTGAGTCCTCCTTTAGGTATCATACTGGTAAAATAACTATATGACATTTTACAATTTATATGGACAATGATTCACAAAAAATGTTTTTCATGTTATTATTAAATCCATGTTAAATGTATTGTGTGCTACATGTAATTTTCTACCAGCTCTGCCATTAACTCCATAACAGCTGGCACTAACTGTACTAAATTGTAATATAATGAGCTCACGTATTGCTAGCAATTACAGAGTTAAGTTGAATAAATCCTCTGAGTATAAAAATAAGTCTGCTTTCTATCTAGCAATAAATTAAAGGTAACACCTACCATAGTTCAAAATTGCCAACGTTTTATAAATCCATAATACACATACAACAGCAAGAAAGAACAATCACCATCAAAACAACTTCTCAAAATTTGTTTGATTCCACTATACCTATCTCATGTTTGTCCCATGCATCACCACAACAAATCATTGAAGTGCTAGTTGCACGCTTCTAGTTTTTGTCATATGATAACTATAGTGTTAGAAGTTAAAGATTCTAAAAGTATAGACTGTCCACGGTTATTTGTTTGCTACACAGTTTTGCTACACAATTCTTAGATCTTGTGATTTTAACATCATTTTAGGATGTGATGCTACTGCTGGATGCACTTCAGGAAACTCAATGTTAATTGTGGGCACTGATCCTCCTCGCAATTTGTTCTTTCAGCTGCTTCTATGAAGGAGACAAAAGATAAGAGTACAGTGTATACAAAAGAGCCAGGTCAGGAAATGACGAGTGTTTCTGGACACCACAGGACCAACCCAGGGCATAGGCTGGAGACAAAAGGAGGTGCCCCCAGCACCTTCAGAGGAGCATGGCATGGCTCCCGTGAGTCCTGCCTGCAAAACTGGGTGTACAGGCTCAGCAGAGGCAGCAGCTCCCAGACACCAGTCACATTGTTAGACCCACAGAAGCATGAGGCCAGATGGTAATCCTTTCACTTGCTGCTTATGACATTATCCGTGAATGGCACAGCACACGTGTCCTAAAGGACAAGTCTTAACGTCCTAAAGAGAAATAACATTCAACATGAAACCTGTAATACCAATCTCCCTCTCAGTCTTCCAGGTTCTCTTCTTGGGATCCATCATTACAAAGAGGGACTGTAGACAAGAACGTCTCACAGCTTAGGAATCTGCTTGAGGCCCTTATAGCCACAGAAGGGCTAGCCCATTTGGTAACTACTACATATGCTACAGTATCAGAGCCACTGTGCCCACATAACGTACATGTCTCTCCCATCTCATAGAGGAACAGGGCTTATCACAAAGCATTGCATCTCACACACCACATGAAATACCAATACCTTTCAAGAAAAAAAAAACGCGTAAGTCAAAACAGCCTTGCGCTTAGGCTATTTCAACAGCTCTAAATGGGTTGCTTACCTCCTGTAGTGCATTGTGTACTGCTACAGGAAAAGAACCTAGGTCCAGGAAAGAGCTAACATTTGTGACCAGACATCTTCCAGAGAAGGGTATCATGACAAGACAGCATCACTTGAATACAACAGTGAAACAGCATAATATGATGCTACCATTCTTTGTCATAAGCTAACAACAAAGAAAGGAGATAGCCCTTTCTTAACATTAAAGATGTCATACCTGATCTTTGGGAATAGCTCAGAGATCTATGGGACCATATTAGACACACTAGCTAGAACTATTAAAAGCAGTGGTCATCATGATACAAAGGTAATTCGCTGAGAGGAGGGTTCCATCGCAGACCACGCCATGAATGGGCTCACCAGAGATGCTGCCCACTCCACTGGGATGAAGCGTCCTGTTGTGCACCACAGGCAACCTCTGCATCTGGCATGGAGGAAGATTCCTTCACATTGTTACATGCTTTATGTTACATACTTTGTTTTGCTTTGATACCTCACCAACTACAAATTCAGGTTATGTGCTAGTAAGCGGATTTACCCCATGGCTGCTTATATTAAAAGTGATAAATTGTTCCTCAAAAACACAGTTCTCCCAGTTCCACACCATGACCAACTGGACTGTCTTCCCCCTAATGATGAGTTAAACCAAGGTCTCGTCACAAGGGAGAAAGACAACCAGCTTGTTGGAATTAACCAGCTTGTGCCAAAGAAGAATGGACATGAGGAGACACCATGACAGTGAAGCAAATATACCTCTACTGTTATATTAGAATATTACTAATCAGTTTTAAAGAGAGCAATGGGCTTGTACTAGAAATATTCTGACTACAGACACAAGTTCTCTATGGGTTAAACCTTTTTAAAGTGGCTACTGATTTTGCATACCTCAAATTTTAGGGGCACAATCAAAAATGCTATTACTGATCATGATTTTTGAGGAGGGTCAGCACTTGCAGGAAAATGCAAGCACCCAAACTGCCTATCCCAAATCTGAAGTCATTGAACACCTTTGCCATTTCTGCAGTTCCACAGGATTTAGGTTACTGCAGTGGTTTCCAGCATCTCTGGGCCAGTCTTACCCAATCCCAATGTACTTACAAACTCCAGAAACAAATCGAAGCATGGCATTTGAGATCATGTTTCTTATCCATCAATATGAACTCATTAAGACTTTCTCTGAATCCCTTCAGCAGCTTCCTTGGCATCATCACCAGAAATTAAAGCATTTTGCCCTTTCTTTGGTGGAACTTCATAACTCTGCCTCTTCCCCACCCAGCTACTCACATTTTAATGCATCACTGGCAGCCTATGTAGCTTTGATAGCTATGACAACTCCCAGACTGTAAGGCCAAAGTCTCCTCTCTGAAATTCCTCCGTTAGATCCCTCTCTGACACAATGTTTATAAATAATCACCTAATTTCTTACAGCCAGCTGGGTGGAATCTGGCTTTACTGCATCCACACACATAACGTATTTCTTTAAAATGCAATGTGCATAAAAATATAAGGGAAGGTTCATAAGGAAAAAGAATGTGTTTTATTTGACCAGTTGATACAGTGCGAAAAAGCAGACATGTTCATTTCTTGGCTACATCAACTCATTTGATAAAGGAAATTACCTAATCCTTCTGTCTCTCACATCCAGAGACCAACTACAGCAACAGTCCTACTTTGAAAACATACATGTTTTACTGAAACCCTCCTCTTAAACCTGTTAGCTGTCAGTTATGTTCGTGTCACATAAAGAATCCACAGCAGGAACCAGTTCTTCACATATGTAGTGCACATATGACAATCAACCTTCACTTTGGTTTAAAATACAGGAAAAAAAACAGTCTTAACACTGTATAAGCATTCAATAGATAGAGGGATACAAACATATGAGCGCATATTAAAAATATACACCTGCATATTATCCATGTACATGTATACATGCTCAGATCATTACACAAAATGACATGTGGGCATATTACAGTAATGATGGTGATGAAAGAAGGTATATTATGCTGTGGGTAGAGGGCTATATGCATGTTTTATTTGCTTGAGTTACAGTGAGTTGTGACTGACTATGACATTTGACCATACTGCAGTCTCCAATAAACATAAAACAAAGTCTATACTGCCCCTTTAAAGACAGGTTTTACATTCATTCCATAGGACTGAAATGTATTCTAATGCTTTTGAAGGGTTTTAATAAATATGAGTATGTATAAAATGCTGCTGATGATTCAATTACTAAATCACTAGTAACAGCTATGGCGCTATGATCTCTTTTGAAATAAATTATGTCATGATGATTACCTAAAAAGAAAGGTGCATTTCTCATATGATGTCGTATGATGCATTATGGATTAAATAGGGTGCGTACTGTGTATTTATTCTACAACTTGCATTTAGTGGAAGTGGGTAGAATATATAGTTGAGATATACGTGTGCCATTTCTATTATACCGTATGTACATCTGTGGGAAAGACACACATATACTTTTTTGATTCCTATGCTAAATTTGCTCATTTCATCAGTCACTATCTCCTTTTCTTAGAACTGATCATGGCTTTAAGAAAAAACAGGGGTTTAGTCTCTCTGATTCATCCAGTGCATTATCATTGTAACATTAATCTTTCTGGAATGGATTTCATTTTATCCGGTTGCATTTCATGGCAATGTAAAAGTATAAAAAATGCACTTTGATTTTCTAAGGGAACATTAGCACCTAACATTAGTAAGGGGAGAAGTAAAGCTCTTGTTCTAAATAAATTTAACAGACATGCTGGGATCAGAGGGAGGGCCATAATGTAAGTATGCCTTTATTTTTGCATTAACTGACTATTTTTTTCTAAAAAGAGGTTCTATCTCAACAGGATAAAGGAGTGCTGCTTCAGGAAAGTGTACTTCCCACTTAAAGAAAAACAATATATTTCCATTAATAGAAGTAGCAATGAGTAATTTCCCTCAAAACAATACACTATAGCTTATACACATTGTAATGGCAGTATTTCAGAGATGTTAAGAAAGTAATAGGACACTGACACAGTCCAACTGAATATAATACACAGGTCATTAAAACACACAACAGAACTCTTCCTAGAAATTAAAAAAATGAAAAATATACAAGAAATAACTAAAATAAAGTAGAAGAAAAAATCCTCTATTAAATATATTACTGTAGGGGTTCCTTTGACTGTTAAGGTCAAATGCTAAGGACTATGAACGACATAAAACAATCTTTGTAATACTATAAACATACTTTCAAACACTCCGTTAAACTTTCCAACCACTGGCAAAAAACTTTTATCAACTTTATGTCTTAAAAATGAGACTTTTTGTGGCAGGCCTCTACAGATCAGTATAAATTCAATCCAATTTAAAGCACAGTAACGACATGGGCAGTCTCAGACTATTACTTTCAATGGGATAGAGTCCCTAAGGATGACATAGACTTAGTCCCATTGAAAGTAATGGGGTAAGCAATCACATGCCATTACTTTCAAGGAGACTCAGTCTATACTATCCATAATAACATGGTAACATAAATCTGTACTGACTCATCAGCATGAAGAATGAAAATGTAAAAGAATGGCAAAGCGGCAAACGTGCACCCTGAGACAAAAAACAGCCCCTTGGTTTCTCTGCATCCATAACTCAGTGTTGAAAGTTTATTACAGGAGAGCTAAAAAGGCCCATGAATGCAAGGTGAGACGTTAAAACCAAGACGAGGCTTCACCATTTTATACTATTGTTAGTTTTCATGGCTCCCTGTCTCTTTTTTTTTTTTTTTAAGTACTATACAAACAGTTCTGGTCTTTAAAGTCCTCGATTTAATTTTTTTTGTTTCCTAAATCCAACAATATGAAAAATATTTGTTCATGGAGAATGTCTCTCTGTAAAGCCATTTATTTTTCTTTTCTTCTCAGTGTACAATACAGACAGCTACAAACAGCCGCTGCAGTCTTCCACTCTACAAATCAAAGACATTAATAATATATTAAAAGGATAGATAATTCTGAGCATGTGGACAGGGTGGTGATTGATCCATTACTGTGCAAATACCTTGATAATGGCTTGTAAAAACTTAAAATCCACAGAACAAAGAGATAACAAAGCTCCACCATTAAGACAGACTCCCATTTATGGCTAGTAAATTTTGTACAGATTAATAGAAAAGACCAACTCAAATCCTCCTCTTGATCTAACAATAATGCTTGAATTAGCAGGGTTCAAAAGTAAAAGCCATTGGTAAAAAGTAAAGCAGATCACCCTGCCTTGTGCTTGTGGGGTAGATGTGATGATTTATTCTGATGAGGAAGCTGCCACAGTTTTCACTAGAGCAGCCAAAAGCATTTCTACAATATTCACACAGTATCTCAAGTCCCTCTGCTGACTTGCTAAGATCTTTACAAAAAATAACCCTAATACAAGCACCTAGTTTGCATATAAGCCAACTTTTTATTTTCCATTTCCTGCCACCTTTGGGGAGTTAAAAGATAGAATATAAATGTTTATATACACACACATATATGTATTAGAACATTCCTTCCCTGATGGAGTGACAGAAAAGAAGTCTTCTGGCTACTAAGCAGTAATTGAGAATATTGAACCTTTGCATTCCATAAACTGTGAAAAGGATAATAAAGAGTAGAGCAAAACACAGGCACCCTAAAAGTTGGGATAAGAATCACAGCTAGTGTTACTCATTTCAGTCACGTAACTGTTTTCAAGACAATTACATTGCTGCGATGGAGTGAATCAGAGTTTAGTGGTTGTCAAGTTATAATTGTCAAGGAAAAATCTAATGTTGCTGAATCCAGAATGGTTTTTGAGATATCGGGCAGGGGGATAAATGATGTTTTGAAACTGTTCTCAATCACCAAAATATTTATAATACAAAATTTAAAATAAAATAGCATAATATGAAACCATAAGTACATAAAAGCTAAGAATGTAAGTATTATCTGAAAGTTGGCTCTACAATGGTAATTTCTGTTTTGCATAAGAGGTAGATATGAGCTGAATTTGGTTCAACTTTAGGTATATAAAAGCTCTATAGCTATCATAGAAGCTTTGCTGCAAAAATTGAACCCTGCATTTTTCATCCCATAACAAATTTTTCACTGTGAGGCTACTTCATCCATGGACTCCTTGCAACTTTTAATATTGCTTCTGCAAATGCCTTTTTCTCTGAAATTCTCAAAGCTCTGTAGTTAAACAGGATGTCTTACTGAAATAACTGTTGATTCGACTGTTGACACTTCACCAATTTTAGCTTGCTCTTGTAAGTGAAGAACTAGGGCAGTTCTCAAAAGGGCGTATTTTAATATGCATAATCACAGCAATTTCACAAGCATAATATTGTTACACTTATACTGTAAACATTTAAATACACTACCAGTTTTAACTGCTTTTTCCAATAGTATAGAAGGTGCTGCCTTGTGCATTTCATTTGCCACCTTTCCTTCTTATGCCTGTAGCCAGATTTCAGCATCACAACACTAGCTAAAACTGTAATGAGGAAAGAACTGATGGACTGAAACAATCTTGATACGACATTTCCCTTCTTGCTATATACATACACACACATACACACTGCAGCCTTTCTCCTTCCTCTGCCTTTTTTTAAGTAGTAGTGTCCTTTTCTTAAAAAAAAAATATTTAAAAAAAAAAGAAGAAAAAGCTCCTTTCAAGGAAAGGAAAAAGAAAACGGACTATGATTCTTAAAAATTATGTAAACAGTTTGACTGAGAGAAAAACATTCTCATCATATGAAGCATTGAAATTAAACTACAAACAATTGTAACTTTGAACAGGACCTGTTTACTCAAATCTGTAACAGTGCATATGTAAAACACAGGTCTTAGTAGAGCAATATGATTTTTTTCCAAAAATATTTTTCTGTCTGTTTGTGCACCTGCATCTTTGTAAACAATTTTTAAGCTATGAACAAAAGCTTTGACATGCAGGATTACATACAGAGAAACAGTTTGTACTGAATAGAAATGTATTTGGTACATGGTGAAGAGCAGAAAAGATTATGTATTGCATTAAAAAATGATTGCACTTAAGTGACTTAATGTTATGTATAATTTCATAAAGAGTAATTAATAATGACAAAGGCAGCATAATGAAAACTGCCAACTTCTGTTTAGAAAATATGCTATAGCATATATAGTACAGCACAGCTGTACTATTCAGTTGTGTATTGCATCGCATCATAAAATGAGATTAAAACATAAGAAAAGACTATTAAGAGCATTATAAAGTTATGAAAATGACTGCACAAACACAAAAAAATAAAAACCCTCAAAACTAATTTTCTTTAAGCATTTCCCTCCCCACTTTTTTTTTTTTTTAAACAAACAAGAGGTGCACACAAGCTCCTAGGAAAACGTGTACACCTTTCTGTTACTATTCTGATAGTTTATGCTTTCAGAATGTGCTTCCACATTCAAAGGATGGCTGTGTTTTAGAGTTGAATATTTGTTTTTTATCCAAAGGTGGTGTTCGACCCTACACTCAGATCTGTGGGCATAAGTACCAGCAGGCACTGTACATCTTGTAATACTATCTATTGTGATCATATGGAGTAACTGGTTTTACAATACCCACCAAGCAGTACGGCCAGGTATCTGAGACAGGAATAAGGACCTCTTTTGCACCTGCTGACAATACTTACTGTACTCACCCCTTTCTACATGGTTACAATACCTTGCATAGAAATGATACAGGTTGTAGTGCAAATCTTTTGTTGTTGTTGTTTTCAAACAAAAAACAAAAATCCAAGTTCTATGCCTTTTTTTTTTGGTAGTTCTGAAGCATGGCAATAATAAAGATAGGGGTTTTTGGTGGTTTGCATATTTTAAGATCAAAAAAAAAATGCAGTAAATAAATCATTCATACATTAAGAATGATTACCAGGGTGTAAAAAGGAATGTTGAATTACCTTAGATATATTACCCACAATGCTTTTCAAGGCAGCAGCTAATTAGCAGGAGAAAGGTCATGCAAAAAATAATGTGATTAGAAGAGGTTGAAAGAAAAAAAAAAGCCACATATTTGGACATAGACCAAATTTCCTTTTTGCCACTGTAACTGAAAACCATTGCTTCAATATTTAATGAAATGCTTATGTTGCAGCACCTGGTCACATTGTCAGCATTGCCTAACCACTGCCTCCCCTGTGGGTCATTACTGCAGCCATCTGAAAGGGGGCAAACTGTTCATCGACTACAATAATGCCAGTCTTTAAGAATCTACAGCTACAAAACAGCAGGAGACAGAGTTACTTTGGCTCTGATCTTGGGAAAAATGGCTGGGGGCAAAATGCTGTTTCCTACCATCAGAGACTATACAGTTAGCAATAATTCTGTAAGTCAAAGCCCATGCACAAGACCCAGCTTGGCTGCCCTGTTCTGCTTTTTCTCCCTTTGCAGAAAGCTAGCAGCTCCTGGTGAGAGATCCTTGTCAACAGGAAAACAGTAGTTCACACTACCCTGCTAATGATCCAATGCATCAATAGCTCAAACAATCACAACAAGCAGATATCCTAAGTTAATATAGACTTTCCTGGGATTTTACTTGTGAAACATGGCTTTAAAAGGCATTAGTCTTTTGTCCTCACTAGAGATCTGCTAAATCCTGGCACCAATTCCTTGAGTATGTGAACCCCAGCCTAATGGAATTTAATTACTTTAGTGGTATTAATCATCTGTACAGTAGAGCAAAGAGTATTTTATTGCCACTTTTAAGGGTTATCGGCACATTTATTTCAAATGAACTGTCAAACTGCATTACGTGTAAAGCATGCCAGCTTTGAATACTGCAGCACAGGTGAAAAGACATTTGCTGCTTAAAACTCTTTGACATAACGAGGATGCCTCTGCTTAGCACAGGAAACATGGATGCAGTTTATTTAAAACAAAAAACAAACTATCATCGATTTTAATGATTTCTTTTTGCTCTTGTTGTTTTTTTGTCAACTTCTAGTTTCTCATAGTTTTACTCCGAGCTGGAAAGCCTGCACTTTCCCAAGGAGAACAATAATACCAGTTGGCACCAAATAACCTGTGACACTACTACAGGATTTCTTACAGAAGAGCAATGCCAGTCTTGCCCATTATCTAGCAACAAGCACTGGCTTGGTAACACAAGGTTTCTCTAATTCAGTTGAATACATGAAATCCTTTGCGTTCACACACATGGAAAAGCATATTTTCATTCAGCGTAGCTTCTACAGTTTCTTTGGAAAAAAACTACGTATTCTTAAAAGATGTTTCTCAACATCACAACATTGTTATGAGTTTACTGTCCCAACAACCTCAGACAAAACAGGTAAGACCTAGTGCTCATTTTTGTTTGCTGGCCATGTTGCAGCATATTTTGCATGCTGCCAAGATGCAACTGTACTTAAAATCTAGCAAAAACTAGTACCTGTTGAAAGATTTTTATTTTTTTTTTTAATCCCTTTGGTGTGAAGCTTCTCATTTCGTTTGGCTCCTGGACTCTCCATAGGTTTTAGACCTTTCCTACACCTGGTTAAAGCATATCATTTTGCACTCATCGTCTCTCAGACATTTTGCACTGAGTAGCAAATGAGAGCAATTTGTGACATGAGATACTACGACATGTGGGAAAGACACATAATTAGTGTCAGAATGAATGCATTTGGTTTTTAAAGCCTATTTGTCCTAGGATTTCAAATGAATCAAGCTGCTATGTCTCTCTCAACAGCTCCATACTGCTGTATAATGAATTAAAAGCTAGTGTTGCTAAAATGTGCAAGCTTCAGGAATAAAATGACTACTGTATGCATCTCAAAACCAGGGATGAGAGGATCTTAAAAGGCTCTAAACTCTATTGTACCCTATTTTAAAGCTTTCTGAAAAACTATCCCATTTTGCTAAACGGAGAATTCTTAAATGAAATCACTCTTTACCTTGACAGATTACTATGAATTTACAAAGCTACTTTGAATCTTGTCTTTTTAAAAGGAAAATGTCACACTTGCATCCTCTTGTCCTATAAGTATCACTCCAGTTTGAATCCCCAGCACTCTGCATGCAGCACACAGGGTGGTATACCTCAGTGCTCCCTATATACATAGCTCTCTGGCCTCTGTCTCTGGGCCTCTCTTGAATCTTTCTTCCCTCTTGACAGATAAACATTCTCACCCATCACTGTTTCCTTCTCCTCGTGTCCAGATACTCAGAACCATCACCTGCCAGAGAAGAGGGGCAGCCAGGCACTGTCAGTGACACCTTTGTGCCAGTGCCCCACACCAGGGACAGCTGGGATCTTCCCCAAAAAAGAAAGGGCACTTCAGACTTTATGCCCATTCTCTGTGTTTATGCATTGGCTAGACTCTTTAGAAGACTGTTACCCACAAGATGGAAGTCTGCACCTTCGACCACAGGCCACCACTATTTATATCTTATTACAAAAAGGAAATCAACTTTTGACATATTAGAACAAATTGACTCAGAAAACGAGGAAGGCTCTTCTTGTGATTACTTGTGCTTTTCCATTTCCAAACCCTGATCATGTTCTTCAATGCCATATGGCCTACATGCTACACCTCTTCTAAAATACTGATACTTCGCCTTTCTGTGTTTTAAAGATCTCCAGTGCATTAAAAAGACAGAAACGTGATGCTTACCAGAGTCTCTTCCCCATGACCCTAAAAACAAGTTGGGAAGTGGATGATAAGGACTTGTTCAGCAGATCACGGGCACATTTGACAACCCTGTGGCCAGCACATGCTTCTTCAACTATTTCCCACAGAAAGCCCCTTCAGAAATAGGCAGCGTGTCCTGCATTCCAGACCCACCAAATGTCTTCATGATTTCCCGTTGCAGCTGAGTCTTCCCCAGCTGCAAAGGTGCCATGTATTTTTCAGCCTCAGTCACCTGCATATACAGCTAGATAACCTCATCAGCTAATAGGAAAGCACAGTTTTTAAATGCCACGTTATGATTAGGTAAGAAAAACACATGCACATGTTACTGTGAGATAAATGTCTTGAATGCAGTCAGAGATGCAAGGCACAGCCAGATGCCTTCAGTGACCCTGAAAGAATGTTATCTTAATGTAATTCACACCTTTTACTTTCTTGATGCGTTTAATGCACAAAGTAGCCTCAGACACAGGTTGAGGAATAGTTGTGATATACCCCACACGGTAAGTACAGCCCTAGACTAGTAAGTACTTCAATATTTAGAAAGATATTGCTAGACTATATACCAGGTAACAAGTCAGTTTTATCACTCTGTTTGAAGCATCCTGTGTATCACAGCTCAAGCCCCACTGCGGTGCTCACACAAGCAAATCTCCAAGCAGTCTCAGAAGGCATTTTGCTTATGGAAAGAGTGCAGAATCTAACTTAAGACAGGAAAAGGAATACACACCGTACTTTAAAGTGAAGATTCAATTTTAAAAATAAGGAAATGATTGTCAGTATAAATGTCAGGAAACTTCAAAATCACACAGGAAGCCCAATCTTGTTCTGATTAAAGCCAAAAAGAGTTTAGTAAAAGGCAGCAGAATTAGGCCCAAGCCTTAGAGGATTTGAGACCAATTTTGTCTTACAGCATTTACTGGAAAGAAAAAAGCCCACTTTTTCCAGGAAGAAAGGGCATGTTTCTTGCCTTGTTCTCAGCATTTTGTCTTCATTTCAGTAAGTCTCTGGCCATCATTTTTAGCATCCATGGGGTTGCACAACCTAAACACAGGGAATTACAGCTGTGAAGTTCAAAGTACAGCTCTATTAGCTTTCAAAGGAACTGTTAAAAGCAAGCATTTGCTGCACTAGGAGTGTCAAGACTTGCATATAAGCTGAATTTTACAAAACTGAGCACTCATGGAAGTCAACGGGATTACTTACAGTGCATAAAGTTAAACATGCATACATTTTGGAAGCCTCCTGCAGGTTACAAACACCCCTTAAATACCGTGCATTGCTGAACTTTCTTGTAGCAATTCCAAGCTGGCAGAGGTGTATGTTCACTCAAACCTGAGTGTGGCCAAAGTCTGATGTTGTATAGCTTAGCCTTACCTAAGGATGCTTTCAAAAGGGAACCCACATCAGCCCTAACCTGCTTGGAAGCAGCTGCTGTGAGCACTTTGCTGGGAGTTTCTAGTGCTTGCCTTTCGCAACCAATCTTTCCCTTCCAGTTCAGATTTTAGCAAGGTTGGTTTTGTTTTGGTTTTTTTGTTTTGCTTTGGTTTTTTTTATGTACACAATTAATGGTTCTTACAGGCTTCTCTTCTCAATAATAAGATAAGACAGTGTTTGGTACTACGGAGGATTCTCCAACTTGCAAAGCTTACCTGAACATTGTTATTATCATCATCTTGTTGCTATTGGCCTGACACCACAGAGATGTGCCTCTCCTCGCTAGGTTACATTCCACATAGCGATGTGGGTTCTCCACAAATAATTGACTCCAAAATTAAACACATGGTTATTATTCATTATAGTTAAGACAGGGTAGTGTTACACTTTTACAACATAGCTTTTTTGTTCTTTCATGTATCCATTCATAGACTTGGCATCAACAAATTGAAATGCATGGCTCTGGAAGCAGAAGGGAAGAGTTGCAAAGGAGAGCACACCACAGGCACCAATCTGCATTTCTGGGGCCCCTGGAAGGGGGCCAGGTCTGGGTTCCACGGTAGCACGCTACAGCAAGCATTCATGTACTGGCAGTAGCTCCCCAAGCTCACATGTGTACCTAGCTAATGCTTCCGCATTTGATATTAATAGCATAGTATTTGCATCAAGCCTGCAGCCCCCCTTCAGAGAGGGGGGTTTCTTGCAGCCATGAAGTGGGTGGCCAGTGGGAACATGGTTATGCAGACACAATTGTGCCTTGAGCTCATGCGCAGTTTAGATGTCTGTGCACAGGTAACAGGTCCCTGAGGATGTGCCAAGGTACAAACAGCTTTGGGAAAGCTACTAGAAGCTGAAATCTGGACCCATTCCCCAGATGTCTGCAACCCAGAGACCTTTTCCATCTCATATAAGATCTGGCTGATTACTAATTTCCATTAGTTGTGCAAAAAACCCACTGGCTACAGATTCAAGTGAACTATCAGCATGTCAGAGGCTCCTCTTAGACTGAACTGCAAGGTGAAAATGCAAATATTTCCCAGGCAAACAAAAAAACCAAAACAGACAAAACCACCTCTTCATAACAGATGTCTCTCAGACAAAAAAGGGAAAAAAAAAAAAAAAGAACCAGAAACCCAGATTCAAAAACATTGCAGAGGTGAGGAATACAGCCACACAGTTCCAGTCATGGTTCTAAAGGAGTAAGTGTTAGGAGGTATTAAGTGTGCTACACTCTCAGGGAATTGCAAATACTTTGCTAGAAGTCAGCCCCATTTTGATTTTGCCCCAAATTAACTATTCTTAATTACCTAATGGATTTTGTTTTATAAAAAAAGTTTTATATTTAATCTGATCAGAACTAATGTTTTTGGAAAGAAAGTAATTTTGCAAGAAAAAACCCACACAGTTGAAATTAAAATAACTCCCTGAAATTTTTGAGGACCAGTTTCGATCTAACTTTTCAATTTTTAATTAAAAGTAAAATAAGCAATGATACATTAAGAATGCTTTGGCGTTGTTCACAGGATTTTGAATGATTCTGAAGTAAAAGCACATAATTTAATGTGATCTCTCAGTGCCCACGAGATACTTTATTGGAAAGTAATTTTTTCTCATCTGCCAATTTGTAAAGAACACCTACAGCCACACCACAGCCAATATATTGACTGAAAACCTTCAGACAAAATTTCAACAATCAGGTTCTGTTTAGGACCATTCTATTTGTTTTTAGTAGATACATTTGTTTTCTAATGCAAAAAGTATCAAATATATGTCTCTCTTCTAATTTGTATTAAATACATGTTCACACACTTGGATTAGCTCTGCACCCGGACAGATACACAGTTCTGGAAAACATGTTTGAAAAATGGGTAAATAAATAATAAAAAAAAAAAAAACAAAACCACAATATGTCCACCAAAACAGGCCGGCCTTTGCAATGGGAAC
>Ga0181612_127093_pt1 | contig 20855 bp, 11 predicted proteins | sample HoacroProtozoa21_FD_119630 | JGI IMG/M metagenome (GOLD analysis project Ga0181612, IMG submission 119630) | Hoatzin crop microbial communities from Cojedes, Venezuel. Combined Assembly of Gp0051906, Gp0051904, Gp0051908
ATTTAGACACAAGTATGTCCTGTGGGACAGTGTCAAATGCTTTGCACAAGTCCAGGTAGATGACATCAGTTGCTCTTCCCTTATCCTCCAACACTTTAACCCCACCTAGAAGGCCTCCAAATTTGTCAGGCATGATTTGCCCTTAGTGAGGCTGTGTTGGCTTTCACAAATCACCTCCTTATCTTCCATGTGCCTTACCATAGATTCCAGGACGATCTTCTGCATGATGGGCACTGACATGAGACTGACTGGCTTGTAACTCCCCAGATCTTGCTTTTTTTTCCTTTTTAGAAATGTGACTTATGTTTCCCCTTTTCCAGTCAGTGGGAATTTCATTAGTCATGGCCATGTCTTTCCTTCAGCTGTTAGACTAAAAGTCCCTGTGTAGTATTACACCTCTTTTTCCTGTGTTGTGCTTGAACTGTTTTATTAAATACTATTTATTTAAAAATAAATATTCCACAATAAACGGAACATGTTGCTTGCTGCCTGCAGCTCTTGTGAAGATATTCTGTGAAAAGAGTAGATTCATATTTTGGTTTTCATATAATTTTAGTGCTAAGTCTTAGTGAAAATTTTGTGTCTTCCTGCATTGTTCCATAAATATAGCAAATGCTATATAATCTATAATCAGAGTATTACAAATTCTAATCGAGTTGCTTCCCTTCCCCTATCTAAATAAGCATTATGTGTTAGCTTAAACCCCTCAAAATAATGGGAACTTTTTCTGCCAGAAGTGCCTTCAAATTAGCAATATGTTTTTCATATGTGGACACAAAAAAAGTTAATATTTCAGCCATGATGTGAAAAGATGTTACAGCTGTTTTTTTAGATGAAGTGTAAATGTTGCTTCTTAATCCTCTTCTTATACTTTGCAGAGATGGCTAAATGGACACTCAGGTCTGCAACCTGGGAAGCTCTCCTGTGTCCCACTGACCCTAAAGGAAGTCTGCACACGTTTTAAGGTTGACATCACTGAACATCAGGTGATCTGTGGCCTTTCAGTAAAAGGTGATTCCTAGCCTTCTCTGACAAAACTCTTCTTCGTACAACCCATTTCTATTTTTAGGCCTTCCCTGTACTCATCTTTAGCTCTAAACATTTCAGTCATAAGCTTCAGGTAGAAAAAAATATGAAATTCCATATCGCATTGTGGAAAAGCTTTATTGTTTCTTTGAAGAAATAACTTTTTGTAGTGGTTCAGCAACAGGTTTTGGACTCCAAAGTGATTATCAGCTAGAACAATTAGTGAGTGTGTACTTACTGATGTCAGAGGTACTCATAACTGCTGTATATCTATATGTCAATCAATTTCTGAACTCCTCTTTGTAAAATCAAGCAAGAAAACATACAACCACCAGACACTCCATGAAATCAAAATTTATTTTGAAAATTTATTTTGTTTGGTTGTTTTTGCTTACATGTGTTTTCTGCTATACTGTTAGCATTTTGCTAACATATTTAACAGGTAAATGATGGATGTTTACACCTACTTACCACTTTTTTTTGGATAAGAGTATTTTTAATGGGAGGAACTCAGCAACCTTCATATTTAGAGAGAACATTGTATTGAGCATTGCCTTTCACTTCTATTAAATCTTACAAACACAACAACACAGAAAAGACTTAGGAGAGGTAGCTATTCTTCTTCACCCGAAGACTGAACAGAAGTACTTGATGTTGGAGACAGTTAGTGTGATTTGACTGTACTTTTAATCACCCAATTAAGAAATTCATTTCATGAAATAAGATTCAGATAATCACTAGTACCTTGTTTGCAGCCATCATGAAATATATCAATACTATGTGATAAAGAGCTTTAATGATTTACAACTTTTCATTTCAATTTCTTCTGCCAAAGAAAAACTGCTTGAGAAAGACTGGTAGCTCTATTATGACTCGTAGCTTTGGGGGTTTTTGCATTCTTTCTGCTGGTGCCTCTGTGCAATTTCTCATGGGCACTCGAACTAATGATATAATCTTTTACAAGGTAATAAGGGTCTGTGACATTTATTTTCAAGGCAGAAACACAGCTTAAAGCAGAGCCAGGGCCAGCCACAGTGGGTGGGCAGGCATTTTCCTGAGTACCACCCAGTGCGAGGGACTTTGGTGTGGGGTGGACACTAGTCACCCCTCTGCTCCTGTTAACTGTTCCCAGGAAAGCCTTACTATAAACCTGTTCCATCTAGGTAAATTTGGTAGCAAACATTCTGAATGATCTGTGTTGCCAGAGCATCTCAAAGCTCTCAATACTCTCAGCCCTGGAGCCCCTAGGAGTTTTCAAGACTATGTGTAAGTAGGGTCTGGCTGCACAGAATGACACAAATTCTAGGACCATTCCATAAATTCTGGTGTATGAAATGTAGTTTTGCCCAAGCACACATATGGGAGACAAAAAATAGTTTATTGTCTACAGTGCTAGTTTTAGAATTAGTTTTGGTTTGCATATTTAGGGACTGCTTTTCCTCATTTTCATGACTGGTAGAACTAGAAAAAGAAACAGATTTTTGGAAAACTATCTGAAACCAACACTCCAGAATATTTCAGACTAATGGATTTTATTTTATTTTTTTCTCAATAAACATATTTTATTTATTTTTTCGTTTATTAACTTTGAGAAATTATGGACTGCCTTTTCTGTTTCATCATTCAAGTTCACTGTAGGGAATTCTCAAATTAGGGTTTTTTCTGATAGATTACATTATTTAGATGTTTGCTTTTAAATATTTTTCCCATGTGCATTGATTTCAGATATGTGAAGTTGAATAACGTGCTACCCTCAGTACATTTTCTTAATTGGTTGATGTCACTTCATTCACATAATGTAATGAAAGACTATCCCTACATTTAGAGACTATTCATTCAGTTCTGACACTGCTTGTATTTCTTGAAATAGTGACCGGCTATTTGTTTTTTACGGCTAGTGTTTTTTCTGCTCCTATACATTTTCCCCCAAACCGTTTAACCATAAATGACAAAAGTGGAGGTGGGAAAATATCAAAAGGTGTCATCAGCCCAAAGTAGATCTACCCATTCAGTGGCCAGAATTCAGCAAAAATAAGATTTCACTGCGGGCCATTTATGTTAGCAAATTCTGTATGAGTGAACCATGAATAGGTGAGCAGGCAAGACCAGATGCACTGTTTAAATGGATTAGGTGAGCCAGTTAACTATTATTAGGAGTCATTGCAATTCATTTAATTGAATCTGTTCTTTTGGCAGTGATCCCAATAAGCAGACATTTAATTGCCCAGAATACCTGTGGCAGATAAATGATTTCAGACTAATCTACTTTTAATCTATTCTGTGGTTCCTTTATGCATAAACCATCCTTACTCTTTTTTTAAAGGTAGGAGTAACTTGAAATCACTGTCTTTGCTGCTTTTGTGCAACCTGTGAAGTGCTCTAGGGTTGTCTGAGAGAGAGCGTGAAGAGTAAGACAGCATGTAAGGAAAGGTGTGCCACCTTGCCAGGGAAAGTACTTAGCTAAAATAATAAGCCAGGCTCCTCTACAGTAAGTCTTGCCTGAACAGAAATGTCTCAAAAGACTTAATCAAAGAAGTCAGGATTTATGGTTCTCCACAGTTTAGAATTTCCTCAAACCACTGGATTTCATGAAGCTTACCGTCATGATGAATTGGAAAGTTACAGACTTCCTACATTTCATGAATGCCTAACATCCAGTAAAAAGGAAAGAATTAAGCACTCGTGGCTAAGAGACTTGAAAGTGAGAAAGGAATGCACTAAGCTTGTGCTTTCTGAATTGTTAACACATTTAACACTTAAGAAGTTAAAAAACTCCAACAACTCAAAACACCTCAAGCCTGGAACTGTTTCTGGAGTCTCCTGCAGCCTCCATGAGATCATCAGCCAGTGTCTGTGTGGGGGGCTGTGTTGCTTCTCTGATGTTTGTAGCCATGTCTTTGGGCTGTGAGAGCTATAAGCGGTCAAAAGGGATTCAGAAGAACAAGCACAGGGAGGGGGACGTCAGTGGAGCATGGAGGTTTGTATGCTGTTGTGCTGCCTTCTAGCAGAAGAGGATTCTGAGTTTTGGTGTCTATTTTCACGGTTCTATCTGTGTTTTACATTCAGCTAGCATTACCTGCGGATCAGAAAGCCTTCTACAGAAGCAATATGCATCTGTGCATTCTAAGCGAGATGGACTAATTACTTGCTATCCCTACACGCTAACTGCTGGAGTTATGTAGCCTGTTGTCTAGCAAAATATTCTTCATTACAGGTTTTGAACCTTGGGCAGCTGAGCAAGGAACAGAATCAGTGTCTCCTACATGTAAGACATCTTTAATCACCTGACTGCTATGAAAAGGACACGTGAGGCTTTTCAAAAAATTATTAAAAATAATAGTAGTTTTACTTCCTTTCAGACCACTAAACCCACAAACAATTTTTTGCTTGAATGACCAGATAAGAGGGTTGATATTTTCCGTGTGAACTGTTTCTGAAGCTTTTAGCCCTCCTTTAAGTAATTGGAAGAGTCCTAAAAATGAACCGACACACCACCCACAGCATTTCTGCCACAAAGGTAGCTCATGTCCATTGGTCTGAAGGCCTGGGACTCCACAGAAATTGGTACCATGTGAAGTAAAATTCTTTCTTTTTCAGGAGATCAGCAAAAGGACTTCTCAAGCTCTGTTATGTACAGATGCCCAAGCCTCCTGCTGTGTTCTGCATTCATAGATCTCAATGTGCTCCTTGGAAAGTAGGCAATTTCCAACCTGAGGGAAATAGCTTCTTCTTTAAACTTCACCACTGGCTGTGCTAAGATGCCCATGTTCAAAGCAAAATTAAGCAACTGCTTGAAGAGGAGTGTGTATGTGGCTGGTAACAGAAAAAAAGGAAAGAAAAATATAGGTTTAGAGCTAAGCCAGGTTGAGATTCAAAGTGAGCGTTTGTTTATTGACTGCTGACAGGCTTCATACAGACAGAATTTTGTCAAGTAATAAACTCTTCTGAGGAAACTGTGTCCTAAATATCAGTGTTTTCTTGCAATTGCTTTTACATGTTTACTGAGAATAACAAAGTATTCGACCACTTTAAGTGGCAATAGTAAATTATATATGTTCACTGACACTTGATTACTTCATACTAATTGGTTTAGTAAGTACCAATTATATCCCTAAATTATTTTCTGAATGGTAATGTATCAGCTACATTCCTCATTTTCCCATGTATTTTGTAGTTAGAAAATGAAGCAGTAAGATTTCTCTTTCATACCTATTAGTCTTCATCACATTTTCTGGTAAAATGGTATTTCAGATGTAATGATACTTGCAAACATATTTAGACTGAAGTTCTCAACATTCACACTAAATGTTAACCCATTATATTACTCTAGGTGGAACCATGTGGAGAAGAAGGTTTTTCTCCGTGAAGGAGAAAAACCATAAAGAAGAAAAACCATCAGATGAAGTTATGAATAGAAAGTGTTTTATACATTTTTCTAGATATAATATTGGCTGACTAGTTAACAGAAGTATAAAAGCTTTATAATGACCTTAGCTATTGACAGAGCTGAATTAAACTCTGGAGCCATTTAGTAATGCATCACATTAGTGGTTTCTCAGAAGCGGTCCCACTGCTGGTACTATAGATGTTTGGTTGGCTTTGTGTGCCGAAGATTTTTCTGCTGAAGAATAATACTTATCTGAAACTAAATGTCTTACAGAAATATGTCAAATCCAAAGAAAATACAGATTTTTTCAACCAGAAATGTAAAAAACAAATAGTTTGGTTTTGAACTGACGTTTGGAAATGAAATTACAATCTTCATTTAGTTTTGCAGGGATATTTACTTCATTTTATATAAAAATAAAGCAAAACAAAACCAGTATTTTGTGTCAAAATGTTAATATGAAATGACAATGGTTAAGTGTAGACTTCTCATGCTCATCTTCCATTTAACTTCAAGTACTAAAGTACCCAATGTCCCCTTTGACTGTTTTGGAAAACACTACACGTTTGACAACCACAAACAGCTGAAAAGGAACAGCTTTTTGCCTGTTCAAGTAAGTACTAAAAACGTGTATATCTGGGTGCAATATGTACCTACTGGGCATATGATGAGGCAGATGAAGCTAGCTGTAAGTGAACTTGCTTGTTCTTCTGCAGGAGTCTAGCTGCTGTAGAACTGAACACTATGTGAATTAATTTATCCTGTTTTCAGGCTGCTCAGTGGCTTTTGGCACTCACGCTCGTATATTTATGGCTGGCCTGAGGATGTACACGCTGCATGACAGTATGCATCACAGGCATATATTCTTATTCAGTGTTTAAGCATGGGAGAAACTGTTACTCTGAGGTGTCAGCTGGTTATCTCTTAAAGAAGCTGTCATGGGGGCTGCATGCTGTGGAATTTACATTACTATCTTAAAATACTATGTGATTTCTTTAGATTAAAGGACACTGTCAGTTTAAATCAACGTCACATCTAGAATTTTATGTCTTCCCTCTATTCTTAATGTGCTTTGAATTGAAACATTTGAATTTATTTTCCATTTGAGTTACCCTCTCTGCTACCACACTTTGCTTTTATGCTAAGCTCTGGTCTTTTGCCTGTAATAATGTGATTTCTCTTTGCTTTTAAATGACTGTGTTTTAAACTTCCAAATAAACAGTTAACATAGAAATATGTGCTAAGTGTTTGACAGGAAAAATGTCATTTCACTTCAAAATCCTCACCTCAGGAAGTCCCAATGCATTTTCTTTTTTCAAAGAAAATCTGACATTCCAACTCAGTGTAACTGTATAGTGTTGCGGTCTATTGTTATTATTAATTTTTTGTATGATGAGAGCACCTGAGCTACCAATCAGAACTGAGACCCCCATCATGATAGATGCAAGGACTTTGATAGACTTTTTTCCAGCCCATGAAGAATGCGTGAAATAAGTTATGTACTAAACACCAGATACATACTAAAGGGACTCAGACAGACTATGTATGACTGTAAATGATATCAAGCTGTGAAAAGAGGAAAAAGTAACCCTTCTTACATGCATGCACACTTTCACAACATGATTTGATACTAAGAGCAAATTTATATTTTGAGGTTCTATTACCTGAGGTGGGGATCTCATAGAGTATGTATATATAAAATACAGTGCCATGCAAAGGTATCTGAGAGAGAGTTAAACGTGCTGTAATATCGCCTTGCACAATGAAACTTGGTTCTACGGGTGACATAATCACACTGGAGTTGCACCATGGCCAGATTGATTAGCTGGGCTACCGAAAAGTATTTAAAGTCAGCTTGCATAGATCTACATGGAGCTGCATTGCAGAGTAGACCTATTTTAGGTTTCTCTTGCATTTAGTAAAGAATTTAAGAAAAAATGAGGAAAAATTCTATGCTGTATTTGCAGCAGAATGGAGTTTTTAAACTGCTTTACATCCCTTCTGTGTTAAATAACTGCAACATCTGGAGCTGTAACTAAGTTGAAATCCAATGACGATTAAATACAAATACCCTTTCCGTTTCCCATTTAAAGAACCTGTGGTATTTCTTGGGCCTGTGATAACTTAAAAATCACTGTTTGTCATAATACTTCTTACACTACTTAGAAGTCCTCTTCTGCTTTTTCTTTGGCTTTGGTCTTTGAATCTGCTAAAGCATGCATCAGTTGAGGAATAATCTCTTTTCCATTGTTGCCAAAAAGATAGTGTAATTGAAAATGACTGGAACCAAAGAGGAGAAAAATCAATATCCTCAAAGAAAAAAAAAGTGCAACAAAAATTAAAATGTACTGAAGCAGATTTGATACAGTACATAGAAAGCTTGAGCTAAATGGACAGTTGCCAAAGCTAGATATTACTTTTTTTAGGACAAGGAGAATCTATTTTGAATTCTATGGTCAAGCTGGCAAAATCATAACTCATCGTAATGTCAGAAATAATAGCAAGCTTAGTGCAAGACAGCAGTGCAGCAGCTGGTGATGCCTGCTAACATGTTCTTATCAGAGAGACGATCTGTTTGGTAAAGTGGGCATTGAATAAGTTCTTGCAAAACCTAAGATCTGTGATGAATCCTGCTATTCGTTGTCTTTGTGATCTGGAGTGTGTCATTCCTTGGCTGCTCTTCCTACCTGTTTTTATATCTTATTTACATAGGTAGTAAACTCATTGGAACAGTGCCTATCTCTTATTTTCCAGCAAGCTGAGTGAGACCCTTGGTTTGTCCTTTGTCTCTGTCAATCCAGATTTCAAAATCCCAGCCCGGTTTTCTCCGCAAACCTGTTTGTGACTTCCCAGATCTCTGGATCCTGCATGTGCCTTCCATCCACCCTCCCCTGCTTCAAGATCTGCAGTGATCTTGGAGCCAGCAATGTCAGGACCATGTTTCTGGTCTCCTGGGAAGCTATTGTGCTGCGTTAGTCTGGCTTGTGTCATTGTCAATGTACTTTGGTGTTTCAAGCACATATTTTGATGACTGTCTTGAATACATATTTGTTTCCAATCAACAAGAAATCAATGAAAGGAAAGTCTGTAAAGGGAACACTAAGGTCTGGCCAGGCTGCTTCTAGTTTTCCCAAAGTGAATATTTTATGCTTAAATTGTAAAGCTGAACAGATTTATGGCAGCTCTGATACAAAGACAAGCAATTTCCAATGAAGTTTGCAATTAAGCAATGTTTAATGAAGTGTGTGGCTTTCAAATATTTTTAAATTCAGTAAGATTCTAACATTTCTATCACATTGCACAGTTACAGAAAGGCTAAACTGTACTGCCAAATACTGTAGGATTTTTCTGTGAAAGGAAGAGTAAATTTCCCTTTATAACTAAGCACCATCTGGAAAAAGATGATTTGTAAGAAATTTCTGGTTTCCTAATTGAAAAAAATAAATCTTATAATAAACTTCTATCAAAGGACTTTATTAGCTAAGCTTTTGTTTTCCAATTAATGTCAATAAAATAGTCTTTAAAAACCCAACAGGGAATAGCTCTGTCTTTGATTTTTTTTTTTCAGAAAGAAATTGGGGTTTTAAAACTTTTTTAATGAGGCCTGTCATATCCCTACCAGATCCCATACTTCCCCCAACATTCTGTTTATGCAGAATATAAACGAGGAGGGTTTATTTGTTCACTTGTTAGAGAAACAAGGTCATTTTCTGCTGGGATTAATGGTAGGTTAATGGCAAGAGTTGGAGAATGGAAAAACAAATGACTTACCTGAGACTTCTTTAAAAATGCTGGTACTAGAGACCTTATTCTAAAGGATTTATATTACTGGGATGTCATGTAGTAAGGAATAAAACACATACTCGATGTGGATAAAACACACTGAAATAAAGTAACAGGAGGATTAGATCAAGCTTGCAATTATGTTTTTTCTCACAATAGCTAAGTCTGCAAAGTACTTGAGGAAAACAAGACTGGATTATAAAGTTATTTAGACTGGCTATAGTAAAATGCTTGCAAACGAACCTTTTCAACCGCAATAACTTTAAAATGATTAATTTATATTTAATTGACATATGTATATACATGCATAAATGTACAGATGCATGCATGATTAAAACCTGAAAATATAGCCAAGAGAAAATGATAGACCAGGTTACTTAAGTGATATAAACTAAATTCCTTTGAAAAAGAATGACAAATCTGATTTTTTGCTTTTAAAAACCATCTCAAATAACTGGGTTAAAAGTGTTTATTTTCCACAAGGAAATGTAGCCAAGAATTTCTCAGTGAAGCTAACGGAGGGGCAAAAAAATCTTTACCTTATGTCACTCCCTGCAGAGAGATCTTGAATTCTTGATATGGTTTTCAAACTAAGGTCCAGAAGCTGATTAAGCACCAGAATCACTGACTGAGTTTCTGATTAACATTTCAAACATGGAGTGAAACATTCGGTCTCTGCATAATTGCGAAATATAGAAGTCAGAGAAGAAAAATGCCTTTGAGTGATTGATTCTATCTCGTTATGAGAGTAAGATTCTCTTTTTAAGCTGACAGTTACAAGGGTTTCTCCAAATCTAATTTTTATGGTTCACATTCATAGGATGCAAGCTGTTTAGCTTGGAAAAATACTCCATGGCCTAAAAGATCTTCCTGGAAGTCTTTTCTGATTCATTGATGTCCACAAATCTCTCCCACTCTCTCTCTCAGGTGTACTCTCTTTACACTTACCTTTACCTTGACATTCGTATTCAAATTTTAAGACTTCTAACACAGTAAGTACATTTGTATTTTTAAAATATGCAATTTTACTCCTTTGTTTATGTAAAGAATAATGTGTATTCTATCTTGAGTAATTACATTTGGCCTATCTATTTCCCTTGGAGTCGCTCACTCCTCCCCACCCCCCTGGTGGGACGGGGAGAGGAATCGGAAAAAAAAGTAAAACCTGTGTGTTGAGGTAAACACAGTTTAATACGACAGCAATGGAAGAGATTGTAATAATAATAATATACAAAACGAGTGATGCACAGTGCAAATGCTCACACTCGCTGACCGATGGCCAGCCCATCTCTGAGCAGTGATTGCAGCCCTCCGACCAGTTCCCCCAGTTTACATACTGAGCATGACATCATATGGTATGGAATATCGCTTTGGCCAGTTTGGGTCAGCTCTCCTGGCTGTGACCCGTCCCAGTTTCTTATGCACCTCCTCACTGGCAGAGCGTGGGAAGCTGAAAAGTACTTCACTTCATATAAGCACTACTTAGCAACAACTAAAACATCAGTGCATTATAAACATGATTCTTATAATAAATCCAAAACACAGCACTGTACCAGCTGCTAGGAAGAAAATTAACTCTATCCCAGCTGAAATCTGGACAAGTAGGTACATTATTCTTTACTCATTGCCTCAACTTAACACACGAGGCCACACACTGTTAAAAAGCCCCAAACCTACGTCAGCAGGAGCAGCATGCTTTTTAATACAAGTAGACAATATATTGCCTTTTATTTTTGGGTTTTATAACATTGCATCCATGTTCATTTTGGTTTGTATGTTTAGGTATAATAATCAATATATCTACTATCTGTGCATTCTCTTCCATTTTTGTTCTGGTCTGTCGCAAAGATTTCAGAGACATTCAGAACACAGACCTTTTTTATCACGTGCTATCATTACTGGTTTTGTTCTTTGTTGCCTTCCAATTTTCCAGTTGTCCCCTATGTCCTCATTAAGTTTGCTTTGCTTGGAAATTCAATGCAAAGTTCACTATGAATACTTCATACCATGCTATGTATGCAGTTTGATGTCAAAGAGCAGTAGACCTGCTCTTTGTGACAAATCTTGTTATGAGGCTCCTGATATGCGGACTCCCAGCTAGGTCCTCAGACTCATAGTTTTGCTGTTTATTTTCAGGCTGCCGTTGTCAAGATTTTCTTCTCAAAAATCTTCCCAAAAAGAAATCTGAAAGTATAAATGTTAGCTGTTTTCACTGTGTTCTTCTGGCAGAGAGGTTTCATAAAGATTCTGATACTTATCTACATTTTGTTTTTCACTCTCTGTACACTGTTATGTAAATTTGTTGAGAAAGACAGATGAGATCATTTGAGTTCCCCTGGAAGATGCCAGTTGCTGTACGGTATTGCTGCTTCTTTCCAATGGTGTCAATGTTCTCTCAGAACATGATGTGAAAACCAGCCCAAAATACAGATGGGTATGTGCATTTAATGTATACTTATCCAAAAATGAATTTGAATTTTTTAGTGTTTCGGAAAGCTGATCTACAATAAATATGCAAACTTTTTAATGCTTCTCAGAAAGCTTTGATTGATTATATTTTGTAGTATGTTAATTAGACACAGCACTGTTGACAGCACTATAAAATTGACAGCCGTGCCCTCATGTTCCACATGAAATATGCTTAGTGGTGTCAATACCAATGTAGTATTCCTCTTGGTGAAAGTGAGCTTGAAAGTTATATGTTTTATGTAGACATAATCACAGAAGTTCCCTCGGCTCTACCTGGAAGTCATACAGATGTTAGCTGACAGAAGGGAATTCTGCAACATTAAACTTGAGATAATCCTTCAGGAGAAGATAGACAAATACCTGTAAGCTCTGTTTCAGCTACAAGCGTGAATGCAGTCACATGAAGGCAGCATCTGCTCTCCATATCAGTGACTAAAATGACACTTCCATTTTCTAATAATTAATGTAATTTCTGTAGGCTCCAGTATAAACTCATCATAAGAACAGCTCCATCCACAACGGGTGATTGTTGTTCATATTAACTGGGGAATTTTCAGTGGTATGAGATTTTCTAAAGCGTAAATGAGAGATGTCAAGGCATCCAGTCCAAGAGAAACAAATGCATATCAAATGCAACGGTATAGGTTGCTAAGCAAATCCCTCTAGACAAAAAAAGTTTTATCAACTCCAGATGCTTATCTGCTTGTGTGGGAAAGAATGATGATATTTTGGAAGCAAGGGCAATTTTGTCTAAATTGTGGAGTGTATCTTTGAATTATAGTCTTTATTTTCCTAATAGCAATGACAGTAGGGTTCACTTGTTCTGCTCATTGAGAAGTAAATGAGTATAAAAATCCAAATAATACTCAAACTCTTATCTTCCTTTGTTCCTCTCAGAATAATCCATTATGGAAATGAAATACAAGACCTGCTGAACTGACTAAGGTAATACACATTTTCCTAATAGATTATTTGATTTCTTGAAGTACTTAGATTTCCTCCAGGAATAGAATCTGTGTTGCAAAATGTCATAGGCAAAACATTTCCTATTCCAGGTTCAGCACTAAGGAACAGGTAGGATGCTTCTGCTATGACCAAATCTACTTTCTATACAACAGTGAAAAGCCTTTTTCACAAGTAGCATCATTATTAGTATTAGCTAGAACCTAGGTGTAGTAAGCTTCAGCGTTGCTGAGAGTACTTCTTATTTGATGCAGAATTCTGGATATTGGACAAAAACATTTTTCTGAAAATAGGGGTTGAAATAGTTCCTTCTTAAAGAGCTGTGTTTTTCAGTAGGTATGTTTTGTGTTGCTGCTTGTTTTGATTGGACATGACAATGTGCCAAATAGTAAGGGGATCACAAATGCTACCTGCCTTTTTAATATCTAAACGCATATAAATATTTTAACACAAGGAGTTGAGGTTTTAAAATGCTAAGCACTACAGCAAAATGGATTAGCCTTTAGTAAGGGGAGCTTCAAATTGCCAGTGCCAGCAGGTTAATGGAAAGCAGTGTGTCATATTTCCAGATTTACTCTTTCACTATCTTGTCCAAAACACCTGGGTAATGTGTTACACCTACATTATAATTCAATAAGCATACTTTGAGTTTCAACCCTTAGTCTTTTCAAAAGTTTCAAATAAACTGTATGGAAATGCTGGCTATGTGGAAAAGTACTCTGCTTTAGTCAGTGTAATAGAAACAACCTATGGACAGAATGAACGTAAGGTAGAATAGATAAGCCTTTTTCCTAATTTCAGAGTACTTGATGATCTAGAGATACCCTAATATTTTCACAATGGGCTCATGGGATTAGATGTACTAATTTTAGATGAATTCTTTACCTATAACTGTTATAGTTTGCTGGGAACACAGAAACATTTTGTGTGAGACTGTGAGTTTGAAAAATATAGTAAGGTTTATTATTTCCATCAACAGAGTATACAACAATACATGTGACATAATTCCTAGGCAATGTATGTTGAACTTACATTGCATTCTCTCTTCCTGACACTCTCTGACTGTGATCTTCAGCGCTGATAACAGATGAGTCATGGAAGATGACAAACTTGCAGTAGGTTTACCTTACCCCTTGTCCACATTGCAGCTTGCTGTAAACGCTATGCTGCCCTGCCTGAACCACTTTGTCTCATCCAGGTTGACACAAAGCAGCTGAAGTAAGTAGTGTGAATGCATCTCTAACCATGCTGCTTCAAAATCTCTGTCACTTCTGAATATCTATTAAGTAGTTGTGTAATGTACTTTAATTTGGTTTAGATTTAACAAATTTATCATCCTGAATTTGTGGTCTATGTATTTCTCGTAATGGACTGATTCCCCCTCTTGCAAATGTACAAAGCTGTCATTCATAGCCTTGTATAACTGGGATATGATGAGCTGGAATCAAAGTGTTAAAACATCTACATCGTAAGAATTGTTTACTAGCTACTACTGGCCATTGGGTAATGGTACACCCATCTGAGAGAAGGAGAACTGTATTTTGACCATGGTAGATTGCCGTTGACACAGCGGGGCTCTGTCAGAGAGAGGGCTGTGTCCCCTCTTTCTGTATCTGATACTGACATAAACTGCCAAATGCTAAGGATTCGTAGGGGCCCCATAATTAGCAAGAGAGAATCAGATTCTGCTTTCTGTCAGGTTATGATCCTACTCTCCCCATCCCATTCCCCAGAACACTTTCCGCCTGTCTCCCTCATCCCACTTCCGTCACCCTTTGCCAATGCCCCACTCTGCCACTCAGAAGATAGTATATTCTTTCCAGATATAATGCCAAAGAATGACTAAGGAAATGGAGCAAGGGAGTGTTTTGATCCATATAAGTCATCAAGATGAGAATCCCAGGAACACACTTACCAGAGAGAGAGATGATGTTGCTACCACAAAGTGTATTGTTGTAAGTCATTGAACAATTACTATGAGTAAAATCACTTGCTGTTTCCATTTGACATACTATGCCACTCAGATACTTAATATAAGATTTTTAGCTGGCTAATTGGTAATAATATACAGTACACAGAATTCATATATAATATTTCTTACTGCTTTTTCACTTTATTTCTTGTGTCTTGCGAGATTTTTAAAAGTCAGCCAATGTCACTGTTCTACTTTCTAATTTCCTTTCCATTCTGCTCCTTTCTAAAATTAATGTCAGGGTATTTTTCTTCCATGTTGGACCTTCTACGCTTTCTCAATTTCCTCTGCAGCACTTCCAAGAAAAATTTCAAACTATTTGCTTGATGATGAATTCACTGTATCTGCTCTGCCTCTTCAAAGAGCTTTGCGGTATTGAATGTACCTCTCCAAAGATACCCCAAACAAAGAGGCTTTTAAGAATTTAATCTAGTAGTAGACACAAAGAATGCTGACAGTTTCTCAATCCAAATGAAATTAATGGGATTTTGGTCATTAATTTTCTGTAAGGACATTTTTTGCCCTGGAAAACAAAAAGTTCTGATCAAATACCCATTAATGGAGGAAGCTGCGTTGATTGTTTTCAAAATGAAACAGCGGTTCAAGATTTCAGCTGCCACTCACAAAAATGTATAAATCCAAGGGTTTGTTTTACTGTGGAATTTTTGTTTCAAAGTTTTCTTTATTCTTGTAAATTATTTTTATACAAAGGCTGCTGATTATATTTTTCTGTTTTTTCATTATTAGTGTATCATATAAGATATCAAGCAACTGTGTGTTCTTAATGCATTCCAACAGCATCCATGTCACAATATTACTTCTTGAACAGACCTATTTTACTTTCTGATTACTCTCCTGCTGTAATGCTTCCTCTTGTACATATCAGTTTGAGAGCTCTGCAGCTCACTTGTGCATGAAGATTGCTGAACTAATAGAAAAGGGTAAAACCTGGGAGCATACAAGCACATGGGTTGAAAGGAAAGCGAGAATGCCCTCAGTATCAGTGCCTGTGAACCTCCCCCAGCCTGTAATGTTTAGTAATTTAAAAGCTGCATTGTATGATAGATTTAGTTAGTTAATTAAATCTAAATGTGTCTTATCATGTCTGGACATTATATTTTTCTTGGTATCCTGCAGCAAATATTCCCCTTTTTGTGTATATTGCAGACAGATTTTGCGGCTGTATGTGTGTTTCCACCATTGTTCCACCTCATCAAAGAGCTTTCCCATATCATTTTTTTGGATTGATTTTAGAGATCTGTCCTCTAGGGTGATGTGGAAAGCGAGAACACATCACCCCATTGACAAGGAAGGCTCAGTATGTTTGATGAAGATATGTAACTGCACCAGGGACTCAGCCTGTATGATGGTGCAGATACCAGTAGGTGCTCTAGATACCGAACTAGACTAGATTTTGTATTTTTCTCTACTTTTAACAGTGACCTGCTTTCTCTGCCAGTTAGCTTATAGGAGTTCATAGCTCATCTCCTGTCTTAGCCTTTACTCTTTCTATTATATTTACAATACTGATACTGAAACCTTTATCAGACACTGCTTAAAATCTTTTTGTAGTGTTTCATATTTATTAAAAGAGCAGTTGTTTTTCTCAGGTATCTTCGGATTTTTGTAGAGCGATCAGCTCTAGTAGTTCCTTTTTGTATTCTTTTTAACTTCAGCTTCTTTTACTTTTTTCTTTCCTTTCATTTTTTTCTGCCTCTGGAACATTTCATTACTTAAAATTTAAAATTTGCACTACGTTTACTGTACAGAACACGTCAGCTTTTATTTGGCTTCTTATACTTTAATATATTTTCTTTGATGCTACAGAGGAAATCCTTTTTCAGCTTTTTAAAGTACTTTTAAAGATTTTCTGTCTCATGTTTCATGGGATTTTTAAGAACATTTTAAACAAAAACAGCAGATCTCATATTTCATTTTTTTTCCCCAGATCTGGCCAGCCTGAGGATATTTTTGAAAGAACAGTGAATAGATTGAGGCTATGATTGAGAACTCTTCATCCTTACCCTGTGGAGACACAGAAAACTCCACCAGGTCACTCTGATCTTTTTCTGAAATATTGGAGAAAAAGTCTTTCTTTTTGTAATACAATTTCTGACCCTACAGAGACATACATAATTCAGTACACAGAGGCCAGTGCTGGTGACCACAGCTTTTTTTAGAGATTCTCAGTAAAAAGAGATATACCAGGGTAATGAAGTTCAGGCTCAAAAATAAAAACATATATTGCATATTATCCTTCAAATTTTTTTGTTCCCTTTTTTTTTTTTTTTGACAAACTGTGCTTCCATATTGCTAATGAATAGGAGTAAGTCACTACCTACATGGAAACACTCCAGTTTCTTAAGCCTCAGTGTACCTCTGGAAAAGCACCACATCTAACATCTCTGCAGATGGGACAGGTCTCTGCTCTGTTCTCATCTTCTTCCTTATGCAATTTGTAGTGTTCAGGGAGAAAATTAATATTGAAGGAAGCCATGACTTAAAGCCTGGAGACCAACATTTCATGTAGACGTTTCTCAATGTCTAGGACTAGTGTGTGCTACATCTTACCCTGTTTGGTTAGGGACTCTCAGAACCACTGTCTTGGATATCTGAGGAACGACAGTTCCTCAGCACCACAGACATCTTAGGTTGGTTTCAATGTTCAGCAACAGTGAACCTTAGGGGTGAAGTAACTGACAGAGACCAACTGGCTTAGAATAATATGAATAACATTTTTAAGCAAAAGCTGGTATTTTCCTGAGATCATCAGACCTGTGTCAGTGTTTACAGCAAAGCATAGCAGATACTATGAATATCTGCTGTGAATAAAGTGAAACAGAAATAGAAGTGGAATTATGGAATGATTTTTACTGTGCTCGACATAAAAAACCTGATAATTTGTGTAAAACACAGATAATTTTATTGCAATACTGCAAATGGTGCTGACCACAGTATTCAGACTTGCATCAAGTTATCCTGTTCCTCACGTCAGTGTTCCAACATGCTGAAAATCTACAGTGTAGGCAGGCGTTCAGAAAATTAGATGTGCACTCTAACCCCATGGAGATTAAACTTGTCTTAAAAAGTAATCACAGGTCAGAACATTATTTCTAGATAGTCTACATGTGACCCTAATAAAAGAAAATTACGCTATAGGCAGAATAAAATTTGCTTCGAATTAGAGCCCAAAGAACAGCATGATGTCCCAGTTTTAAATGGAGAGAATGGGAAACTGTTATCACAGTAATTTTGAGAGTTTTGAATTGAAGACAGATGAAACCAGCACCTCAGGATTTTTACTGAGATTACTAACTTGAACTCACCAGTGACAAATATTATCCAGGACTTAGTGTCTTTGACTTTAACACTTTAGAGTAGCACTGGGACTGCAACTATAGTAATGAAGGATAAATGAACGTTCAAAATTAGGATTTTTTTGTTGTAGGTAAGGTATGCAGCATCTGTTAGCTTACAAGGTTTTGTAAGTATTTGTATTCCAAGTGTCAGAAAATATAGCTGAGATTAAATGGAGGAATTCCTCTGTACATACATTTAGCAGCTGATCATTAGCAACATCACTGTGACTGTTAAGACTTTCCTCTTGTAAACATAGCAGAGCTCTGTTCCAGTCATTGCTACATTTAACACAAGGTACCTCATCTAGCAAAGCAAGTAACTACGTGTTCACTTTTGAAAATTCATGGCTTTATCATACATCAAGGCCTCAGTGCATATTTACTAAAAAGTCCTCTGGAATCATGCAGCACTGGCACCTTGGTTTGTTAAAAATTTATATATATCAAGGCTCCAGAGCTTCAAGGCATGAGTCTATGGTTTTTTAAGGTTAAGTTTGCACCTCTCCCACAGTTCACATGAAAAAACATTCTACCACCACTGGTAAGTGCAAGTTACCAATCATTGTACTTCATAGGAGTAAGCATATGTGTGTAAAGCTCAGACAATAATTCTTCTGCTTTTGACAGCCCTAGTACAATAACAGCTGGAGTACTGCGTCCAGTTTTAGCACATTTTTCCTCGAGGCATTCGCGAAATAGACAAGACACAAAATAAAGTCAATTTGAACAAAACAAAACAGAAGTTATAAACTAAGAAATTATAAAGGTAGTTAAAAACTAAAATAAATTGACTGAGAAGATTGTTGAATCTTCTGTCATTTAGGGATTTAAAAGACAAGGTGGATAGATACCCCTCAGGAATGTGTTGGGTCTATATCTGGGGGAAGAGACATGAAATAGCAGTTTACTCCCCCAAACAACATATGGGTATGAAGTAGACCTCAGCCTGAAAAGCTGTGTGATTCTGCGCCAGGCCAAATTTCAGCAGATTCAGCTTTGGCTGGCTGGGCTGTTAAGTGATGCTGCATCAACACTTGGGGAAGGAGAAGAAGCACAGAGACAATGGTGAACCTAAAGGACAGGTAGAGACAGTCAGTGTGATACAACCGTTGAGATGATAGGCTTAGGATAAGAAAAGAAAGCAGCAGCAGTGAGTTCTGGCTACAAAAAGTGAGGGACTATTGGACTAGGTTGCATCCCGAGGTCACATCTAATTCTATGATGTCTGAACTGTTTCCATTAAAAAGAGAAAAATTTGGGGAAATTCAGTTGAAACTGCACTTATAAACCTGTGTTTCCTTTCATTTGAAATTGTGAAGAAAAGCATCTTTTAGAACACTGCTATGTATGACATGTTTCTTTTAAATAAATATTTTAAAAGTGAAAAACAAGCTGTTATGCCTGAAAAATTACAGATGAAATTTATTAATTTTCTAGGTGTTTTCATTACAAGTTGTTAGAAAAATAAATTCTACCAAGAAGTAGCCTTGCATAAATAAGGACTTTTGGGGAAAAAAAAAAGGATTGGGCAAGGGCAAGACACATTGAGTAAGTTGTTGTAGTAGTTTCCCAAAGTATTTTTGCTTTAGTCTGGCCCAAAGCCAAGCAGAAATTTATCAAATAGATTAAATGGTAAAGCTAACAGTAGCATTTCAGAGCTCAGTCCTAAGTGGGAAATAAAGGTTCCACAGAGAACTGGAAAGTTCATCTGTAAATGGTGACTACTTAGATACGCACTATGCCTCCAGGCACCCTTTAACATAGCTATGATTAAGATATGTGGGGGAAAATGTATATTCACTCTTTCAGCAATAATCAGATTAATATTCAGTTGACATTTGCAATACGTAGTATTGGTCAGTGTCAAGGAATAAGCAGCAGACAGAAATCTTTAAAACTAATATGATCTTCCAAAAGGTTGTGAGATCAGATAAGCTCCTCAACTTTTGATTTTTTCCCCACATTTTTTCTCACTTGTCATTTCTTGCCAGTTCTTTTCTCAAGGATACCAGATATATCTCTCTTCTGTTCCTGTTCTGATCTCCACAATTCTGAGGTGAAGCTATTTGATAAAACTAATGATCATTTTGCAACACTTCTTTGGCCCTTACAAGTTGCCACCAGAAAGTCCTGCTCCCTATGCTTGTGGGAGTCTTTAGAAAATGAGTCAATTTATGACTTATTTCTGGGAGTATCCTTGGGAATCACTCTTCCTCCTCTCCAGATTTGCTCAGACTTGGCTTTGGAAGTCCATACTTCCCAAACAGAGGACTCCAGTCCTTGTTGGCCTCATAGCGTCTCCACCACTGCCTTTTCCAGTTCCCAGAACTGTGTGATACTCTTTTGGCAGTGCTGAAAATCGGGTCAGGTTTCATTCTTCTGCAATCCAGAACGTTAAGCTTAAGACTGTCTGCAAATTCAGGTTCCAGATCTCATCCTACCAGCTATCATTCTTCATCTTTTTGGATTTATTTTGCTTTCTATTTATTTTATTCTTGTGCCTTTCTTATTCTGTCTTTCTGTACTGGAGCTCTCTTTTTCTGGTATCTGATTTTCTTTTCTTGCATCCTATTAATATTCTGATTTTCCTAGCCAGCCTGGGACAGTAAGAATCTTCAAACTGCATCTCATCCTAACAATGCAGGGAGAAAACAGAAGTGATGAAGGCAAATCCGACAGATAGAGGAGATCAAGATTAAGTTGGGCAGAGAGGAACCTGATGAGGTTCAACAAAGGCAAATGCAGCGTCCTGCACCTGGGGAGGAACAACCTCATGCATCAGTACAGGCTTGGGGTGACCCGCTGGAGAGCAGCTCTGCGGAGAGGGATCTGGGTGTGCTGGTGGACGACAGCTTAACCATGAGCCAGCAGTGTGCCCTACTGCCAAGAAAGCCAA
>Ga0181612_130563_pt1 | contig 20854 bp, 17 predicted proteins | sample HoacroProtozoa21_FD_119630 | JGI IMG/M metagenome (GOLD analysis project Ga0181612, IMG submission 119630) | Hoatzin crop microbial communities from Cojedes, Venezuel. Combined Assembly of Gp0051906, Gp0051904, Gp0051908
CCAAAGCTGGTAACACCTGGTGTTTATAGTCTTACTGAGCTAACGGTAGGAAAGGAAGGCAGAAAAAGGCCCCTGTTTATAACTATCACTACAGCAGCCAAGGTCACTGACAGATCTCTTAGGTCCTGCAAGTGAGGAGCTGTAAAGGGTGGCACTCGCTGGGAGGGGCGGACAGGACAGGTGACCCGATGCTGACCAACGCAGTGTGCCATGCCATGCACCTCGTGCTCAGGTTAAAGCTGGGGGATCAAGAGGGTCTCGCTCTCTTTGTCCACGACCAGCTTCCAAAGAGGACCCTGCTCGTTGTTCTGCCTGCCATCCTGATCCAGATCCCGATCCGTGCATTCCTGAGTCCAGCTCCTGCCCAGTGCCGAGGCCAGTCTGGGACTGCCTGGTGCTGCCCGGCAGCTGCTGGTGGGGTGCCCGCGCCCCGGCCCCCAGCTCCGGGAAACCCAGTACCGGTTTTGTATATTTTGCATTACTTCTCTCATTATTGATACTATTAGTGTCATTAGTAAAACTTTTTATATTCTAATTGTAAGTCTCACTCCCTTTTCCTCCTTTTCCCTTCCTCTGGTGGCAGGGTGGGCGTTAACAGAGAGCGTCTGTCACTCAGTTTATTGCCGCCCTGCTTTAAATGTGACAGCAAGGTCCTCCCAAATGATGATGGGTATGACTACTTTGGTTTAGGCCGGGAAGAAGCATAATTTGCTCCTGACAATATAGAAGAGAAAGGGATTAAAAGGCTTTTGATACCTTTTCTCTAGTTTCTTGTGAAAAATGTTGCTAATGCTTTCAAGTGAACAGGAACATCCTTGAAATACAATAAAAGCCCAGACTCTGGGCTTAGCTTAGCTAAGACTGTTGACTTAGCTTCTACAGGGAAGATCCTCAACACAGACACCAGGTGAGATTTTCCTGCAGGTCTTTCACTGGCAACAAAACTGGTAGGAATAAAAAAAGGGAATATATATATCTCTCTCTTACAAAAATACCATAAGAAATGCAACACGGTATTTTTCCAATGACAATTGATTAGAGACATTGCTCTGCCCTCCAAAACACTTTGGCAACTTTCCCGAAAGAGCTGTGATTTTTTTTTGTTTTAATCTTTAATGACTCTCGAGTCACGCAACAGGCAGTTCACATAACTCACTAAGCTACGTTGCTGCTTGCCTCGCCAGCAGCCAGCAGAAAGGCACAGACTTGCCCTTGCACCATTTCTGTGCCTATCGATTATCTCATTAGGTAAGCAAATTGGTTACCTCACTTCAGACTCGGTGTTAAATTACAGTCACTAAGGTTTGTCATCACCTCAATAGGGTATCGACTGCCATGAAAGGAATACATTGAAAATCCCCCATGAAGGGGCATTCCCAGCTCAGATATACTCTCAAGCACGACACACATTGTAATAAATTGTAAATTATAGCAAGGTCAAAACTCGAGCCATTGTATGTGTATCATTTTAACAGATCAAATAAGCTACCCATCAAATACTGATTTCCCTAATAGTTAAATTCCTCTGACAACGGACAGCAAACTGGCCTTCCTGCAGACAGAAGTGCTCACAATGTGTTAGTGATGGTGAACCTCCAAGGGGAAGAGATGGGGCAGATTTATGGGAGCGTCCCATGGTAGAGATGCTTACCTGGTCCTGCAGGTCCGACTCCTGGGTTTTATCTCTGGCTCTGCCACTCCTTTTGCTGAGGACTTCGGGCTCTGTTCCCCTCTGTCCTGGTGGGAAAAGAGGATCATACCAATTTCAGCCACCTGCAAAACAGTCCTGATGAGGGGAAAAATTGGTAAAAGAACTGACTAAACCTCACCAGGTGCAGGAGCAGCCTAACCCCTCGTCTGACTCTTCCTATTCAGAGTGCATGCTTTGAACAGGAGCTACAGCCAGCAAATAACCTACTTCAGCCTGCTCTCAGACCCACTTTTTGCCTTATGGCACAGATATAATGAGAGGGTTTCCTTTCTAGACAGGTCAGTTTAAAATTCTCTCGGAGCCCCAGAAGGATATACTGAGTCAGAGCGAACAGCACATCCTGACTTCAGCCTCAGGGAAAGCGCATTACCACCGCTCTGCAAAACGCCCCAGCCCACATTAAAGGGGCAAAGTCAGCAGGCAAGTTTGTTTAGGTCCTGAAAGCAGAAAGACAGGCAGAGATGGCTCCTGTTGTGGTCAGGGAAGATACCAGGCACCCCGGAGTTAAGGTCTCCATCCCGCAGCAGCCCATGCAAACACACACTCTGTTTCATCTGGGCTACTGGTGTGAAAAAGCAGATCCAGTCTTCCGGAAGGACCTCTCTGTTAGTCACAGGAAATGTCCGCTGACTTCCATTGGCTTTTAGATTAGGCCTTTAATTACAATTAACTTCGGCTTTGGTTTGCAAAGCAACTTTGCAGCAAAAAGGCTGGCGAATACCTGAACTGCTCAGTCACTCCACCAAACACCGTGTTTTGGTTCAGTTCAGGTTTGGGGTGGACACACAGGTTTTCACCCACTTAATCTAGAGAAAACAGATTGTCTGCTTTTTGGCTTTATTCTGTATCTCACATGTATTGGTATTCCTTCTCCACACCCATCCACACTTTTCATGGGGTTTTGCTAGAAAAGAGAGTTAGCCAGCAAGTTATTTTTATTTCCCAAGAAGGATCATTAAGAGTATGTGACATCGCTGCCTGCAGCAGGGGTGTGAGTGAAATGCTCAGCCCAGAAGGCTGCACAAGCAGATCATACAATGGCAAAGGAGGAACCAGAGCAGGACTCTGCACAGTTACGGTGCCAGGGCTGAAGCAAAACAGCCCCTTTGCCATCCACTAGTATCTCATCTGCCATTTTACCTAAGAAATAAGTGGAGCTGTGCACTTCCCTCTGCAATGGGAAAAAATTGTGGAGGACAAAGCACAAGAAACTGTCTTCACGGGGCAGTCCACAGGTCCAAGACAGGACAACGAACAACTGAGATCAGGGAGATTTCTCATTCCCTGCAGCTTCCCTCCGAGCTTTGAACAGACATTATGAGAAACCATTAGGCAGGCCCTTATCACACCCACGTAACCCCTGAGTACTGCCAGAACAGTTCATTACAGGACATACATATCCCTGGTGTACAGCTCTATGGACTGCAGTAGCTGGATTTTAGTTAGGTTTCTCTGTAAAGATGTTAAGGAAGCTTATCATCATTTCAAGCATTGAATTCAATGAAAGATTCAGTCAAGCACACCCAAAAATCTAAGCAGCTCCAAGGAAAATAGATAACTTAGAAGAACTGATCTGTACCACAGGCATTAAAGAGTTTGAGGCATATATATTCATGGAACATATACTCCCTTATATACTCATTAGGTACAGCCTGATCTTTATTGAACTGATTTTTAAATAGCTTTATCAGTACCGCGTCTATCTAATGGGCATCTTCTATGATGTCTCTAGAGCAGAAACATTCCATGCAAGGACCCATGGATACTCTCAGAAAACAATTCTGTGTGGCAAGCTGACACAGACCAGATGTACTCATTCCCTGCCATCTGAATTTGAAAAGAAAATCGGTTTTTATGTTCCTTGTTTTGTTTGCTTCCATATTCCCAAGAAGCTGAAAAGCTCAGTGCTTTTTCTGGCAGGACTTCCTCACCCGAGAGCTGGAAGAGCCTCCTGTACTCTATTTAGAAATGAAAATGCAAACACACACACCTGCACAGACAATCTGTAAACACTACCTTCTCTCTCAAACACACACCAAAAGAGAGAAGCTGTAAGAACAGTGCTGCTGCCTGGGGACCCGATTGTTCCTCAGGGTTCAGTAACATCTGTGTGTCCACGCATGTGTTTTTTTAAGGAGGCCATCAGACTCGCAGGTCTTTGCTGCACCAGAGTTGATGCAAGGGCTGTTGACCCACTAACTGTGCACCAGTGCGAGGAATCAATCCCTGCTGGGATGTGGGCCAAGGCTCCCTGTGTCCCCGAGCAGTTGTTCTGCCACCCGAAATGCGAGCGGCTTCTGTGAGCTGTTGCTTGCAGCGAGGCAGCTCCTTCCCCAGCTCCAGCCACAGGACGTTGTGCATGGACACCACATCGCTCTGCCAACCCCAAACCAGCAGAGGCAGGGGCAGCGCTCTGGCCAGGCTGTGCTGTTTGTCTTCTGAAGGGAACATATCTCTTCATCCCCTGCTGTAGGATGCTCCAGAATCCCACGTGTAGGATGGACAGATGGTCCTCCAGCTGAGATGATCAAACCTGAAAAGTGACACTCCACACATATGCTGAAGAGCTCACAGCATTTTTCACTCAAGGTGCACTTTGCTGCAAGGGTCCTTAGAAAAACCACAGTGCACAGCTTTTTCAATAACACCTTGGGAACCTGAGTACCAGTTTCACAAAGTGACACGATTCGGTGTGTCTAAGCCACTCGGGTGCTTCAAAATACTTCACCAATAGATGCTTTTTTTTACTTCCAATTCTGGGAAGAAGTAGAAATTACAGCAACATGAGGGTACCTGCACCTGGATAACAAGGGATGATGTGAGGGGGATGCAGGATTCAACAGTGCTTGCAAATAAAGACCCAAGACATCTCCATTGAGAGGGTGCCTGTCCCGAAGTTCACCTTGCCAGCAGGAAACTAACAATGACAAAGTTTGCCTAAGACAGCAATCAGGTGGGTTAAACAGAAATGGGTGGGGAATTCCCACGGGACTTGAGGAAAGGTGTCAGCTAGGAAACAAGCCTGAAAGACACACGATATTTTGCAGCAGTAGGGAGTAAAGTGGTAACAGCAGCTGGCAAACCTCAGTCCAGCACACCAGAAGGTTAGGAGGGTTAGTTATAAGAGGGAATTTAGGCATTCATAGGCATTAATTAACATCTCGTAAGCATCTAGTCCCATAGTTTATCTGTTGTACTATTAATACTGATGCTGAATATACAGTTCACTGATTGCTCGTTTATTAGATGCTCATAATGAATCAACAAAGTGCTTTGATCCTGACTTGATTTAAACCATGCGAGTCAAGCAGGTTTTCCCTGCAACGCACCAGAAATTTTTGTGACTGCAAGGGAGAATGTAAGAGGAGAATCAGGCTTATAGGTCCAAACCCTTCACTCATCTCTGGAAACGTGACTCACCCAGCACTAATGGTCTCTATCATCTGGACATTTAGAGCACCATTTCAGTGCTTCATGGAGTTCTTTGAGATAAAAGATGCCCTATAAAAATATTTTATGTTTAACACTTTGGCAGGTGTGACATTCCATCTCATAAAAGATAATCAGAGATATATATGGCATAACACATTACAACTTTATCTTATCAATCAACCCCAGCAGAGCTTAAGTGCTTATCCAGCAAGTCAGACAGAGCAAAACCAGACACCACACAGGATTTTTTAAAAATTTTTAGATTTGTTTTCCTTTCAAACCCATTTTGTTTTACTACTTTTTTAAGAGCTGAAAGAAGTCAGATTAGATGTTTAAATTTAGGTGCCTTTTCAAATGGGAACAGATAAACTCAGAGCTCAACATTTAAAGCCTACGTAAACCTTAGGAGTTTCTGTAGCTTCACGCAGAACCACATTGCCATTTATGTTCCGTTCAAGGCAAGACAGATGCAGTCCCAAACCCAGATGTGCCTGGATAATAAAGAGTGTTGTAAGCCAGGCCTTTTCTGAACTTGTGCAATCAGCTGATGCTCTAATAGACACTACCTGGCAGCTTTTTTCTTTCTCCACAATGGCTTTATATATACACAGATTAAAGGGCCTAATCTTGAAGTTTTTATTCCTATGAGCTTGTGTGTACAGCTAATCTCAACCCTTATAATTATGCACTGAGATATTTTCCTTCAGTAAGTTTCTTACAACCACTGTTTTGGGTTTTTTTTTCCACAGGATTTATAAAGCTAACAGTGAAAAAAAGCCCAGGAAGAGAGAAATTTGTACATATAGGCCAGTGTATCAACTCAGTATCAACCAAGATTTGAAATATGATGGGAATCAGTAAGATTTGGGGTTTTTCTCTATGTAGGAAACAAGCTGCAGGAGAAACCTGGCTCAAAGCAGTGCCTGTAGCACACGGACAGGGAGAGAGTTTGAGGAAGCAGAGGAGTCTCTGGTTCATCTTCTGAAGCTTCTCCATGTTCTCCAAAGATGTAACTGGGCTCCAGGTAACGGACTGCAGCAAAATTAATTTATTCCCAAGATTCTTTATGAGGCTAAGGAAAACTGTACAGTCACAAAATCTTGTCAGTCTTGGATGCACTTGCATAAAAAAGCGTCTCTCTGAAAGGCTTGCCTCCAAAATGTATTCCTTGTAAGCAATTCTGTGCTGCACGTGGTCTATAAAACACATTAGCAAATCAGCCTTTCAGTGGTCAGCCAAAGGAGAAGACCACCTATCTGCTCACAGATCATATATGCACACAGATGCTGAACAAATTCCCCATTGTTTTGTAAAAAATCAAAGCCCTGCCCCTTATCATTGCAACCTCAGCCGTGTCACAGGGACGTGCCTGACCCTTGGCAGCTACGAATGAGCTTCTGGGTGCTGCAGTGACCTACTTTTAAATGAAATCTGCGCAGCAGGTCTAGGAAGCTCACCCTCATCATTCTCTTGGCCTAAACAGTCAGACCAGGTAGCAAACACCTGTAGAACACAGATATTTTCTTCATGGTTTCGTAGACTTCCAGCCACTTTCACCTCAAGGTGTCCAGAGCAAATTATTTCATAGGTAACTTTTTTTTTCCTTAAGCTATGCATGTGAACAGCTCCTGTAACTCTTTCAAGAGTATCAGCAGAACATCATTTCTCATTAAAATTATGTTCTAGACAGGCAACTTCTTTTAAAGCAAACTGCTTACCAATGACTCAAATCAGCCCATTTAGTTTCCAGGCCATCAAATCAGTGAAATTATGATTCTTTTCAGTATCTGAATGTCCTTTTACTTATGTCAGTACTACACTGATGTATCCCTGACCTGCGCACATGCAGGCTCCCGCCTTGAGGCAGATTTTAACACCCACCTAAGGATTTCTCAGCCAACCCCCTGTTTAGAAACCCCAAGACCTGAACCTTGTGCCTTTCACCAAGCAACAGCTAGCAGTACCAACAAGACAGACAAGATGCTGTAGGACTCCCACCAGGGAAGACAAAGCGATGCTAGCCAAGAGCAAACCCTCCTGCCACCTCAGTGCCCACCTCCAGCGGGGGAAGTAGGTCACCCCAAGGGCCAGATGTCTGCAGGACTCAGTCCTCCAGGCCCTGCCAGCACAAGAAGGGCTCCAACTTCCACCTACAGATGAGAACAGAAATTTTTTTAAAAAGTTAACAACCATGCTACTCATTACTTTCATAGAATTTTGTCTCCCGCTTGCTTGTATCTTATTATTCCAAAGAGCTGCTTCACAGGAAAAAGGACTACCCATGAGGAGTTCATCAAGCCTTACAGCTCACGGTCCACCTCAGCTCCCAAATCCCTTCCTCTGCCTCCGTTGCTTCCCCAACAGTCCCATGCAGGGTCTCCACCAGAAAAGCTGCTGGTTCAGGATCTTGGGTCCTGCTTTCAGGCACACGCTACAACTAGTAGCAGAGCACGAGGCAGAGACACTCAGAAAGAGCAAGCAGTATGTGCAGAACTGTTTACAACCTGACTAGTTTCAGCTGCCACGGAGCCAGCAGTACAGTCTTTTGGGTAGTTTGAGTTTCTGGGAATAAGACAAATATTAAAAATTAAAATTTTCAGTTGCAACTGAACAGTACATTCAATCTCCAGAACTGGAGAGTCTTGATCTACTAGAAGACACAGAGGGTCTACTAGACCAGATAACCAACTTCCTGTCCAAGCACGATAACCTTAATTCCACTTTATTTTAAAAACTAAAAACTCTAAAAATGTGTGTTGCTAGAAGGGTTTGCTTATGAAAAAAAAAGATCAGAGGGATGTACAAAACTCATCCTATCTTACTCTGGCACCATTTTAATTATTCAAACCAGTAAAAAAAACAATCTGTAGACGGGCTCCCTCGTAGCTAGACTTTTTATTACCAAATTCAGCTTGCCTGAGTTTGAAAGAAGACCTCTTGTGAAAGAAAGATGCACTGCCAGCACACACACCACACCACCTTCTCGGTAAGTTTCTTCTTTTCTCTCTTTCATATCAATGGGCTTTTCAGTGAACATACCCTGTTTCCTTTTCCACATTGATTTCACCTCAGCCACCAGCATCGTGATGGGAAGAATATGTCCAGATCCTACAGGTGACAGGGATGCACAGAGCCTCCACATCTTCAGGAAACCCGGGAAGGTTTGGACCCTGATCAATGGCTGCTACCATAATTTAATTTTGTGCTCAAATAAAAATTTCCATTTATTTCAATCAACTTGAAATCAGATCCATATATGTTTTCAAAGTGCTTTACAAGCACCTGAAAATTTTTCTTTTACATTTTTTGACTCTTCAAGAAGGAAGAATAAGAATGTTGGCAAGTTGGAGCCAGTGGAGGAAAACCAAACTATTGCAACAAGCAACAGACAGCAAAAAAGCCAGAGATGATGCACGGAAACTTATTTTCTCTAAAATGAAAAGCCCTTCTGCATCTCACAGAGTTTTGGCTCCATTTGGTTGGGTGCAGAGCTGGGTGTGTTACACACCAACAGTAACAGCGGTTGATGTAGAGTGCATGCACATCTGTAAACCCAGCTTCCATGAGGGATCCATACACACGTGCCCTTAGTAAATGGAATGCTGTGATAGTATCAGATGAGTTGTCTAAATATCAGTGCTTGAAGAGCTCGTGTACCCTGACCCAACTCTAAGGACAGCTTCCTTGTCATCACAGCCTTCCTCATCAGGAAGCTTTTTGTAGAGTGCAAGGTTAATTCAACTAGCCTTGCAAAGCAAACACACTCCTCCGAGCTCGGTGATGGTGCTTTCTTCCCCAGGATCAAGCTCCATCTTCAGCACACAGCCCCCACGGCCAGCGTGGGACAGGGACCTGCAGTCAGTGCCTCGGCGCTGCCTCGCTGCAGCCGTGGATGGCAGCAGCAGTGGGATGGCTTAAATCCACAACTTGAGAGCTCAAGTCTCAAAACTTCAGCTAAAAAAACCCACTAAAATACATGGCATGGTCTGAATCATTGCTGTATCCAGGAAACAGAGGTGGCTGCAATTGCTTTTCTGGCCATTGCAAAGGGAATAGGCCAGACTCCCTAAGTACAGTCTGAAAATAAAGGAAGAAATAAATTTGCTGTCAGACTCTGGCTGTTCATCAGTTAAGAGCAACGACGAGCCATTAAAGGATGACTGCGCACAAACAGCCCAGCGTTTCGTTCTGACATCTGTTCATTTTTAACGTAACCTGCTACGACAGTAGCATCGGTGGTCAGTGCCTTCTATATTGGAACAGCTGCTCCCAGGCAGTAATTTGGAAAAGACAACACCATCACAGCACCTGCCCCGTGCCCAGAATGAAAGCTAGTGACCACGCACTGGGCTGCTGTCTCCTGTGGTGGGGAAAGAATTGCTCACCAGCTCCTCAAAGGCCTTTTCTCTACCAGGTGCCGCATCTTCTCGTGCTGATGCTGTGCTGGGAAGCTGAGTACAGGAACTTGAAGTAGTAGAGTACAATAAAAATTGAGTATTTGGTCCTAGAGGAAGTAAGACATCGGAAGTAAGGGAGGTTGCTGAGATCCCAAGTTCTCCTCCGAGACCCTGTCTGGGGACAAAAACCCCTTTTCACCTGCCTCCTGCCTACCCCAGCAGCTTCATCTGCTTGTAAAATGCTGGTCCGGGACCACAGAGTCCAAGCTCCAGCAGCGCAGGAGCGAAGCTCCTTGGCTGTGGCTCAGAGGAAAGAAAACAGCCCACAGAGCTTAGTAAGATACAGAATAAAACAACACAGTTTATCTCCAGCGTTTCCATTTACCCTCAATCTATTTATCACTCAGAGACACGACTTAAAAGACTGTCCCCTGTTCACCTCTCTTTGGATCCTCCTTGGTATCTGATGACACCAGAGGGCACCTCTGACAACTCTTCTGCTTGTCTCGGCAATGGGCACAAATCCTGGTGTTTATCTGCAAAACAGACAAGCTGAACAGCAGGTGAGGGCGAAACAGGGGCCAAAATTGCCAGGCCTTCAAACTGTATAAAAACAAGGTGTCTTTCACTGTCGAAGGGTGTTTGCTGCAGGCATGTTTTGAACCAGTGGAACCACGCCAGGAAAAAACAGGGTGTAGGGTTTCCCAGCAGCGAAACCTCAGGGGATATCTGTGGGAGAAGGACAGAAGACTGCCCTTGCAATCCCGGTGAAGATGCCAGCCCTGTTCCCGCAGAGGCAGCTGAGGGCTCTGACTGGGAGCTGACAGGCGCTGCTGGGGTGGCTGCGACATCCCCGCTGAGACCTCCCCACCGGGACGGGCGCCGGGCGAGCTCTCCCGGGGCAGCCCCTTGGCACCCACAACGCGAGAGGGGCTTCCCAGGGATGGCGGGCGGAGGGAAGACGTCTCCTCAGTACTTCTCCCTGGGGAGATTCAGAACAAAAACATCACATTTCCACAGCGGTTGTGGCACTTGTCCCGAAAGTTACCCTGGCCCACCCAGTCCGCTCTCACACAGAAGTAGGGGCATCACCAGAGCCATCCTCCGGGCCCCACTCCCTGCCAGTGGGGTGTCAAGAAGATTCCCATTTTAAAAAACTGTCTTTTTTTTCCCCTCTGGAGGCACTGGAAGAAGATGCCTGTATTTAAACCACTTTTTCAGGACTCATTTCGAAACCAGGGGACTTTTGCGCCTCCTGGAGAAAAACAGCTGCTGGTGTCAAAGCTGGTTCGCAGATTAACGCTGCGGACAGACCAAAACCTTTGCGTGGAGCCAAACTCCCGCGCAGGGCGCAGCACCCCGGGTCGCCCCATTCCTGCGCCAAGAGCTCCACCCGGTGGTCTCCCCGGCCAAGGCTCTCTGCCTCGGAAGCCGTGATAAAACTAAAATATTTGAAGGGAAAGGAAAAATAAGGATCCTAGGGCTGTGGAAACTGCTGCATGGACAAACCGTGCAAAGCCCCTGTGTGTTACTTTGTGAAACCCAGTTAGGAAATGAGCAACGAACAAAATCCTGTATGGCGGACATCCCGTGGAAGAGGGAAGAGTCACAGGGTGGGTTTTGCTGGACCCAGCTGAATGTGCAGGGCTGCAGAGGCTTTGAGAGAGCAAGCTCCAGTCCCACTCATGGCAGGCACCTGCCTTCTCCTCCGGCACCTCACCTCCCAGGAGAGCAGCCCCGCTGCTTGTTGGGGACAAGTACCACCGTCCCAAAGGTGCTGCATCGCGTAGGGATGCGTGCCTCTGCTCCACGTGCAGCTCGCCAGGCCACCAGCAAGCCGAGGCAGGTCCGGTACTGCTGGCCTGGGCAGCGACGGGCACCCACCTCCCCATTTCCACCCTCCCTCCACCATCAGTTCACTTCTACAGAGGGTGTTTCACGGGCTTACTGCACGTTTCTCCGAAGCTTTGAAGATCTTAAGGCCTAAAACTGAGCATTTAACACATGCTCTGTGCTCATCAGTAGTTTTTCACACAGCTCCCACGCTTTGGCTGGAGCTGTGCACTCGCTGGGTTCCCTGGGGCGCGCTCGCCAGAGAAGACCTTGGGGTTTCTGTGTGCATCTTCCAGCTGCCGAAAGTAGGAATACGTTCAATAATTCAGTCCTGGCAAGGGAGACAGCCCTGTGGGAAATAATATTTTATACAAGTGTTATTGGCTGTTAATGGAAATCTTCGGGAAGAAAAAGAAAATGCACACTTCTATTAAGATGAAAAAGGACCGTGCCCATCTAACAAATGATTCCCGGCAGCTATGCCACGAGACCCACGCTCAAAGGATAAGAAAGCTCCAGTGCTTTTAGTATACTGCTCTGAGGAGTTTTCATAAGAGCTGAACGGATCCGAGGGAAAATTGAAACGGAGGCAAGAAAGCCACGCTCTCCCTGGCACAGGAGACCTCCTCAAGCAGGCAAGTGAACTCACCGGTCACCTGAAGTGCTAATAAGTAAAAAGACCTCGCAACGGTGTGAGCATGAAGAAGGAAAGGGTCAAGCAGGGCTAATTTGGGAGCGAGCAGCCTACACAAAGCGCCCGTGAGCTCAGTCTGGCAGCGCGGCACCGGCTGACACGCAAGTTCGGGTCACCCGACGCACTTCTAGCTCACCAGGTCACGGGACCCACGGTGATAGCATTCAGTCAGCTTTGGCAGTCCTTCACCTCTCTTTTTCTCCCCTTTCATTTCTCTTTCCTTTCCGCTTATGCTTTCCTTAGGAGCTCAGAAAGAATGGTGTCTATGATCTGTACACAGAGCAGCTGGCAAGTCACACAGCCCGAGCTGTGACAAATACTACAAATGTGTGATAAATACATCCAGCGCGTACTTGTCCTGTTTATCTCCTGGACGTCACTTTGCCTAAATGCAGCCACATCATGAGAGGTGTTTTTTTGCTCAAATATCAAAAGCGCTTTAGTAAAGCTAGAATTACCTAACAGGCTCTTCACTTCAAGAGACACTTCAAGGCACTGCAGTGCTGTAAACCTTTATCGTTTTAGTTAACGGAAAAATCCTCTCAAGTGCTTTAACTGTAAGCAGTATAGTTTCTGGGACAAGTCAGCATCGCTGGAAGAAAATGAGGTAAGTACAAACACATACAACTGTTGGTGTCAACATGCACGTGCACACGTGTTATGTGTAACAAAATGTAGCATCAAGCTTTAGATTCCTAACACTGCGAGGGCCCAGTTTTATAGGGAGACACTGAAAAGATAAGCCCACACTAATTTGAAACTCACAGTAATATTACCTGAGTACATGCTTTTTCCAGGTGTTAGCAGCCATCTGATGAACATCGTCACAGAAATTTCATCAGAACACCAAAAAGAAACAAGGAAGAACCCACAACTATCTCTCTCCTTCTTGAAGTTCTTTGGGAATTTATTCAGACGTTTTTGTTTTAAACTACCATTTCTTTGTTCATAAGAAATGGGTGATCACAAAAGCAGCATTTGCTTTTAAAACACAGTAACGTTATTGCATTTGATTTTTATATAAACATTCTTGATGCCGCAATATATAAAGCAACATTTTCAACAGGTTAATACAGTTTCCTAAGCCATATCCTTTCCTAAACACACTTTTTCATATAGTCATTGTTCCCCCTCTGAAATACATTTCATGCTGTAACACTTGTCAGCTTGAATCTACAGCCACATCTATTTTTCAAAGCCAAGTTTGCAGATGCTAGCAAAGGATGCAGGCAAGAATACGGTTTCTCTGCAGCAACTGCAAAAATACTACTTGCCGCTCACTTTCACTGCGAATTTCCACAAGGATTGCTTTCATTAGTGAAATTTTGAAGAAAGGCATTGGATTTTTTTTGTTTCTAAGCTTCTGTCTACACTCTGTTTGGATCTCCCCTAGCACAAGAGTCCACTCTGGAGGGTCTCTGGATGCTGCCCTACAGACGGTATTTTAAATAGTCTTTGTAGACCTCCTTTTTCTTAAAGCTCACAGTACTGATCTAAGTACTTAAAACCTTTATATGAAAGTGCCACTAACTCTCAATGCTCGAAGGTATTCCTCCAGCAGCAATGTCCCAAGCTATAAAGGTTTGTGTGTGCTGCAGCGACACACAAAGGAAGGAGACTGCTGCAGAGGGGGAGACAAGACCCAACCTGGAAAGCGCAGGGCACTGAAATGAGGTGTAGACAGGGAAGTAAGATGAAACACGCATTTCAGCATAGATACTGAACCCACTGCAGGCTTGATCAGCTGAAGCCACTGCTAATACCTGAAAAATGACAGCAAGCCTCCTGGAGAACACACCTGAGGATGTCAAAACTTTTACTCATCTCCCAAGTATTTTCTAGATGAAGACTTGAGCCAGCCCCATCACATCTCTAGAGACATGACTGTGGACAAAACAACCTTCAGGTGCAGGAGGAGCAAGGGAATAACCTGCTCTCCAAACCTATTCTGGCCGTGAGCAGAAGCAATGAACTAAGGTTTTGGCAAGAGAGACTCACTTGGCAAGAGAGAAACTAGGAAACACTTCCTGACAGTAAGAGCCAAATACTATTACAGATTGCCTGAAAAGCACACAACTTCTTTTTCTTCAAGCTTTGGATCTCTTTCTTCTAGCTTTTAAAGAACAGGCTAGCCAGTGTCCATCAGGAATGCCACAGGCATCTTATCTTGGAAGCAGATGGAGTGGTACCTTCTTGAAATGCCTTCTAGTCCCCTGGAGAGTCACAGAAAAATCTAGGGGACACCACAGCAGATCAGCAAACTCTTCACTGCCCCTTTCAGCCTGGGCTTTTCCCTTGGCAACACTTGCCATCTCCAGTCCGCTGTTTGCGACCTTCTTCCCCTTCTCCACACCCCCATGCTAGACAGCCTGGACCTACAGCACATGGGCTCACAGCTCACGGCGCTGTGTCATGAGAGCGTGCAGTGTACAGCCCGGGCTGCGGGAAGCACCAAGGAGGGAGATGAGTACATCGGCCCCACACTCATTGCTCAGTCTGGTGGATCTGTTCACTAAAGATGTCTTCTGACCTGAGCTCACCACTGTACCCGGCTGGCTAGGAAACGTGAGCAATAATCGTATCTGTTCACTGTATCCATCATACACATAACACTTATGACGTGCACTACTATATACGGTTATAACTAAAAATTGCCACTTATTATTCAACCCCTAACTGCCCTTTAACTCATGTGTCCCAGATAGGAGATATTTCTTCTTCTGAGTACCATCTACTGGCCCTTTAGATACTAAATACCATTCAACACCACAGTAAGAAACGTTTACGCTGGTGTATGTCAGCCTCAAGCAGGTTGCATGATGGCCTCCTGCAAGGTGTGAAGGGAAGCTGTCACTCTCTAGCAAAACAAAAGTCCAGATGAGAGAGCCTGAGCCTTTGCTTATGCATCCCTGGCTCCCTGGCTGCTCTCCCCAGATTCCCCCAGGCCCAATGCAAACAAAAGAGATGCCACAGAAAGCAGAGCAGCACAAGCTCCGTGAGGACTGCTGATCTGATGCACATGGTCCGGAGGCAGCAATTGCATGATGGAGGCTTACGAGCTTCCATCCCTTTGCCTAGCTAGGGTCTCAGACATCCCTGCTCCACAGCTGCTAAAGCCTCAGCTCCACAAACTTCTTAATGCTGAGCCACGCTTTAACATCTGCCTTGAGAAACTTTCACTCCTTGCTACTACTAGGGATTTTCTCTTTGCATTTCTCCTGTTGAAACAAAACCAGTTATGAAGACTGACTTTTTAATTTCAGGTTAATTCAAGACTCTTGGAAGATACTTTGCAGCACTGACAAAATAGCTCCTGTCTCACTGGCTGCTTTTTAAACTGCCACTGACAGCCGCCCTTGCCTTTCCCTGACTGTTTCCTCTTGCACTCCATTTTTCTCCACTGCTTAATTCCCCTCCCCAGGCTAACCTTTCTTCAGCTGAACTTACTTGGGGGAATCTATCCAATTAGACACCTAAGTCAATTAGGCTGATAGACAGCAGGATTATGTCTAGCATATTCTTAATTGTGAGTGCACTCAGCTGGAATAAATACCTGCCTCATAAGGACTTGCTGAGGCTTAATTTGTTAATGTTTGTGAAGAGCTTTGAGTATATGAAGTGCTGTACAAGCACTAAGTGCTATTCTCACCTTTCCCAGTAGCAGAGGCATCAAAGTTGGACATGGCAAAGGTGAGGTGGAAGGATTTCAAGGACAGAAGGTGACCCCAACCCAAGGCCGCTGGGGACCACAGCTGTAGGAGTGAGAGGACGGATCGATGTCAGACAGGGCTTTGCTCTAACTAGCTGCTAGCATTCTGCGCCCATGAAGCCTCTCTCATTCCTCAGCAGGGTGGCAGCAGCCCCTGACCTCTGGACCTCCACACCAGCCCTTTTCCCCACAGACCCAGCCCAGGATCAGCTTGGCTGGCAGGGCAGGAGCAAATCTTGGATCCCAGATGTCCTGCAGCCCATGCTCCAGTTTTTCTCCCAGGAAGGAATTCAGGTTGCTGTAGTTTTATAGAAGGCCTATTGCAAAGCCATTCACTGAGGCATCAAGGCAGTAATGCCCAATAAATAAACAACAGTTAAAGTTCAATAGGGCCTCTGAGGATCCCCAGAAGCATCACTGTCATTATTGCTAGCTAACGCAATGTAGGAAAGCCACATGTTAACGAAAAACATCCACACACCTCAGCGATGTAAAGGATCCCTTTCCAAAGAACCATATACAAAGTAAGTGTCACCTGGAAAACCTAAGTATCCGTGGTTACATGGGGTTAAACATAGATCCTGATTTGTAAGTTGTATTTTTCACCAAAAAAGACCACATTTGAAAACCAGTAAAATAACTAAGCAGAGTAGCTAATACACCAATGAAAATAAATAATGTTTTTTTCAGCCCACACAGAAATGTCCTATTCAAAATAGCAAATGTGTATGCATATGTGAACTCAAAAGCTTCTAGTTTGAGTCTAGTTGACTCACAAAATATAGTTTGGACTGACATAAAAAAAAAATTCCCAGAATCCAAACCATTGTAGTCTGACAATAAGAAGGCTTCCACTTGAAAAATAAAGCTGTCCCATCCTTACCCTTCCTTTATCAGCGCATTTGACATAGAAAACAAATTGAACAGCAGCATATCTGGGTTTCTGGTGATTTACCTTGCCAGAATGAAGCTGCCGAATGCTTTGCCTATCCTTTTCCCAGAACCCTTCATACAGAACCTGTCCAAGAGTTCATCCAAAGCATCCTCCTGGTAAAGACTCTTTAGCTGTTCATACAATTCACAGCAGCCCAGTCACCAATTCATTAAAACAACAGTCTGATGACCATATTTTTGATAGCATGTTTTGAATGATGTATTCTTTTTTCTGCTACTTGGAAAAGTAGTAACACTGGCAGATACCTCTGCGAGCGCTACAGAAGAGCCAGCACAGAACACAGCATTTGTATCACTAAAACACACGTGCACCCCCCACGGAAGCTGCCAACCTGAAAACCCTCAAGCAACAGTGACGTGCAACTAAGGGGCAAAAGTCTCTCTCGGTGTACACCAGCTGAAACCCATTGAAACATGCAGGAATGCCCTCATCACCAGCAGATGTTTTAATTTCAAAATACACATTTTAGAAGATGTTTCTGAGGGCATCTTTGCTGACAGCAAGTATACAGGGGTCAAGTTTAATGTCATAGAAATCTGTTTCTGTTTTTCTGAAAAACTGGATTAACAACCAGCAGAAAATATTTTAAATGGAGGGTGGGATTTTCAAATCTAATTATTGCAAAAGCATAAATAGTACCATTATTTCACAGAAAGTGATAATCTAAAACCCTTGTTGGGGGCTTTTAAGATCCCACCCTCAGAGCTTAAAATAAAGAAAAGAAATCTTTCATCATAAAGGAAATACAGGATCATTTTCAGTGACCATCACATTCAGTGGTCTGTTTTGGCAGTTAGAGAACCGATTCATTTTCGTGATCGTTAAGGGTCTTATCCGCATACCTGTGTTCATGTTTCCCTCATATTTTCTGCAACCTTTCCCCAGGTGAACTGGGTACCTAAATACAGGTTTTAAAATATTTTAATTTTACAACCTTACCAGTCATCTGCCATCAATTTATACGAGGCTTCATCTGTCAGGAGGGGTTTATGACTGTCACATTCGAGCATCCAGCTCTGTTTGTCCCTTGCACATTAACTCTGTGAGCTATGAAAGCTTTTAAAAATAAACTTCCATAAAATTCTTGTGTGGCTGAATAATTGCTCAGTTAGTCACATGTTGGAATAGTTTTGCTCTTATTTATTTTAAGGGATTCTCCTCCCGTCCAGTTCTTAGGAAATTATGATCCAGGTGGGATAATGCTAGCAGTTGCCATAGTATCTGCCTGGAATCAGTTATCCCCAGACACACAAAAATAACTGGGGAACCATCACGGGAAGGTTACACACCAGCAAGGGAAAAGACCTTCTTTTATTTCACTCACAAAGCTTTGTTAGACTTGCCCACAGCACCGATTCACTCAAGAAAATAAAACATTTTGGAAAAAGTTACGTTTTTCTTTAGCTTTCCCTCCTCTTGGTTTTTTCCACTTTCTTTCTTTCATACTCTTGTCTTCTTATGGTGAGGGGCTACCTTACATTTGTCTCTTTCATTTTTTGTTTAAACATAGAAATAATACCTACCGGCACATGTGTTAGCCTTTAGCCAAACAGCCCACCTCCTCACATTTTTAAGGACACAACATTACACTTCCATTTGAAATACTGCTCAGCAATACATCTTTCACCCATCAGTCACCATATGAACATTATTTTTGCCAGTATGTTTCCAGCAAACCTGAAATGAACAAAATGTACTTGACTCCTTTAGTTTCGTCCTTACACTAGGCACGTAGGTTTCTCCTGAGCATGTTAAATAATAAGTTTATATGCTGAAGCATTACAATGCTATTAAAACTGTCAACATTGCAAGCTGGGTAGTTGCAAATGCTTAAGATCACAAAATTGCACTCTGAAAATCCAGCAACACAGTTTGCCTGACAACTTACCATAGCAGTTAACAATCATACACTTCCATTTTCTAGAAAAACTGTCTTCATTGTTGAAATCGTTGACATTAAACATTTCCTAAAATGTTTTACACTGAAAGTCTTCATGAGAAATGCCTTCTTACAATACAGCGGTTGTCACTGAAATCTAGAAATTTTTACCAACACAGCAATCACCAGACAGGAATAACCTTTTGTTTATGATGCATCACGTTTTTCCAGTGATTCGAAGGAGCATCCTTTACTCAATCCTGCACCCCTTTTCCGACACAGTAATCTCCAACACTTTCAGCAGCTGACTGTTCTAGCACTGAAACACTTACCCCTAGCAATGTACTACATGGCTGGGTGTTCCCGACAGGTCAAATATTCTTATTGCTTGCGTTACTGAAAGACTTACTACAGGAATAATCTTGAATTTCTCTAAGTTTTCAGGTGGTTCCAGCTCTTTGTTTCAGTTTCTGAATTCAGAAAAAGAAGTCTATTTCCCAGTGACAGATTAGAGTTATTAGCTTTACTGGTTCTGTTTTTCCAATTGCCACATTATCAAAACAGCTCCAATTTCAAAAGGTAAAATTCTGCAGGAATACACCACCGGTCTGTAACATAAGGCAACCGAGCGAATCAGCAAACTGGATGATACAAAGGATCATCTCTTCTTTTCCAAAGAAATAGAATGTAGCAGTGACAACTTTAATGGCCCATTTAAAAGAAAAAAAAATATTACCGGACTCTGATTTCAAATACTAGTAACATGGGAAACACAGCTGAATCCCACTCCTAACAGCAAAGCACTAAATCAGTTTTAATTAGCCACATATACATACGATTAAAATGCACTGCAATAAATGCGCAGGATTATCATAAAAGCGAGCCACTCCTAACAGCCTACAGTTAGTCTGAGAGTAATAGGGAGGCTGCGGTCTCTGTAAGTATCGATACGTAATAAACGCAAGCCTGTACCGAGTCTCACTGGCAGCCACTGTATCACACATGCTCACATCCTCAGAAGGTAGCTGCTTCGAAAACACCATCAATATAGCAGGTGCATTTTTATTTCCACTGCTTCAGCTGATACTGCAGGCCTGCAGGAAAACACCATGTTTAATAACAGAACCGAAATATACACAAGCTACTAAGAAACTGTGTCCTTTGAAAAAAAGCCACTTTTGCAAGCAACTCAATTTCACCCAGAATGCCTGTTTCCACAAATAAAGCATATCGTTTTCTAAATAAACCTGAATTTTACAGAGTAAGAATGATGGGACAATTCAGTTCTGCGCAAATTAAGCTTCAGTGAAACCAGTTCTGCTTGTCATGGTTGCTCTAACATCAGGGCGGACGTGATTAATGCAGCGCAGGGACAGAAACGGTGTTAGAACGAATCTCAGCTCCAGTTTTGCAAAGAATTGTATTGATTTTAATGGGATTACACACAGCAGCAAAGACAAACACATCTGTAAGTATTCAAAGGGCTGCAGCATTAAAATGGGTCCTTCGAAGTGTAAACGAAGGTACACCCAATACTTAACGAAATTGCAAACCTTTTAAAACCAGCATTTCCCAAACAGATAAATTTGCAGAGGGGCAGAAACCCCAAACAAACCACAGCTCAAAATACTTGGCCACGTGATTGCTTCCCAATTTATTGGAGAGAATATTGAAATACAATACCCACTCTACAGTTTGCCTTTATGTGCGGGAGGAACAACCACTTTTCTGCTGAAGTCTATAATGTGTTTTAGTTTAGAAAAGGACACCTTCAAGCCCAGTTGCAAACAAACTACACTGTAGAACAACTTGCTGTTAGCCCAGTTAAAGTGCCCATGTTCTTTTCCAGAGCAAGAATGTCAACAGTCAAGAATTGTACTGGTGGACTCAGAGAGGACAGAAAAGTGGATGCCCAGTGTTTTTGCCTGGCCTGGATAAATGCCAGATGCCCACCAAAACCACTCTCTCACTCCCCCTCTTCAGCTGGACAGGGGAGAAGAAATATGGTGAAAGGCTCAAGGGTCAAGATAAGGACAGGGAGACATCACTCACCAATTACTGTCACGAGTAAAACAGACTAACTTGGGGAGAAATGGAAGTTTAATTCATCACCAATCAAATCAGAGTAGGATAATGAGAAATGAAATTAAATCTTAAAACACCTCCCCCCCACCCCTCCCTTCTTCCCCAGGCTTCACTCCCGTTTCTCTCCTTCCTCCCCCTTAAGCGGTGCAGTGGGACAGG
>Ga0181612_140005_pt1 | contig 20854 bp, 5 predicted proteins | sample HoacroProtozoa21_FD_119630 | JGI IMG/M metagenome (GOLD analysis project Ga0181612, IMG submission 119630) | Hoatzin crop microbial communities from Cojedes, Venezuel. Combined Assembly of Gp0051906, Gp0051904, Gp0051908
GCAAGGTCTGCGCTCTTTCGGGACAGCATCTCTCCTGCCCGACAAGGGAGGTGGGAGCCAGGTAGAGTCTGTGTGTTCCACCACTTGCAACCTGGTTTGACCCAAGTCATTCTGGTACTGCTGCTCCAGCAGCTTCATAGCTTCTCCCAGTGTAGTTGGAGTGGATTTTGAAGCTTCTCCTGGAGTAGCCTAAGCTCCCCTCTCCCCCTCCCAGTTATAGCTGCTTCTGAGACCCTCAGTCTTGGCAACTGGACTGTGCTAAGCCCCAGGTACGGGTTCACCTGGCTTTGAAGCATGTAGCTGCAGAAAAGCTAAATAGTAAGATTTTGGAAATTTGGGGTGTTCAAAATTTCTAGTAAAGACTAATGAGAATCCCTAGAGGGGGAGCGAGATTGAATATGTAGCTAATTACATTATTCTGAGAGAGATTTCATTGAACTATAAGGTTGGAGGTAATTAAAAAACTTCTCTGAGCTTTCATCATTTGTGAGCACTCTGTGCGCAGATTTTCTTTTTCCCGAGGAAGATGTGATTTTCATATAAGATCAGCAATGCATGTAAAGATGTGCCAAGGGAAATGATGTCAGATGTATTACTGACAGACTGGAATACAAAAAAACAGTGTTGTTTCTTAAGCCAAGGCACTGGGGTTTTGATATAGATCAAAAGTGGTAAAAAGAAAATTCATTTATAGAGTATGAATTGGAGTTTAGTATATGTGGACTTTCAAAATGGGGTTGTCACTCAATCTGTTTTTCCTAGTGTTACAAAAGAGAAATGATTGTTCTCCCAGAACCAGAGTCTGAGTCAACATCCGAAGTGGTTTGTGACGATAATGTATGGACGGATATATCTGAAAAACATTTGACTTTCTGTGGAATTTCAGGCTTTAGGGTTTTGGAATAGGCAGTTGCTTTACTGGGTTTTAGGCATCGACATTATAGGTTTGCTATGAGATACATTCTCTAAAACTCCAGTGTTCTACTAGGAAGAATTATTGAACTATGCTATTTTTAAAGAAGCTACAAAACAAAACCCCCAAAACCCAAACCAAACCCTTCTGTGAGAAGTTTTGGAGAGAAAAATAAAAACTGTTTGATAATACTGAAACTTTTAAACAGTTGAAGAGTCTGTTTGTCAGCCATGGGGTAAATTAACTAAAAAAACCCCCAAAACCCTTACCAGGAAACGATTGCGTGAGAATTTTTGTCAATATCACAGAAGTCTTGCACTAAATAAATGCTGCAGTGTGGGGAATTGTACCTACCTTGGCAAAATTAGAATTAATATGACAATAGAGAATATTCAAGGCACTTAGTTACTTGTAGGTATTTCACTTTGCAAATCAGTTAGCTGTGTGTATTTGATGCACAGAATGACAGTAATTGCGTTGCACAAACACGCAACAGCTGGGTGCAGACTTGAGTCCTCCTTTATTTCCAGCTTTACATCTTAATTCCTTCCCAAATAAATTCAAGGTTCAATTTGGAACTTCCTGAGCATCCAGCCATGGAGCATACAATGCATTGTTGTTAGGCCTACGTGCCTGCATACGAGGACGTGGTTTGGTGTTCAGATGCTGTTGAATGAAGTTTTCGCAATTAAAATATTTTGAAGAATGAATCCTCTCCCCCTTTGCTTTGGGACTTCAAGATCTTGCATGTTTCGGATTCCATGGGGGGTAGAATGTTGGGTGGAAGTTTTGATTTTTACATTTGTCTCTCATTGCTTTTGTGGTGTTGGCTCCTGGGAATGTGACTAGGAAATCACCACATACTTCACTCAGTCCTGTTCAGTGCAGTGATGTTACTAGAGGAGAAACCCTGTGAATGTTTCATTTTTCCATAAAATGAATTTTGACAAGTGCTCAGAAATATGCCTCAAATTTTAACCTTCCATTTGTAGGCAAGGATAGATAACAGCAATACAGATAAAAATGAGATGGTGACTTTGAGCAACATGACAAGATATTATAAATCTTAGCACTGGCCTTGTACTGCACAGAAGATCACAGTCTTAATTACAAAGTTTTTGAGTGGCTCTCTAAGATGACTCTTACAGTTATTCTTCATCAGGATATTTACCTGGGAAGCCCGGTCAGTCTGTCCTGTGCCTGAACGAACTCGAAATGAGGCACACAGTTACATCATCTGAACATACATATCATGAGGGACACTTATGGACCTTTAATCAAGACCAACAATTTGACTCAACATGGAAGTTAAGCCCAAGTTTCGCACAGCCTGAGAGGGCAGACCCAGTGTGGCAGGGCACCCTGTCCTGCCCGTTCAGGTGCTACCTCACCATAGCAAAGAGCAGTCAGAAGAGCCTTGAAAAATCAGGGAGACCTTGACAGCATAGCCTGTGATTTGGGCATTTGGTAGTGATGGGGGAGGCATAAATTTTAGCTTCTGTTCCCTGGGATGCTAATGGTTTTTGTGACACAGGCCCAGGCTAAAACAAATAAATTGCTTCTCTCTGGAGCTGGGTAGTAGCAACTAATATTTGTCCTGTGAGGAGGTTACCTGAACCATGATATATTTTGCAGTAGGGTTGTCTTTACTCACTGGGAACAAGCTTATTGAAGAATCAGAACACGGCTTTATTTTGTCTATAGTTCTTGTGGAAAGAGCTAAGAAGAGATTTAAAAACGTACCGTCATTAATCGCTGAGAAACTTTAAGCACTTTAAAGTGCAGAGTAATTATAGCACAAGGCTACGCATTTTTCACATTAAATAATGTGATATTCTGATTCTGCTGAACTCAATAGAAGTTTTACTTCTTTCCTTAAAATGATCAGGATAGCAACAGTGCATTCTCTAGACCTGTCCTTCGCAGGCAGAAATTTACTTTGTGGTTGAGCAGGAAAGTAGGAGTTTTATCCCCACCATCTTTTCCAGATTAGCAACAGTTGGGGCAGAACATACATTTTGCAGTCACACAATCTGGTACAGAAATGTGCAGTGCCTTGTTTAGGACAGCCCTCAATTCCCTCCTGTTTTGGGGCTCCCTTGCAAAATGAAGTAGTTCCTATATGGGATAGAATCACCTCTATGTGCCACAACACATTTTTAAAACAATTTTAATACATACCTTATATGGAAAAAAAAGAAACTACAATTGCAGTAAATACTTTTTTCCCCTAAGTACAGAGCTGGCAGATAACCTTTGATATAACATGTGGTTAACTTTCCTTTACCTTATTTGTATGTTTGATCTCATACTGATTATAAACGCTTTTTTTAAGAGGGGGAATTATTTTGACCCTTTGCTTGGTGAAATGTGCTTTCGAGCCTATGGTAAAGATGAAGTGAACTAACTTGACGCATCCTCCAAATGTCACCCTGAGATCTTTAACGGAGCTTTAACATCCTGAGAGCTTTAACAGAGCTGAGAAATAAGTCAAGGAGAAAATAGCATGAGATTAACATACAGGTTATTTTACACCCTAATGCTTTGTGGCACTGATGACTACCTTGTGCTGTGGAGTCAAACGCTGCAGGTTTGAGGCAGCACAAGCAGTTTTACTGCTCTCCAGATGGATTTTAGCTAGTGGCAGAACTTGTCCTGTGTAGATATCGAGGTATCAATTAGAATGGACTTTTGCATTAGTGTCCTTTTGCTCTTAAGCATCCTTGTCTTTCAAGAAACTATCTTGTCTATAGTGTATAGTGTAGGTGCATGTAATGCTGCATTGGGCTGTTGTGGGTTAGCATCCCGTGACTTTTCATCCTTCTGTTTTGCCACTATGTGTGTTCATTTCTCTACAAAATCCAATGAGCCCGCTAGTTTACCATTAGTTTAATACTTTCTTTTTCTGAGGATCATCCCATGTGGTTGTTTCCACATTACATCTTTCTTGTTTTGAGACTGCCAATGGAGTCTAACATTATTGTAATGGATCCTTGTGTTAGAAGAACATATGAAGACCTAATTGTGCATAAAACAGCTCAAGTAAATATAGATAACTAGTTTTAAACCAATTTGCAAGTTTAATACTTGGGAGATGAGAAAGATTAGAGGCCTAAGTAGCTTTTGTGTTGGATTGTGGGAAAGTTTAACATTTGGTGCTGGACCACAGCTGCACTTGGCTGTGGTGTTATTCTTAAGTTGGCTCGCTTGGATCTCCCCACCCTGCTGCCGTACCTTCTGACTATAATTGACTTGTACTGCTGGTATGCAGCTATGGTATCCTTCTCTGGGTTTGCTTGTGTAGGTGTTAGAAAACTGAGTGCTCTTCCTAAGTGAAAGGCACTCTCTGAGCAACTACAATCTAAAAAGCTATCTGTAAAGTGGTGTTTCCCTTAAAGACTCAATTTGTGCAACCAACCTCTCCCTCCGTGATAATTTTCTTCTCTTCCACTAAGCTGTCAGGCCCCAACAAAATTAAACCAAAAGCCATTTGAGTGTTTTGGAAATGAATACCTTCACTGTTTCCTGTCTTTCCATTATGTACTGTAATAATACAAGTAGCATGACTTTAGACATTTGTTTCTGGCACAACTATTGTTGCAGCAAGGGGAAATAATGACTTGGAAAATCTAATTATGTACAGAGTTTAAAAAAAGAAGCAACTCAGTTTTTCTCAGGATCCCTATGTCCAGTGGACTGATACAACAGTGCAATTCCTCCTCAATGCACCTTTCAGTAAAGTTCAGCTCAAATTCTTTCTGTGGCTCTGGAAGTTCTATCGCTATGGCAGAGGCAGTTAGTTTGAGTTTGAGACATGACAAGACTACTCACAGTTTGGAATGTAATAATTAAGGAAGGACTAAAGCATGGAAATTCAAATTTCTTCTGTGGAGTGAATTACTGTCAGATGTTATGAGTCCATATTATATGGTAAAGAAACTTAAATATAATCAGATAAATTATCTATTGAATTATTGGATACTTTAAGTATCACCTGTTTTTTTTATTATTATTTGCTTATTACAGCAGTAACATTCTACTTTGCAAAACATGTGATCCCAAATAGAAGATATGATGTATAAAATCTTAGCATTGTTTTCTACCACTTCAGCCCTCTCAGTACTGGGTATTAAATGCAGTCACATCAGACCCATGGAGGAATCGTCTGCTAGGGTCATGTCGTATTTTGCACCCTGAATTGGAAAACTGATTGTGATGGTTAAATAGAAATGACTCATTACAAATGTTAAGTTTTACTTTGACATCTGAATTAAGATGCCATTTTAGCTTCTTGAAGGATAGTAGACACTTTTTTTACTCAATGTAAGTTTTAAAACCAAGTTTTTAGATTGCACCTGTTCTGAGGGTTACAGCAAATATAAATTGCTCAGTTGATATTTGTGATTCAATTATGAACTGTAATTAAGCTGAGTATTTCCAAAGGTGGAGGTATTATGAAACCTCACTACCAGTTGCAGTATTTGACCATTCTTACTGTGAACAATTTTTTCCTTACTTATAACTGGATTTTTTCTTGGTGCAATTTGTGCTTTTCTTGCCTTTTTTCTTTTCACTTCTTATCTGGCTCTGTCTTCTCCTAATCATGCATTAGGTGACAGAAGGCATTGGTTCAATCCTCCTCTGTCATCCTTATCCTTCTTTTTCTTCAGGCTGAACAAACCCAGCTCATGCAGCTTCCCCTCTCAGGCTGTGTGCTCCTTAGCCACCCACTGATGGGCATCGCTGACTGCCCCCGTACCCACCCCACTGGTGCACTCATTTATTCGCTGAGGGTGTCAAATCCCATCATCCAAGCCCTTAATGAAAATATAAACCAATATCAGTCCCAGTATCGGCACCACTGCTACGTGGTTGCCAGCTGCATTTTGATCCCACCTGAACACCACCACCACTTTTTGAGAAGACTTCATCTAGGAATCTTCTTATAGTTTTCAGCTTAAACTTAATAATAATAGCTTTACGCACTTTTGAGTCAACATTCAAATTTAGGTATAAATGCTTTATCGGCTTCACTCATGTTTAATCTGTTGTAGCTAAAGAGAGACAGTGCTATCCAGTTCATTTTTTCTTCTGCTAGACCAAAAGAGCAAAACTGGTTTTGGACCAATTTAGAAAACAGGGTTTGGGGTTCCCTAGACAGCCCTCACTGACTCTGTGTGAATGAATTCTTCTATGATAGGGATGATCAGAGCTTTAGATGTTCCTGCACCACCACCTTGTACAAAATGCTGCGTGTACATTCTTGTCTCAATTACAGTTACCTCTCTTGCATGCAGAGGCCATACTTATTTTGTTCATCATGTTGCCTCAAGTCACCTCTGATTAATACGTTCAGGTTTTCTCATTTTAATTTTTTTTCTTTGTCAAAGAGTTTCCAGTGACAGTTAAGACTTGTTAAGTGTCACTAGAAACAGCTAAATCCTACAAATATCCTCAGTATTAGTATTGCTCAAATAATTTATTCAATGAATACTCTGACTAGTTCCTATAATGCATAACATGTCATATTACTTTAAGGAAATACCTAAGTGACAAGGCTCATACAGCTGTTAAACATCATATTCCTAATTCAGTTCTTGCAATGATGCCATATTGGGAAAATTGCGACTGAAATGACTGAACTTGGAGAAGATAAAGCTAGACTAGATCAATTCCAGCTCTGAGAGGATAAATCAATGAAAATTTTTGAGATACAATTAAAAATGCAAATTTTAAATCATACAACATTGTTTTGTGTGGTATACAAGGCTAGAAGGAACACTTCTGTATGGTGGGTTTGTTTCTTCAATGTTTAATTAAATATTATCAGGCTGAAGACTAGTTTATCCCCACAAAACGTTCTCTGGATGGCTGTTATACAAAAAGCAAACAGTATTTAAGAGAAAATCAAATCATAGCTGTTACTACGATTCCCTGATGGTTTTCTGTGTAGATGAACCCTAAAAACACATACGATAGCTGACTTGCTAGGGGCATATGCTTAGAAAGAAATGAGGGGTGTTGTGTGTATGTTCAGAATTGCAAATCAGTTAATTGGGTGCTTCTGGCTACAGGCAGAGAATAGACGGGAATTTAAACAGAGTAATAGTGCAGTCTGCGACCATGAAAGCATAAAGGTGGAGAAGCAAATCACTGAGAAGCACACAACTCTTACTCATATCTCTGCATGCAGGAAGAAAAGATACAACCCAAGGCTGAGCCTGGGTTATATCTTTTGATTTTTAGAAGTTTAATGCCAAAATGTATGAATGGTTTCTTTCTCTCTTTTTATTGCCCTTATAGTGAATCTGAGCTTAGCTTAGTTTTTCACCAAAGACAAATTGCAGCAAATGTGAATATTTTTTTTACAGGTGCATAACTCAGATAACTGCTTTATGCCCCCACTTGTCAGTTTTTGTCCTTTGTCAAACAGGTTAAAAATTCTGATATGTTAGTGAGAACAGTTAGCTAAAAGCAAAGTTTTTCTCTTCCTTCTTGTAGCTTGATTTTTATGTCTAGATCTGAACTTGCTCTTTCCACTTAGGGTTTCTGCATCAATCCTACATTCCTCCATTGGAAATTAAATTGAAAATCAGTGTAGCCTGCTTTAGAATAACCAACATACATTTTTAATAGGTGAATGTTTTTTATGATGAGCTAGATGCTGATCCCCACTTCTGCAATCCCAATTAGAGCACTTGTTTTACATGAGAGAGAGAGAGAGGCTATGACACACCGTGGTTTATTTATCAGGCCACCTTCAATGCGGTTGCTACTGCAGCTCGGAAGGCCCAAGTGGAAAATGTTATTGTGGCTTTGAAATATGAAATGTCAAACAGAGAATACAGTCTGCAGCAGAAGGTGTTCACTTATTTTTCTGAACAATGTGATGTAGAGACAGGGCTTTGGATAGTGGTCCCTGTGCACAGCACAGAGGAGAGTCTCCAACACACCGGTTACAGATCTTTGTGCCTAATTCCTGTTGTTATTACAGGGCCAAGGGGTAGTGTCAAGTAGCAATCCATGGATATTACTCTCATCAGTAACATAAAAGTTTTAGTAAAAGCACTATAAAATGCTTTGTGACAAAGATAAAACTACCAGTTTGTCAATTATCCCTTTGTGTTTTACAGGTTGAGTTCAAAAATCTGCTTTAAAAAAGAAAAAGTAAGAACAAAGGACTAAGAATCAACTCTGGTAAGCAGAAGTAGTATACAAGTGATGGGTCATTTCCACTGTTTTCTGTATTTTGTGTTATTTTGATAACTATGCTGCCATAAAATATGGGCTGAATTGTTGGACTGTCTTTCAAGCCAATGTCTCAAGGTGAGGCAGCATGTCAGTTTTGTTGCCATGACCAGTCTACACTGAACTTGGGATAATTCTGATTTTGGTGACATAGATGAAAATGAAAAACACTGATAACCAAGTTTGACTGGCTAGAAATTGTGCTCAGTCATGATTTTCTTCTTCATTTCAACTATTTCTTGTTCTTCACATAAACCTGGGATTTAGAGTTCTGTTTAATACCAGTAGTCATTAGAATTTAATATAGATGGATTAATTGTTTGCAAAATGTTCATTTTTATAAAAATACTAGCTTTTAGACTGATAGATTATGTGATCTAACATAATAATGTCATATACCTTCATTTGTTAGTAATATATTTTTATTATCCTTATTATTGCCTAAGAAAAGGGAGCAAAATCTGTACCAAATTCTGCACACACAGAGTACAATTCTTTTTACTAGATGCTGACTATGTCTTAGTTTTGGGAGGTATCTGAGTGTAAGATCGAAAGTGACACAGGAAAACAATTTGCCTAGATTGGCATTATGCTTCTGTAGTATCAAGAGACTAAAGTTATCCAGGCAAAATTTAAATAAAAACTTTAGGTCAGTATAAACCTGGTATGAGAACAGAAGTTCTAGGTGGCATCATAAGGACCCTGTTTTGAGGATGCCATAAGACCTTGTTATATTTTTTCAAGTTTAAAGAAAATCACACTTTTATGCACATTAAAGTGCATTTCAAATACAGAAAAATAATTTCCTTAGTTGTTATTTGTCTAATGAAAGTTTTTCACATAGTAAACTAGTCTACAAGAGCCTTTTAGCCAGTTTTAGCAACTGAAATCCCTGCAGAATTTCGGAAAAAGATAAAAGCTATCCTTCTCCACCCTACAAAAAGTCAAGATATTTTTACACAGTGTTTCTGTCAAATCAGTCTGTATTTCCTGAGATTTTTATTTTTCTTTATTTTTCTTTTCAAAGTCGGGGTAGTTATATCAGTGGAACTGCCTGGGTCTTTATTTTGAGCTGCAATGATTAAAGGTCATTTCATCTTCTCGTCTGCTACCAAGCAGAATACAGTCAGACACTTGCTTTGTTGTTATAGATCATAATAGGGCTTCAAATAGTTAAGTTTTGTGACCACCTGTAAAAGAAGCTTTGTAATTTTATTTATGTGTTTTTTACCTTTCTAGCTATATCTGAGTCATAAATTGCACACACAGTAGCAATATTGCTTTCGGGTATTTTCTTCCAGGAATTCAGAATGCTCTTTAAAAAGTCAGTTAATGGCATGTTATATACCTTGCGTATAAGTGAGATGACTTACCTGAAACAAGTCACAATGTAAATTACAGTATGGATGCATGACCACAGGGACGAAGACACTTGGTTCCCTTTTCCTCAGAAACTCTACTCGCCCATAGGTCTGCATTTTGTATTATTTCACTCCAATGTAAGTAACAGCAACAAAAAGGATTGTATTTTTGTGACTGATTTAGGAATGGCACACTGCAGATAAGGACACTGCACCCTAACAAAGTGTATTAGGAGATGCGTACAGATGTAGTTGGTCTGACCCACAGGTAAAATCAGGTCCTCATGGAGCTGAAGCAACCAAAAAAATATACAGCCCAGTTCCAAGGCAGCAGATGATCCTGAGGAGGATATCACTAGTGGGTGGAAGCCACATGCAAGGAAGGGCCCAGTATAGGATCTAAATGAGACCAGTGCCTTGCTAATCTAGAATGAAAAAATATTCCATTAAATAAATAATTACACTATGGGAAAAGATCTTATTTTCAGATTACTTTATAATGAATTCTGAATTTGAGAAACAATATATTTAGTGTGTGTAGTGTTCAGATATATAGAGTAGTTGCTACTTTAATGTTACAATGCTAGGCTAAGGTTGGTTTGGGACTTTTTATAGTCTTTTTCTGCCTCTCTGTGTGAATAAAAATTCTTTGTGAATTTGAAGAAGTTTTAATGCAAGAAGTGTTAGTAGGCACAGTCTGCTGATATGTGAATACAAACATAACGATTTCACCTGCATGTCCAACTACTAATTTAACCAAGGCAAATAATGCTATTGTTCTAAAATAACTTTCTTTGTTGCCTGCCTGATCACCTGACATGTTACAACTATCCATCTCATCCTTCTCTTTATAAATATTGAAGTAGTGTTCCTTTCCCATATCTACACTAGCAAAAGCAAAAATGAAAATGTGAAAGGGCACCAAAGATCTGTCTTTTCCTGGAGCAGAGTGCTCTGCTGTTACAGGCGCTGAAGAGACCAAAGCGCAATTGTTTGGTTGTTATTCTTTGCTGTGTTTTGGAAAAGAGAGCACTACTAGACGGTCAACGGAATTTGGAAAAAAAGATCCTCTAATTCTCCTTTTTTCCCTTAAATAGCAGGACTGAACAGAAAGGGAATTACTCATAAAACCAAAAGCTGCTCTTTGTTTAAATCTGTTGGATGAATTTATAAGCAATAGTTATACCGCAGCTCATTAGCAAGTCTCTGTTAGCACATTTTACTTTTATTAAGTAATCAGACAAAAACTGGGAACAGAGCTGGACGGGAGGTTTAATAGCCTGGTTTTATCCCCCTAGCCAAAAGAAAATCTTTCAGGTTAATGCTGTCTGGTTTGAATATATTACTCGTGTAAGCTGCTCAAGCTTCACTGAGGCTGGTGAATCTAGCTCAAATATTTACATGGTGCTCTCTGGCTGTGTAAGTTTGGTACTTAACCCTCATTTGAAGAGAGATTTGAAGACAAAATACAGCTTTCAGTAGACTTCCTCTCACCCCCAGCGTCATCTTGGGGATGTGTTCCTCAAATGTGCACAGTCTACCTTGATCACAGAAAACTAGTAATTGCAAGATGCTTTTGTGCACCAGAAATCTTGGGCCTTTCTGGCTACTTACAGCAAGACTTGGTCTGACTATTGGATCAGCCGATGTGACCTGGGTTTCTGGGGCGCCGTCAGTAGTTGATGTGCTGTCACTGTACGAGTAATATTTCAGTAACTCGTGGTAATTCGGGGTGTCATATAAAAAACACTTTATCAATTTGTGTTTGTACCCCCCAGCACTGTGATGAACTGGGACCGGTAGACATGGCAGCATCTTCTCCTCTGCTCTGCCTTTTTACTTCAGAGCAGTAGAAAACATACACAAAGGGAATCATGTTGAGGGTTTCATATTTTTCTGAGGAAATAAATGGAAGGAAAGCGACCTGACATGAGTAGCAGGTTTGCTGGGAAGGGAAAAGTAATGAAATAACTTTCTACTTCTAAGATTTTATTGGAATGGAGGATCAGACAGTACTGGGGCTAGCAAAGAACATGTTTCCAACACATTAATGGACCAAGAGATGGCATTTCGAACAGTACACATCACCTTTTAAAGTGTTTTTCTTAATTACAGCCAGTTCCCATATTCTGCTTATACAAAAGGCTTCTCTCTGCAGAAGACCATCTCAGTGAAGCCTGTCACTGCTGCTGAGTTGCTGAGACCCTCCTGGGGATACAGTGGGTGACATGGAAGGCAGATAGGGTGGCCAGGACAGATGCTGTCTGGTTAACAAAGACAATGTCCCCATCTGTTAGGAGGATTTCCTGCAGTTCTGAATGCTTGGTCCCCACATCCTCAAATACTCAACAGATGGTGGGTTACAAATGTGTAAATCGCTCTGAAGTTTGGATGGAAAAATGCAAAAAGCATTATTTTCTGAAATGTGCAATTGTTCCTAACTCATGGAGGGGTATTTCTGAACTCTGAAACTTCCATTTTCTGTGAAATAAATTATTCTTTTTGCTTGCATTCCCCAGCCAGTTCTAAGAGTAAATGGTACAGAATAAGAGCACTATTCTGCAAGCATGGCCACTGCATGAAAAGTTATTATTTGCCGATAGTTGCCACCTTTCCACAGATGTGCATAGCTATTTTCTGTTCTAAATGTAGGTGAATAAGAACATTATTTTTCCAAATACTAGTACCTGGTAATCATAGGTAAACACTGCCTCTTCTTGCAAGTTCCACATCATTCAGACATCACGACAGGCACAGACTTGAGCCTCACTCTAAGTATGTTGACAGTGAAGAGCAGTGAAGGAAAGAAACCTTTGGGAAAAGACGTGGGGCAAAAGTATTTATTTTTATGATAAGAAATGCAATTGTGGAGTCCTTGGAGATCAGAAAGAAGCATGTGTGGTAAACTACAAAGGAAGATGAAAAGACTCATTCAATCTTCCAGAGGTTAAACTTGAAGTTCGAGGCAGTGGAAGTGTCCAGCCTACAGTGTGAAGCTTCTGGGGGTGGGCAGGTAGGGTGTTACGCTAGAGGGAAAACTTCACAGAAACACAATAGTTGGTTTTTTTTTTTAATGGAAAATTGATATGGGGAGAGAGTCTTATCACAACTTTATTTTCCATTCTGATATTTTAGAATAAGATTAATTTTTTATTTTTGGATGTTTTTAACATACTATATGCATATATAAAAGCCAGTATTACAAAGAAGTATCTTTCCTTTTTAATGAAATTATTGTTTATTTTCTTCTTGTTTTTCCCCTCCCTTAAACTTTTAAATACCTCAATGGAAATTTTGGAACAACTTGGTTTTAAGTAAAGTCACTCCTTTATTCAGCCATGGTGAAGTTTCTTTGTAATTCTTATGACACAGGGCTGACTATGCAAAACACAAGTTGCAGAATTAAATTACAAACTGTGTGATTGAAATGACTACAGAGAATAGATTAGGACAAAGTGAGACTCATCAGATTTGTCTTTTATCTTTCAAAGCCGCATTGCAAAACATGGAATGAATACTAGCAACAGCTCCAGAAAAATAACTCTGGATGCAGATTTTTTAATAAACAAATACATCTTCTCTATTGTTTTGGTCTTAAGTGCAGGACTGACTCTTGCTCAGTCCTTATCACTTTGATAAGCTTCCATGTTGAATATTGGTAGATCAGCAAGTCTGTGGTATGGACAGATGAAGTGCTCAATAACTACCGTATAATCCTTTTTTCAGTCTTGGACAGGCTTAAAGCTTGAAATACAAGAAGCCAAAGTTTGTTTTACTGGGTGAAACAAAGTGATTTATCTGAATAATCAAAGGTGGTGCTTTTCTATGAGAATTTCCACTGATGTAACCTACAGTTCAATGACAAATAGTATTCAGAAAAATTCAGATACCCATTATTGGATTACACTATGAAAGGTATAGGCCAACTCTTTGAAAAGAGTAGTACCTCTTAAAACACTGTGGTACCAAGAATTAGGAAGGACTCTATTGTAAATCAGTAGGGGATTCCTGTCTAAAAAGCTCTTTTCATATTTTTTGGGAAAAAAACCCGCAGTTGTTCTCTCGCTTTATTATTTAGTCCCTTCACACCCAAAATTAACTTGAATTCAGGATAAGAGTTAACCTTCTGCCTATGGAGAAGGTGAAGTATTTCATACCAATAAAAAACAGCACCACAAAGAAAACCCCATACCCTTGCTGTCAGATGCAATTAGACACAGTGATTTAAATCAATTGTGAGTACAGGATCATTTCAGGTAGTCAATATGTTACCCCAGATACCTCAGACAGTAACTCCTTAAACTTTAAACCCAACTGAGAACTAGTACCCTGATGGTTTGTGTTTAGGGTTGATTGGTAGGCATCAATCTTCTGTAAATTAGAAGTCAAAAGCAAGTTAGACAATAGAAAATTTATCCTGTGAAAGTGGTACTGTTTTGATGAGGAATTTGTTGCTCTACTGCAGATCTGTCTTTAATAAAAAGACGTAACAATTTGATCCAGTAAGTTTTTCAGTTATCTGAGAGGGAAATTAGTGTCTTTTCTTTCTTTTTTTTCTTTCCCCCACCCGTAAGTCTGGCTTTGCAAAAGCAGAAGTATTTCCTGATACTCAGAAGGTGTCTGAAGGACTTTTAATAATCTTTGATGCAATAACAATGGTGCAAATCCTCTGAAAGCAAAGCCATTCTTCTGTGCTACCAGCCACACTGAGATTGTTCACTAAAGATGCTCAGATGTCATGGTATTTCTACGTTGTGAATGTATCTCTTAAAGATATTAGTTTGTGCTTTGGAGCACGCACTTGTGACTTCTGTCCTGCCAGGGCTGATAAGCTTCGTGGAATTTGCTAAATTATAAGAATTTTACTTATGACATCCTGCTCTAGGACACAGTACAATAGGCTGATGTTTTTGACGTTTTGCCTCGTAATCCTACCGTGGTATTAATTCAAAATTTAGTCTGTTTCTTAGCAGGTATTATTTCCATAAACCTGCCAAGTTTGATGTCATTCAGCTCAGGAGTCGTTAAGATTTAACAACCAAAGAAGAAACAATGAAAAGGGAGAACCTTTGATGTTTTTTTAGTGGGTTGTAGTTTTGGATTGGGTTTTTTTTGAAGACAAATATAGTGGGTTCAGAAAGTCCAAGAGTTTACATTCCTAAATAGCTCAGAAATTCTTAGAGACAAAATGTTACCCATTTCATTTGTTTCGACTAGACGCTTTGAGTCTTACAGGGGCTATTTAATTTTCAAGGGAGGAGAGACCATCCCAAGCTTACCTCAACACAATTTGGTGCGTTGTTTTGTACTTCTTCAGAAGTCAGTCTGGGGGAAGGAGGATGGAGGGGGAATGTCATAATTGTGTGTATTTATGAATTACAAGATCTAAGCTTAACACTGAAGTGTTTCACTAGTCCCAGTGAGCCTGTGTGACCGCTTCACTGGGTTGCTGCTGCAGGTGAGTCCCTGGCCAGGAAAAAAACAAACTTGATTCCCTGTAGTGGCTGTAGACCGACTTCATATGATGTTCCTTCAGCAGGTAGATGCAAGACCACCTGAGCCTCTCCTGCTGCCTGCCTGTAGGGCACTGGAGTGTTACTTCCAACAGTGACTTAGATTATGAATTGAACAACATTTATAAAATGAATTATGCATTTCAACTTGTGTTTTAAAAAAAAAGTAATTGCAATTATTTTAAATTCATCTTTTATTTGTATTTAAATATAAGGAAAACAGAGGGGGTTTTTGTCATTGTTAAGGAGAGATTTTTAGATTATTTTCAGATTATTGCCAAATTTCCATGTATCTTCTGCAAAGGTGCAGGCAGCTTGTATGAATGCACCCACAGTGCAATCATATTCTTCATATCAGAAGACACAATTTAAAAGTAATAGTGTCTACATCTATGTGGTGTCCAAGTGATCCAAAACGCAATGTGAATGCATAAAATTATCTGTAGGGGCTTTTTTAAAGATACGTCCCATCAGATGAATATGAAATTGAGAAAATTACAGCAATAAAAATTTTCAGTTGTTTTTCAGACTACTAGATCAAACAGCTGTGTTCTTAGGAGTGGTATGAAAGTGGATTTATAAAACTAAATGTGTTTTTTCCTCAGCAACACTGAGGAAAATGAAGTTTATGGCTGCAAAGGAGAAGCTGACAGGTGCTCAGTAATTTTATACTCTGCTTAGCGGTGGGAAACAGTGTGACACAAGATTTACTGCTGCTAACTTGTTTAAATATTAGGAATTGTGTTCAGTTAGTTAACATGAGCTTTGCAAATGCCTCCTGGGACTGATGAAGAGGTTGTAAAGTCAATGAACATCTCCAGTTAGAGGTCCCTTACCACCTGTGTCGTAAGAGGCATGTTGAATAGATGCTGTGAGACTGGATATTTATGCAATGGGCCAATGGTTACATTAAAAAATGTGTATGTTTAATGAGTTATCTAATTATGACGTGAATATAGTTCTTTAATATGATCTTGACAAACTGCATCCGGGTAGCAGCTGCAAGATTGCAAATTTCTCTCGAGTCCCCAGAGACTCAGAAACCTGCTTGAAGGTTTGAGTGTTCTTGAGTTGAGTAAGAAAGGGCAACTGAAAATAACAGTGGTTACCCCTAGTCACTGAATCTTCATTTTCTGGGGCTACATTCATGAAAAGGTTTAAAAAAGTTTGAAACATGGTAATCTTGTTACTTTTAAAACTAAACTTGCATATATTACATAAGAAGCATAGAATTGTTCATGTTTTTGAAATATTTCAGATGTTTCACAATTTTTCCCTCAATGTATTTAAGTCTAATATGAGGTCAATTTATAAACATGAAGTTTTCATCTGTTGTTCCATATATTTTGATACAAGTCCTCTATGCATTTAGTTTAGTTTTATGAGTTTTCCCTAGGTTTCCCTTAGATTATTTTTTTTTTAAATAAAAATTAATTAATCTTTTCAGTTTCCAAAACCGTATATGCTAGGCTATGCAGGACCTGTTAACTGGTATTGCAGGGTTAAATCAGTGTCTGTGGGTTTGAAAAGTGTAGATGTAACTGTATATAAGTAGATCACAGGATGTACCTTCAAGTTCTGAAATATACTGATGTCAAGGACAGTTCTTTATTCTAAGAAACTGAAATGCAGAGTCAGGTTGCCCACTTCCCAGTGTATTTGAAGGCCTGTATTTAGAGATACCATTCTCACAGTGAGATATTCCTACTTAATATGGAGCTTTATTGTTTAGTTTTTTCCCAAGTATTAAATCTTCTCAATCTCTTTGCAATTAATCTGGAGATTTTCTAGTCTCTCTCTCTGTACCAAAATATTTTTGCACTTCTCTGGAATGTGTTGACATGTTACAATCAATGGTGTTTCCTGTCATTGCAATAAATGTCAGGCTTTCTGCAAAATACTTCTGCTGGCTAACCAGAAAATATGTATCCGAATGCTGACATGGCATTTGCAGCCAGGATGATTTACTTAATGCTTCTAGCTGGGTCATTCAGGGAGTGTATAAAGTGAGGTCAGTTCCTTCTCCTAACATCAGGAGAGATTTTCTTATGAGATAGTATTTAAATAGAAACCGTTGTTAAAGATTTTATTAGAAAAATTCTGCATGAATCTGGATGCTGCAGTTTGGTGCTCAGTTTCAGCAGCAGGTTAGGTGATATTGCTCCCTAATTAATTCCCTTTAAGATGACTAAGCCTGAACATCTAACATTGCTATTTTATGTGCCTTGAATGAGTTTCTTTGTTGTAGTTTTTTGCACCTTTCTAAACAGTTTTAACTTATGAAATCCGTTTAGTAATAATTGGTCCCATATTGACCAAGCACAGAAAGCATCATCATTAACTCCATTTATTACCTCTGCACATCTTTAATTTTTTATTTTGATAATGTAACACTTAAATAGATTAAAGTCATTTGATCCACAAAACAAATATACAGTGAAAGGTGAGTGGCTTGGATATTGACAGCTTATGAGCTGGGATGTACTTGTTGGGACTATCTTCATGTAATTACTAATACATCTTAGTTTATAATTTGCCTGGGATCCGAGCAAGAAAAGCGCTTTTGTCTCTGCTTACTGAGAAACACAGGCAGCATCAATAAAACACTGAAGTTAGATATCAAATAGAGCCCTCCCATTGTAAATTACTAAAATGTACAATTTCTGTCAAAGGGCAGAAAATGAACTGTTAACACTGATCAAGCCAAACGAGTGCTTTTATGTGGGTGGGCAGATACCAGATCTTCTGTGTTGCAGAGAGAGCGATCACAGTTAGCTTCTTTTATGATGAAAACTAAAATCTCTGGATCCATAAGATAAAATTTCTGGGGAAATATTTGATCCCTTTTTTTTTTTTTCTCATTTTGCATTTTTTATCTAAAAAGTAAAGCAATCTCAAACCAAAAGAACCCTTTTTTAAAAAACTCTGAACTGAGACTATTTGATATTGCAAAAAATCTCTTGCCTTTTTATTCCAATTTTAATAAGTTTAGCCACATGAGCCATCAAAGTGTACTGTACTTCTTTTCAGTGAAAAAATTCTGAACAAATATCTGTATGTGGAATGTATTAAACTATCCTGGTTTTCCATAGCTTACACATTTTAGTAGATATGTCTGCAGATAAGTCAGTATTTTTCTGCTTGAGCTTCTTTTCATAGCATACTTTTAAAACAGTGTTATTTCTGTTCAGTCACTTAATGATGCTGAGTTGTATTGACTTTCCTTTAAATGATTATCTGTCATGTCATATAAGGTGTCAAAAATGTAGGTGAAGTACGTTAGAAAGATCCTGATAGCCTTAGCAATCAATGTAATTCATAGTCTCTGGTAATATACATTTCATTTTGCTGTTCTCAGTACATGAACGAAAAATTGTCATCCTACACAGAAACCAACACTAAATGGAAAAAAAAAAGATGAAAATTCAATGCTTCAGAATTTTTAATCAGAAATCTCAAGAATGTTTTTAAAAAATTGAAGACAGTTGCTTTGCATTAATTTTTTTTTGACTGAAGGGAGTCTACTTCTGTGTCATATATAGAGATGAAGTGAAAATATTACTATTGCATAATAATATACCTTAATCTTTAAATATTTTGAGAACCCTGACAGTCAAAAATACCCATTTTGAAATAAAAAAAAAAGTCTGTGGCAGATATTCCATCAGAAAACATTCAACTATTTTTCTTGTTCCTGTCATGTGATGTTCCTTTGTGTTTTGATGCTTTTGTCATCCTGAGCTCAGACATTCAGGGATGTGAAGGGGGAGCTACCTATATTGTGCAATTATGCTGCAGAAAGAATGTTAAAAAAGGAAGAAAGTGCAAGTGAAGACTGAACACAGTGGTAAGCTTCCATAATAGACAATATTTGTCAAACTAATGTGAGTGTAAAAGTCACTGCTTGTCTGTGTGCTGTTCTTGCATCCCAGATGCAAAAAAGATCTAGAGTAAATTTGAAAGGGGAGAATCTGAGGACACTAAACTCCTGCAAGATCTTCTCTGTTTTACCAAGGAAGATTCAGGAGCCAGCAAAGCAGGTAGGTGCCTGCTCATCAACACATAAGTAGGCATCGGCCATCTGTGCATGTAGTTAGACTGGATGGGTCCAGCAATTAAACTGGTATGGACTGAAAAATTTTTGTCAAAACTTGAACAAACATTCCTTACTTGGAAACAATATCCACTATTATTACTCATTATGTTAATATTTCAATATTTAGATACGTTCACCAGAAAATTTTCTAATCCTGGCAACACTTGCATGGAATTGTCATAATTACTGAGGTCCCTTTCAGGTACTTAAAAAATGTGCAAGGAAAGGCTGAAAATTCCTTAAGCTTTTCCTTGGTGAAAAGAAAACTAATTTGGTTGAAGTCTTTTTCCTAAAGAAAATAAGCAAAATGTTATTACTGTAATGATACCTTATCACTTCTGACATTATATACATAAACCATTAGACTCAAGCTGCCTGTGGGAATCGCTTGCTGCATTTCTGGATGTTAAGCAGCAAGAATATAACCATGTGGGCAATTTTTTAAAGCTGATTTGATAATGCTTTGGAAACCAGGTGAACGGTAGGATGCTGAAAAACCTGGAAGTTTCAGGATAAGCAGAAACCTCATTGCTCTGCAGTAGTCAGCCCCACCGGAACAGTTAGCCTGTATCTCCACATCACCCTTTCACCAGGCTTTTGCAAGAGGCTTGGGACCAAAAAAGATATAGGATACTAAATGTCTTTCTAATAGGAAATTTGGCTGGCTTGTTCTTGTATACTTATCTTGCTAGCTAGTTCTGCTTGCCTGGTGATTTCTTCCTTTTTTTTTTTAAAAAAAATACAAAATACTTGCAGAATTCATTTTTTGTGAACAAGGAAAAACAGCTTTTAAAAGGAAGAGAGAATACTACTGCTTGCAAGGTGTTTAAAGTTTCTAAAAGCAAATTGCCATCCTGTGCCCATTAGTGCTACCAGTTTTAAAGCAAGTTATGAACCATTTGTATTTTCCAGATGTGATACCTGGGTACTGAAACACCACAGATCTCTCCCAGTGGACAAGCACATCAGTTCACCTGGTGCTGTGTACCATTCACGTCAGAGCAGTGATCCAGGCTGGAGCTCATTGGCTCGTTGCGTCAGTCTGACAGAGCTCCAGCGCTCAATATCGCTGCAAACTGGCAGATGCAACAGTGACTGTATATCTTCACTGAGAGGAGACTTTGTTGGGAAGCATAATGTGAAGTTGTCTTGAAGAGTCCATCACAACCTCTTGTATTCTGCTAGCTGTGAAAATATTTTATATTTCATGAATAGTTTGCATGATGAGACAAGCAGGGTAAATTATAGTAGTATCTAATATCCTAGGATCTGCTCTGGCACATGGGAGGTGGGAAACAGAACATTTTATTCCTTCCTTATTTGCCTGTGGATTTTGGTTTTTTCCCTTCAGTAGCTGCAACAACACCAAAACAAAGCATAAAGTAAAAATTACTGTAATAGTTTATAATATTTATTAGTCCAAAGCAATAATGTTTATGAAGTATTGTAATGTTCTGTTCTCTCCCCGTGTGAGATTTCTCATAGTGGCTAGAGACGATTTTCCCAATTTGCTGTGAACTCCAATCTTTCTTTCTTTTTTTTCTTTTTAAGCGCGTCACATATAACACATCTATAGGGTGGTGAAACACTGGAATGGGTTGCCCAGAGAGGTAGTGGAGGCCCCATCCCTGGAAACATTCAAGACCAGGTTGGACAGGGCTCTGAGCAACCTGATCTAGTTAGTGGTGTCCCTGCTCACTGTGGGGGGGTTGGACTAGATCAC
>Ga0181612_162998_pt1 | contig 20853 bp, 12 predicted proteins | sample HoacroProtozoa21_FD_119630 | JGI IMG/M metagenome (GOLD analysis project Ga0181612, IMG submission 119630) | Hoatzin crop microbial communities from Cojedes, Venezuel. Combined Assembly of Gp0051906, Gp0051904, Gp0051908
AGTTTCTAAAGAAAACATTTTAGATCTAGAATCTTACAAAATTTCAGCCTGGAGCAGACTGTACCAAAGTTAATGAGCCATGAAAAATAAGATTTAGCTTGGGAAGCCTGCTAAAACCTTTTTGCAGCTGTAGCCTGTACTAACAGGCTATGATCAGTTAAAATAGATACCTCAATTAATCCTTTCTTAGAAATGGAGAACATAACCTATATAGTATCATTAAAAAAGAAAAATATCTGGCAGTTTTTCTGTGGGTTTATAGTACCTTCGTGGCACCGAGTGGATGGGAATCGCTGCAAAGGCAGGGAGGGGACTTGGCTGCTGGTGAAACGCTGCTCTGGGCTGCTGAGCCTTCCTGCCCACTGCCTCCCACTCTCCTGCCCAGGGTGGGAGGCTGGCGCAGCTGGGCCTGGGGGGAGCCGAGAAGCTCCCTGCACTTCTTCCAAAACCTGGGACCTCTCTCCCCTCCCATGTAAATGGTGCCAGAGAGAGTGTGAGGGAGAGCCAAGTTTCTCCTCCTTCCCTTCCTAGTACTTTACCCCAGTGACTAGTCCAAAAAGCTGTTCTGAGGTTCATCTAAATGCTACACCCAAAAAATGCCACTCAGAGTTGTACTGTAACGACCATGGAGGCTAAGGGAAGGTACTTAAATAAAGAGACAAATACGCTTCTTTGGATGTGCTTAATAAATAGGTTACTAAAAAGTAAAATGACAAAGCAATCAATAGGGAGGGATTTATTTTCCCCTCTCCAAAGTCCCTCTAGCAAAGACAGTCAGTCTTTTTTTACTATGAAAAATAGGAAAAAGGGTAAGTCTGCTTCAATTTTGCGAAAGTGTTCCTGCTACGTAAAAGGATATTCTCTGTGGATCCTGTTGCAAACCAAAATGGTATATATTTCATCTTTAAAATAGAATAAACAAGATCATCAATAGTATGAAGTGGTAAGTGCCAAAAACTAGGAGGGGCTGAAGATAATTAATTACTGTACTGCTCGTTTTGGCAGAATATCTTGTTATAAATCACAATGCACTCAGATCAATCTAATCTCCAGGAAAGAAATCCAGAAGGTTAATTTTCTTTTCTAGGTTTCTCATATGCATATATATAAACGCTCACTTGCATATGCATGTGTATCTATGTATGTGTAACATACAGATGTACGTATGTACGTATTTTTATACATGTATAAGGCAGAAAAACTGAGATGTGTGAGAAAGTATAGCTCTCAGTTATAACATGCTTCAGACTAACCTGGGCTACTTGTTTAAATTGCAACCATAATGAGGGCAGGCTTTGATGAAGAAGAAAAAGGGGGGAAAGAAAGGGAAAAGATCTGTCAAATAAAAAAAATAACAAGAACAAAAAAACCCACAATAAAGAAGTCTGTAGGGCCTGAACAATACTTTCTTGCATCTTGAAAATGTCTTTATGCTGGGAGAAGGGCGCACACACATTCCAATGGCAGTGTGAGCACAAGGGACCGAGCACCGCACCCCTTGCTGCCCAGCAAAGCACGGGTGCTGCTTACTGAGTATTTGCTTTCTGTGCACCATGTGATGTGGGCCTGGCCCATGGCTACCCAGGGCTGAAGCTGCGAAAACTCTGCTGACCTGAACTGATAACATACTGTCCTTGGAGTATCACATCTCTAAATCCGGGAGGAACCTGGGGACAGACGATGATCAAGCGTGAGCTCCCTGCTAGGCTTTGGCTCATCACTGCTACGGGTAGGGAATCAGACCCAGATTTACAAGGAATCAAACACAGTGTAGCCAGTATATTTTACCCATGTCATTCGCAAACCTGACTGACATGTCCCATCACTATGCTTTGCAAACAATCTTGAATCACTCTTGTGTAAGTTCTACATAATGTTTGGTGCTGTCTATTTTTTTCCTAAGCTGGAATGATAACGATCTGTATTGGAAAAGAAAAATGCAAAAATGGAATGGTAAACTTAGGAGTCTGGCTTTTGTTATCATGTTAACACCATTATGTTTTCTTTCAGAAGACCAAACTGTATCTTTTCCTATTTTAAATTAAGGTCATCACAGAAATGCAAAACAAAACAAAGAACAAAGACATCAAAAACCTATTTACTTTGTTCTCAGGGTGAACTAGTACAGTAAAATCTATCATAAAGTTTTACTCATTTTTATGCTCTATTCATAATTTTTTGACTTTCAGATTTCCCCTCTTTTCAAGACAGATGTCTGGGAACAACAGAAAACAACAAACTGTCACTACATGCTGGACTCTCATTCCAAATGTCATTTTCACTCACGCTGCTTGGTAAGATCATATGAGAACTGACACAGAAAGGTCACATAACTGTCACTTCTATATTAAAAAGAAATAGCCTCTCGTTTGCTGTGCTTCTTCACAATTTTCAGAACTTAATATCAGAAATGAGTGGCATACAAATGGTATTTGTAAAATCAGTCCATTTTGTTGTATCTAGAAAGCAGAAATGGAACTTGGCACCTTCTGAGTGTTTTCTTGATAGCAGATATTTAGAAAAATATCAGACTACGTGAAGAATTATTTATCAAACTAAACATGCTATCTATATGTAAACACCCCTACCTGTTGCTGAGATTACTTTTATATCCCCATTTTTCTCCAGTCTTGGTGGCATATTGCAGCACTTGAAGTGCTGATAAAAATGATTGGGTCCTGCTGACCACAGAATGGGAAATGTCAAATAGATCGAAATCCACAGATTAAAGTGAAAGTAATTGCTGGAGTTCCTACTGTCGCATGTACATATTTGCTTGGCAACACAATGTCCGTATTAAATAGACAAATGTAATAGATAAGTGTTGCTCTAGTCCAAAAAGCATGCCTTACACCGTAACTGGCTATAAACATTAGCACTCCATCTTAGTGGGCGAATGTTTTTACAAGAGTAGGCACTAAACTTCTCTTGTTACTTTTTAGAAATCATCCTAGTGGCTGCCTGTCAGCACCTAAATATCTATGACCAACTTATCCATGTGAATACGTATTTAAAGGTGCATGGTAACGTATAGTGTGGGACTAGGTGCATTTCTTTCGTATGTGGAAAAGGAGAGCTCACACTCCAGACTAGAATAGTTTCCTGACCTGAGACACAGCTGAAAAACCCACCCAAAGGCACAGCAAAGGGCTGAACGGGCACTGGATCCAGCTCCTGGTGCTGCAGGCAGGAGAGCCAATGGCTTCAGCAAACTCCATCCCACACCGAAGCAGAGCAGCTGCCTCCCTCCTCCCAGCTCCCCGTGCAGCCCCTACACTCAGCTTAGCTCCCCTTCCCAACTCCTAGCTCCAGCACAGCTATGTGTCAAAGCCTTGTTTCTCATCTAGGTAACGTACAGTAACCACACTTGTGTCTGAAGGACAGGAGTGGATTGCTCTGGCATTCTTGGTGATGCTTTTCAAGCCCACTTCCTTTTAGGTCTTCAGTTTCTTTTTCCTTCCCCTTTTGTTTCATTGTTGCCCTGGTCAGGGCAGTCATCATGTAACCTCCTCCACCCATTTCCCTGTCTCCTTCCATTCTTCAGTGTCATTGCCACATTCTATAGTCACAGGTATGAGGTATCATCTCCCCCTTACACCCACATCTGAAAGAGTTATTAAACTCCTTTTTGTAGTCTTGTCACATTATGTGCCAGCTTTTTCAGCCCTGTAGGGGTAGAATAGTAGGTCCTTCAGTATGAGTGTATTGAGGTCCTTGTATTTGACTGCCAGCTCTGCCATCATGCTTTCCAGCTAATACACTCTTGTATTAGCTGGCCTATCTTCACATCCATAAACTACATTCATATTTATACTGAAAATGTAACGTACGCATACCCTGTAGAGACCCTTTGCATTGCCTCAAATCTTCCATCTTCTGCTGTTCTCTTTCATTTGCCTATCCAAGGTTTTTATTATAGTCTAAATGCAAATACTGGCAACTTTCACTTCCTTGTTGCTCTTTCTCCCTAGATCTGCCTTTCTCTGCCTAAATCTCCAAGATTTACCCATTGTTGCAAATAAATCTCTTTTTCCACTCCCTGTAGGTGTTCTATGTGCTCTTTGCTGTCCTACTGGAGGAGGTTATTTCTCCAATAGTCTCTCAACTACCAATTTTCACATCTTATCAGGATACAGATTTCAGACAGCTTTTGCCTTTATTTTAAAAACAACCTAACCTCTCCATCCCACCTGATTTTTATCAACTGTTTCTCTCACTTTCTAAAAGCTTGCATTTTGAAACTGAAGCTTACTGTTTGTTGATGATATTTAAACAAAATTAATGTGTGAGCTCTCAATTTACATCAATTCTGCAGTCATCAGTTTCAAACTAATCCCTGCACTGAAATTCATGGCTGAATGAACAGCACCTTTTGCTTTGGAAACGGTGGAGAAGTCTTTCACCTGTCACAGCCTGCAGTGACTGAACCCTGTGGACAATACCTGTTCTCCAGTCTGCATTTGGGAAGTTTAAGTATCTCATGATGATACAGATCCCAGCAGTATTTATCTCCCTAGTAATATTGGTCTTTTTGACTTTATCCTTTCCAATCTGCCTAAGCAATTTTTTTTTTTTTTTCAGTGAGCAGAAAGAGGAATGGAAAGAACACTTTGCTGCTACTCTGTCTGCAAAAGTGATTTTCCTGTTGCTTCTATTCATTGGCTATTGAGTTGGAAAAGTAACTTCTGGAATTTGGCAACTTGTATCCATTGAAATTAGTAGCAAAACTTCCAGTCAACTTAGCAAAGGCCAGACTTTCCCTCAAGAGCATGACAGAGGGTCATCTTATAGCGCGGTTCGGTTCCCATTCTGCTTGCTAAAGGAAACAATTACAGCCCAGCAGGAGGGAACTATGGCGGTTCCTATGTCCACTGCCTGTCTGTGGAGTCAGGGCAGTGAAACTCAAGTGTACAGTAGATATGCAATATCTAAGGATAGTTAAGCACTATATCAACATAAGCATCAGTAAAAAAAGTTATGGACCAGACAATGGCCTGGTCTGCGCAAGAAGCAGGTTTGCCAGGACCATCCCCAGCCATTTTAAAGTTGCTCTGGGATGCAACAACTGACTTGTCTCTGGTTTATGACCTCTAGCTCAAAACCACCTTGGTACTTGAGGGCTGAAAGACAGAAAATATGACAAATGGGTGTCATGGGAAAGCCACAGAATTACAAGCCAGTAAATCTCATGTCTATAGCTTAGAAATCATTAGAAAGTACAAGAAAAATGGAAATAGATACACTAGAATATAGATGGAATTCTTTATTCTTTGTCATTCTTTGAAGGAAATAAAAGGTGTGTGATAAAGGAGATCCACTTGATATAATCTATTTGGCTTTCCTAAAGGCTCCCAAAATCTCCCTCACCAAAAGGGAAGGATTAAAGAGCTGAAAGAGAGTAGGAGTAGAGATTGAAGCTTCACTAAAGAAATACAGGAAAAACCCTTTGAGATGGGTGACTGGTCATTGAAATGGCAGATAAAATTCAATAAAGTAAATGTGAAATGATGCAGATGAGGGGAAGACAAATCATAATTTCACGTGTAGCATGATGAGCTCTGAATTCCTGCGGAACATGTCTTGCAGAGTAATATACAATCCACGAGAACATCAGCTCAGGGAGTAGAAAAATAAAACCAGAAAAACAGGAATTCTTAAGAACTAGGGGAAAAAAAAGAAAGCATTCTCTGACTGAGGTAGTTTGTGATTTCATGTTTGGTCTGTCCTAGGTATCTGCTTTTGGTCATTGCTAGAGACAGCATATGAGGACCTTTGTTCTTACCCAGTATAGCCATTTTTAATGCTTTTACTAACATGCCTCAGAGAATTAAGCAATTTTTTCAGTAAAAATTATAAAAATCAGATTTCCATAAATAATATAACTAAGACTAATTGTGACAGGCTTGTTTTCATTTCCTATGAGTATCTATGGGGTTTTTTTCCAATCTATTTAATTTCTCTAATTCTAGATTACAATGTTGGTTTTATTCCATCTTATATCCTGTATATTTGTCTCTCTTTCAATGCTCCTAGTGTGTTCCTCAAAACCATGACTCTGACTAGGAAGGCAAAGGAACATTAAATCAACTGTACTGAACTTGTCTGAACATAAATAGACTGGAAGCTTGCCTTAAATATTGTTTTGCTCCAGGTGTATCCTTTCAATTTTACAACAGAAATTTCCCTGACACAGCCCTTACATTACGATGCTTTTCCTAACGCAGGTTAATTGCTATTCTTTTTAATTATTCTCTACTTAGCTTCAGAAGAGCTGTCAAAATTTACCTTTATGGTAATGTATTTCACAAGAAGATTGGAATGAGGACTGGACCATTAAAATAGAAAGTAAAAAAATCCTAATAATTTCTAGTTAGTTTTTCTCATCAGCTACCTTGGAAAAAATTTGCACAGCATCATGCATTGCATATTTCTTTTGCAAATATGCTAGGAACAGCTTATTGAGAGTGACAAATAGTTAAAAAAAAGTTTGATGGGGAAAGATGCAAGCATCTAAGACTCATAAAAATCATAGACTTTTTATTAGATGCAATTCATACAGAAAATTGGGCTTCTTCAAGCAGTATCCTCCTTCTGATATTCCTATGCCAAGCTCCAAATTAAACAAATCGAAAAACTGGTATAAAATTAGGTCCCAGTCTAGAAAATTTCTTCATCACTGCTGTAGGTTGCCAAAGAACATTATCTGTGTAATAAATCACGGTCTGTCTTGGCTCTTGCCACGTTATTCTGTATCTTCCCTTGGCCTTTGAGAGGTATGTTTTCTTTTGGCTTATGCTCTTCTCAGTGAGGCACAACAACTCTGTTGCTCATCTATTTCCCTCTGCACTTGAAAAAACTAGCTTTACCTTGTCAAAGCCCACATGCCTCAGGAGTGTCTGAGTTGAGGTGGGCACAGACTTTTGCAGAATGAAGCTTCATCACTATTTGAGGCTGACGTCAATTTGTTGTGTTATCAATGGCATTGTCTGCCCCTCATTCCTGCTCAGTCTTTTATTACCAAGTCCTTCCTTGTGCCATGCCTGTGCTGATCTGGTCACAGAGATGAGTTGGTTACAAATAAAATCTGTTTTAAAAATTCTATTTGCTTTTAATGGGGCTGTCTATCTCTCCAGCTTGGCTCACTGGGCAGGTGGAGGAAGGCAGCCAGTGGGCTGCGGGAGGTGTGACAAGCTCTGATTCAGGCTACTTGAAAAAAGCAACCAGGGTCAGCACAGATTTACTTGCCTTCAGGGCAGTCCCTCAGCTCTGCTCCTCTTCAGCTGCAACATTCAGCTCTTCTGTCCTCTTTGAGTCCCTCACCGTTCCACTGGATGGCTACCGTTTTTTAAGCATCAGAGAATTTCACAGATTTTAAGGACAGAAGAGAGAATTTTACATTTTCCTTACTCCAGAACTTTAAGTTTCATACATATATCCTATTGTCATCCCCAAAGTATTTGAATTTATAATCTTGGATGTGGTTTAAGAGGTATACACAGCACTTACAGGTCCCATTTCTTCAGCAGAAGTTGTAGCAATATCAGACTGCAAGCATGTGTGCATCTGCTCAGCCTTGCATCTATGACTGGGTCCTTTGGGTCTGCCGTGGTGCAGGAAAGCCAGGGGGATGTCACCCCATTGCTAGATCCTTAGTCGTGTCTGTGCAGTCTTACATACGCATCTGCACTACTCTCCATTTGCTGGAAAATGCACATATCAGAAAAAGAACAGAGGTAAAATCAAGCTGCAGATCTTTCAACAGCCTCAAATCTTGAACCAGCCCTTTCTGCTGGGATTTAGACAAGTTCAATAACAAGGAACACAAAGTTAAATTACAGAGGCCAGTAAACTAATCAGAGGTTAATCTCCAAGGTCATGTCTGAAGTGTGGTTAAAGATATTTTAGTGACTTGTTCTTACAAAGTAAGCAATGCAAATACTGGATATATATCCCACTTAGAACAATCGTAGAAACTAACTGACCATCTGAGCATCGTTATTCTGGAACAGCATGAGGCTATGTTACTTCACCCCATATCAAAAGAGCATGGAAATAACCATGGACTGATCATGGATAGCAGAATTTTTTTGTTAAATTGCTTTGGGAAAACAAAGTCCTACTGAAAACTTGTACTTTTTAAATTGTTCACTTTGCTAGTATATGCACAACTTCAGACAGACAGATACTAGCTGACATACAGACACTAGTTAATAATATATGGGACCTGGACAAAAAATACAAGATTTTAAGGTGTACTCACTTCCCACAGGACTTTACTCCCACATCTCAGATGTTCAAGTTATGTATCTTATTTTTAGAAAAATATGCAGTTGGTCAGTGTATTTAGTGATTTACAGATACGGAGAAAAAAGTGAAGATTGGTGAAAACAACACAAATTAGTGAAAACAATCACACTGACTGATCCTGTTTCCTATGCGTTTCACTGTTCATACAGTGATGCTGCTCCCGGTTCGCATTACGGAGCAGACAAGATCACGACGACCTTGGTGGCTGCAGAGTGAGGTAGGTGTTCTCACACAGCTGAAGAAGGCTGCATGCCTTCCTGAAAGTCTGGCGTGCTCTTCTGCTGCATCTTTTCTAACGTTTTGGTAGAAAAAAGTCCTTAAAGAGACAGAAATTTTTCCACAGCTCAATTTCATAACACACCTGGTTACTGAATGCAACAGGCTATTGACTGAACTTCCAGTGACAATAATTCAGGAGGGGGAGGGTCTGGAGCTAGATGTCAAGGTTAGAAGTGTTGCAGCTTCAGGTCCGTACTTATCAGAAAGAGTTTGTCCATTAGCTCAGGCTCTGCTAACAAGTTCTTGATAAAGCATGTTTTGCATTTGTTTGCTGTTAAGTATTAGCTGTACCACACACCTGAATGTGGCATAGCCTTTTAACAGGAAAAGAAGTGCCTGCTTAAGTATTGAAGTTCCTTGAAATGAAATTGGTATTGATTTTAGATGTTTTAACTAAGTAGTTGTCTATGATCTCTTGCTTTTCATAGCAGAAGCAAAATATTTTTGTTGTTTTGAAGGAAAATTTGAAAGGTTGATGTCTTTTTTAATGTTGGTCTTCAGTTTGCCACAGTTTTGATTTATAACTAACATGACTTGGTTTAATTGAAGGCAGAAGGACAGAGGAGAATTTATTTATTTTAATAGTCTGTACAGTGATAAAATACCAGCAGAAAGAGCATAAAAAACAGTGAGAAAGTATTTGTTGATGGGAAGACATAGTTCCAAGGGGAAAAGGAAACCCTGTCTTTGGGAGGAGGAAAGGAGATGTGAGAGAATAGAGAAGGAAGTATAGGCAAGTGAAAAATACCTTTTTTTAACCAAGGGTGTTCAGAAGAGAGGCAATTTGGCTAAACTAGATGTACCCTTTGACTCATATCTGATGCAAAACCACGCAACCAGTAGACCTCCAAAAACGTATAAATAGACTTTGGTCTTGATACCTAAATTATGACTTGTCCATGGTTCAGTTGTCCTTAAGCAAGAACAAAAACCCTGCAAGGATGGGTGGTCTTCCTGACACCAAGCCAGCCCAGCTGCCACAGGGGCCAAACCAGGGCCACTGCCTGCCCTATGTGGGGTTTGAATCATAAGCAGCTCAAACCTTGGACAAGTATAAAGCATTTAGCATGATAATCAGATAATTTTTAGCCAGCCCACTTGGAGGATTTTTTAACAAAAATGCATGTATTACTTACTATTCATTGTTCAAAATAAACACCCAGAGTTAAGCTATCAATGTTTTTATTGACTTGTGAAATAAAAATTTATAGCCTTCCTGCTGAAATGTAGTTTAGTTTTAATTGAAAATGTAGAGGTTGGAGCAGAGCAGCCAGTAGCTTCATCTACATACAGTTTTTGGGTAACAGAAGTGTTTTACACGAGTACAAGCTTTAGAAATTTTCCTGAAAGTAAGCTAGTGAAATACTGCAAGAAGAGCATCTCTTAGTTGCACTCTTGGGCCAAAACCAGTGAAACCTATTTCAAATTAGACATAGAAAGCATTTGATTTACTACTTGTTTGGAAATCTCAGAATCAAACTCAAGGCTACTCTTTGGATCCCTTTCTTTCTCTCTCTCTTCACTCACAATCAAAACCATCCATCAAGCAAGTTAAATAGGTCTCAGCATTGCCAAGGAAACCACAGCCCTGTGTTGTATGTCCCACTTATAATTTCTGGATACCCATGAACATCTTTTGCTGCATGAGGTAAATGCATGGGGCTACTATGTCTGCATGTTGCTGTCTGGGTCTCCATCACTGGTACACGGCCTCCAATGCCTTCTGCTATGGGGCAACGTGATGGTTTTGCACAAATAATCACTGTCATTACCAAAAAAGCTCTAGTATGTTTGAAACTAGTCACAGGTATCTAAAATAAAATACAGTTTTGGCTGAAGTTGACCTTTTGGTCAGACAAAGTGAAATCAAACAACTGTTCAACATGGCGTATCTTTTTCTATGTGTAGCTTGTATTTTTCAAACCTGTACAGCTAAACAAAAAGACAGAGGCCAGCACGTCCTGTGTGGCTGAATTTGAAAATAGTATTTCCCTGAAAAAGTAGAAATACCATTCACTTACATGATTACTGTTCTAATATGTTTGTTAAGTGTCGTTTAATACATGCCAGCTTTCCTAATAATTTCTTTTTAAGAGGATTTTGGGACATTATTTTGTTCTCGTACGTCTCTCTCAGTACTCAGTGTTATTACACTTTTAAGGTTATGTAAGAGAGCTCAAACCTCTCAGAGAGAAAGCCTTCAGGCTTCAGAAAGAGCAGGGAGTGCTTGCAAATGCTCTTGTCTTGGGCTGCGCCATTCTTTGTGAGGATTGTACGTGAATAAACGCCGGAAAGTGACCTTGCCTAGCCTAGACTGTCTATTCCCAATTAGTAGCTTTACCTCAGCAATATGACTTTTCAGCTTTATCTTAATCTGAATCTCAATCAGAGGAGAAAAATCATTTTTAACAAAGTAATACATTTGTGGAAAAGAGTTTAACATTCAGACAGAAGATTGATTGCAGAGTGAATCTGTTACATTTCTCCACTTTCCACCTTCTTTCCTTAGCACAGTAGGGGTTATTCTGAAATAGAGAAGGTACTGCTTTTGTGCAATTTTTTGTCAACATTTTGTGGTTGTTCTAAGTCTGTTATTTGGGGGCCTTTTCCATGGAATTTAGCCATTCCAGTGACTCCTTGTAATTTGCTTTGTTCAGGAAAGAATTTCAGTCACGCAAGTAGCATACAGGCAAAGAATACAGAATACCAAAATAAATGCTTTTCCAAACACCAAGATGTTTATATAGAAGACTTACTGAGAAGTGACGTAATTATGGGAGGAATCCAAATGTCCTGTAGGGTTCTATTGGCCACATAAGGCTTTAGTGAATAATGCTTCATGTTGTTCAGAATACCTATTCCAAAAACAAAAAGCAGAACAAAACCCACATGAAAACTACAAACCTTTGTCATGTAATTTTCTGAGCGTCTAAAATGTCACAGCTAAAATAAAATCTGAAGTAGAAAACTCTCTGAACCTTCAGAAAAATGTATTGTTTCAGTGTGTTTGTTGTCATATTTCAACCTGTTACTGTACAAATTTCACTGTAGCCAAATGCTTATTTATTTGTATAATGGCACTGCCCAACTGGGACAAGCAGAATAAGGGATAGGCATCCCATTTGCACAAAGTGTTGTGTGCACAGACAATAAGCGACAAGCCCAGCAAAAGACATGGCAACAGAAGTGTCATCCAAACCAACTAAACTTTGTACTCCTAAGGAATATGGAAAATTAAGTCTTTACACAGGAAACAACTGTACTATTTCTGTTCCATCTCTGTTAGCAGTAATGCAGTTCAACAGAGAGCACAATGCAGCCAGAGTATTCAGTGCAATATTGGCAATAGTGAGGGGCTTGGAAGGTTGGGTTTTTTCTCTCTGGTAATAGGAACCTCTCACTAAGAAATACCATCTTTACTTCCATTTCAGGATATGTGATCCTCACATCTCCAATTTATCTATTTCCTGTGTCATATTTGTCATTTGCAGACACCCACATTCCAGGCCAGGTGTGCTATCTGGGGTGTGTAAGACCTACATCTTGTGGACGCTGGGGTTGTAACTGAGGTCCAGGACTGCAGTCTGCAATACACCTGGCATTTCTAGTCCTTGCCAGCCTAACCAGAGCATTTTATTTTTAAGAGCGATTTATCAATAGGGATTGAACTGTGCAATGAAATATCAGTACCTGGAGGTAAGACGGTTTTCCACTTAGCCTGTTTTTATGGCTACTGTAGATCACTTTTCCCTGTGTTCCCAAAGTAGCTGTCTTCTAGCAACTCATTACTCAGACATACAGTGGGAAATGGAAACCTACCCACAGTGATGACAGTTAAATGAACATGCAGAGGCTCCACATGTTAACTGGAACAAAATAAATTATTCCTATACACACCAGGACATTTTCAAGCAGGTTTCACCATTATAGAAAAATAAATCCAGTAATTCTTTCTTATAGTTGAAGAAATATCAAAGGAAAGTTCACCACAGTACCCTCACGGTATTTTGTGTAGAAGTCATGTCTTGACCAAGCATTCTTTGTAAAACTTCAAACAGAACATTGTTTGTTTAAAAAAAACATACTGATTAACTCCCTAAAACATTAGCTTTGAAAGTTATTTTTCTAGGTGTTTACCAGACTTGAGCAGACTTGTCTACATTTTCATTGTATTCATGGTTTTAGACTATTTGGACTAAGTCTAAAATCCAGAGGGTTTTTCTTGTTGTTCTTGTAAATAGAGGAGGTTCTTATATCAGAAAATCCCTAGAAAAGTGGACTGTGCTGACCTATTCCAAGTCCTACTGCACAACAGCCTTAAAGAAAGACTTTTTCCCCTCTGCGTAGTGAAAGAAGGAGGATTTCCATCATGGTCTCTCACAGCAGAGAGACTAGTGAGCAGTATCGCAGTAACTCACTGGATAGAATGTATGTTAATAGTATTGTGGCCCACTGTTTTACAAGAAACAATTTGTTATAGCTATTCTATTATGCAGTCATTTTACAGTTGGAAATTTCACAGAAGACATAGCTGTATTCAGTTCCATGATTTTCCACATCTAAACATTAATGACCACAGAAGTCCTAACTTTATTTCCAAGACTGGGTACATCCAGCACCATGTGTATACTGCCCTGTTTATATCACCTGTATGAAAGCACTCCTGGTTGAGGTTGGCATTCTCTTGAGGGGGTCAGTGAACTTTATAATGGTGTCTAAATGCATCTCAGAAAATACTGACAGCAAGCCAAGAAGAGATGGAAATTGCTGACCAGGAGAAATGTGTTGTAAGTAAAGAAATCTGCTCAACAGTTTGAGTTCTATGATAGGTATTGGAAAAAAAAAATCATGGATGGATCTAAAACCAATGAGGTATGAACGTAGTTCAGATTTGAATGAAATTTTGGTTGTAATCCCAGATCTGTTGAAGTCAATGGAAGCACTCATATTTGCTTCAAAGGATGTTGAACTGTGGCATGGTTCCTGAGCTGCCTTTGGGTTATGGAATCACAGGGACATATGACAAAATTTCAACCATCTGCTGAAATCATTGCTCCAATAGAAAAGTCAAGGGTGCAATTTAAACCATTTTCCACTTATTACAGAATCGTTTCATAAAGAGTGGAAACTTTTCTTTTAAGTAAGGTGTCAAAATGGTATTTTATATGTATCAAAGAAATAGCTGCATAGAAATACATGTGACATTTCAAACTGGCACAGAGTTGCCATTCTGTTTCAACTTAGAAGGTTTCACAGTTTTCTGCAAAATACTTATTCATCTCATTTATCTGTTAAAAATCATCACGTACACTGCATTTAAGTTCTTTTGGGATTCAGGGGTTTTCTTTCGAGTGTATAAAGCACGTTTAACCTAGTTTGGAAAACACATTGTATGCCTTGCTTTGACTGCCATTGATTTGTTTCTTCTGCAAAAGCAAAGCACATTAGGATGTACCTTTGTGTGTGTGTGCTATGTGTGTTCTGCTGTAAAGCTCAGTTAGTTTTACGACTTTAGCATTAACAGCTCCATGTGGAGCCTGTTCTCTGCCCCTAAAATGAAGAAGACTGTGTGTAAGGATCAGAAGTCTGAATCCAAATGCTAAACTGCGTGCAGGTTCATGCATGCAAAACCACCATGTCCAATATCACTTTGGTTTATATCAAAATGAGGACTCTGGAACTCGAAATATACTATGTTAATATATTATTAGTATGTTACAGTGTTAATATTGCCATTTTGGGGCCTTATATTAACATTTTATGGTCATGGTGAACATGACTTTGGTGAGATATCCAGTCATTATGTGCACTAAGTGTGCTTCCAAGTGTCACTCAAAAATGACATAGATACTGTCAGAAAGTAAACATGAGAGCAAGCAGTTAATTCTGGTTTTTAATCTAGAACATATGTTTTCAGAACCAATGATATCATTTAGTGGAGCCATTGGTTTTTGGTTTAAATGTGTTGATTAAACAAACGCAGGTTTAAATATCAGCCGGTAGAGCAGAGCTGGGGTACAGCAGTCCAGATTTCCTAGTCTGGTGAACCAGGCTTCAGACAGAACAAATCTGCAGCTGTTTGCAAAGACCTAAATATATGAGTTTTGATTTATTTTAAACCTTTGCTCTAGACATTATAAACCTTTGACAATAAACACTTTTTGGTTTGCAAGAAAGCTGTCATAGTTTTAGCTTAATGGTTAAATTCTTTCCTAGTTTAGCCCTTTCAATGTCTCTTTTATTGTGTGGGAAGTTTTGAAATCCCAGAGCAAACAATAACAGTCATTTAAAAACTACTCTGATTTTCAGAATTACATTGCAGTGAAAATGAAGGCTCCCTTCAACTATCATGGATTTCAAACCAGGCATTTATACACAAATCATCGTTTGTTCACAGTAATGCCCTTTTGTAAATCAGGGACTAATCACAGATTGAGTTGTGTAACATGGCTTCAGTAAATTTCTGTCTGAAAACTGAACCAACCAGTAAGTTTTTTGCTGAATATCAGACTTGAAAACTGCTCCCAGAAACTTCTATTTCAATGCAATACCAAATGATGCCAGACATTAAGTCCTGATATGATCACAGTAGCCACCAACACGCTTTTGTCCTGTGCTTCAACACCATGCCTCGTCCAACCCAGGACTGCATTGACACCCATCTGCTGTTACAGACACACACCTCCTCCCACCGAGCACTTCACGCATCATGAAGTGCATGTTTTCAAAGGAAGGACTGCACTAACTGGAAGCAGTTTCCACAGCAAATGCTGTAGGGTTTTAGGGGAAGCAATATTTGCTGAACAACCGGAAAAAGAATAGTTTAATAAAATGGGTGACACAGCAGCTCTAAGAAATGAAGCAGTTAGTTTGAAATAAGGATTTGTATTAATCTGCTGAAGAACTGCTCCTGGGATTTTCTGCTGGAATTATTACAGACAAATTGAACATAAATTACTATCAAATCCCTATTTCTTACCTTTTATTTTCTTTTTCATCCTAACTTCTACTTTCTTGTTCTCCAGATGTGGTGTTCCATCTTCCCTGGTTGTTTCTTCATATCTTTAAAATTCTTCTTTCCCTTTGTTTGTTGAGAAAAGCTATCATCAAAAAGCTATCGTCTTTTAACTATTGAAGTTTAAGTCTTTTTCAAATGTCTTTTACTACCTGAAAACAATAAAATGTTACAGTTATTAGCAATTCTCCATTACTTAATTAAAAACAAAGTCCACCTCAGTGGTCACTGTTCACATACTCCTTAGGTCTCGTTTTTCTGTCTCTAGAGCCAGACAGGCCCACTGAGCAATTTCCTCAGGAGAGGAGAAATGATCACTAAGCAGATATTATAGTGATTGGGGTACTATGGGTATGCTTATTAATTTATTTCATTAGCTAGCATAGGCATCTCAATAGTTGTTTCATCTTGTGATATTCTATGATCAGACTTCAAAGAGTTATAGCTGGCCATGAACAGTTTAAGCTTGTTTGATTCAAAAATATCCTTGGTCTGGGTCCAGTTACTCTGGAAATATTCTTCCCAAGCTTCATTTAAGATCATTGGCTTAGAGATAATAGGGGCTGCAAGCTTCCCAGGTGGTAAGGTAGCAGAACTATCTCTATTTACCAGTCTACAGAACCAGGCTCCAAGCAGAAGAAACGTGCAGGTGTTTGCAGGGACCTAAATATTTCTGGGTAGGTTTGTTTCAATCCTTTGCTCTGGGCATTACAGAACTTTGACAATAAATAATTCTTGGTTTGGAAGAAGTAGGTTGTGTCTGACTTTCATTAATGTTATCAGATGTTTGTAACAAAAAAGTGTTAAATTTAGTGGGACAACCTGAACTAGTCCATTTAGTAAGAGAAGAGCTACAGAGCAGGCTGTCTGCTACTGGTGGAACTACACAATTCCACCCCACACTGCCCAAAATTAGGTAAACCTTCCTCCACTTGCTCAAGTAGCCCACCCTGCCTGCCCAAGCGACCTGCAGCTCTTTGATTTTACAGCATGTACCAAAAGCGAAGAGTAATGTGTGAAGCTTCCTGAATAACTGATCAGGATAAATTGAGCATCCTTTAGCATTGCAATAGCACTGTCTTACCAATGGTATTAACAAAACCATGAGATGTATTTTTTTGAATGTCGTGTGTTTCTTAATGGGGCTTATTTAACTGGATTTGGGTCTCGGGGTCTTTTTCATACCAACTAACTCATATGTCACAAAGTAATGTTTTTGGTTAAGAGAATATTTCTAATGATCTTGTGTAATAGCCCTCCTAGTCTTTGAAAGTGTAGCTGTCTATGGAGCTCCTCTTATGGAACGAACTTGCTTTACACATCTCATACATCATGTTAAGAAACATAACAAGCCAAGGCTGCTTCTGACTGATGTAGAGTGAATAAACTGAGGCAGGGCATGCATGTAATTTCATGGCAAAGCACAGGAGGGACAAAATAGAGCAGACATCTGTGGTTTCTGACCCTGTCAGGGTGATTTATTTCCCTGGGAGCTAATGAAGGAGAGATAATGAAGTCCAATTAGATAGCAAATCCAGATCCCTGACCCTCCATTATGTGGGTAACAGGAGTATTGGTGTGTTAGCAATAGTGTTACTCACATTAAATTTTACCAAGCTATATTGGTGCAGGACACTTTTATGAAAATGTTCTCACAAAAGATCAGAAGTCATGACTATTACATTATTCCCTCATGAAAGTTGTCGCTGTTATTCACAGAATTTCAGCCTGCCCAAAGGCAGCATGTGTGATCACGGCAGCGCTGGAGCCAGCAGCTGTGGCTGCTGAAGCCCAATGAAACGCCTGCTGTGTGACTCCCTCCTTCTTCACTTATGCATTAAAGTTACAATTAGCTTTGTTACTTTGAAAAGCAGAGACTACTCTATTCAAAGAAAGCCTTGATATGTACAATGGCTCTTACAGTAGCCATAACTGACTGCGTCTTTACTGGTAAAGAATCGAAGGGCTTTGGGAGAGTGTGCTGCCTTGAAGTGTTACCATCCTGAATGGAGACAGCAACTATCCCAGACCTTTGTCTCTGAGACTAATTTCACCAAAGACTTTGTTTTCCTACAGAATTTCATCAAAGTTCCAGCAAAAGCTTTCCCAACCCTTTAACTCTTAGCTTCCTTGAGGGGAAAATGCAAAGGTGGGTTTTTTCATTAAGCAAGTTCTTGCACACTTTTAAACCCTACCTCACCTGGAAGGCTCTGTAACACATGTGCTAATAACATGGAAACCTGCAAAATGTGTTAAAAGAGAGTTAGGCAGGGGGTATGAGTGCAGCCAGTAAATACTGGTGTCTCAAAACATAAAGAGAATGATGAATTTGATGATGAAGGTTTACGCTCTGCATTGTTCACTTGATATTATTTCGCCTATCATCTCCCCTTTTCGCTGCAGCAAAGGAAGTGTCATTACAGTCCATTATAGTATTCTAGCATTGTAGTCCGTCATAGTGTTGCTTTGAAGTGCTTTAAGTCAGTCTCTCTAATTGTTCATTAGTCTTTTACAAACTAGAAAATCCTGAGCTTTTTATTGCAGAATATCTTAGAATTCATGAATTCAGTAAAAGGAAAGGGGCAAATGAGTGACACAGAGGAAGCCTTGATGCATTGCACAGATCTCATGGTGCTGTTTACAATTTAGGCTGTCTGATATTTGTTCTTAAAGAATTTTTTAATTTTATTTTTAATTATAAAAAATTTTTTAGAAAATGGACAGAAATGGCCTGCTGTGGGCTTACAAAAATATGATAAAATAAATTAAAATTCAGTTCTAATTTCTTCCCAAAAGTTTAACTCTCCAAGTGAGAACCATTTAACTCAGGTATGAAGACATCTGCTTCCTTGTTATTTCTCGTGACTAATCCTCAGATGGTTGAATGTGCCACAAGAATCTAAACAGAAATATCTGACATATAATATTAAAGTAGGTATACATGTCTTCTGGAGATTCCCTCTCTAACAGGACTTCCCATTCAAGGTCACCTAACTGTTTTTGTTACAGAGAAATGTCATAGCTAACACTATGTCTTAAGGTCAAAGGGTTCCAGGTGACATTAGAAACTCCTTTGGGCAAAGCCATGGCCACACAACAGGAGTCAGTCAGTCTCCCATCACTTTAAAGTCTAAATAGACTGGACAAACCGATAAGGGGAAGGAAAGATGCTCCTCCAGAAAGGTGCCTGGGAAAGACAGAAATTGCCACTGTCACCTAATTGAACAGTGGCAAAATTAGGACAACAAAGTCTACAAGAAATCTGGGTTATTTCAGTTTTATAACAAAAAAGCAAAGTTTTCCTGTCACTAAAATGTGCTGCTAAACTGATCGTATGTTGAAAGAACTGGGACTAGTTTGCAGAGGGACAGAATATTCCCTGGTTGGCAAAGTTTCATTTCGGTTCCCCCCTCCTCATTTTGGAGTTGGTGTAGCCCAACCCGTAACGAGCTCTTGGAGCACAGAGCTCAATGGCCCTGGCCCCTCTCCTGCTGAAGGACTGTTCCTTTCTGCTGGGCACAGCGGAAACAGTTGTCTGACGATGAGCAGTAACTTCCCGTGCATGGGTGCCGTATCATTGACAAGTGTAACAGTATACAAATTTTTGCTGAAGTGCGAAACTATTGGCGCTTTCCCTGTAGCTCATGAGTCATAGCAACTCCATGGCGGGTTAGCAGATGGCGAGTGGAGTGAGACAGTGTGCCGTGTCTCAGATATTTTAAAATAAATGAGAAACATATTGTCTATAAGGAAAACAGAGCCACAATATTTTCCTTTGAAGGCAGATCCTGGTCTTTCTATATGACAGCATGTTGACTGAAAGGAAGAAGAAGAAAGTAATTTTAAGGCATTGCATACTCCCTGCATCACTCAGAGCCACTCCATGGGCCGCTACTCCACCATGATCTCAGTTTGCCAAGTCACATCTTCTCCAACTTTGCTCCTTTCAATCCTATTCATACAATGCTGACAGTGTTTACAGGCTATCACTGACTATACCATTCCAAAACCTCCTTTTTCAAGTATTGCAAAAAGCATATTGTTGGTGCTACACATGTGTAAACATGAGAAAGGACTACAGTTAACCCAAAGTCTAATAAAAATATACTTTACTTTAAAAATACGCTTTGCTTTGAGACACCAATATGAAAAACTGTTAAAATTGAATGCTTACACCGTTTAGACCAACGAAGTATTTTAAAGGAAAATAAGTGTCTAGCCAACTGCTTTAAAGACGAACACTGCCAATATATTTCAATAGCCAAGCATTCATCTTCCTTTACTTCAGTGCCCAAACAACTTCCTTAAAAAAGAAGTAAATATCAAATAAAGACGTAATAGGGAAGTAGCAGCATTCTAAAGGGGGCACCACAGTAGATACATCCACACAGACGGAGGGTCTAATGCAGCAAGCATCTCTGAGGAGTACTTTGAATCTGGAATGCCAAAAGAAGCCTTTGTTTCCAAGTGTAATGTACAGAGACTAAGATACACAGCAGAGTCTCATTGGGTTGTTATTATTACTTTCTTGTTTTGATCTCTGTAATGTGTTTGCCAAATCATTTAGTCATTCTAATCTTCTTGTCAGCCTACTTCAGTGACAGCTCAGAGTACTGTAAGATTATAAAGTTTCCAAAGTATGAAAAAAGAACTAATTCACATAGCTCAGCACTGGTCTGAAATGTTTCAGACCAAGAGTGGTGAGACAAACAAATCTCATAGGATTTTGTGAATAATACGTTTTTAGCAATTTCAGTGACATTACACTTCAAACAAATTCACTGCTTGCTTAAATAGCTCAACAAACATAGCAAGAAAGTCCAAGTCTCTCTACAGTGTTTTAATAGAACCATAATCTACTGAAGAACAGCATGATAACCATTAACTAGAGGAAAGAACCAGGAAAATCTTCTAAGAGAGAAAAGTGCTTCTCTTAAAGAAACAGAAAACAAGGTGGAAAAGGAGATACAAGCTGTGACAAAGAAGAAGTACAGACTCTTGGCAGCAAGGTTATTTTTTAATCTGGTGGCAGCAATCTGAACTTAAAGCAGGCTTCTTCAGGCTCATTGAGAAATGTTTGCAGCTCTGGGCTAGCTAAGCCTAGAAGGTGCTGTTATACATATCTGATTGGCAAGTTTACTAGTGCAGGGAGTAAATCAAAACACCACCAAATTAAAGGTAAGTAGTGTAGATATTCTGCTGCTTTTTGTAATGTTCCTGTGTAGAAAGGAATTCTACAAAAGTAGAAAGTG
>Ga0181612_181208_pt1 | contig 20852 bp, 14 predicted proteins | sample HoacroProtozoa21_FD_119630 | JGI IMG/M metagenome (GOLD analysis project Ga0181612, IMG submission 119630) | Hoatzin crop microbial communities from Cojedes, Venezuel. Combined Assembly of Gp0051906, Gp0051904, Gp0051908
CATCAGTGCACAGTTTCTCCAAGCTGCAAGCAATGCTAGAACTAAAGACTTGCAAATAATTCTACAGACTAAAGTAATAAATTGAATTAGCCCATTTTCTGTTAAAACTAAGAAAGTTGTAACTGGCCATAAGCATGTTTAAAATGCCAACAAATGTTTAAAACCCAAAACAAACACAAAAAAACCCCCAAGCCCCCAAAAAGACAAACCACACAAACCTTCAAGTTTGTGATTTTCTGTGTAAACAAAGGCAGATCAAAACACAGGGTAGAAGCTCTCTAATAGTAACTGAGGGCTCAAGAATGCATCTCCATCTGGAGGAGGGCTGGAGTCTGTGGGGCCTCTGAAGATACCTTGGTCTTTATCTTTCTAGGTCTACTCCAGTTCGGCTGGATGGGAGAAACACCAGGGGGTAGAAATGTTGGGTTTGTCATAACGGTCTTGTACTGAACAACCTCTTATGGTCCTCAAGACCATTCAGAAGATTTATAGAGCTCCTTGCTCGAATGAAGCCTCTCCAGAACTAGTCCCTCACATGTACACTTTCTTGCCGTGGAAATACCCAGTGAGAACTTCCTCGGTGTAGCTTAGAGTTCTTCTCTGCACACTGACTACATTGCTTCACTACCATCAGAGAAATAAAAGATCAATGCTGTATTAATATCACCTTTTCATAATACCAAAGTTTTTCATTAGTAGTTTCTCGTGAGTTGGAATTAAAATGCCCAATGTCACAGTGATATTAAGCCAATATCATCACAATCTATTCGGCTAAGCATACTTTTAATATTTATTCTGAATATTTAATACTTTAATGTACTTCAGAAGCAATACATTGAAAATGCAATTTGTGCCCGCCATATGTTCCTTTAGATGAACTAGAAATCAGCATATCTTAAAGGTTGATAAAGCTTCAAAAAGTTATTTTTCTCTTTGCTAATAGCTCCTTCTATATAATTGCAATGTGTGAGTATAATAGTGATCCAAAGTGGTATCATTGTACGTCGTAACAGAAGAGTTTGGCATTGTAAGGTACAAAAATACCACACGCTGTAACTAGCTGGAGTTCCCTGTCCCCAGGTAGTTCCCATCTATAAGCCTCATCAGCAAGCACAAACTTTCCTCCAGTTGGTTTACTCACAGATCTACAACCATAATCTAGATTGATTTCTTTTTTTTTTCCCCCACACTAAAACCTTGTCCCACGCCTCAGATGTCTTCCTTTGGTTTACAAGCAATTGCCTCTAGTAACACATGGCTGATAAATGGAGCTTTTAATTTTAATTCCCACATGTCGTCTTACTACCTGTTTTCCTAATTATTGCAGAAAATATCGCTGTCATCATACCAGTCTTCTACAAGTAATAACCTCAGTTCAGACCGCTTTGTCTTTCCAACATACAGGTTATGTCTAGTTTTTCAGATATTTTTTACTAAATAGTGGAACTAAAGCATGGACTTTCATCAAAGCACGCAGATGAAATTTTCATCTAGCCTTTTTTTGTACTTACATCACTTACAGTATTCTTTTGCCCAACCTTAACAAATGTAATCTTCCCTATTTCCCCCCTAATCTTCCAGAAAAATATTGAAGATTTATTTCTGGCACTCCTTCTTCATTTATAAGTCTTCTATAAGCAGTTCTCTGTGGTTCCCTTTCTGTTAATCTAATCAAATACAAGTTGCTCACCATCAGTTTCTAAGCTGCTCACAGTCTATTCCCATTTTCTTACTATTGCCCTATCACTTTTAAAATAATCTCCCATCCATTACAGAGAAGCCACTTGGCTGGCTCTCGACTAGCCCATGCCATCGACCTTCTGTATTGCTGGATTCGCATTAAAACAATCTCTGCTTTTTCTGTGATGCTTCTCGTACCTGCAGGGAGTTATCTACAAATAAGCGCCAAGTTATCTCTCTCTCTTCCTTGGGTTCCACGATTCCATTAAAAGCTTACAACAACTTGATGAAAGTTTGACACAGTCAATGCTGCCTGCCTGCTCTCCAGCGCTGCCCTGTACCTTTTGTACTTTGTGACTGGTCTGCCCCTCGGCTGCCTCTTCTTTTGGACACCGAGTGCCACTTCCCCGGGATGAGGGTAGTCTTTCTGTGTTTGCACACCAGGTACAACAGGCAGCCCAAAACTAGCACTCTAAGTAATCTGTAATACCTGTGCTTAGCATATTACTGCTTTATATCATTACACATACAATACTTACAGCTTTCAGGAATAAGATAAACAGCATTCTCCAAGTGTTAAAGCAGACTGGGATTTCCCCAAAGCACCTGTTTGAGGCTTATAAGCAGATTTTTAATTTACCTCCTGTACCTTTGAGCTTGTTTTCAGATGGTTTGCAATAAGTAATAGATTGCCTGGGGATGCTGTGAAGTTCTCCCATGTTGCAGGTTTTCAGAAGAGTCTTGACAAACACCTGTCAGTCAAGACTTGGGGATAGGTGATCTGACTTTGGGGCAAGGGGCTGGTCTGGATACTGGATTCTTTCTCTCTCTCTGTTTCGGTACCTCCTTTTCAAAGCGAAAGTCCCATATTAGAAGTCCTGACTATAGGAAGCACACAAGCAGGAAAATAAACACAGCTTTCTGCAGAAAACATGCCTGTCGCCACACAGACAAGGTGCTTGGGTGCCAGAAGCTGAGTACACCCAGGGTAAGGTGCTCTACCCTTTTTGGGTTGGGTGGGTAGACCAGGTGCAGCATGGTATTGAGCAAGCTTGTTCGCTTCCTCATCCAGAACTACTTCAGGTGTCTCCACCCAGCAGTGTCAAACGGAGCATGACCCAGCTCTGGACTTCGGAGGAAGCTGGTTTCAATCCACCAGTAGGAACAGTATTTACTGGGGAAACATTGAGTTCCTTTTTATCCCAGCTGCTTAAGCTACATTTCAAGCTTCCATAGTCAGACTCTGGCCAAGGAAATCAATTTCAGTTTTCTTGCATCATGTTCGAGAACGAAAACCTTTCTTTATGCAGGGTCCTATCTGTGAAATATGTAACTAGATCACTGGCTGGTGCATATAACTATCTTTCCAACAGAGCTTTGGAGAGGAGTCTTAGGAAGTGTGTAGCCCTCCCTAGATCTCACTGAGTTTTGTCACTGGGGAAACAGAGGCCAAGATTTCACCTTTGTCTTTTGTTTAGTGGTTTATGAAATTTAATTCATTACCCAAAATTGTTTTATTTGATAATTAATTTTTCCTTTTCATGCTGACGTTGAATGTAGATTTGAGTTTCAATCATCTGAAACATTTTTGACAAAAATAAGTTCACTGTTTTTAATAGTCCTGTGACATGGCCAGAGAACCGATCCATACTTGGCCAGAAGCCTTTATTGTGTCAATACGATTCTTAGCGAGCATTACAAACAAAAGCTGAAAATCTGTATCAGCAGTACTAGTAGCAAGCGTGGTCACAAGTTTATTCCAGTCTAGCATACTTTGAAATGAAAATGTTAAAAATTGTTTTACAAGACAAAACTTGAAAATAGTCCACCTACAAATAAAGAAAATAGTGGGTGGCGGTAGTGGGCGTTTAGAACATACCACACTGGTGCTTAGTTTTCAATTATTTTAAACATTAAGGTGTACTTTCTATTGCTTTTTGATATATATTGCCTTTTTCTGCTACACAGCTGACAAAAGCTAATCATCACACACAAAAAGCTGCAACTTTTCTTGCCAGGGCTGTTTAATATCTCTTCGATCAAATAATTTGAGTAGAATCCAAATTTAAGCCCAGCTGTTTACAGTACTATTTGACTGTCAACAAATTTATTGGAAATTAAGGAAGTTTTTTTAACCTTGTGTTTTAACCTACCAGGTTACTTAAGAAAAATAATGAAATATATTACAAGAAATGCCTCAGCTTGTCTCACTTGGAAATTATCCAGGCAACTTTCTGCCTTTGTTATTCTCATATGCATGTGCTCGCACTAGTGTAGACACCAGTACCTCTAATTTCCATGCAGAAACATGCTGTATGTGTATGAATATTGTGTGCAAAGGATAGAATCAAATATTAGACTAAATTCTTGGGCTTGTCTAGAAAAAAAGTAAAAGGTAAGCTAACTATCCTTGAAGCCCACAATTTCATGTTCAAACAATAAAAGTCAAGCTACGCAATTATTAAAACAAGCTTCTGGGAAAACATTCTATGCACCTTTTAATATTTAAAAGTATTTTATGAATAGGTGATGTAAGATATATAAATTTTGCAAAGCAACTGACTCCACCTCTCAAATTAACAGTTATTTTTCTACCATTTAAAGAAACATTTTATTGCTCTGGTACCAAACAAGCTATGATTTTTGAAACTTCAAAATTACTCTTCCATCACCTCATAATATTTAATTTATCTTACTAAACTTCTCAAAAACCACTGATGGATATTCATTTGTTGCCAAAAGCCTATGCTTTCATTTTATCAGATAGAAATGTGAATTAGTCTAGATTCTTTCCTGAAGTTTGGGCCAGCCATTATAGTGATGAAAAAGGCAGAGTTTTATGTCTTCCAGCATGGCATTTTCATGTCAAGCTTATCTAGTCCAAATTAATTTGTGTTAAGGAAGTTGTATGTTCTCAGTAGGACATAATTCACATTACCTTTTCTGTCTTGTAGGAGTATTTCTGACAAAGTTCTTCATCTATATCTGTGACCTAGTGTGGAGACCAAGCATAGGTCCCTACCACAAACCATTCCACCTGAGAGATTTTGTTCTAAACCAGTGCAGTTTTATCTACGCTACCATTTTTTTTAAAATCCTAAACCACCCAGTTGTTACAAAATGCTGTCCTACCTGTGTTACCTTTATTTCTATTTCTCCTGGCCACAACACACCTTTGATTCCAGTAGTGAGAACTCCTCCCCGTGGTCTTGTCTGTCCCTTTGATAGTGTTTTTTTACATTTTGCGCCAACAGTTCTTGTCTCTCCGAACTTCCCACATTGGCATTCCAGTCTTTCAGTTGCTTCCTTTTTGACCCCGTCCTTCCTCAGGCTATCTTTTCTCTAGCTGCATTGCCTTCCTGAGTACTGCTTTCCAGTATGCTGCTTCAAGACGTCTATATGAGTGCGTTCTTTCTCTCCTTTATCTGATATTGTAGTCCCATTCACCTTGGTGTCCTTTGTCTGTATTTTAACACCAGATAGGCAGGTGCTTAACACTTTGGAGCTTCATCTACAAGGAACCGATGCCACCTGGTAGCAATCTAATAAAGACTTTGAATGAGGAGGGCATACACCCTCCAAAATGTTTCATTCATCGTAGCTGGTCCATAGCTGGCTCTTGGGCCAGGCTAAGTTCTCTTAGCTGCAGTATGGCACTGGCTGTCCTGTAAGGTGAAAGGACTGTAGGATACACGACTTATGAAAGCATGGCGTTTTGATAGCTACAGACGGTAGGAACTGTGCTTGTCTGTGGTAACTGTCTGTATTTACATGTGAAATTGTGGAGCTGGGGTTCTAAAAAACCTGCACCAAATCTGCGCTCTCCCCTGAATCATTTATGTCTCTCTGAATATCTTGCTAGTGAAATTATTATTTTCTGGGAAGTTAATATTTTCTATGTTTTCTCAGAAAACTAGTGCTTAAATGTTATTTTTAAGTTATCGTCTGTAAAGTGTTTAAAATACTAACAGTATTATTTTTGTCTGGCTGTGTATCCCAATTAGTCTGTCGTTGTTTAAATAACAGAAGTAGAAATCCAATAAACAATATTTTATCTGGGAAAAAGAACCCCAACAGATACAGTTATTTGTCTATGCATCAAATGGCACAGTTTAGGTTGAAATAGTTTTGCACCTCCATATTTTTTGTCAAAAACCTTAACACATCGGAGTAGTTTAATTTTTGATATGTACACTGAACTGACTGAAGATATTATCTCTGATTTATTCATTGATCTGAAAAAAAAAACACAAACCCACTTAAAATTAATTGACAGCAAACAGATCTATCAACAAGAAAGAGCAGAACCTGCTGAGGCTCTAGCAGTACCATGAAACAAATGTGTGGTCAGCTTCTTCAGTGCTAAAATTAACAGGGACTAAATAAACAGCTTTAGCATATTTAAAATATACCCTGACTGCCAAGGCTTAGCTGCTGAATTAAATCTATTGCTGAGACAGCCGTGTCCTGTATGTATATATAGTATGCTAATTATAAAATAACAACCTGTTCAAGGGAACCTCAATGTGACTCTTTAACTGTGGTCACAGCTTGAAGTAGGTAAATATCATTGACACGAATAAAGTGGATATCTACACTGCTAATTAGAGACGTTGGTGGCCAGTGTCTGGCCCCGGACTAGGAGTCGGGAGACCTGTGCTCTCTTTGGGCCGCTTCTGCTGACCTGAAGTTTGACCTCAGCTATTTCACCCCAATGTTTCTACTTTAACACTGCTTTCTTCCATGCTTTTTTGGTCTGTCAGTACTTTAGAGCTTATACAGAGCTAAAGGCTGTTGATGATAACCTTAAATTTTGAGAAACACGGATTTTATCGTTTCTGTTAAAGCTGGTTAGAAATGTTTTGATAGAACAGTTTTTACTGAAATCTGGTCAGAATAGTTTCATTCAAAATTAGTTGAATACAGTAAAAATAAGCAATTGGTCTGATTTTGACCAAAGCTAAATGAAAAGTACAAAATCCTAGGAACTGGAAGCCGTGTTTCCCAAATCCACTTATTCTTGACGGGCCATCTCTAGATGTGGGACCTACATGGCAGAAAGACTCATAGGTCCATTTAAGCTCTGTGCAAGCTGGGTCTGTTTTAGAAATTCAGGACAAATCTACCTGACTACAAACCAAGTACATTCAATTGGCTAACTGAAGAAAAAAAAAGAAGTAAAAAGAAGAGAGGAGAGGAGACATCCAGTTTAGAAAAAAATCTGGGCTTACTTCAGTAGTCAGGTTTAGGAGGTGTGCCAGTCTTTCAGTAAGTAGATGATAATGAAATAATGGTATTACAAAGAAGAGTGACCAAACCCTTGGCATACTTCTGTCAATAGATCTATACCAATTTATAGCTTCTGATGGTTGAGCTTGGCGTTTTAATCTAGCCATTGTCAATTCCAGTCCTATTTTTATTAATCATACCAGCGATGTCTGAATAAGTAACTCCAGAGAAATTGGATTTAGAAGCTTCGTATTAAAGAGTAAAGTGTACAAGTACAAACTGATGAACAGAAAGATATATATCGGTTCTTTTTAGGTAATACGTAGCGCTGCATACACCTTCAAGGTATCTGTCGAGCAATTTAACTGTGTTCTCTGGCAGGTGTCACTGGTATCATCCGTCAGAACAAGAGCTCTGGCCGACAAGTCTTTGCTGAGATGCTAAAGGGATGTGGATTTTAATTCTGGGAGGTTTTATGTGACAGACAGTGTGACAGATGAATGCCAGAAAAGCCCGGGACCATGATAGAATTTGTGCAATTTCAAGTAAATAATTGGACAATTTTTCATGTAAAGGCAGCAGCTGGACTGTTGCTGTAGCTTGTGCACAGAATTGTTCTTAAGTCTAGTGTCCTGTTTTACCACCTCTATTCAAGCAAATTATCACGGCTGGCATCGAGGGAGAATTCAGGGATTGCAAACACTGGATTTCTGCGAGGAGCCCTGAGATCTGAGATTTGTTGTAGCGTCTTCTCTCTTTGCTTCCTCTTCACCTCTTTTTTATTACATACAATGAAGCATCTACACAATAGGTGCAAGAAAGCATACTTATATCACCAAAGAGCACGATGTGAGGATGAAAGGGAGCGGAGAACAACAATTACTTGCCAGCGAGCACATCTGTAATTTCCTGGAAGGAGAAGGGAGAGAATATCACTGTAGGAGAGCTGACAGCACCCACCCCTGACACAGGCATCTTCCCCTGTGCCAGACGGGGAGGTTGTGGTCCTTCATCTTCCTTTAGCTGCCTGACAGTTTTTTCCCCTCTGCTAGATATTTTACTTTCTGTCCTCCCACTCAGGCCTTTGGCTGCCAGGTTCAAAAACAAACAGGTTTACTTAGGAATCTAATAAATAGGTCTTTGTTAACCCAATTTACTTTGACTTGATTACAATAAACTCTAAACTCCAAAGCAGATTAGGAAGCATCCACACGAGATATCCATCCGGATAGGCTGGAGGAAGCAATGGGGATAATGACATATAACTGCAAGGGCATTTTTGTTTGGATCAGTATTAAAAAAAAAAAGGAAGAAAGAAAGAAAAATGCTGTGCTTGAACCACTTCTCAGAGGCTCCATTTAAAACTCGGGATGTTGGTGCTATTGCTGACCATGCCCTTTGTGTGTCCGTTAGGAAGGTGGCTGTTTGTACAGCTGCAAAATATGTTAGCTGAGTGGGGCAGACATAGACTGCACTTTCACCCAGAAAAAAGAGATTTTTAACACACCTGGAGATTCTCTGCAAGTGAATTTTACATCCCCAGAAAGAAATAATTGAAGCCGTTGCTGGTCTGGTATCAGCTGGAGCACAGCACGGATAGCCTCAGGCTCTGATTTCTATACTTAGAATTTAAAACTAGAAAATTGCTGAGCTTCAGCCTGTACCATCTCCTAAAGATTTCCGTTGTTTCAGCATGAGGCGGTTTGGGGATTACTGGTGGCCTTTGCCAGCAAATGCAGTGGGGGGGGGGGGGGCCCCTCCTCTAACACTCAGAAAGTCAAGGAGTTTATACGGCTCTGTCACACACTGATTTTATTTGAAGTCTTTACAAGAAGAAGTTACATTTCCCTGCTGAAAATTTGTAAAGAATGTTTTCCCCACCCGTGCAAGTCTTTGATAAGATATCAAGATAGGGATGTTACACCCTATGACACTACATGAAACACGCTGCTTTTGTTTAGTTTAATCTCCTCCCCTACAAGTATTGGATATCTAAAGATGCCTGGAATAAAAGGAAGTATTTTACCTTGAAAATGAAAAAAGTGCTAACAATAGTGGAATGAGGGGGAAAGAAAAGCAGGATCAGAATGCTTAGTGGTTTCAGCTGTCCAATTTAAGAAGGACTAATTTTTGGAACTGTTGATTACTCATACTGAAAAAACAGGTCACCAAACACAGCTAACGTTTCTGAAAATCTTATCCTACTGTATAAATTTAATTATTTCCTCATCAGTATTAGATGCAGAGTTGATAATAACGTTTTTGCTTTTAACGTAACAAACAATTGGAATCTAGCTTGTTGAAAGTGTTCTGTGTTGTATCTCTCTTGAACCGAATTTAAATTAATGAAGCTCTTATAAGGATAGCTGTTACAGAAATTGATTAAACCAAAATGAAAGACATTTTTAACATAGTCAGGATGTTTGGGTCTCCTGAAATCATCTATATTTTAATAAAAAATCTGTATATGTTTAAAATAGCCAATGTGCTGATTTATTCTCTGCAGAAAATATGCTGCAACATATTCTGAACTATTATAAGTAGGTGAAAACTAGAATTTCTGTCAGGTTAGAAATTGCAGTTTCTGATTTTCATCGTGATTTAAAATAGTAAAAATAGCAGGAAAGAAATGATTTCCATAGAACAGAAAATTCCATTTCACGTATCTACAGCCCGTAGGTCTGCACAAATGAGGCTGCCTCCATTTACGACAGAGTGATAAAAAGGATGCGTATTTAGGTTGGTCTGTTCCAGTTTGTGTGCAAAGACTCTGTAGGACCTGTAAGAGGACTCCTGAGATGGGGTGACAGACGGAAAGGCAACAGCCTGGTCGGTTGTTTGGATGGTTGTTGTGGAGGGAAGGAAATGGTTTCCCTCTGGTGGGCGTGCCCAGCATGAAGAAGGGGCTGGGGGTATGAGAACAGGGGAGGAGGGAGCGGGAGCTTGAGGCTCAGCGTGGCAGGAGGAGGAGGAGGCAGCCTTTGCTGCAGGTGTCTATCACTGTACAACCCAGGCAGCTGCAGAAAGCTGTGGAACCAGTAGACAATACTGGAGGGACCAACTCACCCTTCAAGGACAAGATCAAGAGAGGAGTGTTTTTCCAGCCTTCTTAATGTATCTTTCCACCACATTTCCTATTTAAACCAACACCTTGTTCTAGTTTATTACTTTAGTGTTCTGATAAATGTGTTTTGATATCCTTTGGCACATTTGCTTAAAAAAAGGGAAAAAAAATGTGTGAACAGTTGGTGGTTGAGCAGGTGGCCGGGGCTACTCTGCTAAACTGTTTTTCCCGAGATGCACTGAGTCCTCATCCTCATCACCCCTCTGAGACATCATGGCAAATCACACCAGCACCAAGCTACACTGAAGTGACCTGAGCTAAAAAGTAATAATGGCAATCAAACTCTGAATTTGAACTTTGTACTCCCCAAACTCAGTAAAGGAAAGGTTTTCCATACGAAGCTCTTCAGTACATTCAGCCCTTCCTCTCTCTGCCTGCCTCCCCCCAGTCATTCCTTCCTTTTTTTTCTCTCCCTCTTTTTCTCACTGCTTTCATTCTCAAACACTAGCTATACTATGTGTGGTGTGTTCCCATTCTTATCCACAGAATGTCCTGTTAAGGCTGCAGTGTCAGTGCCCTTTGAAATAACTCCCAAGTCCTCCCTCTGGGATACCAGGAATCTGTTAGGAACAACCACATAAAGCTTGAGCGCCTAACCTCAGAGATAGAGGTAGAAAGGTGTCTTGCTCAAGAGGCTGCCTCCCCTTTGAGAAAATCCCCAATACATAATTGCTCTTGATAACGATGGTATTAACGTTCTTTCTGTACCTTTGGAAATGGAGAAAGGAAAAATGAAAATATTAATTTTTTGAAAGACAGGGCTCCATATGGAGACCAGCTTATCTACTTAATGTGTCATGGTGTAACAAGTTTGTACAAAGAAAGCAAGAAACTGGTAAACAAAAAAGCTGTCTCAAGGTTGTGCCTTTCTGGTTCTCTGATATAGAGATATATAGTTATGAGTGAGTATATAGGAGAGATCTGTGCAGATAATGTAGTTTGGCAAAGAAAACCACTTCCCTAAACTATGCTTTAGGCTGCTTTTCAATGTCTGTGATCTATCCTAGCTCCTTAGTACTTTTGTAATGAGAGTTTGGGATCATTAGAATTTTATGACAATTTATAAGACTAGTTCTTGTGATGAGCTTCTCCACCATGCAGTGCCCTACATAGGAGCAACTCTGCTAGCACCTTCCGTGTGCAGAGGAGAGTCACGGAACTGTACAAACCCTCTTTGAGCTTCTGCCAGGGATATGACAGAAGTGGGAGGTTTCCACGTGATAGCAGAGAGGTCAGCAATGTGTGAGGTTTGTTGTATTTTTTCCCCAGTTACTTAAAATCTTTCAGTATGAATAACACTCGGTGCAGTTGTCAAAAATACAGCGTATGCTAGAAGGTTGGAGATAACTGAGCAAACGGGCGAGCACCAAAGGGCTCACGCTCAAGAGCAGCCTACAGCCATCCCATTTGGTGAGAACTTCGTTAGCTGACGCCGAGTCGCTTCCTGCCGGAGCAGTAAATGGCCCCTGGGAGAGTGGTAGCTGTTCCCAACAAAATGACAGTCGTAGCAGCAGCCATGAAGTCTGCGCCTTCCAACAAAATGTTATTTTATTTTTAAATTTACAAATGGAATGATATCTCCTGGATAATTTTTTTTCGGTGCAATTTGGCTTTTTGCAACATTGTCACTCAGCTACAGGAACAGAAAGAAATAAGCGACTGAGAAGTGTCATGGAGTGTTACTATTTTTTTTACATTTTTATGGCTGAATGGCTCAGAACGCAAACTGAGTCACCTGTAAAGCTGAATGGTAGCTCTGCCCTGCCCTTACTCACGTACCTTTTGACAGTGATGTACCTAGAAGGGCAGTCTTCTTGTTATCATCCATGACTTTTTCAGATCACATATCACTATACCGCTCACCATAACTAAAACCAGACAAAACACGGTTGGCAACAAAATTCAGCTGGCTATTATAAAGAAATGAAAGTCAGTTAATGAGCTGGAACGTTAAATAAACACAGTTCTTTTCGGTCATAAAAATGGTGCAAATAATACGTTCATATACTTGAGAGTTTTAGTGGGAGAGAGTTATTTTCAAAGATGATTTGGTCTTTGTCTAAATGCATTCTAAAAATACAGCCACAAATTTACGGAAGTTCAGCTTACTGACAGCTTCAGAACCACTCGGGGAGAAGAGGAGTAATTCCGTGGCATTCAGGTTGGATAACTTTACTCAGCTAATGTCAAGGTCATATTCATAACATCGGCTATGGTATTTCTCTTGGCTTTTCATTCTTTTCTTCTGAAAGAAGGCTTAAGTTTCTTAGAGAAAGGAAAACACCTTATCAGTTCTCTTCATAGCTTGTTGTTTTCTTTTTGTTCTCAGATGTCGACTATTTTCACTTTATGGTGCACAAGCAATGCCGCCTTTTTGCTTTCAGAAGTGAAAGGCAGGAGGGGGAAACTCAGCAGCGGTGGCAGGACAGCACTGGCACCCAGTGGCTCAGGATCCTCTTGGCTCAGCATCCCTCTTTACCTGCTTTGCTAAGATAAATTTGAAGGCCACCCACCTTTGTAATTGAGCTACCACAGGTGTTTTCAAGCAAGTCCATAAGTATATTTCTGTGGGAATGAGGTTACTACAAAAAGTGATTGCCAGCAGAAAATATCCCTTTTTTTTTTTTGTTTTAATTCCCTCAGGGGCCAGGAGAGCAAAGGAAATATTGCATGTCCCAGTGACTGACTTTGGAAACCTCCTCCTTCCATTCTTGCGCTGCACGGTACCTGTGTCAGCACTTGATGTGTTGGCTTCGTAGGTCCGCAGGAGACAGAGAGACGCAGTTAAACTTGTAAAAACGGATTGGCAAAGGTTAAGAAGATTGAACCAGGCTTGCTGTTGCATCACAGCCACGAGTCTGTTGCTTTTCCTATCGATCAGCTGCTATGAAAATAATTACCTAGACTTTACAGTGACTGAGAGTATTTTTATTTGCAGTTCCCAGTTTTTCCCTTTCTGTGCTCTTCACCAGCAGTGTTTGACCCCCCTGATATGCGGCATTTACCTTGTCAGAGAACCATCATTGCCTGCTGGGATCGTCCTATTACAGCCTGCCCAACCCCACCTGGGATTTTACAACTTGAATTCTGCTCATCCAGTCTAACCACAGATTTAAATAGAAAGAGAAGTGTAATGAAATCAAAAGGCACCCTTACAGTTGTGGCAGCCAGTCCATCTATTAAAGTGACAAGCTTTACCAAATCAATTTTTCAAAAGGGTGCGAGGGCAGGGCTCTTAACGTCTGATCCGCAGATCCTGAAGACTAAATTGACTATGGACCACAAGGTCCACTAAAGCTGACTGACAGTGGGCTGACGTTTACTGTATGTACCTCCCCAGGAAGATAATTACGGACTCTCAAATGAAAATCAAAATTGAAAACCACCAGTGCAAGGTAATATTTCAATGTTTGCTTTAGATCTGCTGATCTGACTGGCAACATGCGGCACCTGGAGCCTTTTGTAATACGAAGAAAAAGCAAAAATGTTGCCATTTGCTCAGTCTTTCCATGGGTCTCCCTCTTTTCTTTCCCTCAACATTTTCTGAGTAAGAATCCACTGCCCCATACCATTTTTCCAATGTTTTGTTCCGAAGTAGTTGTCTCGCATCATTCTGGACCCATTTAACTAATTCAGTCATCAGTGATATTTTCAGAACAGTGTTTATTTGCGACATTAATCTGACAGTATGCAGCAGCTTCCCAGCCAGCGACCTAGCAATTCCCTTCTCTGGGATCATCCCTGGACCGCGTACGGCTCCTGAAGGAAGGCCACCTTCGTGCCTCCCAGCCGAGGGGACAGCACCATGTGCAGGTGGATGGGCATGGGGAATAAGGCAAAGCAGCAGTGCTCCCTCCAGCGAGGGGAGCAGTGCTGTGCCCCTCTCATGGGCATCCACAGGGTCTGGGGAAGCCTTCACCTCCCACACCCTGCTCCTCCACTTGGGAAGCCAAGCACAGGGCCTGGAAAGGTAGCAAAATACAGCTACTAGCCTCCAAAAGCGAATTAGAACATGAAAGTCAATGCGGTAGTTTTCAGAGAAGAGCGAAGCAGATGTTCCATTTTTTGCAGAGATGGCCACAGAGCTTTTTATCTTAGTGTGACGCGCAGAAAACTCATATCTTTAATTTGCACCTCATTTGCCTTCCCGAAAATGAGTAGGATTCTGTAATCGTTGGTCAGCAGGCATCTAAAGCTTTCGTGCTTCAACAGCCACTGAGCATTGGTTGTTATTACAGCTTGTTATACTTCCATTCCTTTGGAAAGTTTTCACAGATGGATAAATAAGCACCGTAAGAGCAGGAGTCCCTGGGCGTCTGTAAGGATCTCTTCACAATCTGTGAAGCCAGCCATGTCGTGGGGTTCACTTCTGGAGAACGACAACATTTTCGCTTAAGCTGTGCAGAGAATTTTCAGTCTTTGTACTTGAGCACCGCTAATTGTTTGCACAGTTAATTAAACTATGGGTGAGGTATTCTGTTAAATTTCCATGTGTAATGCACATATTGACTGTTTCAAGGTGAATACTTTTCTAAATCATGAGCTATTGAATGTTGACTCACCGTGGTCCATTTTCTCTAATTGGCTTGAAGCTTCTCTCTATTGCTTGTTATGATAGAAGGTGTTTTTTTCCCCCGCTAAAAACATTACTGTCTCTAAATATGAACATCAATGGGTGTTTTGAGAATCATTGTGCGGGAAAGAGACTCTCCTGAGTACACATTTAGGTTGGTAATTGGCTGGTGTTCACCTTCCCTCTGTGTTAAACAGCCCTTGGGCCTGCGTATGAAAGCCTGGCAGTCTCCAGTGTACCTGTCAGTCATACTGTAAAAATACAGCAGAGGACTGCGTCTCTCATGGGGTCACAGCGTTGCTTTCTTCCAGGACTCTGACTGTGGAAGAAAAGGTTTTAGAAAGTTTTTTCTATATGAAATGACAACCAAATTATATTTTGTTTGGTAAACATCTGCAAGCTCTGCAAGAATTCTCACTGTATAACACTAGGCGTAAGGTTTAATAACTTACCCTAGCTTCGTGCAATGTGATAAATGCTCAGTGATTCCTCAGTCACTTGCAAAACTTGTCGTTCCATTCAAGGCCACCATTCAAAATATCCTTCATATCACAGCATGCATTCAGAGGCACACTGAGGAGGAAAAGTAGCTCTCAGAAATGATATTTCCTGTCTCCTTGTAAGTTCAGAAAGAGTTAAGTATTTGAGGAAATTAATTCGGTTCTGTAGCTTAGTAAAATCTCTTGCTAATCCAGGCTATGGTTTGAGCTACATATTTAAAGGAAAGTTAGGGAATTTTTTGGTCCATACTGGGTGTCCATGTATTTCTGTAGGACTCTGTCCATTGGTCAACAGCAGATGTGGGATCATATACGGGACACCTATTTTTAGCTGAAACAATTAAAGAAGAGACCTCTTTAGCTTTAAGGGATTTTTATCTTGAGTTTTAATAATGGAAGTGGTGAGTTTCAAACCCCAATAGCAATTCAAAAGACATAATTCTATAAAAACTGATTCCACTTTATTTCAATGGCTTTTTTCCTCACCAGCACGAAAAAAAAAGTTTTCCGCTGTGAATTTAAGTAGCATTTAGAGCATTTCAACCTATCTGTTGAATGATAATTGCTGCATTCAAAATTCGTGCTCTCTTCATCACACATTAGGAGTAAGATGAGAAATAAAAGAGTGTTTGGAAGAGAACAGATACTGCTGGATCTCTCGACTGAGACAGAGAGGATGGCAGAATCTGTTGCTGAGGTGTGCAGTGCAGGGGAAGGTGGAACACTGTTCGTGGTTTCCATGGTCTGCTTTTAATCAGAAGCTGAACTCCTGCTCCCAGGAAAGAGATGCTGGAATTAGAGAGAGAGAAAAGCAGTAGTCTGTCTCTGCCCTTCCCTCTTTGCCCTAGAAGTCAAAGTACTGAAAAAGACTGCTTGGTGTAACCTGTCGGTCAGAACATCTTTGGGGCAGTTATCAGGTTCCAGAGTTAATTCGTAAAGGCAGGACTGGTAGAATTGTACAGGTAAAAAATCAATCTGCAAAGTGCTCTGCTTGTTAGGCAAAAATTAAATTCCCTCCAGGCCATGTTGGGAGATGGGAAGAAGAACTCTCTACAGAGAGTGAAAAGCAAATTCTCTCTCTTTGGCTGCTGCAGGAGCGGACGGTTACGCCTCTACAGGCCTCATCTCCAGTTTTGCTTCTAACAGGAAATTATCATTAATGATACGAGCTCCTGTTGTTTTCTAGCCACTTTCAGTAGGTCTGGACTTGGTAATCAAGTAGGGAGGTGTGGAAATGGCTATTGGGAGATAACAGCTAATAAGCAAAGACAAAGATCAAAACAAAAGCTGAAATGTACAAATTCTGACCGCAGTGATGAAAAGTTAGGCTGTATTTTCTAACATAGTCTTTGCTTATCAGCTGGTAGCCAGTCCTGCTCATTATTTTCCAGAGTGAATCAGCGTAGAGTTTTATTTTATCTGTCAATGAACTAAACTTTTAATTAACTTTCATATTTGTCTTAAGTTAGACTAATGACTCTCAAAGGAATTGCCTACAAATCCTTAAACTTTTGAACAAAGGGACTAGAGAAAAAGCGCCACGCTTGCTTTGAAAACCAACCTTTCTGTTAGAGAACAAAATCAAAAAATAAGCAACTTGAAACTGGGAACCACAGAGTATTAATATTCATCATGAAAACAAACTGAAAGAAAATTTAAATCTGTGTTGACCCCAGAGGATTTTTGTTAGCTATTTCACACAGATTGGCAAATTACACTAATGATTTCAGTACTCGCTCTCTAAACTGGAGGGAAATTATTGGTGTTTAAATCAACAGTTTCTCTGAAGTATAACATACTTTGTTTGACGTTGCTTACTTGTTTTAGTGCAGACAAATGACTTTTGACAGTGACTTTAACAGAACGTGGTTCATTTGTGCAGATTTCCCTCCCCACCATCGTGTCTGGCCAGGTTAAGGGGTGTCAGGGGGGTTTGCCAGGATCAGGGCACTCTGGGTAGCAGAATACCGGGTGGGACAGGTGGGAGTGCCCGACACCACAATAATATGATGTATTGTGGTATTGCCCAAGGTCAGTTTTGCACAAATATAGTTGTATTCCAGCTGTAATACGTGAACCAGTGTTGTAGGAATAATTTTGGCAGATGTCAATACATAAATACCGAGTGGAAGTAAGATGGCCACAATAAGGAATGAAAAGCACAGAATTTTACAAAGCTATATGACGCAGTTATAAATCCTGCAAGTCTGAGGAAAGTCAGCACTAGGGTGAAATTAGAAAATTATCTTTGAAGGGTGCGCTAACACCCTGTATGTTTCAGCTGCTCACGAGAGATCCTTGCTTTAGTATCTATCCTCACGATGGTGGTGTGTTAACTGGCAGAGCATTAAAAAGATGATGCAGAAAAAAGCAAGGAATGTGGCCTTGTACGGTATATTTGACAAAACTTGGCTGCAGCTCAATTATTTTCTTTAAGTCGAGTACTGGGATTTTTCCTTCTTTTCATTCTGGCTCCTCTGATAGCATGTATGCTTTCCTGCTCCGTTATTGACTTTGTTGCAAGCAGTCCTCTGAGCAGAATTGATTTATGATACACTTTGCAGCCATCCAGACTGCTTCCAGTGAAGTGACAAAGAAGTTCTGCCTCTGCACCCACCTAATCAATGAAACGCAAAGCCAGACCAGACAAAACAGAACCCCGACACGGAGCTCTGGGGTGCCGACCATCAAGCACGCCTCGCAAAATCCACAGCAGTGACATGCAGCGGTTTTAGTTATCATATAGGATGCCTTTTTTGTATTTCCAAGGGTAAGCATTTTTCTTTTAAGGAACAAGCAGAGTAAAAGAAAAGTATATATATAACCACAGATCAATGTGTGGTAATGGACTCAAAGTTTAGCAAATGGAACACGTTTCTTAATATACCAGAATAAGCAACAGCTAGCTGTTTTCTCCATCTTTTACAAAAAAAAAATACACATTTTAAGCTTAAAATACTAAAGATATTTTAAAAAATTACCAGGAACAGTTTGATCTTGCAAAGGACTGAGCAATGTCGTTCTGATCCAACAATTTTCTGAAGCGTGTATTTAATTGGAGCGTGACTCAACACTCCCGTCCTTGGGCCAAACCACATAATTAGCACTGAACATCAAGAAATGTTTTGTTAGACTGAGGCTGAATGTCCTCTTCTGGCAGAATCAAGCCCCGTGAGAAACTGAGAGGACTTTGCTAGGTCCTTGTCACCCAGGTATCTGCGTGAGGATGATACAAAGGCATCACTTCACTTTTGAAGCGTCTTCTTTATTTACTAGAGAGAGATGCACATCAGGATCTAAAACGAAGAGCGGGGAAGGCAGCAGAGGCACTCGCAAGGATACTTCTGTGGTCTGTCACTTCATGGACAAATTTTTGGAAAATGTTGTGCCCATGCACAGTTTAAAGCTCAATCAGACTTCCCAAAGTCTAAGCTCTGATTGACACACTGGGAGAGACAGACACGCTGCTTTCTGTACTCCTGCAAAAATGTAGAAGCTTGTCCTGTGTCCTCTGATGGGGTTTTCTTAACCGTAATTCAGCTGAGCTGCTAACCTTGAATTCCCTTTGCCTGTGCAATGTGGGACCATCTTGATGTAAGGCCATTGTGTATGTAGTTTACAGAGCAAATGACTGTGTGAGGTGAAGGCATGAGAGAATTAGGTTTGAAGACAGCATGCCATAAATCTTGCTTTATAGGACAGGATACTCTGGGTCGCTAGAATTATCTTGTTATAAAGCCAATGAGATAGAAAAGCAAATAGTGGCTCAGTTTCGAAGCGCTCCAGTCCCTTGAACAGGTGAAAGAAATTTCTCTCAATCCTGCCAGCCAAAACACATCCCCCTGTGCACAGAAGTGCATCCCCACATGCATCCCCCCCCGACCACCTAATGTGTGCAGAGGCATTTGCTGTTCGACCGTATCGCTGGGGGAATAGCTCTGGTGCAGTTTGCCCCGCTCCTCCTTCCTCTCTAATGAGATTCTGCTTTGTGACAGATCTTGTCAGAGGCTAATTATAACAAATGTTTGGAAATACTTGCTCCAGAATAACCTTTGGCTCGAAGATGGATCACTTGCATGAGGCAGGTCCCCTCGCAGAGCCCGGGAGATCAAGTTCTGCTTCAGAACAATGTCTGAAATTCAATAATGGCACTGTGTACTCAGCTGGCCAAGTTTGGCAGTTTCTGATTGATTTCTTTTCCTCTTCAAACCTTGCCTGTCACGATCGGCTAATTAAAAGTGCAGTAATCTGATATAATCTGTTTCCCAGTTGGTGTGGCAGTTGGCTATCTAACATAAATAATTGATTTGTAAACTGCCAAACCTCAGACATTTAGACTTGCATTGTCTCCTCTAAACCATGTCTAACAGGCAAAATTTGTCTCCTGATACATCAAATGACCCACACAACAAAATGAATTCAGCCTTCACTACTATGAAAAATCAATAGAATGGAAATAGATAGATTCTAAAATGTAATAAATGCCTGGAGGAAAAGCACATAAACATGGATATAGTCTGTTTGTGCGAAGTCAGCAGCGTGTCACCATTTGGCTCCCCCCAGCTTTTCCACTGCTGGTATTCAAGAAGTGGCAGTTACCTTGTCACGTCAGAGGAGATTGTCCTTGTAGTTCAAATCGCACTTGTTTTTTTTCTTTTTCAAATTTAGGTCGAACCCCTGGGTACCTGTGTGGCTTCCAGTAGCTAGTGACCCATGCGATCAATTCTTGCAGTCAAAGAACAACAGCCACCTTGGTTATTTTTTTCTTACATTACGGATACTTCTGTAGTACTAAGGATAGTACATCCTTCCTCAAGCATCCGTAATGTAGGCCAATACCTCCTTGTTGCAGGACACAAACAGAAATCTGAGTTGGAAGGGGTGAAAGCGTCACACAGAAAGGACAGCAGCAGTGTTGGAACAGGTCCTGGAATCATTATTATAGCACAGAATCTTTCAGCAGAGGTGTCTGCTGCCTCGTGAAGCTCGGTTCTGTATTTACCAACCTGACAATGAGCAGAAGTGTCTGCTTTCCTCTAGGTTTATAAATGAAGCAAAAGTAAATCAAGCATGGAAGTGCTTTCTGGATCAGGCTGTCAAAGTTCTTGGAAAGCCATCTGCTCATACAATCACCTTAAAACACATCTGAAAACAGACAATTTTTGAATAAGAAAGCTGGGGATTACACCTCAGAAAGGAGATGCGCTAGAAAACCTGTTGCTATATTTAAAAGAGGAGTAGGTGTTTAATAAATCTGTTTCTTTAGGGGTTTTGCCCTTTTTTTTGTTCACTGCAAGGTATTTTCTTTTACATCTTTAGGCTCACTAGTAAATCAGCATTTGAAAATTAACTTATACTGAAAAGAAAAGGAATGTATTCCTTCGCAAGGAGACCACAGACCCTGCCACGGCAGGGCACCGCACGGCAGCCCCGACCGGGCACTCTTAAAGCAGAGCGCCCAGCGCCTTAGGGCAGAGCTTCCATCTGGCAGCTGCAACCCCTGCTTAGCAATGTCCCAAACTAGCTTGTTTTTCTCCTCGCAGCTCTCCAGGAGGATTAGATCACACCAGGTTGCACCACTGGCTTCTGTGTTTGAGTAAATAGCAATTCTCAGACAGCCTGTTTGTTCTCTTTTGATGCCTGTCAGAAGTAAACACAGTTTACTAATCTCTGCTGCTCCAGGTCCCTGGCTTCTTTCTCTCCCCTTACAAACACACGAAACCGCTCACATACGAATGCATAAATA
>Ga0181612_182343_pt1 | contig 20851 bp, 19 predicted proteins | sample HoacroProtozoa21_FD_119630 | JGI IMG/M metagenome (GOLD analysis project Ga0181612, IMG submission 119630) | Hoatzin crop microbial communities from Cojedes, Venezuel. Combined Assembly of Gp0051906, Gp0051904, Gp0051908
CCGCCATTCCCTGGCTGGCGTGTAACCGTCCGGACTGTTTTCTTGACCTCAGTGTACAACAAGCCACTGTTTGCTCCCAGAATTCCTTATCTATGGCTGATAAGGTGGAATACGCAGGTATGGCAAAGCCTGGGAGTAGCTGAGGGTGTAGGAGGGCGTTCAGATAGCACTGCTACAGTTTTTCTAACTCCTGCTGTCCTGCAGAACATGCAGTTCTGCATCTGTGCCAGACCTTGGAACAGCAGGAATACGATGCTTCCAGTGTTAAGAGTCTTTACAGGGACACAAAAAGCATTCGCTATCATTGCAAAATGCTCACAGTACGACTGCGTGGCAAGCACACGACAAGAAACCACGCTGAACAGACTGACTGTATTTCCACTACCTTCTGCAGATATCCAACGTGAGCTGAACACAAGAGCTCACGTTTAACAGATGCGCCTCCGAGGCCCTTTGAAAGTTATTCAGCTCCACAAGCAGCCGTTAAACCCGACATTTTGCAGAAAGCCCAGCAGCCAGTCCTCTCTGATGGCAAAACTCCTCTTTCCGTAGGTGGTGACTAATTTGCCACCTTACGCTGTCTGCAACTGTGCCAGCTCAGTGCATGAACACGCATAAGCTAACTCTGGTATCAAATGAAGGGAAAACTTTCACTCTGTTCACCCAAACGTGCTCCAGCCTTCAAGAACTGAGCTTTTGCGAGGGGTCAGTATAAATAAGCATTTATAGAGGATACGCTGCTATGAGGTGAGGAAGTTGTCCTTGCTGGTATGAAACATACGTCTCTGTGCTCAAAATACCAGCGACAGCTCTTAGAATTTAAAGAGCTGACCATCCAACCAGTCATTGTACCAAAAGGTGAGATGCAGACCTTCCAGGAGTTCATTAACCTTACAGGATTTCTCTGGAGATGGACTGAGGAGCTGCGAGATCCTTCTACAGAAGGCATCAGCACATCCATTGTACGAAAAACACCCCAGCCATCCCCATTCTTCTGAATGGTACCAGAAACGCCAGCTCGAAGTGGTTTGCAAGGTTCATACAGCCCAGCAAACCACAGTTTTGTAACCATGCAAGAACCCTGCGTATCCTCCAGGCAGCTCCAGCGACTGCTCCCGCAGAGCCCGGAGCGGCTGCCGCCTCCTCCACCTCTCTGCTCTCTCTGAGGGATCGCCGCACAGCCAAGCCAGACCCGACGCCGCAGACGTGCACAGGGAGTACCACCCACAGCTAGGCTTCTTTGCCATCACAGAGCTTTGTTTATCACAGGTTGGGCTTGATGCAGATTTTTGGCTTTAGGCACTGGGGTTTTTGTGCTTCGGCAGACAAGGATATTTATTTCATTAACCTCCAGGGGATCTGATTAAAAAGTCAAGAGGTGAAACAACTCGCATCCTAACCCACGGGTTACAACCACCCCACGAAGAGTATTTCACTGGTTTATGTAGATGATCTTGGCCCTGAACAGGGGAAGAATCAGCTAACCTCTCAAAATCCTTCCTCGCCCTGTCTTCCATAACACTAAAGCAGAATATTTCCTCGCAGAGCTTCCACCTGTAACACGTAAACTGCTTCAAGGTATACAATGTTTCTCAAAGTACCTTAAAAACTGGTTTACAGGAAGATAACCTTGAACTCCACAAGGAGGTAAAGACCAGATCTCAGTTTAGTCTCAGGAACTATCTGCAGAGTTGGATTTACTTTTTTTTTTTTAAACCCATCTTACAAGGTTAGATTGAGTAACGGTAAAGTCCACCAAAAATCCCCAGCACATTGTGATTTTTAGCTTGAAACATGACCCCAAAGCAATGAAGCAACTGATAAATATACTTACAATAAATAATCTGGCATTTCTGAAGTTGATGTTGGTACACTAGAATTATTGCATGTTCCATTTAAACCTGAAAAAAAGAAAAACTTGTGTCTAGACATCCTTAAACTTTAAAGCTCTACGCAATTAAACTCCATAAACTTATCTGCAATATACAGTTCACCAAATTTTAAAGGATTTCTGTTTTGCGTAGAACTGCCAAAGACAGCAGATCCACAGGTGGCTGAAACTCCAAGGCTTCTCCGATCTTTGTCTGTCAGTAAAACACCACCACCATCAGCCAATGCACCGAGAGGCAAAAAATCTTCGTGTAATTGGTTTATAAACACCGCTATGGCCACTGCTGGACTGTGAAACCCATTTCTGAGCTCCGACGAGCACAACAGAGCGCTGAGCAAGGTGCAGGGGTTTTTTTCTCCCCGTTCCACACTGTCTCGATTCCCACCGTTACCACTCCGCACGCCTGCGGGGTACGACAGAGCGCGTTCCAAGGCAGGCAGTGCTTCCTCCCGCAGCCCTACCGCCCCGCAGACAAACCAAAGGGTTCTCTGCTCCATGAAGCTGAAGAAACATGAATCAGGCAAGGCTCAGCTACGAGCGTTTAGGAGTTTAAGCGAAGTTGAAGAGCAGGGACCAAAGACCTCAGGAGGAATGGGACTGAACACAAGGCTAAGAAAGACCCCATCCTCACCGTAAACCAAACGCTGCATTATTAGTCTGGAGAAAGGAAGCTGCTGGATAGAGGTTTGAAAACGGGTATTTCTCATAAACTGTGTATTATACTGAAAATCCTAATCAGAAAGTCAACTGCATCCAAGAGAAGGCAGCAAAATAAAAGGCAAGTGGAGAAGGCTGCAAAGAATTTAACTCAACCACTTTGCAAAAGTGTGTTTCTTCTTTCCTCTTCTTTCCAAGTCTGCTACTTAGAGCAAGCAGAACCTTGACTACACAGCTTCCCCAGACACACAGGAAAGGTACCTGTGAGCCCCAACCGCGCCCATCCCTACACTCACCTACACGACCACTCCACAATTATTACCCCAGATAAACCACAGGGAGCATGAAATGCCCCAGCAAGAAACACAGGCATGTCAAAGCAACAACCTAATTGCCTGTTATTTTTAAAAATGGCTTTTTCTCTGCCTTTCCACAGAAAGGCTTTCCTGAGCAGAATGGAAGAACAGCAGAGAAAACAGCGTCACTACAGACACCGCAGTCTCCAATTCCTGCTGCAGACACTGGCAGACAATTCTGCTTTCGTCCTTACCTGACCACCAGCAGGAATGATGCAGAACGTGGGTGAGGAAGATCATGGAGGAGAAAGGGAGAGAAGGCAGCTTATTTTGCTTATGAGTGCCACCTACTGACTGCTGACAGGACCCCAAAGGTCCCTCCACCGCCTCCTGAGCAAACCTCTTGGGAGAAACCCTGCTTCCCCGCAGCCCCTGGCCCCAGGGGGACTGGGGCAGGCTGCCAGCCGTCTGCTGCAGAGCACAGGAGCAGGATGAGGCCCGTGCTCTCCCCACGAAGGCAGGCACCGAAGGAAAAGCTCCCAGCCGAGACACGAGCTGGCCGTACGAGACCCAGGCGGCCACTGACCACATCCTGTTTATGCTGACTCCCAAGTCCAGCTCGGATTCGTTACCTTGCGTGCATCAGGAACAAAACCCGACTCCTACTAATTAACAAAAAGCCAGTCATTAAACTGTTTTTAAAGCAAAGCAGAAAAGGTGGTAAAGGGTCAGCAAGTTCACAAAGAAAGAATCTGGGGCATTTCGGTATACTGACAAAATTATACATCTAGAGAGAGAGAATGTGACTACAGCTATCCACTACCCTTCCCGACACGAGGTACACGGGGAAGGAAAACACCGCTCACCGAAGAAACGACACAAGTCAGATCAAAGTAGAAGTATCTGAAGAGCGTGGCTCTGCAGTGCCACACGATGATCAGAAGTATGGACTGTCATTAAAAAAAAAAAGCACCTACAAATGCATTTTGATTGCTTGCCAGTGATATGAAGACTGTGGGGAAGGTGAGAGCTAGTATCACGCTAACCCCAGAGCCCCGTGAAGCCTCTCCTTGTCCAGGAATTCGACAAAGCTGTTTCAGCTTCAAGTTTTTGTCCTTTTGGAGCCAGAAGCGGATTATTTTCACGCACCAAGCACGAAGAGGGACTCTGTGTCAGAAAGCAGTAACAGGGCAAAGCAAAACAAGGTGGATGCAAACAAAAATTTAACAACAGAGCGGGACTGCAATGCTCCTCGAGGCTGCGGGGGAAGTCCCACTGCTCCGGGGAGCTGTAAGGGAGCCCGACGAGCAGCCGAAAACAGGCAAGCTGCAGGCACTGGCAAGGGAGCAGATCGGATTAGCCGGCGTGTATTCTCTGCTCTAAGAGTACCTAGAGTTGACTTAGAAACCTACTGGTTTCATGGAAAACATCTTCATCACATCTCAACGGGTCACACTCACTGTTGAGTTAGCCCCAAAGAAACAAACCTGGAGTAACAGCAGGATACGAGGAAGGCCTTTCAGCCTGAGAGAGCTGGCTGTACACTGCTCTAAACACTTATCACAAGACTTATCTGTCATTTCTTCTGGATCTAATATTAAAAGCTTTTGTGACTAACTTTTCATTACCGAGTTAAAAATCAATACAACAGTCATCACAATACCAAACAAGCAGGAAAGCTGTAAGCAATCAAGCAGCACTGCTTTTTCCAACAGATCTTGATGTCTGCCTTTCATCCCCATATATTAACACGGCTTTTAATTTACCAAGGAGAAACACGACACGGTCTGAGGCAGTTCCAAACAGCGTGAAAGGTTAAACAGGAAAAACCTGATCTCCTCTTTTGAGAGGAAGCGCATGTGTTGATTTGTAGGTAGGGACAGCGATATTATTTCCTTAACCACACAGTCTCTGCAAGTGGACAGGCAACCTCTCTCCTCAGATGGATTCAGAGCAGAAACCGCGCGCAGCTGACACCAATATTATCTCGGCACAAGCCGTACAGGAGGGTGTCTTGGACCGTACATACCTGTGACCTGCTCCTGGGGAACACTAACTAAGTCAGCGTTTTTTATTACTTCACAGTCCTGCTTCTCCTCTTTGCATTTCTCTTCACTTTTCTTCTCCTTTCTCTCCTTCTCCTTGTCTTTGTGCTTTTTGGATTTTTTCTTGGTTTTTACATACGAGCTGCAATTGTGCTTGCTCGTTTGGGGACAGTCTGTTGACAAAGGATGAGTCAGTCTGTCAGCCGTCTCCGCGTTCTCACAGTCTCTGCCGTTGTGAGTCAGGTCGTTGCTGACATCCGAAAGGGGATCGTGAGGCCTCGGCAGCTCCAGCACCGGGAGGCTGGAGCTGGAGCTCACCGACTCCGGGAGAGCCGGCGGCAGGGCAGGGGCAGGGGCATCCTTCCCGTTGGAGGAATTCAGTTTCCCGTTGAAAGTGGGCTGAGTTCTGTGAGCCAAATGCGAGATCCTGGGCTTTTTGTTGGCCAGCGGATCGATAAACTCCAGAGGCTGGGATCGTTTCTGGGGAGGAAAACAGAAAAAAACCAATCTTGAAGTCTGGAACTGCGGGTGCTGTTGCCACTAGGTGGTGGTGCAACACCAGAGACCGAGGCAGCATCCCCAGACAGGGAGCCCTGCTATCAACGGGAGCTGCCACCAAGTGTCCCTGCTCCGAGGCCAGTCCTGGACACGGGCTGGTCCCGGACAGACTCCAGGACCACCAGGTCCTACAGCAGCTGATCCATCCCAAGCTGCTTCCTGACAATCCCAACAGCTGCTCTGGAGCCCACGGATCAGTGGGAAAGCTTAAGAGCAACCCACCACCGCACCAGCAATTACTGATCTCCTGCTCTGTGCATGGTCAGGCCACGCAACCCGGCCTGCTCTCACTGCACCTCATCGCAAACCCAGCCTTTGAGAAGCAAACCCCTGTCCTTCACCCTCCCCAGGCCCAGCCACTCAGCAGAGAACGGAAACCACCACAAAAGCACCCATCCTCGCTTCTGGCTGTGGCATGACACTCGGAGCATCTCAGAGTCCCCGGGCAGGGAAGATGTGCTCCGACCTCTGGAGCAGGGAGGGGGTCACAAGTTCTCCATTTCATTCCCAACCGATTTTACCAGCTCTGCGGTCAGCGATACCACTCCTTCCTCTTCTCAAGCAAGGGGCATTTCCCAGATGACGTTAAGAAATTGTCAACTGTTAAATTCTCGGAATTTAAAGCAAAACAGGACACTTGCAGCAGTTTTAAAAGCCACATCACACGGGCCAGCGTGGCCTGAGTGTCCCTTTTTTAAACCAGCAGTGGTTCCTGCCTGTCCCCATCAGCCCTCCCTGGCCAGGCAGAGGCCGGGCTGGGCGCAGCTCTGTGCCTGCAGACTGCGGGTCAGCCCGGGGATGCCGCACCGTGGAAGAGCCCAGCCGTCGGTCAGCAGAACGAAGAGCTCGGCGCAGAGCCACAACTACGGCTGCCGGGCCGAGCCCAGCCCGAGGCAGCCAGAATTACCTCGGACAGCCATCAGCGCAGCCCTACGTGCCTGCCTGGCAGCACAGGGCTGCAGAAACACCGAGGGAAGATTATTTAGTGCCCAGAGGAAAGCAAGCGCTAGTTCTGGTTATTTCTTTCAGATATTTCATTGCTTTCTTTATGTTTAAGGCAGGACTGCGATGCATTTGCGAACGGAAATCTGCAAACGCAGCAGCGTAGCTGGATGCATGGCTGCTTTGTCACAGAGCCACCAGTTCACTGCTTTCCCCCCAGTTATTATTTCTCTTTGCTAACTCCGGGGGTCTCAAGGACACTGCTCAGCGGCAGGAATCCTGCTTTCCACCTGCCAAGGGAATCACGAAGAGGAGCTGCTCACAGCGCTCAAGGGGCAAGGACAGCAAGTCCAACCGGCTCTGCAACCTCACTGCCTGCCTTCCCGGCAGAGCACAACCAGCGTCCATCTCCCAGAAGCAGGGGCCACTCACTCTGGCTACAGGTCGGAGAACGGGTGACAGATCGAAGCGCTGCCATCTCTCGCTATCCTTTCTCTAAAGGTGACAAACGCCAGCTTCACACCAGCTTCACCTCTTTGGCTACCAGGTGGTATCTGCATGCAATACCTGCTCTGCCGCGCTTCCTCAGAATCACCAGGCCCTCCTCCTTCTTTTGCCTTCATTCTACAACTGAACTTCCCCAAAACATTTTGCATTCCAGATTACCAAAGCCCAGTCCTCTGCTGGGACTGCAACTATTAGCAGGCACCTCTTCTCTAAATAGAATTACAGCTATAGAGTATCAAAAAAATGATGGCTTACAACAAAAAGCTGTCTGTGGTTTGCTGCCTGACACAATCCACGTTAGAGGCACCGCTGGAAACATCTGCATCCCATGTTCCGTTGGTTGCCCCTGTTTCACTAGCCTCTTCCAGGCCCAAACCAACCAACCACCCAAAGTTTTGACTGGGGCATCCCAAGAGACCCAAACCAACCCCTAAGACCTTTGTGCCTATCAAAAGACGCGCAGCCAGAAGTGAGATGATTTTTTAACCTGTATTTTTTCAGAATCAGGTTAAGATAACACAAGACCAGCCTCTTGACAGCACTGCATCTTTCCAAGCTAACTCAAACGAAGGGGATCATTCTTTTTTCAACAGGAACATGCCCACAGCAGAGCAGGAGAGGATTTGGAATTAGCTACCTGGCAAACAAGTTGCACAGTTCTTCTTCTCAATAGAGAATTGCCTCCCTCTCATTGCCAGAAAGCACGTAATTTCTTTATCTGCTAATATTCTTTGCCACTAATCCTCAGTGCGTCTGTCCAGACAAGTAGGCATTACACATTCCATTGGCAGGAGGAGAATAAATGCTGAACTTGTCTGGGCTGACCCACAGCAGCAAAAGGAAGCCGGCATTTCACAATGCTAGCAAGAAACGTCTGCGCTAGGAGATACCAAGAGTGGGGACAGACACTGCTTGACACACAAGCAAATGCAGCTCCCTCGCAGTTTACTATCATGCAAAAACAGCTAAAACGTGCTTTTCACAGCTCCGTGCGCTGGCATCTCAACAAATCACAGAGCAGACCAACCTGCCCCTGATCTGTCACGGCAATTAGGTTGCAAAAGGTCAAGGTTTTTAATAACTCAGCTGTGTTTGGGAGCTGCTTATTACTGCTTCGTTCCAGTCAATTATTAGTAATGAGTAAAACACAAGCTCCATTCTCCCAGGAACTCCAACAGGGATGTAGGCACTGTGCGAAAAATAGAGCCCTTAAATCTAAACCTAAGACAGACCGTCAGAGATCCTCCCCATAGGCCGTCACTGAACCACATCCAGAGGAGAAACAGATGCTGAGGAAACCCAGAATTAGACTCTAACTTAATAAAACAGAAAAAAACCCCCAACAACCTATTGACCCGACAGCCTCCGGCAGCAGGTGATTACAGCGTGCAGACAGGCTGAACGGCTCAGCCTGGACCTACGGTCAGCAACCAACTCCACCAACCGCTGGCTCTGCGCAAACCAGCCCCAACGCCCTTGCAGAGGGATCGCCTACCTGAGGAGGAGAGCTGGAGTTCACATTGTCTTTTGGTGGACTCAGGGAAGGCGCTTCTCCTTGAAAACCGCTACTGTTCTGCGGCTGACAGAGTTTCCTGAAAGACAGAATTCAGGGCTGTTCAAACGCCGTGCTTGACAAGCCAACAGATGGTATTTCAGATCTTCCTGCAGAGCAAAGAGCCTTTTGGTGGGCTCAAATCCTGACTGCTTGAAGATGCCATGAAAGTAGCTCGTTCAGGCACATACAGTTTCGACCTTGGACAAAATCTAGGAAGTAGAAACTACTACAGGAAAATATCCATCAAGAACATATGGTAATTGCTTCTCTCTTTCTTGCCCTCCCATGATCTTCTCCATGAATGGAGGTAACACCTTGGGCTGACTGCCGGAGTTGGGGCCGGGACGGAGGTGGCAGGTTGAGCTATCACACACACCAGAGGATTTCCTACCAAGAATGGAACTTATTTTCTGACAGTTTTACCTCTTTTCTCTCGAGCTGGTGACATAAGTATTACAAGAAATTAATTACAACCTTAGAAAAATGGCCCATATGCAGATTAGTAAAAGCTGGCATTGAACTTTATGGTGTATGGGATGTATATACTCTACCTACTGCTTGAATACAGCTTAATAAGCAAGACAGTAGCTAAACTAATTACTGCTGTTTGTCTCACCCAGTTAAAATTGGCTTCACAAGAAAATTCAGAAAGCAAGCACACTGAAGAGGGGCTGAAACTCAAGTTCAGATGTTGAGGAGTAAGTTCTCCCACTCACTATCACCATTAAACCAACATTTAACAGGACCAGCAGTCCTCTTTCAGAGCAAGCCCCTCTGGGCCCAGGAAAAGCCGAATTATAACAGGAGCTGTTACGGTGTTATTGGTCCACTAGGATTTACATTTAGGGCTTCATAATCAGACTTTTAAGTTGCATCATGCACAGCAGTGCTACTCTGGTCTGTATTTGTGGTATTCGACAAACAACAGAAACCTCTTGTAGCAGAAAAAAAAGTACGAGGCAAGTCATTCTGATCACGTAAGGGCGTTAATTCACATTCACGCCGGGTATCTCCGCTCCCCGCCGCCCAAGGGGCTCTCTAGGTCTCAGCGTGAAGTTTCACAGCGCCCCAGCTTTGCCCTGCTCTTCTGGCACCAGCCAGATTGCCCGTATATTAATCACCCAGCAAAAACTACTGTTGCATCAAGTTGCAGCTGTCAAGTTGGGAAAAAAAAATAAAATTCAGGGTTAAAGGTTTTAATAAACTAGCCCTGCAGTCATTCTGTCACCAGCTGCACAGCCCAAATAACCAACGTCTAAATTCCTCCACAAGAGGCTATAATCGGATTTAAAGCACACACATATTTTTCAAACACTGGGAAGATTATTTCCGAGACAGAGCCCACGACTTTTACTAGATTTTACTTTAACCTGCGCTTGAACCTTTGGCGGTGTCGCAGCGACAGTGAGACGTCTGCAGTTCCACCACCACTCTGGCTTCCGTCGCTGCTTTGTTTAATTTTAGTGAGAACAATCTCGACAGCCACAGACCAGCTCCAGAAAAGTACTCGGAGACTGTGAAAACAGGAAGGGGAACAGTGATATTCCATAAACACCGCAGTGAAAGTGGCTGTTCGGATGCCGTCTGACTAGCCTGAGCAACCTTGCCACATCTCCTAACATGTTAATTATGGATTTAAAAAAAGTGAATGAAAGACGACTACTTTCAATCCAGCGGCCCTTGTCACAGAGGGAAAACATTTCACCACAATGGTGAAAGAAGGATGGAAAACACAAAAAACATGCGGAAAAATGAGTTAGTCTAGCAGGGGCCCTGTTAGATACAGCTTTAATATTTGCAGATGTGCTCATTAGTGCAGCCACTGACCCATCGAGTGGCAACGGGACCCGAAAGCCGAGAGGACACTCGGCAATTGGCTGGATCCAGGCAACCACGCAGACTGCCACCGCCGGCTACGCAGAGTCCTGCGTCTGGTGCCTGCGTCCTTTTTGTGAATGTTTTTCTACTGTCTTCAGCCCGAGATGTTTTTTCCATTCTGTAGCCTCATTACCTGCACTGCCTGAGCGGGGCTTTGTTTGTACAGTTGAATACATCCTTTCCAAGGTCTATTTTTAGACTTTCGCATAACTGAATGCCACAATTCTAGAAAAAGTAGTAAACATTGCTTTCTACAGGGAGAAATTAACTTTTTGGAAAGCCATAAAGATTGCATGGCAGTTGTATTTTTCCATTTAATTACAATTCAACATCAAGGCCATTTAAACGAGTTTGATTTTTCTTCGGCACGCCAAAGCACTTTAAGTGCAGGTTTCTGTTGGTTTAACAAAGTCTCATCTCCAAGCCAAGTGTGCTTTCAGATCATGGAAACCGTTCAAAGAGAGCATGCTCTACCCAATCTTCACCAAACCCGCAATAAATTAAGTCTCCAAAACAAGTCAAGTAAAATCTGTGTGTGCATTACAAAATCTGTACCAAGTCAGTACAAACACACCAAAAACCCAGAAGGGGAAATAAAAACACTCGGAGCAGAATTCTCCTTTAGAAACCTGGGAGCCACGTTCTCTTTCCCTGCCGCCTGCCAGCCAAGAGCTGCCGAGCTTGGAGGCTTCACCTAAGGTAAAATATCTGTAGAGGAAAGTCTTCAGCGACGAGTGAGCCCAAGTTATCGTCTCAACTAACTCTGTTCCGGGCTGTTTTCAGGAAGGAACGTGAGAACAAGTGATCCTTGGGATTAGGCTGTACAGGCAGCAGGACAACCAGCTTTAGGGGACTTCTCTCTACAGAACCGCCTCACGTTTTTATGCATCCCTCACCTCAACCAAATCTTAATCTGGCAGGGTGGCTTTGACAGTAACAGAATTTGCAACACAAGAAAACCACAGTACACAAACACCCAAATAACGCAACAGAAATGAAGCGGCCAAGTCTCCAAAGCCACCAGCTCAGGAGGGACACCCCCAGCAACGGAGCACAGCAGCAGCGAGCAGGACAGCCGGGGGACGCGGCTGCGCGGCAACGTCTCCCTCCTTGCCTCGAACAAACGCGGCAGTCTGCACAGGAAGCCACGTACGAGAAGATACGGAAAGAGGACAGGAGAGTTTCAATGGCGAGCTGAGCCGGACACCTTCGCCTTGATCCATTAACTTTCAACTGTAACAGCTTTTCTTCCCCGTCCAGGTTTTTCCCCTAGCTTTTAGTACAGTGATTTAAAAGGCAACCCAGGAGGATCCGAAGAGTGCATTCACTTCGATATTCGAGTTTAGCCAACTTCTACGGCTGCCTGGATGATAAACAGATTTACCTGATGTTAATATAAGTCAAACACTCAACTTACCATCGTTCTACCGACTTCAGTTACCCTGATTTATAGCGACTGACCTGGCCCTGCATTTTCAAGCTCCAGACGACCTTACAGAGAAGATGGAATAATTACCGAACAAGTATCCTCTTCAGCAACTGTTGATCTCCTTCAGAGTAGCCAGGCCAGTCCTTCTGCACGTCTTTGTACACACAGTCTTTCAACGTGAAAGTGCTGTCCTTGGCACTCAAATTTGCCACCTGAAACAGAAGTAATTTGCAAAAAACTGTTAGAGTTTAGTTTTCTCACTCGTTTTAACGAGAGATCCAAGATGTAGGCAAACTCTCAGCAGACTTTGCAGCAGTTAGTAGTGTCAGAGAACAGAGACTTTCTACTTCGTTTCCTAATTATTTAATCAAACTGTGCCTTTCCTTTTGCCTTGTCCTTGCAACTGTTTATTATGGGTTTCCAAGGCCTGTCCAATTTACTGAGAAACAAGTGATATCTACACAGATTATTCAGTTTGGATACTCTGGAACAGTACAACATCAGGTTATGGAAATATTTGGAAATAAACCCTAGTGGGAACGGGCAAATTCACTTCTCGCACCTGGCCGACAGCTCAAATGGAGCAGTTCGTTAGCTGATAGTGGAACTCGTGCAGCGATAGCTTGGTTAACAATTGCCAGAAGATAACTTCTCACTGCCAAGCCAGCGAAGCAGGCGATAGAAAGCTGCTTTCTCAAGGAGCAGGGAAGCAAACGCCTCGCAGATACAACGCGCTGGGGGCTTGCAGATTACACCGTGCGGTTGGGTGCGTTAGGATCATCTGCTGGATTTCACGGAGCAGAACTTTTGCAAGGACTACTTCAGGGCAGGAAGAAAATCTGTGATTGCCAGCTTCCAACCCAGGGCTTTACCATAAAGCACTGCACCCAAAACATGTGCTGCAGTTCGCTCGGTACACTGGTGTGACAAGCTTTGTGATGTTTTATCCAATTCTATCACGTGTGGTTTCCCCACAGAACTCTGCACGGTGCCTACATGGATAGGAAACACTGATGGAACTGGCAGAGCTGTATTAGAATGGAAACAACTTGTTAAGAGTTATCCCACTTTAACCAGTCTTTCCGCAGCTCGACTGAAAATTTAACTTCTTGCTGCTGGTTACACATCTGAAAAATACACCGGTAACACAAAGCCAAAAGCCCCAGCTGAGATTTCACAGGTACTGCCTTAGTGAACTCTTCTTAGGTGATTCTAGAGCACTGCAAGCTTCAGAAGAAAACAAAGCCTTAAATTTGCTTTGATAAAAGGGCTACGGAGGCAGAGATGCCAAACGCTCTGCCCGCAGCCAGGCTGGCAGACTGGCAGAGCCCAGGTCTGCAGCCCAGAGCCCCTGCTTTAGCCACTCGGCTTGGCAGCTGCGTTACACCTGGAACGGGAAGGGGCTCCAATGCAGCCGGCGGAGATACCGTGCGTCTGTTCAGGATTAACGGTCTCCACTGCTCGCTCCATTCCGGAGAGGGCTGTGCTTACGAGCTTCCATTATCCACGCAGCAGAAAGCCTCAGAAAAGCAGGCGAAGGAGTGGAAAGTCTTGAATTAACTGAAGATGCTGTTAAATTCTTCTGCTTTTGGGAAACTATGACCCAATATTAAAAAAACCTATGAATTTAAAAGCAAAAAGCTGCAGAACTAATACAGCAAAGCTCTCCTGATAAGCGAAAAATAGAAAGCACAGTTATCAGTTTACACGACGAACGCTTTGTTTTTCCTTTCAGTTCTGTCAGCTTTCCAAAACCCTGAGCCAAAACACAGGAAGAATTCGAGCTGTGTTTTACACTGAGATATCCCAGTAAACACGCCCAAGAGACAAAAGCAAAGCCAGGTTCTCTCTCAAAAGCTCTCCGCGCATCTCCCCGGTTCCTGCCCTGACAGCGGGAGACGCGCTGCTCGGCAGGGCCTGTCGCCCCGGCAGAACCGCTCCGATCCTCTCCACGCGCAGGCTGAGAGCTGCTACCTCCTTGTTTTGCTGCTGTGGGATTCCGCAAGCTCCACCCCAGGCCTCCCAAAAATAGAAACCTTGCAAAATGAGGCAAAAAGGCCAGCAGGAACACAGAGTCCTAGGAGAGATGCAGGAGTACAACGAAACCCACACCTAGACGTATTTAGACATGTCGCCTTAACGCAGCCGGTAATTTTTAGCTTATCTGTGTCCGCCTGTGGATGGGAGCCCTGGCAGCGCTGAAAGGAGACCAGGTTTACGGGCAACACATTTACAGCCAAATCAGCGTTTGGCCCAGCCAGGCTGACGCTCTGGGCACTGCCGAACACACCACTTACCTGCTAGGGGTTTGTGAGAGCAGCAATAAAAGGTGATTATCAGAAACAGTATTTCTAGTATTAAACCTATTGATAGCATTCAAAAGGGTGCTCAAAAGAATTCTGGAACCAGTGGAAAATTAAGGGCTACAGGATGAAAATCTAGGGAAGGAGCAAGTTGTGCCAGCAATGACTCCATTTTCAAGGAGACTTGCCCTTGGGCAAACGAACTCCTCACCGGCTCGTTCTTTTCAGCTACGGAAAGGAGTTAAAAAAAAAAAAAGAAAATCCAACACAGAAGAGGGCAGCTGCAGCATTTATGTAAATATCCATGATGCGTTTTGCACTTTGCGAGCAATAAAAGGTATTTACTGCAATTCCTAAAATGGCACCTTCAGCATGACTCAAAGTGTCAAGAACTGATTCAGCTTGGAGACAGCTTTCACACTTGACATACAAACAACGTGCTTAGCAAGAAGCTGCACGATCTTCACACCTAAGCAGGAAAGGCACGGGGCTGAACAGTACAAAGATGTAAAGCTCAGCAGAGAGGGACACATTTTTTCCTTACACATATTGATACAGAATGTGCTCCTTTATGTCCATGTTAATAAAAATATACGGAATAGATGTACAGGTGAGAACAAATCAAACAGCTCATAGACCCTCCGTTAGACAACTGTCCCCACGACCAACCAAATGTGTTCCTCTTAAGTGACTGATCCGGTGAGCCGAAATCATCCGGCTCAGCTGCACACCCCTAAACCCAGGGGTACACACAAGAGGCTTCTGCTATCGCCAGCAGAACAGTAACACAAACTGCAAACTTCTGTCGGATACAGCCCTTAGAGAAACATTCAGCTGCAGCTCGGAGACACACAGGTTACGTTCGGACTAACACAGCAGGTACTCCCGTCCTGAGAAGACATTTCCCTTCACCTAAATTGTTGCCTTCATCAGAGTACAAACCTGCTGCAGAAGGTTGTCCAGCAAATCCTTGTCCTGCTGAGAAAGTCCATCCTTCTGCAATCTGAGAATAAGTTCGGGTTTCTTATAAGGCTTTAGTGCCAGTAAGTGCACAACCCTGTCCTTGAAGGGTCTCTGAGAAATCGCACTATTGCCTCTCTTTATTGCACTGGCAAGGTTGACTGGCGTTGGGCGCTTCCTGGAGGGAACAGCATCAGAAGCTCCTGGCGCAGGTTTGCGCACCTGAACCTTTTTGCCTAAAATGAGACGAGAACAGTGAACTGCAGCAGTCACCTTGCAAAGGCCAGTGGCTGTCAACACGTATATGGAGTTCATTACACCATCGGACGTGCCAGAAGATGACAAGGAAGGACAAACACAACCAGCACACCCCATCCGTTCCAACACACCGCCGGAATGAGTATCCCATGAGTTTTATGATTTGTGACAAGCTTGAAACAAGTAAACAGCAACACCAAGCTCTGGAAACCTGAGTACTATTGGCTGCAAGGTTACATAAAGCTCTCTTTGTTTGCCAGCTTTTCATTTATCCCAAGAGCATCTATCCCCACGGTTAATCTAACCATTTTTTCCCTCCCTATGAGAAGAAAATTCTGCATTATTATGTAGAAGAGTCGAAATATGGAGTGGAAAGACCAGAACTGGTCAACGAGCGGCTCCCTGCTGCTGATCTCAGCAAAAACGCGACTCCAGCAGATGTTTCTGCTTTTAGAACAATAGGAACTTTATGGGGCTGGGTCCACCTCCCTTCCCCCTGCCAAACACAGCCCCATGAATGGGGTCGAACAGATACATTAGCCTATTCATTAGTGTGCTCTCTATTCTAAGAGAATAACCCCTTCCACATTGTAGTAAAACCACTTCGCCCTCCAATTACATTTACATACACGTGAGAACATAAAGCCGTCTCAAAAGTTCATCTCAAGCCCTCAGAGGCAGCTTCCTCAACTCCATCCCAAATGTGGTTCTTGGTTTCTGACAGCATTTTAAAAGAATTAATTTTTCCCATTCCTACTGAAAAAACTAGAACCCTCACACAAGTCCCACATCGCTTACTAAAGCACAAATCAAAGAATTTTACTATTTTGAATACAGAAACAGGTCACAAAGCCAGGTTCCCGCTACCAACGCAAACCCAGCAAATCAAAAACAGAAAACTTGTAGGTTCCAAGGTCTAAAACATGGAGATGCAGTCAGTAATCGCTTCGGTTCAAGAAAGTGACCTTCACTAGGACAAACAACACCCAGCATTTACTGCAAGAATTCTGGAGGTTTCTTTCGGCACGGCAATTCTCCACTGCTAGGAAGCAATGTTTTCAACCGACTCAGCTGAAGATACTGGTGATTGTCTGCAGTGTTTATTTTACTGAAATGTAGATTGCATAACTGAGTCCCCATTTCCTGGCTTTTTATTACGCACCACGCTGATGCAAGTAAGTACGACCCACCATCGGCAGGGTTCAGTTAAGATGAGAGGGAGAAAAACAACAATTCACATGTTCAACATCCCAAAATTCAGAGGTCAGCTGGACTTCATTTCCAGAAATGGGACAAGAGAAGATTCGTCAGCTTTCTAGAACTCCCTTAACTCCTGCCAGGTCATGAACAGCAAACACACAGTGGGACATTTCCACTCCAGGCTGAAGCCAAAGTGCGCAATGATAGGAAAAGAAAAAACTAAGTTAAGCCAGAACACAAAGTCTTTTAAAATATTTATACACGTGCATATATAGAGATGTCTACACACACATTTAGTGTATGTGTAAGCACACACATCCCCTGCAGACACGTCAGCTATCACTTTACATACACATATAGTCATTCGAGTGTTAGTGCACATCTATACTGCTCTGTTGATCTCCAATTTCAACATTTCATATAAATGCTTCCACATCTGAGCCGCCCGGAACGATTCCACTGACGCTGAAGCGCTGAGCTCCGTGTTCTCCTGGCAATGGGAGAGCCAGCCTTCCCTCTCCAGACCAGCCTGCCAGTGAATCAGCCGATGGTGCCGGCACACCAAACCCGTGCCTATCCCGCCAGAGGACTGTCCCTGCCCAGGCTCTTCCTTCTTGGACCAGTGCTTTCCTCCCGACTCAAACACTGACGACTTCTATTTGCAGCGTGCACTCCACGGCTTTTTACATCGTTGTACCTCCATTTCAGAGCAGCAAACGTTTTAGCGAGAGTATTTTTAAATCAAAAGTTTTGCTCTGCCTTTCCGGGAAGCAATTTGCTTTGAGAATCTTCTCCCTCACAAGCTTAACAACTTCATCCACTTACTGTAATGTTCTCAAATATAAGCTAAACAAAATCATCTTCTAGTCTACAGGAAATCAATGCATTTCCTTCCTGATTACTATCTTACTTCTCAGCTTTGAGCACTTGGCTGACAAAACAATGAGTCAGGGTCAGTTCTACGTTTTGCAACTCACCGTTCTCATCACAGACATCCTCTGAGAAGAAACTGGGTACAGAGCACGTGGGCTGCAGAAAAAACAGCTGGCTCAAAAAAAAAATATCCCTCCACTTTCTGGTTAATCTTTGTGCCCTAAGTTTGTGACCAGACTGAGGTTAGGCAGGGACCTAAGCCCAGAGCTAGGTCTCTGCAGGCTCCTCCCGGAGCCCACTGACGTTTGCCACAGTTTTATTTCCTCTCCTAAGATCCTCCTTTCACTGTCACAGTAAGATGGTTTGTTCAAGGCTGCAGTCAGCAGCACTGCTTTAGTCTCTTTGCTTATTAACACAAGGGCCCTGCTCTCTGCGTCCTAGATGCTGCACGTTACGGTCTCCAGCGCAGGCACGCGCCAGATGTGTGGCAACAGCGGAGCTACGTTTTAGCTGACTTGGCTAGGAGCACAGACACTTCTGATGGATCAGCAGCACGCTCTCAGCATCTCTGCATAACAAATACAAAACGATGCCAGAGAGCGATGCGACCGCACGCAGACAATCCTCCGAGGCCACGCGAACACCGCCACACATGCTCTACGGTGAGATGGAAGCCATCAAGAAGTCACAAGACAAGGAGGGTAGCCCCCTAATAAATCAGACACGCACATGAACTACTGGGTACTTCTTCAAGACTTTCACTGTCAAGCCAAACAAGTGTCAGCATTACAGCCCCCCCAAACCGAGCCGCTGCTTACCTACGTATCTCCCCCCAGGTTTAATGACTATCGCGCTCCGGCTGCGAGTCTCCTCCTCCGCCTGCGCCATGCTTTGCCTTGCCTTCTGGTAGGAATCATCAGTAGCACACACGGTGATTTTATCCTGTATGCTTCCGAGGCAATCCAAATGGATGTTGCCATTGCTGCAAAAGAAAAGAGATGGAAAAGATACTCCCGACACTGCAAATGGGCCCATCTCTGTCACTGGTGAATAACTGAGGTTCATTGTCTAAACAACAGGAGGGGACAAAAAAAAGCTGAGAGGCAAACAGATTCTTCTGTGAGGGCCTCCTAACCCAAATACACACACGCAAACAGGTTAGAAAGACTCCAAAAAGAAAGAGCACGTACCAAGTTTTGTTCAGGTTTGTTAGGGAATAAGATTCTACAGAAGGCATTAAAAGGCAGGCTAGATTTTCTTTTGCTGTACCACTCACCTAGATACATACTGCTGGATGCAGTCAAAACTCCCTTGGGGGCTGTCCTTGCCAATATTTGAAAGATAAAATGTGAAAGTCCGTACTTCCGTAGGTCGATCAGGCCTGGGAATTGCGATATGCTGTTTAGAAGGAGAAAAATATTGGTCACTCGGGTAGCCCACACTAACACAAAATTCAATTTTTCTGCAGTCACTATGCTTTTAGCCATTTTTCAGCCTACTAGAGGTAAAGCATATGGAGTGCTCACAGGAGACTAGGAAGAGCAAGAAGCTACAAGAAGGATTCAAGGTAGCAAAATCGTATGCACTGAGAAGCTAAGGTAAGGGAGGCAGACAGATGTGAAGAACAGCTACAGAGACAGCTACGCCTGCAACAGAACATGGATCTGAGCTGGCAGCTTGCTGCCTTCCCAAGCAGAGCCCACAATAATCTTGTTCTAGGAATCTGACCCAATTCCACTGATTCAGGCTCAAAACAGACTTGCTAGCACTGTTTATATTCAATTTAAAGTACTTGAGACTTGTTTGTTCAGAATTAGTGATCCAGCACTAAACATAGCGCAAGCCAGGTCACTAGGTAGCATGCTTACTCTTTTTTAAGTGATTATAATTCCATAACGAAATTTCATGGCTCACAGTAGAGTGTGACGCTGCTGCTAAATTAAATATTTAATCAAGCATTGAGTGGGTTCTGCAGACAACTCTACAGCAATCTGCATCGTTTTTGTCCCCCCAGCCATTCATTTTTCAAAAGGGAAACTGTTTCCCCTCTGCGTTCAAGATCCAACATAAATCTCGGCATCCGAGCTCTGCTATCACATCAACGTTTGATAATTAAGATGGCTTCCAGAAAATGAGACAGAAGGAACATCAGCTTCAACCTATTTTAGGCTACACTCTACCACACAGATTTATATTTACCCAGACCGCCACATACATGCATAAAATATATACGCCTAGCAAACCACCTCGCGGCATCCACCTATGACTGTGCTCCAGAAAATATCACAGAAGGGTTTCTGGGTGGTTTCCCTTTGACCTCAGATGTCTACAGCAGCCTGCAAACCCAGTGCATCTGTGCCACTTTGCTAAACCACAGGGACGTTCTCAGAACCGGCAAGGAACGCTTGTGTGACCTGCAGCGAGCCGGGCCAGGGCAGCATTTTCCATTTGCCGGCTGCGAAGACCAGCGATCCCCCCCAGCCCGGCCGCAAAACAGACTTCCCTTCTTTCAACGCGGCAAGCTGAGAAACCCAGACTGGAGCGACACAGAAGGGCAAGTCATCCCCCACGCAGTCCCGGGATCCGGATCTAAAAATACCCCGAGTAATTTGGTGGCGATCTGGGCGCTGCCGGGCAGCGCTGACCCTCGGCAGCGGAGCCCCGGTCTCTCCCCTGCCAAACCCGCGCCGCAGCCGGGAGCCCTTCATCTGCCCCAGACCCATCCACAACGAACAGAATTCTCTTCTGCTTTCCGAGCGAGCTGAGGACACGCACACAGCTCTGCAGACAGCGGAGTGGGGGTGTTTCACAGCCGGCACCGGAGCGAGCGGGTCGATGCCGCGGGTCTGCGCTGGGGGAGCGAGCTGTGCTGCGCCCGACGGCCTTGTGAAATAAAACCTGGAGGATGCGACCAAATCAGCTATTCACACGCTAAAATACCTCGCCTCTTGCTCCTCAGTCACCAGTGTTAAAAAAAGGCTGCTCTGAGAGCCTCGATTTTGGCGTTTTTGCAGAGTTTCTGCAGCTTCTTCGCAGGACGTGGAAGGAGACCGGAGCGAGAGGCACTTCAGCGTTAAACGCTGCTCGTTCCAGTACTGAAAAGTGTAGCGTATGCAAACTGCCCGTTATCTAGCAATTATTTTTAGCTGAAACAGAAGGTTTCTCAAGCCACCAAAGCAGCATGGTAACTGCTTTGAGGGAGCCCTAATTTTGGTGCTGGTATTACACCAGTAACCATAGACACTTAAAAATAACTCAGTACAGATGTGACTTCTCTTTTTTTTCTTTCAAGTAATATTCATCTGTGTACAGCTCATTCTGAGCGGCAATTTCACCTTCCTCTATTAATACCAGCACAAGTTCATCCCAAGAAACCGGGGGAAATGTCATCTTTTCCAATCACGTCAAGTTAAGACGTTTTGTTCCTAACAGCCGTATTTGAGAAAGCTGCATGCCCATACACGTATTTGGCACCTGAAGGGTTGGGTTTTTTCCCCCC
>Ga0181612_168949_pt1 | contig 20845 bp, 6 predicted proteins | sample HoacroProtozoa21_FD_119630 | JGI IMG/M metagenome (GOLD analysis project Ga0181612, IMG submission 119630) | Hoatzin crop microbial communities from Cojedes, Venezuel. Combined Assembly of Gp0051906, Gp0051904, Gp0051908
AAAGCCTCGTCCAGCCTGGCCATGAACACTGCCAGGGAGGGGACATCCACAGCTTCTCTGGACAACCTGTTCCAGTGTCTCACCACCCTCAGAGTGAAGAATTTCTTCCTTGTAACCAAAGTGGATGCTTGGACAAAATATTGAACTGCTTAGTCACAATTACCTCTGCATTCTAAAGGCCTTTTTTGGGTGTGGATTAGCAAGATGGCAGCAATGGCAAGTTTTCATCAATTCATTGTTGATAACTTTGGATTAAATAAGTTGAATTTACTATACTTTAAGGCTGAAATAGTCTTAATTACAACAAACAGAAGCTCTCCTTGCCTACCTTAAAGGTTTGCATTAGTATAGCTATTATCAATGGCTTTGTAGTAGTACAAAAATACCAAACACCAAAGCCCAAGTAAATGCTCAAGATGTACACCTAAATTTCAGCTGAAATCTGTTTTCTCTGTTACTCAAAGGCTTTTCAGGCATTCCTATTTGTATTGCATCTACATATCTTTCAGACCTGACTTTCAAAGGCTTGATCACTTCCAGTTTTACAGGGAATAGGTGAACAGACTTCAGAGGAGAAAATCAGTACTTGGAAATTGAGTTTTTTTACCTAGGAATTTGTTTCACCTCAAGCATAATACTCATTTAGGAATATTTTTTAATACCACTACATTTAAAATTTAAAAAGAATATAGGCGCATTACATAATCAAACCAGAGGCTAAGCCTCCTCTCAGCAAAGACAATGACATTTTAACACATGACCTAGTCCTATATTTCATATAACTTAACAATATAGTGTATAAACCCAAAACATTCACAAAAAATAAATTGACACAACAGAATAAAACCCCCAAAGAGTTCTTAAATGCTTTTATATTTTCCACCATATCATGGAGAGTGTATCAGATGGCGAGACTATAAATGGCAGGTTTCAGTTGCTATAAACTTGTTACAAAAGCCAGAGATGACTCTGTTCTAACTTACCACAGAGGAACCGAAGGCCTTGCCATTAGGATTTTTGTCAGGAAATACTAAGAGTGTGCACAAAAATCTCACGTAACACCTCTCTCTGGAAATAGTGTTGCATTATGTGATCAATATGTCTTAATGATAGGCAAAAAATTCATAGTTTAATTCAGTATGCACAAACATTTGCAGAAATCTCTTTCCAAACATGTGGGGAAAAGTTCCCAGGTCCATCCAGGCTTTGTGGCAGCTCTTGCCACAAATCACATTAGACTTGCAATCACTTTCATCTATGTACAGCTGCTACACATACGTTGAACACACTACTTAGATCGTTAGCTTTTTTCTTCTTTCAGTTGCCAGATGCCACCTATAAGAACACTTTTTTAAAAAGCAAATCCTTGGTCTTTAGATCCAGAGGTTTCATGGCTTCTTTCTCAGAGGAAGGAAGAAGAAAAAAAAAAAAAAAAAAAAAAAATCTCTCTCCAGAACAGAAATAATTATAACATTGCTCCAAGAAGGAGATGCCAACAGAGCAAAGACTTAAAATGAAAAGGCAATTACCCAAGGGTGTAAAGGTAGGCAAGTGAAATGATCCAATCAAGTCCTCAGAGAGGATTTGGGATAGTCTGAATCCTACGCATCTTAGTACTCCTGATCCATGGCTGACTCCAGCACATTCAGAAGAGCAGCCGCGTTTACCACTGTGCAAAAATAAACAGTCCCAGGCGTTTTAATATTCTACCACTACATCAGCAAAAGCTCACATTATATGACTCCTTAAGGTAACATTAAAAATACACAAATCCCTAAAATACAATCTCCATTCTCTACCGCTATACCACAATTAAAACAAAGTTATTCAACTGACTTCTTACAACAAACTAACTTTACAGAAACAGATGCTACTTCATACACAGTGAAAAGGTTTCTTCACAATCCCCTTAAGTAAGGCATCAATGGCACCGTGCACTAGAACAGTGCAATGTCTAACTGTTGGTCAAAAGTGGTTATTAAATCTCTATTTTCAACCAAATCCAAACACAATTTTTAACTGGTCTTGAGAATTTATTTCTAGGTACTAACCTAAAGGAAGAAAACTGTCTCCCACTCAAAGCAAATGCTGCAGCCTTCTACTAGCGCTAATAGATATTCTACTAAAGAACATTAGCCATGACTCAGACTCACTTCCTTCAAACAGGAGATCCTAAGCTTTCGCATTTGGGAAACCTGCGGTCATTAAGTTATAAGTTTTCTTTTCCCCTCTTTGTTAAAGTGGGAAAATAACATTCTTATACCAGCAGCAGCAGCTTTCAGATGGATCCAGGCCTTTAACAAAAAGATCAACTAACACACACAATAAGAAAAAAAATAAAAAGAAGAAGGAGCTGGCAGAAAACAAACCACAAGCTACACAGCATTGTTTCTGTGACTATTACTTAAACTCTGTTACAGCTCTACAAAGAAGAGTAACAAGGAACCCGCAAGAGTTACAGCACCAGTAAACTCATAGAAGTCATTGTTCATCGTGGAAGCCTCACAGCCAGCTCCAGCCCTCTCAGCGAGGCACTGCCAAATCCCTCACACTGAGCTGAAAGGAATTTCCGTATTTTAAAAGACCCAAGCACCAAAAGTGAGCTATAATATTTATTCGCCCTTTAAACAACAAATACACAGGCAAAAAAAGAACAGGTTACACCTACACAGAAATGTCAGGATGCATGCCTGCTACCCCTTTCCTATCAGAAGCTAAACAGGGAAAGACACTTCAAGAACCTGCCTAGAAAAGAACAAGATCCCATCTTTGGTCCCAGCGCCCAAGTAGAGATAAAACAACCAGTAATTCTAACTACTTGCCTGACGTAAATCAGACAAAAAATCAGCTGATCAGATCCAGCCAAAATTCAGGCATCCTGCAGATGCAGAAATAAATAGAGAAGAGTCATTTTCCACAGGTTCAGAGTGCTGCCACTGCAGGGAGGCTGGGCTCAGCCCAGCTGACAGTGTTGCTCACTGCCATTACAGAGACCTTTTTCATTGGAGCTGTGAAATTTAGGACAATGCATATACTCATGTCAGCTCTCTTTATTAAGGTCCTTCTAGAGATTTGTTTGACACTATATATTTTCACCAGATCAAAGCTATCTTATACGTACATATGTTCGGCAAAGTAGACAGCATGCTGTACTTTCCTCCCTTCTCTTGAAGTTTGAAACAAAGCATTAAGAATCCAGGTATGAGCCATTTATCTGCCAAATAAAGATCAAGGATAGTTAAGGGCCTCTGGCAAAGCTGATAGTGCAGTCTGTCCCCATCCAGCTTTAAAAAGGATTGATACAGAGGCCCTTACTGCTATTACAAAACAGAATTTTTTGAAAGTTTTAATTCATTCCCTTTAAGATCCATGAAGTTCTGAACCTGTTCTTCCTGCCTATGGTAACTTCTGCTTTTTCCTTTCTCTAACCTTCTGTAATATTTGAATTACAATGTCTGTTCAGTTCAGGACATTCAGTAGTAGGCTATTAGCTGACATTAATAACAATACTGCTACTGTGAAATGTTGTGCTTGTTATTAAAAAAAAAACCAAAAAAACACAACAAAAAGCCACAAACAACTGAATGAAATAATTTACACTTCTGCCTCTCTGCTTATGTTTGCAGCCCGATCAAAACTCAGATTCATAGTTTGAAGGTGTTTAAGAGCTGATGTACATGAATCCATCCCTATGGATATGGATAAGTAAAAGATGATCATAAAGAAAAGAGTTGATCACAGGGAAGCAAACAAACAAAAAAGCCAATCAATTTTAATTTCTACTGAACATTTGGATTGCACTAGAAAAGACACACTACAGAAAAGTCTCTAGAGACTGCAGTTTCGGGACTCTCCATTATAGTCTGGAATGCTTTAAGACATAACAATGCCAGACTGATTAGAAGTTATGCAGCTGAATATTTCGCTGTCAGAAAATGTGATTAGTGAAAAGTGAAATAGGTTGTAATTGACAACTTTTTTCCCTAAAGAAAAAAACCCAAACAAACCAGGCAACACAGAAAAGAGTTTTGTTTCAGGCTTTGTTTTAACATAGGAAACAAGAGATTTCTACCCAAAGCATTTAAGAACAAAACAGTTCTATTAACTCCAGAAGGTAGTTTAAGAATTGCATTCACTGGAATGATTTTTTTTTTTTAATTCCTTTTCACTTCAGGATAGAAAAAATATGTGTTTTGATTATAAGGAAAATCTTCATTTCTTCCCATGTGACTACACCTCCCATAAACTAACACAGTATCATCGCCTTCTCCTCATCTCCTAGGGGATGCTTGTGGAAATTCCAGGATTCTCTGCCTCTGAAGAGATGCAGCTCTGGTCCATGGAGGAGGGTGAAAGCATGAGAACTTCCAATCTTGACAAGAGCCCAAGGAGTGAACCTCAGATCTAAGATTCCAATACTTCAATGCACATTTTTAAGTGAAAAAACAAACCATCAGTATCCAGACATTTTTGTGAAGTATCTTTCTTCTTCATGTTTACTTTACTGAAAAATACAGAGTGCAATTTCAGCCAGACCTAATTTCTTTCTGTGGATCCAAGCACAAAATACAAGAGATCTCCACTCAACTACATTTGGACAATTCTTCATTCCAATACAGGGAAGTCACCTTGATTTAAAGTATTACAGTCATTTCTGCTTAACAAAAGGATTAAGAACCACTCAGTTAACTACCCTGTACTACAGTCATGACCAGCAGTGGTCCTCAGCAAAGCATCACAAACCTGGTGATTCCAGGCTAGGGGAGGAGAAAATTTAATTCCATTAATGAATTCCATTAAATCTGATTGTAGTGTTTACTGCTAATGTTACTGAAAAGTCTACCGCTGTGTCTCACTTCCCTCTGTTTTAATACCTCTAGTAGGAATTGTCTCTCTAAGTACACTGAATGCTTGTCATTCACCAAGGTTTCTTTTTTGGAAACGTATCACAGGAATGACTATATATTGGAAGAAACTTTGGCATCTGAACAACCATTGTCTCTGCCTTTGATTCACTGAAGCTCATTCAAAATTTCCTAAAAGCCACTGAATGACAGTTTCAGACTGAATGCACTGAGAACTGTGGATGAGGTATTCACATCTGAGCAGGAGCTTGCATAGAAATAAAGAGCAGAACTGAACCAAAATCAAGCAGCAAGCACAAACCACACAGCAACATTATGCTTTACACAGATGCAATCTTCACTGGTTCAGCTAGTGATGACCTCCTTTTCACTGCCTATGTATTTCTTATGGACAGACTCTGTATTTGTCTGAATTTCTTCCTCCTTTTTTGTTTTGTGGTTGGGTGGGGTTTTTTTCCACCTATCCCATTCTTGGTTTTCTTTTTACCTCTAGTCTAGAGCAGTATTCTGAAAAAGAATCACTGAACATGTATGGGAACCTACCTTTAAGAAAACGTACTCTACAAGACCCACAACGGAGCCAGACATTGTCTTTATAGCCAAAGCCCTGGAAATCAAGTTTTGGCATGAATTATAGAATACCCAAATACACTAGAGTGGACTCTGTGCATCATAATTCAAATTATTTGTATTCTAATGCATTGTAAACTAGTATGAAAACTATTTTACAGAACAGATAAAGGTCATGCAACTAAGGAGAAAATAGAAGCAAATGGACATTTTGTTCATTCTCAAAGAGAATAAAACTGTTTGCACAATGTGGACTGTTTTTCAGAGATTTTTAAGGTAAACATTTTTATTAAACAGGTAAATACAGCAAAAAATGAAAATTGCACCTATTGTCTTATCAGCTTTAAATGGTTTTCCCTTTTAATATCTACCTTTCAGACCTTACAAACCCTTATTTACCAGTCTATAGCTCAGCCACTAGCATAATGTTCAGAGCCAATAGCATAATGTTTTTTTTTAAATTTGGTGCTCAGTGCCAGAATTACAAAGTTTGTTAGGTATCTACAAATACAATCAAGAACCTACTTGTAGATTTTCAATTCCCGTTCTAAAACATAAAATGTCAGCTCTTCTCAACTCTTTGGAATAAAGCAAAACCAAGAGACTGACAGCAACCTGTTTAAAAAATATTCTTCTAATTTGTAGATAACAGACAGCAAAGCACCTTTCTTGGAGCTGCTGGCTGGCGCCTAGGCTTTAGAGGACAGTGGAGATTAAGCTAGAGTGGAGGTAAAGACAGAAGCCACCACAGCGCTTTCTATTCTTTTCTCTAGATGACTCCCTTAGGCAGCACGTGAGCTTCTTCGCATTGCCTTTCAGAGGTGCCTTCTTCCTCCCTGTTCCTTCCACTCTTTTTAGGTGACTCAAGCACCTTCTTCTAAATTCTGGATTCTGTTCCCCAGGCCAGATATCTAAAAAGTAGGCTATACAGAACACAACCCAGAAGCTCTTATTCAAACACTTCATATTTTGTAAAAACACCCTTTTAAGTGGCAGCAGAGGAGTTACATTTAGAAAGATGGAGAGAAAGAGAACAAGCTATTCAGTAACAAAACAGTAGATATCAAGGTTTTATACATTAGAAGTGACACTACATCTTTCTTCATCTATAAAAAGAACAGAATCAATGATTTAGCTGTTTGTCCAGAGGCAAAAGTGATTAAAAAATTGAACTAGACATTTCTTGAGTGAAGTGATGGAACAGTTTATGTAGAGAGCATATACATCTATTACAACTTAGCCAAGTTCCAAAAAGGGCATGTAGCAACTTATACAGAACATTGTCAAACAACGAAGAACTTGTAGAAGTCCTTTTGTAATTCAACAAAACAAAACAAAAAGACCTTGAGACAGGTAAAATACTCTCTCAAATATTGAAGGTTCACTTTACACCTCCGAGATGCCATTTTTTTGAATCAAATAAACTTCAGCCTCAGAGGTGAACTGAAATTTCAGAACAAGTACCTGTGACATTCTTAGATTTAAAATGTTTTAAAGTGATTTCGAAAAATCACAAATGCTTGTACGTATTAATGTTGCAGCATCCAAACAAACTGAGCCTGAGAGGAAGTGATGGAGCACTGGCACAGGCTGCCCAGGGAGGTTGTGGAGTCTCCTTCTCTGGAGATATTCAAGACCCGCCTGGACAAGGTCCTGTGCAGCCTGCTCTGGGTGACCCTGCTTCGGCAGGGGGGTTGGACTAGATGACCCACAGAGGTCCCTTCCAACCCCGACCATTCTGTGATTCTGTGATCTCATTTTATGATCTTCAGCCCCAGTCCTGTCCCCACTATAATTACAAAATAAGCTTCAACTGATTCTAGAGAAAGCATAAACACTTCTATTCCCCAGCTGAAGTTACTCTATGCATTTAGTTTTCAAAGCTATTTTGTAAATCCTTTGTGTAGCGCTGGCTGACAAGACTTTTGCCACTGACTGCTGTGGAACTAGGCACTATTTGTACATGATTTCACTAAATACAAAACAAGGAGCTTTTTAATTAGAAACCTCAAATAATTTCCACTGTATCTTTCAGAGCAAAATGCCAAAAAAAAAAAAAAGCTCCACAACTCAACATAAGGAAATAGGTGCTTTAGGAAGGAGACTGACAGAAAAAAAGGAACACAAGCAGAACAAAATGACAGCTGAAAAAAATTTCCCTAAATTAATGTTCCATTTTTCAAATTATAATAATTTCTGTAGGATGTAAAAAACAAGAATGAAACATTTGTAACAAGATGACTCAGTGGCCCACATATGGATGCTTACTAAACGATGGAAGTGTAAGCTGACTCTAGGAAGAAAGGTTGCCCATCAGTAAAAATGGGATAAACAGCTAGCCAAAATACTATTTCCCACATTTTTGTTTCATGGGTAGTGAAAAATATTATTGAAGCTCTGTAAAAAGTTTATTTTATTTTACTCCTTCCTTCTTTTTGTTTTTTTAATCAGAGAGAAACAATTTTTTTTTTTTTAAGTGAAAATTCACATTTTTGTCTTTTCTTTACTGAGAACCAAACAAGCAAGTTGAAAAAAAAAAGAGGAATTGTTTCAAGAATTAGGTGGAAGACCTGGCACTCATTAACAGTTTCAGCACACGGAAGTGCCTTATTGTACGTCCCATTTTGAGGACAAAGAAAGCCAATACACATAGGGGCAATACAAACAGATATTATTCATCACTATACTGATACAATATCAAGTTCACCACCACCTTGTAAGCAAGAAAATAACAGACCAGGCCTTATAACTGGAGTTGAAGTCTAGGTGGAATAATTATAAAATCACTTTGTTCCTTTCAAACTCATAAGAACATAGACCTAACCAGGTCCCAAGCAACAGAGCAGGCTAGTCCGCAGGCAGGCGTGCTACCGAGCAGGGAGGAAGGAGCAGCCTCCAACTCTGCTGCTTTTCCATGGACATTCAGATTACATTTTGCTCCAGAGACCAGTACTGACAAAGCATTCTCGAGCTCCAGAACATGCGATTTTCAGCTGGCAGAACTAGACGTGCTTCCCACTAAAGTACACAGTCCTGAACGGGCTGTCACATTTTGGTTCACCTGCCTCTGCGGGAGGTGCAGGGAAGGGATCTCCCATCGCCTTGCTGCAGGCCACAGCCCAGCGGAACCCCTGGGCCCGGGCAATGGAAGGGTGATCTGCACTAAGGAATGCAAAAGGCTATGTTTGCAGGCAATTGTCAAAGAGAATATTGGAGACTTCATTGTAAAAGATTATAAAACTATACTGCATGTGTTTTGAACATATTTAGATCCCTATTTTCAGAGAATAACCACTGATAAGAAGGGTTAATTTAGACAGACACATGTTGATTTCACAAGTAAAGCACATGATAAATTCACAGGAACTGAGCACTGTGTCATGTTCAGTGCAAGCAAACATGGCTTTTGCATTTAAAAATTCTTCAAAGCTGGGGAGAGCCTAATTACAACCAAGAATTTAAAGACAAGGCAAAGAAAAACATAAGCTTTAAAAAGTAAACCATTTGATAAATCAAGGTAAAAATTTTACAACTCCAGAGAAACAGAAGTTCAGAACAGAAGAACAGAAACAAGTTCAGGGAAAAACCAAGGTCTTATGCTGCCATAAGTCACAGTGATTTGATTAAGGAGTATCCCAAGGAACTATCAGCAGGGCAGCATACAGAGAGCAGTGCATTCTTCAGTAATGGGACATGAGAACTAAATGCAATAGTCATGGCCTAATAAAAAGCTAAAGACAGACAAGAAATATCAAAAATAGAAGCTGCTCTGGCAAAACTAATTCGGCCCCATCATTCTGCAGACACATGGTGTGTGTTACTAATGAAGAACAAGACAGCATTGCTTACACATAACAAAAGAGCAGCTAGAAATACTACAGATTAGAAACAAGGCCAGGATAACTGAACTAGAAGCTACTAAATGCTGCAATTAAGAAGTTTCCGAAAACCAAATCTGGTAGTTAAACATTGCATCAACATTTACTACTTTGTTATTTTAAGAAACAAAGCTACAGAAGACAATGGTGACAGGCATCTATTTTTCTTTTCGTTGTTATCAAAAGATAGTTATCTAGCTGCAGGAATAAAAAGGGCTAGGATAAAAATCTGGAAAAATTGTATTTCCTTTATTTAGAGAGGCGTAAATCACGCTGCTCTTATGATGGAGCAAAGGAAGAACAGCTTGTCTACCAAATAGCTTTTAACGAGACTAGACAGGGAATGATCTGGGACTGTCTGTAACACAGATTCTTTTAGCTCTATGGTTGTGATTAGTGCCAAAAATAGTACTAAAGAACCTGAAAAGGACTCTGTGAAGGTTAGACTCCTGAAAATAGATGGAAGAGCCTGAACAGGCAAAATAACTCTCCAAAACTATGGATTATATATGAAAAGAGAGTAAGCAGTAAGCCTTAGCACACTTAGAGGGATGGGTCACAGAAGAGTTGTTTTTGTCTGATAAGGTAACAAGCCTCAGTACTAACAAAAAGGCAGAAAAGTTATGAAAAACGAGAGGCTTGTGGAAAGTACCTCCTATATGGCTGCTGGCCCTTATCCCATAGCAGTTGCCAAGAAGGAGGAGTAGGCTTGCAAAACAGGGTTAAAGTGGGAAAAGAGAGAAAAAATTTAAAACCATTAGTAGTGCCAAGCGCAGTCGCGTGAAGTGCCATAGATAAAAAAGGGGCTCCTGTCATTTGGGTCAGGATTGAACTGACACAGGCATACGCAAAGCCCAAGCAGGCAGTCTGCTGTGCAGGCGTACCGATGAGGGAACCATTTCGACTTCACACAAACTTGCCAGAAGTCCAGAAAGCCTATAAATACCCTGTATGTAAGAGTATTTAACCATTTGCAGAGAAGAAAAAGAGCATCTGATTATGCACACAGCAAGCTGCACTAAGGCCACTGGGATTTCTATCCCAAGTCCGAAGTCTGGTAATACAGTGCCATCTCCAGAACAGGAACTTATCTAATCACCCCTAAAACGAATGACGTTTTGAATACGATACTGGTTCTGGTTTCTTGAAGTACTTCAGCAAATTATTAGAATAGCTATAGATGAGACCAGGTACTATGGGGATGTTTTACCTCCCTGTGTACCCATTGCTCCATAGTCCATTTGACAGGTACTATCAACACCACCATTTTCTATTCCAGTATTTATTTATGCTGTTTTTTCTATCTAGCAGACAATGTAGGATCACCATGCTGATGAGAGGGGCTTTTTAATTTCTTCTTCTAGCTACTCAGTTTAATTTTGTATTTACTTCTACTTCAGAGGGTTTTTTCTGCCTGGTAAGCTGTCCGTAGTAGGAAAGTTTAGAAAAAAGGCAAAGTCAACAATCATTTACTATAACTGAGCTTTCCCTAGGTATCTTTTCATTCCAAGGACAGGGAAAAGTGTGCTAAATTCATATGTCACCATGTGGTCAGGTCTGACAAATGTTGACCATTTCTTAGAATAATACCCATACTGTAGCTGTCCTACGTGGTCCTGTGGGGTTTTGTTTGCTGGTATGTTAGCAAAACAGAGATCCAAACATGAAACCTTTCTTTCCTCGATGTGGGTGTCCATGAAGTTATATGCCTGTGAAATCCATAGGATATAATTGAAACAGTTTTGCAATCTAACGAGAGAGAACTCAAAACAGGGCCTTTGTGGTATTTGCATGTTGAAAATAATTGGGACTTTTGCCTGAAAAATAGCCAAGGACTGAACCCCCAGAGCAATATTTTCCACTGCACAAAGTCTACACCAGTGCACCATCAGTCTCACTCAGGCCTCAAAAATGAAGCTTAAAAAGACACGAGTGATATACAGGCCTAGGGCTGAGCCTCAACCCAGGAGTAAATTCCCCCCAAAGCAATTTTATGTTGCTTTCATCATCATTGGCAAAGATACCTCTTACCAACACTATAAACTGCTTTCCTGCTCTGAGCCTGATGGCAAGCAGTCCCTCTCACAACTTTGACCAAACAAAAGTAACAATAAAACAGTTTTTGTACCCATCTGGGCACTTATCACTAGATGCTGAAAAGTAATCTGCATAGCGGATGGTAGCTTTTCCAGAATGAAATGAAACTAGGTCCAGAACAGGAACTAGTTCTAACCGCAGAATAAAATTTAGCTAGGAGTTACAGAATGCAGTTCGGTTAGGGAATAGTCTTCTTGTCTTAACTCCTGCTGTTTCATCTCTCCTGCAGCCCTGTCCCTGAGCCCTGCAGATCCTTTGGTGCTCTGCAGGGAGTTAAACAGGGTCCTTGCTCAGGGGCCTCCGAAAGCTCCTTATCTACAGATCTGAGCACCTTCTTTTGTTACACTGGTCTCTGTTTGTTTCTCTGTTAATCTCCACACAGTCTTGTATTCTTTTAGCTTTTTGCCCTTTCACGTGAGGGATTAACGCTGTTGCTTAAAGGCTTCGGTTGAGACCTGCCTGTACCTCGGATAAGGCTGCTGCCCCTGTCGCTGTGGCATCTACCTTTTGCAAGGCCTCCTTAAATAATAAAACACCCCAAGCCCAAGAAATTTTAATCTGCACTGACGTTTTAGTGGCAATACAGAGGCGAACGACAGATGCAGGCGACAACAGACAGCCCCCAGATCTCTGCAGGGCAGTGGGGACAGGAGTGCAAAGGTGTGACAGGCGAGCGGTGTAGGTGACAGCAGCAGGCTAATGCTGGAGGCACTGGCAGTAAAGGATTCGTGCCACACACGACAGGAGGGAGCAGATGACATTGTAGGTGATGGTGGGATTCGGTGGGGGAGAAGAGAGCTGCCTGACAGGGTGCAGTCGCATACGGCGTGAAAGAGGGATGCTGTCAGGGCAGCAGAGGCAGAATGCTGTAGGGGATGAAGCCCTGCCAGAACGTTACAGGTTTCAGGCAATGGTATTACACAACCTGCTGCGCAACACGGGCTGGAACAGCCAGCAGAGTATGGCACAAACGGTGCACCTCTAAGAAAAAATAAAAATCTTGTGACAAACTGAAAGGAGGCGAAAGGAAAGGAAGGGGGGTGCAATTATAAGGCATCTCTGCATTATGTGTCCCTGCACAATCTCAAGTGCTGCGAGTACAATGCACAAAACACTGCAGGATCTGGATCCAGAACAGCAAGAATGTGTTACTGCAGCTTTACCACGGTATCATATACGCCATAGCTATACCAAGAGGAACAGCACACCAAAAGAAGTGTTTGATGTAGAATTTTTAACTTCTGTTTCACACTTAATTTTTTATTTAAAAGAAAAGAAAAGCTGCTGTCAAACAAGCTTATTCTTTCTCATGGAAGTTTATTTAATCTTCAGTTTTACCACAAGCCATTCCCCTCCATCCCAAAATACACTCTTTTCAGTAAAGCAAAAACACTAATTTCTATTGCAGGGCATGCAGTTACCTCAAATAAGCATGTTAGAAAAGCACAGATTATTTGGCAAGGGGCAGGAAGGGTTCCCAGCTTTTAAACCTATGCATCTTCATGTCTCTGATTATTAGGAAATTAGAAACAAACCGATCAGCTGAAATTTAAACCTAAATGCTTTCGAGGCGGTTCCCTTGTCCATTTTTTCTTTACTACTTTTACAGAAGAATCTGAATCTATTTGTTATTTCAAATGTTGGCCTATTTTCAGCAGTGATTATGATGGTACCACAATGTGCAACTTGACATCTCCTCCTCTCCTCTCATTCAAAGTCTCCCAGGGCCCAGCCATTTCACACAGGCTTGCTTTAGGCATTTATTAAATATGCACCTTCCAGTAGGGTTTAAAAACACCAACTAATCTCATCAGAGGCCAGAGACCTCCAGATATGTAAATCTACATCTGTTCCTCTTCAAAGGAAAGATTCTCCTGGATTACTCCAGGAGAAATGCATCCCACCCGGATATAGCCACTGAACCAGAGAAAAAGAACTCCCATGGCAAATGTGCCACCTCAAACTCACCAAGATCCAACGACAATGAAATTACACTTAATGTAATTCACTGTTAGCTTTAAGAAGCAATTAAGTAAAAGGCAGTACAGCACTTGCCGTAGGCTGTTGGTTCCAACAGGGGCCAGTGGAAAAAGGCATATAATGTTAAAATTGGTAACGTTAGTATTAACATAAGGATGAACTGTAGGTGGCTGCTCGACTACAGTGCTGTAAAATAGCAGAGTCCATTAACAAGCAGCAATCCCCCTTTTCTTTTTTAAAGTGTGCTGTAGATGTTTGCCAGTGAAAGCATGCAGCAATATAATTAACTGTCTATTAGCTTTTTATTAAAAAATAGGATTCCGCCTCTCCCTCCCGAATGCCCCACCAGTATCTTCACCTTCCCATACTGAGAGGCAAGATCAAACAATTTTATGAAAAATATTTCAAAGCTATTAGAGAGGGACTACACATTTCACCGTAGTAGAGCAATCTCACACCCAGCATATACACTTCCCAAGAAGGAACGAGCCCTTATTTAGCTTTTTACATCTCATTTTGCATAATACCATTTTAAAGGTGAGCACAAAGGATTCTTCTCAGTACCGAGGCATTGTTCTGTACATGTATGACGAGTTTCACAGTAGAATTAGAGATGCTTCAAGCATATCTAAAATATAGGCTTAAAATCAACAAATTTGTTACCCAGAAATTACGGTGAAATCAAATCTGTTTTTCATTCATTCGTATCCCTGTGTTTTTATTGACTACAATTCAGATTCTAGCTTTGATCGTCACCAAAAACAAAGTTTTCTATGACCTCCAGTTTCCACACTTTTGTTTGGAGTACCTTTGGTAAGCTGCATACTTTTTGGCTAAATCAGATAAATAAATATCAATCCTTCAGGGAAAAAAAGGTATGGGATTGTACATGTAAATATTATATAAAAGTAGTCCTGAAATAGAGCAGATAATTTTCTAATTAAAAAACTTACTCAAGTTTTAGCTACTTCAAATACATTTATATATATTTCTCAGATTCTGAAAAATTTCTTGGCTAACGCCATGGTCTGTACATTATGAATTTCACATAACTAGAAGAGGGTGATGCAATGATTTTAATATGCTTAGGGTTTCTAAAAGCACAACTTTATGATTAAAGGGTTTGAAGATTTTTATTTTATTTATTCATTGAAAAGGCAAAATGGAGCAACTACAAAGATGTAGGGGAGATATCCCTTGAGAAAGACAGAAAAGAGGTGAAAACTTGTTTTGAAAAGACTGAAAGACATTTTAAATGACTTAAAATAAAAGTTCATGTCTAATGAAGCCCTTGCGTAAAAAGTGAAACTTGTATGCTCAATTAGGGCTTATATTTTTCTCACAGATAAGATCTGAGCGAACTCTTTAAAAGTCAACATTATCTGTCATAACAGCAGTTCTACCTCTCACATTGTAAACAAACTACACAAAAAGGAGGGAAAGATGAAACAAGGGATACAGGCAGTGTGAATGGAGCCTAAATCTTTTAATTAACATCCTCTGAAAAGCACACTCTTTTTCCACCAAACTAATAAAAAGTGTGAGTGTGGGGTCTTTGTTGTTGTTCAAGCCTTGCCTGCACTCTAAGGAACGGAGAAAAGGCTAATCAGGGTTATTTAAAGCCACTTTCTACTTGCCAGGCTCCAATATCTCATTAATTCACTCTTAGTTGGCATCATTGTCTGATAGTGTTTGAAAATCACCAAAGAAACAGGGATTTCCCCTAATCCTTTCCATCAGAGGTAACTCTCTGGAAGACGATACCATGCTGTAGTGTGTAGGACACGGAACAGAAGTGTGTGCACAGGGAAATATCCCGTTTTCCCTGCAAACTCTACCATTCTCTGTGGCTCAAGACACCTGAGAAATCTAATGAGAACATGCCTGTTTAGGGCTGAACTTGATAAAAGAAGGGACATTATGATGCTAGTTTAAAGGAATTATCCTGACTAACTAGTCTCCGCTTGAAACTATTACCTGGCTTCATTCATCATATTGGCAAGAGCTTGACACAGGCAAAATTAATAGTTGTCCACATGTATGTTTGACTTCAGAAAAGAAAGGAGATTTTGGTTGTGGTCATAAGCCAGAAAAACAATTGCTTCAATGACTTTGTTGTCATAAACTAGAGCATTAAATTAAAGATGATGACTGCCATTCTGGGATATTTTTTAACAGAACAATACCAACTCCTGTGACTGGAGAAAAACCTGGATGATACCAGCATGCATGTCTTCAGCTCAGGAGTCATCTTTGTCATGTCCAGAGGCAGCTGAACTGAGCTTTAGCTCCCTTTCCAAGAAGTTGCACCTCTGTACAAGCCAGCCTTTATTGCCCACCCATACTAAAACAAACCGCACAGCCAAATGATATTTTAGAGCGCCAGTACATAACTGAGTGCTGCCTCCACAGTGGTTTCTATCACCAGCCTTTCTGTGTCCTAGCCATTCTCTGGGACTAGGTAGTCTTCAGACCTAGCTCTTCACAGAGCTTTTCTAGTAGCCCCAGTTTCCTTTTATTTCCTGTAAAGGGAACAAAATAAGATTTCTTTACAAGCTGAGTGGAAATACACAGCCAAGAACCACCACAGTTGTCAGTCTATTAACATAAACACTTTCAAAATGCAATGCTTTTAGCAAATGTTTTTGTCCCTTGATACTTTATTTAGTTTGCAATGTATATCTTTGCCATCTAATTTCTTAGTTTTGACTAGGTACAAAGCGAAGTAAAGTTCAAAAGGATGATGTTAAATTTCCATTATGGAGTTGTATCCCAGAATATCCGATTGTCATGGCCATAACTATCTTTTTGTTAATACTTATTATGGACACTAAGCAGGAAAGATTCAGAGGTTTCTCCATACGAAGCACCTTCAAACTCTTCTAAGGAAACACACGCCTTCAGTCCACAGATTACCTTCACAGTTCTCCAAAACCAAGATCACTTTTCATTGTTGTATTTTAGGTGAACCAAAAATTCAGGAAGAGTAACTATTCTACCCATCCTGTAAACACAGGTGAACTATGGTAGCAGTAACGTGAATTACCATAATACTCCCAGCATCCCAGTTCAGATGCTGTTAGCACTGGATTTAGCACTAGCCTCAGAGCTCTCTATGCCATTAATAGTGCATTTGTTCATTGTTTATGGAAAATGCCTGTGAAACAGGGTAGTGTTCCTCCTGCAGTTCTTGTTTCCCATCTCAGAATAAGAGCACTAACGTAAATTGTTCCTATTTCCAGCAAATTTTACTTTGTGCTGCTCACAGTAAAAGACTTCTATAGTTAACAGTAGACAAAATAAAAAATTACTTCAGTAGCAACTGGTTGCAAACAAGTAGTGCAGTGGCTTTGGTTAGTGCTGTTACCACAGCACTCTGACACTTTTTGACAGTCTTCAATATTTCCTCTATAGCACAGACAACTGTCACAAGCTCAAAACTCTTCATTAAATTTTTCCCATTTCTAAGTGCAGTTTCAATTTTAATCCATGTCTTTAGAAAGAGCTTACTTTGTCTCATGCATTTATGCACTTTGCTGTTATGGAGAAGGGAAATGAAAGTATTGATTCTGGACTAGGTAAGTTTACCGAATCACAAAGACACATGCTGGAACTGCAGCATAAAATGTACTCTGTAAAACAAAGAAAAATACGTGGAAAATGATTGCAGCACAAATTGTTTATGAATCCCTATAGAACACAGTGTTGTACAAAACATAAGGGAGAGAACTCCATATACCAAGCAGTATACAATCTAAATAATACAAATTTTCCCTGCATTTGACAAAATTGACACACAAATAGGAAGAATATGCTACAAAATTTGTAATTACATTAATAGGCAAGCCATGCATACCCACAGTGTATGGGCCTGAAAATTCTGCCCAAAAAAGGCAGTGGCTTTAAACTTTGAATATTGGGAATATTTTGATAAATCTTCTTAAGGTTCATGGCTTCATTAAAAGATCACTTAGTATTAACATCATACACGAGGAATGCAGACTGTAGAATAAGGTTTCACACTTATTTTTGAAATCTGTACCATTTCCAGATCTACAAATTAGCTAACTCTGAAAGTATTTCAGAAGTTAAAAAGATTAGCTTTTTGTGTACTGGTGACATAATAAAAATAGATACATCAATTCCCCATACAAAATGAGAATCTAGTCAGTAGACTAATACAGACAAATGGAGGCTTTCGATTCTGGTGGACACTTCACCTTATTTTATATTACAATGCTACTTTATTGCCACTGCTGTGGTTGCGAAATGTCATCGATTCTTTGGCTAATTAAAAGATGGGCAGCAGATTGCCATTAATGAGATTTGGCTTCCAGAAAATAAGGCTCTCTTGGTGTGTGGCTGCGTAAGTCAGCTAAGAAAATCAGACCTCCCCTTAGATGAAGGGAATCTGTACAGATCGCATCGAAGTAAATCTAAAAGTAATCTGCTGTATAAAGGAATGAGCTTTTTGCAATTGTGTTTCTGAGTGTATGCAGGGGTCCCTCCCATTAGGGTTTTGCAGCCACAAAGATATCACTCACTTGAGCTAGGACCTTGGAAGAAATACATAGACAGCAGAAAACAAAGATTTAGCTTTCAGGTCTGCTCCCTAGTATATGACTACATAAAAAAGCCCAAACCTATCCAATGCCATTCTTCTCCATGCTTCAGTTGTACAACAATCGTAGGGAAAAGAAAAGATACGTACATTAAAAATTACCGCTAAAGAAATTCTCTTAAGACTTTTATCCCCAGTAAGACCTTTATTCTTCTGACCTTTTTCAAGATCGAAAAAGATCAAGAGGGTGAAAGAGCCTGATCTCTCGTGTGGTAATGACCCTATTTTACCAAGCTACTGAGCCCATTAGAAAAAATGATAATATACAGCTCTTTTAAAGACCCATACCTAGAAAGACAACAATATACGGGTTCAGACCAAAGTCTGCTGACTTCAGTGAAACTACACCTAGCCCACTGCAGCTTGAACAAAGGGGCTGTAACACCTTGTCGTTCTGGAAACGCGCTTATATTGAAGCCTCTGGAGGGGAAGCCCCAACACGCTTCACCCAAAGAGCAGCCAGGATGACTGAATTCACTGGTGATCCCTTCTGCATGCCAGGACAGGGATTTAACCTTGGACATTCCTCACCCGCTGGCTGTTACCCACAACCTGCATTTGCAGAGGAGTCTACCCAAGAAAGAGCTTCTGGGGGTGCTCCATAAGATGTGAAGATTTCCATACCAATGCTGAAAAAACTCCAGTTAAAATTGCACAGAGGTCTGTTAGAGGGCACGTGCCTGCACAAGTCGCCTCTTGGATATATACAGGCAGTATCAATCTCTGGAAGAGATTTTTCCTAGTAAAGTTACAGCTGGGATGAATTCAGATCAAGATCCTTGGAGCTGTTATCTGTTCTCAAAGCTTCAAGTAACTCTCAGCAAGACAAACACACGCGTAGGATATCTATCCACATGCATCAGGATGTAGGTGAGCAACTGTCTCCATGGGGTTAGAAAAATTTCCTGCATCAACTTGTAATTACTTCATTTTCCATGAAGTAGGATAAATACTTGCTGGATCATCAGATAGTGGCCACTGTTTGAAACAGGACATCTGCCTACACATACCACTGGGCTGACCCCAGATAACAGTTCTTATTTTCCTTATCTCAGCAATATATAATTTTTATATATAATTCCTTATATTTATGTGATACATAACTATATATGATATAAAATATACATGATACGCATGTATAAAATCCAAATACAGACCTTCGAACCGATAAACACAGACTGCCATCCCAAAACTTCCCAACACCTTTTCAACCTGCCTTTGTGCAGCTGCGTTTGACAACAGCATAAGTTGCATTTGAGGGACCTGAAAGTTCAAAGTCCTGTCATAGCTTCAGTCCTTTCTTTCTTTCTCCCACTTGTTCAAATTGTTTCTGCTTTCCATTTTCTTAGGAAGCGTGTGTTTTTAGCGGTTAGCTCAGGGGACCGAGTCAAGTTCTGTTCCCAAATTTGTAGATGAGATACTAAAAAGACTTTTGCCTTGCTTTCCTCACACATAAAATAAAATAAGAATTGAAGTCACTGGGTCGAGAAATGATGGATCTTTTCAAGTACTTTGATGTCCATCAGTTCCATTGCTGCCATATTTTAATAGTTTAAAAATAAAGAGCAAACTATAGAAACAAAATATATTCAGAGAAGTATTTTAATTAAAGGCACTTTGGTGTCCACATTCAGGATATTGAAATTCCTAGGAGACTGCTGATTTGATACACTGCATACATATAACAGACAGAAGGATCAATAAATAAATGCTGTTTTCCTACCATACAAACCTTTTGTTTCCTCTCCCCTAGTGCACTTCGAGAACTTTCGCCCACCAGAATAGCTCATCTCCAGGTGACACCAACAGAAAAAGTGAAGCTTTTTCTTGCCCGCATTTAGGACTCGTTCACCATTGGGTAATATTTCCAAGCTCTAATTTGAAGTGCAAAAGAAAATACTGGCCACAAAGGATCTGGTTTTAATTTGAGAACTCTTCCAATTAATAGGAAAATTTAATTAAAACATCAGTTAAAAGTCCATAATATTAACTTAATGGTGAGAATCTACAGAAGTGCTCGATTAGATTTTTTTTCATGTGTAAAATTAACATTAGTGACTTCTAACAAACGTGCTAACCAGTCCCTGTTATTCAGAAAATGGTTGCAAAAATTAAAGCCAAGTAGTAATTATCACAATTTTAGAAGTGCCGAACAGCTCAGACTTCTTGGAAACACACCAGGTATTATCCAAAGTAAATTCATATATTTGCGCAAATCTTTGATATATATAAAAAAATTCCTTTATTTCCCCACAAATGTCTAACATTTCACCACTCTTTAGTGAAACTGCATTTTCTACAGTGTACTCTTGGAGAACAAAGTACAACAGCAACTGGCTAAGTTTTTGAAAATACTACTTGGGGGGAGGCTCAAGAGCCAAAATCATTATTTTTGTATGGAGTGTTTCATACCAAACACAAACACTGGGGGGTCTTGACTGAACTCCTTTGCCCTCCTGCCGTTTATGCCTATGATATTGGGCAATTACACGGCTTTGGCTGAAACAGTACGCTGGATAGGAAATTTCTCTCTTATTGGGAGGTTTGGACTGCGCTTGTCAACAAAAATGAGACCATTTAGTAATCCTAATGAATTTAAGGGGCAAATCATCTTGCTTCTCTCCTAAGATCTAGCCTTTTCCTGTTTTTTTTCCTTCCTTTAAATAGGATACATTTTGCTCTATGCAGTTTGAAATTTAAAGCAAACCCAAGTCCCAAATTAATGTAAAACTACACCACAAATAAGAGTTCTATGGCTGAGTAAGTCTGCGGGAGTTGCAGTTAATGAGACTTGGCAGTGGCTTTTGCCAGCATGCTTACGCTACTGCTGAAAC
>Ga0181612_173150_pt1 | contig 20845 bp, 13 predicted proteins | sample HoacroProtozoa21_FD_119630 | JGI IMG/M metagenome (GOLD analysis project Ga0181612, IMG submission 119630) | Hoatzin crop microbial communities from Cojedes, Venezuel. Combined Assembly of Gp0051906, Gp0051904, Gp0051908
GCCGCGCTCCAGAAGAGCCACACATATGCGACAAACTGAGATGTTTTGCCAACATAAGAAATTATTAAAAATAACCAACGATTTACCGTTCAATGAATATTATATCACACTTTTCAGAATATGCAATATACCGGCATAGGATATAGGATGTATAAAGTGTCAACCAATCATAAGAGGGATTCAACAGACATATACAGATTACGGAATAGTCGAAAAATATTTTATAACTTGAATGGTGGATCTTACTGGGCTCGAACCAGTGACCTTACGAATGTGAATCGTACGCTCTAGCCAACTGAGCTAAAGATCCAAATCTAATAATCAGATTATATCATAAAAATGCCCCGTAACCGAAGTTGCGAGGCGGGAAAACATTATCAACTGGGTAGCTTTTCGAGCTTAGGTTCTAATTCTTCTTTGAGCCTTGCGAAGCCGTAAAGCGTGCCGATGATTGCTGCGATCCAGGCGATCCCAGCTAGAAAGATGCTACTGAGTAGCCAATCGATTGTATCTCCGAAAGACTCGACAAGACTCTCGTGGTGGTCGTCGTATTCTAGGGCTTTCTCAAGCTCCTTAATCGCTTTCTTGTCGCTAAAGCTGCCGCTGTCTACAATTACGCTCGAGTCGCCTTCGACGATTTTTGAGATGGTGTAACTGTAACCGCCGGCGTTACTGCGATAGATGCGGAAGCAATCGCTGTTCAGTGAACCGGTGTAGCCGATTTCTTTTGCTACTCTCTGCTTTGCGATAAGGAGATGGTCCTCGTACTTGTCGTTTGCTGTCGGGGTGTAGAAACTAAGGAAGAAAACGCCGATGCCGATCAGGATTGGCAAGACGATTGCAGTAAGGACGGTCAGGATGTTGATAAGGATGTTTGCTAACGTACGTGTCATTCTCATAAAAATCCTCCTTCGAGAAATGGCAAAATGTGGGTGTTGGACTACTCAAAAAAGAGTATGAAAAGATAATGTCATAAAATGCAGACGGCGTCAATAGTTCAAAAGAGAAGTCGCAAGGTGTCGGCTTTGCCTTATCTATAGAAATATATTATAATTATTGGTAATGAACCTAGATTTTGATGCTCTAAAAAACGAAAAACGGGAAATTACCGACTTTTTGAGCCAGCCAAACGCTTATGCTGACCCAAATTTTGCTGCCAAAAACCGCCGTCTCAACGAAATTACTGAACTTATTTCTCTTGGCGAAAAAATTGAGCAACTCAAAAGCGACATCAAAGAATCTGAATCCGACCCAGAACTCGCCGAGTTTAAAACCGATCTCGAGCAAGAGCTAAGCGCCGCCGAGGCCAAGCTTTCTGAAATGCTCCTACCAAAGGACCCTAACGACGACAAGCCGGCCATTATTGAAATCCGTGCCGGTGCTGGCGGTGACGAGGCTAGCCTTTTTGCGGGCGACCTCTTCCGTATGTACACCCGCTACGCTGAAACTCACGGCCTCAAGGTTGAGTTGCAATCCGAATCTGTCAATGATGCTGGTGGCTTCAAGGAAGTCATTTTTCGCGTTACTGGCGACCAGCCTTATGGCAAGCTTAAGTTCGAAGGTGGCGTCCATCGCGTTCAGCGCATCCCGGTAACCGAATCGCAGGGGCGCATTCATACCAGTACCGCCACGGTTGCCGTCCTTCCAGAGGCAGAAGAGCAGGATCTCGAAATCAACCCAGAGGATCTTCGTATCGATATCTATCGCTCTGGTGGCCATGGTGGCCAGGGTGTTAACACTACCGACTCCGCTGTGCGCATTACGCACTTGCCGACCGGCCTCGTGGTTGCGATGCAGGATGAGCGTTCTCAGCAGCAAAACCGCATTAAGGCTATGACCGTGCTTCGCAGCCGCTTACTTGAGCGCAAGATTGCTGAAGATCGCGCCAACGCTTCCGACGCGCGCAAATCCCTCATCGGTACCGGTGACCGCAGCGAGAAAATCCGTACCTATAACTTTCCGCAGGACCGCATCACAGACCACCGTATTCATTATTCTCGCAGTAATATCTCTGCTGCAATGGACGGAGATATTGAAGATATTATCGAGGAGCTCTTGACACATGAACGTGAGCTCATGGCTGAAAAGAACAGCGATCTTAAATAATATCAACCGTCTCGACGCCGAGCTAATTCTCGCACGCGCCATCGGGCAGGACAGGGTATTTTTGTATGCTCATCCAGATTACGGGCTGAACGCCAGAGAGGAAACCAATGCCGATTCTATGCTTAAGCGCCGCCAAAACCACGAAGCCCTGGCGTACATTTTGGGCAAAAAAGAATTCTATACTCGTGAATTTGCTGTCTCGCCGGATGTCCTGATTCCGCGCCCAGAAAGCGAAGATATTATTAACCTGGCCAAAGAAATCGCGCCAAAACCTCTGAAAATCCTCGATGTTGGCACCGGTTCTGGCTGTCTTGCGGTCACCTTAAAACTTGAAATCCCAGAGGCGGAGGTGCTAGCTCTGGATATTTCTCCTGAGGCGCTCGAAATCGCCCGCCAGAACGCCAAAAATCTCAATGCAGACGTCGAATTTCGTCAGTCCGACCTCTGTTCGGCGCTAAAAAACGACGAAAAGTTCGACCTGATTGTAGCGAACCTGCCATATGTAGACAAAAACTGGGAATGGCTCAGTCCTGAACTGCAATACGAACCAGAACTGGCGCTCTATGCCAGAGACGGTGGCCTCGAGCTAATTAAACGCCTAATTCAACGGGTACCAAAACACCTTAACGAGCAGGGGAAACTTATCCTAGAATCCGATCTCTTGCAGCATGATGAGCTTAAGCGCTATACTGAACAGATGGCCCCGCTCCGCCTTAAAAAAACGAGCGGCTTGATTCAGCTCTATTCCTAGGATTTTACAGATTAAATCCCTATCAAACTGCTTATGTATAAAATAAAACGCATTATTCGGCAACTACCCTATAATGCTATTGACAAAATGCCAAAGATTTGATATAATAAGCACAGCTTTAATGATAGCTTGCGAAAGAGCATCGATGAAGAGCTTCGTTAAAATCAGATCATTACCGTGCAGAACGCACGGGATGGATAAGTACAACGTTCGTAAAATTTCTATGCGAACGGAAACCGCAAGCTTGCGCAAGATCATCGCGCGGGCGCTGTCATACCAAGAAGGAGGGTTTAACATGACAGATAAGAAATTCGAGCAGGAGTTCGAAAGACTCCGCTGCATCAGCCAGGTTCTCGCTCGGGGGTCCACAGACATAAACAAGGCAATAATGGAGAGCCTCATCGAGGACTGCATCAACCGCCTTAGCGCAGCAGGCGATAGCCGTTGTGAGGGAATTATCGAGCAGCTTCGTGTTGCCGCAGGTGTTCTCCGCGACGAGGGCCTCTCTAATACCGAGAGACTCAAGAACGCTATCGACACCGCTGCAGGTGGCCTTTCTACGCTTATCAATGCACGCTTCGACCACGTTGACGGCGAGCTTGATAACATCGAGGACCAGATTGACGACTGGGGCGGCCGCATTATGGCTGTTCTCGGTGGTGGCGCAAACCCCATCGTGAGCATCATTATGGCACTTCTCAGCGTCGTCCTCGGTACTGGTTTCGGCATCAAGGTTGCGAAGGCTACAAGCACTATCACGCAGTACCTCTACAATGAGACTGGTGCACAGGTAATGAAGAACGGCAAGGCCGTCGAAGTTCCGGTTTATGGAACTCTTCAGTGCACGCTCATCGGCATCGCTGTTGGCGTGATGGCTGTTCTCGTTGTATGGGCTATCTACAGAAGCATCTGCCATATCGTAGATGTATTTAGGTCAAGAGGCCACTAAGGAGGTGAGCTTATGATATTCAGAGGAAATTCTGTAGTGGCTGGCGTTATCGCCGCCGCTTGCAGCACTCTGCTTCTGGTTGTCGTTGGCGGCTCCAATCTCCCAAGGATTGCGAATGTGGTCATTGACGACACGAAGCCGGACCCTGTCCCACCCGACAGGGTTATCGAAGAGCTTGCCGACGACAATCGTCTCCAGTTCTACAACTGGTTGAATGACGCCGCCCACAGGTATAACTTTGGTCCAGATGCATATCCGGACATCGAGAAGTATCCTAAGGTCTATGGCGAGTTGCTTGACAGGCTCACAGACGATGGAGAGGACGATAAAAAGCTTCCTGACGTTGCGCTGATGGCTGCTGTTGCCTATGGCATGGATGACCGTCTTGGTACGGATATCCTTGCTGCTGATAAGGCAAATAGCAAGAATGCTACAGAGCTCGTTAATAATGCGGCCAGACATCTTATGGACGACCCCGAATATCGTGCGGAAGTCCTTGCTAAGATTAAGGAAGTGTTGGAAGAGTCTGACGTCTCCGTTGAAGAAATCGGCGATTACACTTCCACTATGTGGATGGTGCCCGACGGTTTCGACGACAGACCTTCTATTACGGTTGAGAATAGCTACCACAACGGTGGCCATGCTCTCGTGATCAAGAAGGATGGAAAGGTACTGAAGCTGAGAATGGAATGTGGCTATCAGCCGCTCGAAATCTCTTGGCCGAATGAACCGCCGAAAACTACGGAGCCGCCTAAAACGACGACTTCTCCGCCGGCAGAGACAACACCTCCGCCGAAGGAAACCACCCCGCCGCCAACTGAGACAACTCCGCCGCCGACAACAACGTTGGCTCCGAAGAACACTCAGGAGGCAGTGCCGGTCCAGACGGACCCGGATAACGGAGGTTCCAAAGGCGGCGACGCCGTAAAGGATCCCACGCCCGAACCGACTTGGCCGACACAGACAACACAAGCTACAGCTGCGCCAACAGAGGCGCCAACGGTTACCTACAAAGACAATACTTACGTTGTCGACGAGGCAGGAGATTGGACTCCCCAAAAGGAGGTTGTTTCCGATACGCCGACCGACGCCGCAGTTGCGCCTGATGACGTGGTAACCGGAACCGCACCAGCCGGTGGTGGCGATTTCGCTGCCCGCTACGGCTGGTAATTCACCAACACTTATCCATCATTTCGTACCTTAGGGAGGGGGCTTTAACGCTCCCTCCTAATCCAGGTTTTCCGCATAGTAATGATCTGACTTTGGCGATTTAACAAGAAAAAAGTGATGTAGTTTCAAAAAATATTTTCAAATTAATCAGAAAGGATTTATTTTTATGAATAAAATCATGAAAATCGGTGCTGGCGCCGCTGCTGTTACAGCTGTCGCTGCCGGTGCGCTTGTTATCTCTGCTTGGGGTCCAACCGATCGTGAGACTTACACGATGGAAGTTCCTGCAGATAAGGTAACATTTAACTCTATCATTAATAACCCGATGGGTCCTTATACGGCCAGTGGTGACGAACGCTACTTCGTCGAGGCATCCGAATTTACTGGTGATGCTTCTCAGAATCTCTGGCGTGATGAGACTACCGTTGAAAACGGCAAAGAATATGTTGTTCATATGTATGTTCACAATGATGCCGCTTCTAACTTGAACCTAGTTGCAGAAAACGTTCGTGCAAGTGTCTTGCTTCCAACTGATTCTGCAAGCTCAATCACTGTTTCTGGTCTTATTTCGTCCAGTAACGCAACTCCAAACAAAGTTTGGGATGAAACTACCTTTGTTTCCGCCGACGGCAGAGACTTTACGCTTGATTATGTTGAAGGTTCCGCAAAGTTCACTAACTGTGACGAGGAAACCCGCGACGCCGATAAGGCTTGTACTGCTAGCCGCACCTTCGCCCTAGGTAACGAATTGTTTACTCAGGACGGTGCTGCTCTTGGTTACAACCAGATGGATGGAAACATCCCAGGCTGTATTGCTTATGCTGGTTGGGTAAGCTTCCATGTTAAGGCTAACTTCCATGAAGAGCCAAACTATGAAGTTTCCAAGGATGCAAAGATTAAGGGCTCCGATCAGGATTGGTCGAAGTCTGTTGAAGGTGCTAAGGATGGTGACGTTATTGTTTACCGCTTGCACTTCGCAAACACTGGTAATACTACTCTCTATGATGTAAATCTTCGTGATTTGCTTCCAATCGATAGCTTGAATTTCCAGGAAGGTACTACCTATCTTGTAAATGCTGAGCATACCGATGGTCTTCTAATTGAAGATACGATTGCAACTGAAGGCGGCGTCTTTATTGGCGACTATGCTCCAGGTGCAGACGCATATGTGTTCTTCGAAACTACCGTTAAGGAAGGTGTTGATGACGAATGTCAGAACACTCAGATCCACAACAAGGTCCAGGCTAATGCTTCGACTACCCCTGATGGCAAGACTCGTGGTGATTCTAAGGAAGATACTGCTGATGTCTATGTCGAGGGTCAGATTTGTGAAGACGAAAAGCATCCTGGCTTTACTATCGACAAGATGGTTCAGATCAAGGGTACTGATAGCTGGAGTGAAACCGTTAAGGCTAAGGCTGGTGAAACTGTCCGCTATCGCATTCAGTTCAAGAACACTGGCGAAACCACGCTCGAGAATGTCGTAATCCGCGATACTCTTCCTGCTGGTTTGAACTATGTCGCTGGTTCTACTGTCCTTTACAACTCCGCAAACACCGAAGGTAAGACCATGGGTGACGAAGTTGTGAATGGTGGTTTGAACATTGGCAGCGTTGAGGCTGGCTCCGAAGCTACGATTTACTTCTATGCTACGGTTGACAACTCTTTCGCTGACGACTGTGAAGAGTCTAAGCTTACTAACGTTGTTCGTGGTAAGTACAACAATGACGACAACACTGAAAAGGAAGACACTGCTGACGTGACCGTCGAGGCTCAGGTCTGTGATGTTCCTGATGTTCCAGAATATCCAAAGACTGGTGCTGAGAACAAGCTTGGTGCAATCGTCGCAGCTGCAATTCTTGCAACCGCAACCGCTGGCTATATCACTAGCCGCAAAAAATAATCTTGACCGCCTAGTATAGAGCTTCCCCAGAAGCTAACTAGATTGGTCGGGGAAAAGCTGGGAATATCGAGCTCGCTGGAGTAATCTGGCGAGCTCATCCCACAAAAAAGCTCCTGAAATTTCGGGGGCTTTTTTGTGTGATAAAATATAGGCATAATCATGATAAAACTAGCGCATCGGTTCAAAATGCGACATCTTGCGATATTGCTCGTTGGATTTTTTGTGCTAGCTTTGCAGTTGCTTGCCCCGCAAAGGGCCAGTGCCTTTTCGGAAGAAATGGCAAATCAATTTGATGATTGCTTTACGAGCAATGTTGTAAGCAGCAGTGGGGCGGACCGCGATACGGAGATGGAGGCAGTTATTAACTGCGTTGCTGGCTTGGGTTTTACCTATAACGAAGTAGTTGTGCTTTGTACTGATGATAAATATCAGGATGCGTTGAGTATGGAAAAGTGCAATGCGGTTCTGGGGAAGCGCATGAAGACTGATCCGGAAGCGAATGGCGAGAAGCAGGAGGGCGCTGTTAAACCAGAGGATAATAAATGTGCCTCGAACAACCGTGCTGTGGCCTGGTTTGGTTGCCCAGTAATTGATAGTGCCTCTGGCACGATTTCGGCGATTTATGCGAACGTAATTGAAGGCTGGCTAGTTTTTGATCCGACGATTCTGACTGCGAACGGTGGCAGCCTTGCAGATAATGGCGTATATAAAGTCTGGAGCAGTATTCGAGGGCTTGCGAACCTGTTGTTTGTGATTTTGGTTTTGGTTGTGATTTTTGCGCAGATTACAGGGATGCAAATTCAGGCCTATGGTATTAGGAAGATGCTGCCGAAGCTGGCGATAACCGCGCTGCTAGTAAACGTATCGTATTATATTTGCCAAGTCGCGACGGATTTGAGTAATATTCTCGGTGCCGGCGTGGGGAATTTCTTTATAGATATCAGTGAGATGGTGGATTTGACGAGCGTGAGCGGCTTCTCGAGCGTGGGCGGCGGCACTACAATCTTTGTCTCGCTTATCGTGGTGGCGCTTGGTAGTGTTGTGGCGTATCTTGCCATGGGGCCAGCCTTCTTGATTCCGGTGATTTTGGCGATCGTCGGTGTGCTAATTACTGTGTTCTTTATCTTCGTGATGTTGGTCGTGCGTCAGGCATTGATGGTTTTGATGATTATTTGTGCGCCTATTGCGATTGCGTTGTCGGCACTCCCGAACACTGAGTCGGTCTTTAAGAAATGGTTTAATATGTTCAAAGGGCTCTTGCTGACTTATCCGTTAGCGTCGCTGCTGTTTTATGGCGGAGCATTTACAGCTCGCTTGATTTTGCGTGTTTGGGATAACAGCGGGCTGATTGTCTTGATTGTTGCGCTCAGTGTGAGCGTTGTGCCGATTACGATGTTGCCACAGATAACCAAGTCGTCGGTTGCGGCGATTGATGGTCTGCTGATGCGTGCGCAGAATGGTCTGAGCCGTTTTACGAAGAACCGGGTGATGGATACGCGTTTTGCGGACAATGCCGAGCGTGTTAAGAAGGAGAAGGCGCAGAAACGCGCGGCTGGAACCTATCTAGATAAGAAGACTGGAGAATTGAAATCCTTCGTGCCAAAAGGTATCCGCAAAGTGGCACCGAATTTTGATTATAACCTTGCGGGTGCCATGAAAGCAGCTTCGAGTGAGCGTCATGCGCAATTCTTGAAGGATAATCCTAGTATGGTCGATCAAATGGCGATGGACTCTCGTGTGAAGGCTGCCGAAATGGAGCTTGATAGCGGTGGAGCATCGACTATTAATGACCTTGCCAAAAAATTATCCGACGCCTATGATAGTGGCGATGTTGGCATGGTAAACGCTGCAACGAAGCGTCTGTTCGATTCTGGCGAAGCCGGCCGTGCTAGGCTTAGCGAAGAGATGAAGTCGAAGCAAGTTAATGCGGCCGTACCTAATTCTGTTCGTTCGATGGAAGCTGTGGCTTCTGCTATTGCGGGCTTCGGCGATGCGGGCAAAGACTTTGACCCTGAAATGATGAGTTATGCTAAGGAGGTTGTAACGAATGGTGCTGATGCAACTGGTAGTTTTGACACCTATACACCGCCAGAGAGTTTGTACGGGAATCTGTCTGGCGAAAAAATCGACAATATGGATTTGCATGCGCTGCAGAATATGCAAAAGCGCCTGCCGCATCTATCAGCAAGTGCGGCGAATAATGTTATAAATAGCGCACGACGATCTTTACGGAGTACTGATACTGCGGGGGTATCTTCAAATAAGCGTCAAGTGATTGATCAAATTGCTAAATTTAATACCTAGTCGAATAAAAGCCAAAAAGTTTATGCTAAAATAAAAACATGAGTAAAGCGGATAAGGCTAATTCGCAAGCACCAAGTCTGCGTCCAAATAATCCTTTTGCGAATTTGTCCAATGATAATACTGTAAATAATCAAGGAATCGCCAGTAGCGACTCCCAGCTTGAAGAGCTTCGAAAACGTGTTGACGATTCGGCCTATGCGAATACGGCCTATGATCGCGCGAATGCTTTTAGTGTCACAAATACGCGCGAACAGCCTAATATTGGTATCGGTGGCTCTGCTACGGCTTATGGTGGCGTTAAAGATGCCGACCTGAGTTTTACAACCGTCGCGACTAATGAGCCCGAACCGATGCCAGAACCAGAGCCGGAGCCAGTGGCTTTTGAGCCTGAACCGATGCCGGTACCTCAGCCAGCGCCAAAGCCGGAACCAGTTCCAGAATTGCCGCCAGAAGCACCAAAGCAGCAGTATGTACAGCCAGTACAGTCGCCGCAACCGCAGCCAACAACGCAGCCAGCTCAGCCAGTAAAAGAGAAGTCTGGTCTATCTTTGCCGCTTATTATTGTGATTATCTTGGTCGTGCTTGGCCTGATTGCGCTTGTGATTTGGGGTATTATGGCAATGAGTAACCGCGGTGCTGAAGTCGATCCAGGACCAACTCCAGACCCAACTCCAACCCCGACTGTGACTACTGAAAATATTGACTATACCGAATATAATCGCCGTATTGATGAGAAAGAGGCAATTGACTGTACTGCTACTTATAACAGCGCAAACTACCTCAACATGGATTATGATTCGAGTAAATATGATGCTTTCAGCGAGAAATCTTGGACCGTTGCTGCTGATCAGGGCTGGACACATGTCTATGTGAGCAACTATGATTTTGCTTACAATCTTGCCGGCGGTTCCGCTTTGGAATCTCGCGGTTTGCGCAACTCGCCAGCCTCAATCTATTTTGATGAACAGGACGCTTATCTCTGGTCGGTTACTTTGACGCCTCGTGCTGGCGGTAATGGTGTTGCTGCCTATCGCTTGGGCGATGGTGAAACTGTCGCGCCTTCCATGAAGCTAACTCGTGCGGATGTCGAAGCTTCGATGCTTTCGGATTTCTATGAAAGTGTGAAGGTTTCTGAAAGTGAAATCAATGATACCGATAGTAGTAGCTTGACTTTCACTTGTAAGAATACGGATATTTCTGAATATCAAGAATTTATTGACGCACGCAAGGCTGAAATAGGCGCCGGAGATGCGCAATAAAACTGCCAAAAAACTTCTTTTGACTGCTGCTGTCCTGCTAGCGAGTGTTTTTGGCGCAGTAAATGTTCAGGCGCTGTCGAAGCAGGACGTGGATATTAATGACTGTATTAATGGTGAAAATATCGCGTGGACTTCCTGTCCAATCATTGATAGTATTCGCAATTCGGTCGAAGGACTCTATTCTTGGCTGATCGAAAACTGGCTGGCGGTAAACCCGAAGCTCTTGGCATTTGCAAATCCTGACGACCCAGGCTCGAGTGTATTTGCGGCGTGGAGATATTTTCAGGGCCTAGCTAATATCTTGCTGGTTATATATCTGTTGATTGTGATTCTGTCGCAAGTGACGGGTATGGGTATCAGTAACTATGGCGTCAAGAAGGCTTTGCCTCGCATTGTGCTGGCGGCTGCGCTGATTAATCTTTCGTATTTTATCTGTCAGGCAGCGGTGGATTTGGCGAACATTCTCGGTAATGGCATTTTTGGCCTGCTTAATAGCTTAATTACGAACAGTGGTATTGTAGCGGATGGCCAGAATGATGTTGGCTATTCCATCGCGTTGTTGTCTATTTTGGTACTCGTCGTGACGGCCGTTGTTGTGATGGTCGTAATGAATCCTGCCTTTATCAATTTTGCAATGATGGGTCTGATTTCTGCTCTTGTTGCGGTAGTCTTCTTGTTTATTGTGCTGGGCTTACGTCAGGTGCTAACGGTTTTGTTGGTTGCGATTTCGCCACTTGCGATTTTATGCTCGACTTTTCCGGGGTTGCGCTCGCTGTACAAAAAGTGGCTCAACCTATTCAAAGGTCTGCTAATGGCTTATCCTATCTGCAGCGTATTGATTGGTGGTGGTGCTTTGGCTGCGCAGGTCCTGTATCAGGCCTGGGGTGGCGATAGCAATTTCTTTGCCGCAGTCGCCTGTATGATTATTTGTGTTGCGCCATTCTTCTTTATTCCGAGCGTCACGATGAAGTCTATCGGTGCGCTCAATAGTGTTATCGATAAGGTTCGCTATGGCAAGAATGGTAAAGGTGGTGTTTCTGGTTTGGCAAATCGCGGCTATAAGAATTCTGACATGAGCCGCAGGCTTGAGCGCTCAGGAGAGAAGAAGCGTACTTATCGTCGCGCTGGCATTAAGACTGATATTCGCGGCAATGCTAAGCGCGATGCGAATGGGGATATTATCCGCAAACGCACCCGTCGAGGCAGGCTGAAGGGTGATACTCATTATCTCGGCGCCGCAATGAGCCAAGTCGAGCAAGAAGATAGGGTTAATCGCTATTTGAACAATCCTAACATGATTAGTGAGCGTGAAGATAAGGACATGGTAAGCGAATATGAGCATGCGTTTAGAAACGATGCTGCTGATCCAGATAAGCTGATTGGCACTGTTGGCACTGGTGGAGCTAAATCGACTGGCATGATGGCTGCGATAGAAGATTTTCAAAAAGCAAAAAGCGATGGTAACGAAATGGAAGAACGCAAGGCAAAAGCGAAAATTGCTGCCTATGGTAAGCTACTGGCTTCGACTAGGGATGGACAGAAGAAAATGTCGCAGCAACTTATGAGTTTTGACAGTAGTCCGATGGCAAATCAGCAGAAAGTAGTCGAATCTATGTTCTCGGGTCTAGGCGCGGGCGATATGCAGCGTCTTGCGGTCGAGGCGCCACGTCTCGGTGGTTATGCCAGTGCTGTGAATAGCGGTAGTTATGTGGCATATAGTAGCTTTGACTACACTAGTGAGATGCTTGGCAATCTTACGCAGGAAGACTTTGGTGCGCTTGATAATGAGTATAAGCAAGAAATCTTTGCCCAAGCCACAAATGGCATGTTTGATGCTGACGGCAATCTGACAAGCGGCTTTACTGTTGAAGATAACGAATTCGCGACCAACCTTGCGCGTTTGGCTGGCCCAACTTCTGGAAATGTCGACGCAATGGCAAAGATGTCTTTGGATGCTCAGCAATGGACGAATGCTTTTAATGCGCAGCGCCAAGCGCAAGTTCAGGCTATGAGTGCTGGTTTCCAGAGCGGTAGCATCACGGAAGCTTCGTTGAAGGGTCAGTATGTGACCGCTGCTAGTGGTGGTCGAAGTATGGAGATGGAAGCAATTGAGATGGACCTTCGCCGCCGCAATATTCCAAACCTTGAATCCGAGATTGAAGGTTTGCGCCGTGCTGCTGAAGCGACTAATAACCCGAATGCGAAAGCATCCGCCGCGAACAGTAGGACTCAAAATTAATAAAAAGCTTGTGCTAAAATAAAAATATGACGAAACAATCGGGCAAAGTGCGTCTTAATTTCTTTTCTAGACTCAAAGAACATTCATGCGTCGCTTTTGCTTTCGTGATGCTAGTATCTTCGATTGTTGGGCCTCTGCTTTTCTCGCAGAATACCTATGCTGATTCTTCAGCGGATTTAATCCTCTATGATGCAAGAACGAATCATAGGAAAGTTAACGACGAACATAAAACCGTCACGATAACTGCGTTCATAGCCGGGCCAAATAGCTCAAGCGGCTCGATGCCAGAACTGACCGAAGAGAATGTGCGTGTGTTTGGTACTGATGATTTGGATAGCGCTGAATATAACTTTGAAGTGAGCTGGGTTTCGCCCGTATCAGTGACGAATGACCCGCACTATGGAATGTATGAAGTGCGCGCCTTTGGCCGCCCACAATATAATGGCAGTGCGCCGTTTTCGTATAATGTGGCATTTTGTGTGATGCTTGATGGCGAGACGACTGCGAATTGCGCCGTTCAGGGTTTTAGCTCGTCTTCGCCGATGAATCCGTCCGGTGTGACGGCGAGCTTCAGTCGCAATCAGTCCAACGTTGTTGCTATGGGCTATCCGGATCCGGAAGCCGAAGCGGACGATGCCGATAAGACTTGTCGCACTGAGAATGGCATTATCGGCTTTTTTGTCTGCCCGCTAGCGGATGCGCTTAGTGGTGCAGTGGGTAGCATTTATGAATCTTTTATTGCGGACCGCTTAAATATTGATCCAAAGTTATTCTCGCGTGATCCAAATATCACTGGCGACCTTGTTTATGCTAGCTGGGCGAGAATTCGAAACTTGGCGAACGTTGTTTTGGTGGCTGGCTTGCTTGTGATGATTATCTCACAGATTACCGGCTTCGGAATGAGTAACTATGGCATCAAAAAGATGATGCCGAAGATGCTGGTTGGTGCGTTGCTTATTAATCTTTCGTATTTCATCTGCCAGGCTGCAATCGATTTGAGCAACATTGTCGGTAACGGCCTCGCTGGCTTCCTGGAAGGGATTTCGAATGAACTTACGATTCCGTCGTCTGGTGGTGCTGGCGGTGTTTTGATTGGAACTTTGATTACCTTGGTTGCCGGTATTGCTGCGTTGATTATGTCTGGTGTGACTGCTCTTGGTATGGTTTTGCTGATTATTGGGGTGCTGTTAGTTGGCATTTTGGCAATCTTCGTATTGGCGATTACGCTCGGTATCCGTCAGGCAGCTACGATTGTGCTTGTAATTGTTTCGCCATTGATGATTATTTGCTATTCGGTTGACGGCTTAAAGTCTATCTATAATCGTTGGTTTAAGATGTTTCAGGCAATGTTGATTGCGTATCCGATGGCAAGCTTCGTGGTTTATGGTAGTGCGCTTGGCGCGAAGATTCTCCTGATTGGGCAGGGCACGACTAGTACTTTTGGCACAATCGGTGCCTTTGGCTTGGCAGTTGTTCCGTTCTTCTTCTTGCCGAAGATGATTACCAAGTCGATGGGTAGCCTTTCGACGATTACGACGCGCTTTCAGAATCGCGTTAAGGGTGGCGCATCCAAGATGTATAACGGCTCTGGATTGAAACGCTATGAGGAGCATGTGCGTGAGCGTAAACGATTGGATCGTTTGGCTGGAATTACTGTAAAAAAGAAGACTGGTGAAGTAAAACGCCGCCGCTTTTCGACTCCTTTCGGCAATGCCGAAAAAGCTGAGTTTATGGAACGTGCAACGCGCGAGCATGCGATAGACGAACAACATGGACTGCTATCTACGGAAGCGGAGTATTTTGGAAATAAACAGTTTGCGCAAAAGGTTAATGACCTCAAGCAGGATTTGACAACTATGAAACTGAACCCAGAAGAGCTAAGAGCTCGTATGGATAGCTTGGCTGTGAGTATGGATAATCCTGATGCCGACAAGGGGCAAATCCGTGATAGTCAGGCGATGATGGCTGCGCTCGCTGGTTCACTTGCAACTACTGGCGATGGTAGAAAGTTGCTTGATGGCTTTTTGAAAGATGCTCGCTTTAACGGTGCAACTCGTACTGCTGGTGCGCACGCGGCAGTGCGTGCTGTTTCTCAGGGTGTGAGTGACAAGGATCTTGGCGCAATGATGCATAGTATTCCGCATCTTGGTGGATTCATACAGGCGGTACGCAATGATAGTACGGCTGCTGGTAATTATAACGACTTCAAGATGACAACTTCGATGATACAGCAACTTGCTCCAGAAGACTGGGGTAAGCTCTCTGCGGATGATCGCTCGCGTATGATAGCAGATGCTAAGAGCGATCCTAATAGCGCTGCGACGGCTGCATTTAATCACTACATGGAGGAAGTTTGCGGTAACCAGAAACTTGGCAATACTGCTAATCCAGAAGCGGCGCAGACTGCAAGCGATGCGCATCTTGCTGACGCTCAGGCTTACGTTGATGAGCGTAGCCAGCGTATTATTGGGGCTGCCGCTGGGCTCGAAGCGCAGGGTAATGCAACGGTGGCGAACTTCGGTTTCTACGCAGTAGACAGTAAGTATTATATGGATGCCTTCGAGTCGGCCGCGCAAAAGGGTGATCTCGATGGTATGGAAGCGGCGCACCGTGCCTTACAAGAGAGAGCGGACCAGGAATTGCAGACCTATGCTGGCTCAGCTGCTGAAAGTTTTGCAAAAAAATATAAATCTGATCTCGATGGGCTTTATAGCAAGGTGATTGATTCGAAATATTCGGTTAATAGTGGCGTGGATCGCTCGGCGATCGTTCAACAGGTCGCACTGTTTAGGGCGAGGGCTCAGGGCAAAAACAATTAAGCTTATGCTAAAATAAAAACATGGACAATAATGTCAAAAAACAAAAAATAATCAAGCTCGCATTGGTTATTTTTGCTTGCGTTATTGCTGTATTTCTTGGGCTGATTTTTTATTCTAAACGCACGCAGGTTGCTGGCAAAGGCAAAACCAGTATCGATGACTATAATGCCCGCATCGAATATCGCGATGAAATGAACTGTAATGTTGGTGACCAGAAAGACGAATCGCATTTTACGCTCGCTGCGACTGACGGCTGGGAAAATGTTAGCATTGAGAATTATGATCTAAACGGCGAAAAAGTCTCGATAATAATTTCCGAAGATAAGCTGTATATTGATGCATCTTCTGGTAAGAAAATCTATTCGCTGGACTATTTTAATTATGAATATAAGACCGATTTGTTCGAGGATTTAAAGTTGTCTGACGGAGATAGTCGCGCAGTATGTTGCTATGCGCAAGACTCGAGCAAATACGATTTGAAGAACTCGAGACAATACGAAGATTGGTCGTCGCGAAAGGTGCCAAATGAAGAAAATTAAGAAGTCATTCGCGATTTTTGCGGCCGTGTTGGTTTGCGCTTTTTCGGTTGTTTTGACGCCAATTAAAACTAGCCATGCTGCGCAGTATGAGCAGGCTGCCGAAACGAAAACTTGTGACGGTCTGAGCTACCTCTGTACCGCGCTTGACTCGGCGGTGGATTTTATTACTGGATTTTATGAAACTGTTGTAGTGCAATTCTTAGTAGTTGAGCCAGAGCTCTTCACGTCGAACCGTCCTGGCTCGGCTGGCTATGCCTTGCATAATGCTTGGGAGATTTTTAGGAATCTGGCGAATCTCGTGCTTGTGATTGCCTTGCTTCTGATTATTATCTCGCAGATTACGGGTGTTGGCATTAGCAACTATGGTATTAAGAAGGGTTTGCCGAAGCTGGTTGTTGCGGTTTTGGTGGTTAATTTCTCATATATTTTCTGCCAGGCCTGTATTGATTTGGCGAATATTGTTGGTGCTGGTATTGGTGATTTCTTCGAAGGTTTGCTCGATCAAGCGACGCCACCTGGTGTGACGCTGGATACTAATGACACTTGGCTGACGGCAATTTTCTTGGGGCTTGGTGCTTTTGCCTTTGTAAAGTATAAGGCATTAACTGTAAAAATCATCATTGGTATTTTGCTGTTAATTTTGATTTGTATTGTTGCAATTATTATGCTCTATGTGATTTTAGCGCTGCGTCAATCGCTTTGCATTTTGTTGGTGGTTTTCTCGCCGATTGCAATCGTTAGCTATATGGTACCTGGCGGCAAGAAGCTTTTTGATTTATGGAAGAACGCTTTGAAGTCTGTTTTGATGGCTTACCCGATTTGTAGCGCCATTGTCTATGGCGGTGCTTTTGCCGGTGCGGTTCTGTATTCGTCCTGGGTGACATCTGGGCGTGGATCCGAAGTGTTGCATTGCCTCGGCTTCCTGATTATCTCGACTATTCCGTATTTCTTTATCCCGTCGGTTATTATGAAGGGCTTGAGCGTGACGGAAAGCCTTGCGCATAATATCAAGAACTTCGCTTCAAAGAATGGCCGTTCGATTCTCGAAAACTCGCGCCTAATGCAAACTCAGCGTCTTAAAGATCAACGCCTACGCGAAATTAACCGTTCTGGCCAATATCTGGACAAGAATGGCAATTTGCAGAAACGTATAGGCTTTGGGCGTGGTAAATTTATTCCGAAGAAGATACAAGATCCTACGCGTGGTCCATTCAAAACGCAGCGAAAAAAGCTTATTGGCGCAGCGAATTCCGCAATGAGTGGTGCTGCTGGTGTGCTTAATACACTTCAGGGCACGAAGTTAAATCAGGGCATCGTGAAGTGGAATCGGGGTAGAGCTGCCATGCATGTGCGTTCGGCTGCTACGGCGGCGGCTGCAATGCGACGCCATAATAAATATCGCGTCAATAGGGCTAACATGAAGGATTACGACAATAAGGGTAAACTTGTTGCGGCTTTTGGCAAAGATGGTAAATATAAAACACATGGCGTTTATTATGTTAAAAACAGTAGTGGCGTCTGGGTGGCCAGGGCTGCTTTAGGCTTTAGAGACAAGCTTGATTATATGTATCATACGCAAATTGGCCTGCGCTTCCAGAATGCTAGTAGATTTAATGAGCAGTATATTAAATCCGCTAATGATGCCATGACGGGTATTGAGAAGAGGGCTTATAGTGATATGAAGCGCGATACGCTTGGTGAAGGCTATGAAAATAAAGCGGCAGATTTGAGGGCTCGCATCGTTAGCGGAGACAAGAATAAGGCAGTGGTTGCGCTTTCGTCGCTACTTGACGAAGGGCAGTCTGGTCGCGATGCGCTCGAGGCGATGATTGATAGTATGGCAGGAAACGTTAATAGCCAATCTTATAAACAGCTTGAAGATTTTGTGAGTGGAATTAGCGAGGGCGAATTGGATAAGATCAAGAAAAAGAACCCGCGTCTCTATAATAAGATTAAGGCGCTGCAGAAAAGCCACGATAATCCTACTCTTAGGGGAGATATTAGCGACATTGGTGTAACGATGAAGAATCTTGATGGCATGTCCGCGAAACAGTTCGGCGAAATGGATGCTAGCGCGCAGGACGCTGTTGTTGAGTCGCTGACGCGAATGGTTGAAGACGATGCGAAACTTGCTCCTGGCGCGATGAAGGCGGTAGATAGCGAAGAGTTGCTTACCGCAATTGCTCTGGCGGAGGGTGCAATCAATGATCCGAATGTTCGCGCAAGTCTTTCTGCGGAAAATATTGCGCGTTTGGAGCATATTGTTGAGCTTCGCACTGAAGCACTCAATAAGACTAGCGCTGCTACTGCTACTCAAGATGCGCAGGCGATTAGGACTTCGCCTATCGGCACGTTGAATGTGACCGATGCGAGTTTCGAAACTCAATATTTGCAGGGCTTGCAGCAGGTCTTTGCACCAAGCACGCCTCGTGGTGGTGCGGATAACTTCTTGCAGGCGATGCAGAATGGTGATACTGTTCGCATGGAATCTATTATGCAATCGATTGATCGTGACCTTGATCAGCGTATGAGCCAAGCTGGCATTACAGACCCTAAAGAACGAGCGCTTCGTCGCAATTCGATTATGATGCAGGCGGTACGCACGATGATGTCTGGTGATGGCGTATCTGGCTCTACGGGCATCAATGGTGGCCTCTATAGCGCAGATGTTGAAAAAGCGATCGCGAAAGGCAAAAAGAACGGGGCGACTCCTGCGGAAATTGAAGCTTCGCAAAAGTATTCGCGTGCCCGCGAGGCGGTAGATTTGTTAGAGCAGCGTTATGCTAGAAGGATGAGTTACTAATGGATAAGAATACACAAAGAGTCAAACGTCAAGCATACTCAGCGATTATTGCTGCTGTGCTTATCTTTACTTTCGTGGTAATTGGCCTTGTGATTATGGGTGTTAAAAGTATCAACGTGACGACCGTCAAAATCCTACGCAGCGAGCTGGCGCAAAAACTTGAGAACCGCGAGACTTTCAACTGTACTGCAAGCTGGGTTCCGGCAGATGCGAACGATTTTGTCGATGCTGGCTATTTGTCGAATCCGTCAAAACTTAGCGTAACCTTAGCGCTGGGCGGCAATGGCGAAAAACTCTATCTTGACCGTTACTTTGATGGCGAGAAATATATGAGCTTCTATTCTGACGGCGAATATATGTATATTTGGTCTGCCATGGAGCATCTTTGGCGAGAAGGGCAGTTGTATAGTTATGAATCTGGCTATCCTGTAATTCCGAACATTAAAGCGACGAACGAGGAATTTTACGAAGAAAATCCAGACTTCTTTGACGAACTGGATCAGATGATTCGAGATTTTCCAGCAGGTACGGAGATTTATTGTGATATTGGTGGTACCTTTGGCTACTCGCAGCCAAAAGACAGAGAAAATTGGATGACGCCCGAAGACATTAAAGCAAGACTAAAACAGGAAGAGTCAAATGAAACAGAAAAGAAATAGCATAGTTCGATATCTCGTAGTAGTGCTGCTGGCTGCGGTTTTTGCTGCTTATTCTTTTGGTTCGGCGACTGTTTCGGCTCTGGGTAGTAATGCGACTGAAGTCCAACTCGCGGTCAGTATCTGGGGCGAGGACGGCTCTGGCAATCCGTGTGATTGGGATAATAGCGAGCAATGCGCGAGAGCTTGGGATGTTGATGATAGTAAAGCCGAGTCTTGTACTGGCAAAGGCTCTGGCTATAGCTGGTTTGCTTGTTCGATGAGCAAGCTGGCGAGTGGTGCTTCTGTTGTGCTTTATGGCTGGGTGAAAGATGACTTGGCGACCGACCCGAAGATTTTTGATAATACCGCAATGAAAGAGGGTTGGAAGACAATGCGCAACCTCGCCAATCTTGTCGCGGTGATTATGTTAATCGTGACGATAATGTCACAAGTGACTGGTGTTGGTATTTCGAATTATGGTATCAAGAAGGCGTTGCCTCGTATTGTTGTAGTGGTCCTGTTGATTAATCTTTCGTATTTTATTTGTCGCATCGCAATAGATTTGATGAATATTTCGGCCGAAGCAATTCAGAATGTGTTTGAGCCATTAACGTCGGTTGCGAGAGCGAAAATTCACTACGATCCAGGCTCCGTGTTTGCTAGCATGATGGGTAGTGGCACCGAATCGGCTATAACGGTTGCGCTGGCATATTTCGGCACTAAGAGCTTCTTAGCGTCCGGTGAGTCTGTATTGCTTTTGCTCTTGGGGCTTGCGGTTGCTTTTGTTATTGCCATTATTCTCTTCTTGATCACGATTTTTGTGCGTGGCGCATTAGTGGTGCTGTTGACGATGACGGCGCCAGTCGCTGTTTTGCTGGCGATTTTCCCTGGGACTAAAAAGACCTTTAATACTTGGTTTAATATGTTCAAGGGTGTATTGCTGTGCTATCCGATGGCTGCCATGCTGGTTTATGGCGGTGGCTTTGCTGGTACGATTGCAATGGCGGCTTTGGGTGTCAACTCGATAACTTTGTTAGGAGTAGACCTGCCAGTGAATGTCTTTACTTTGATTGTGTCGGTTGCGGCAAGTATTGCGCCAATGGTAATGTTGCCTGGCATGATTGTGAAATCGACCGGCGCAATTGGTGCTACCTTGCAAGGCTTTGCAAATCGCCTTGCGGGCATGATAAATGGCGGAATCAGGGGGTCTGCTATGGGGCAGAAGTTACAGCGTGGCGCAACGGACAGGCGGAATCGTCTTATTGCTGGCGTTGATAGAAATGGCAATCAGCGCAAAGGTTTTCTTGCGAGCAGAATGCGCTCTGGTTCTGCCGAAGAGCGCATGGCGGCTGAATCGGCGCTCGC
>Ga0181612_143351_pt1 | contig 20843 bp, 9 predicted proteins | sample HoacroProtozoa21_FD_119630 | JGI IMG/M metagenome (GOLD analysis project Ga0181612, IMG submission 119630) | Hoatzin crop microbial communities from Cojedes, Venezuel. Combined Assembly of Gp0051906, Gp0051904, Gp0051908
AAGTTACTTGCAGCTTTATCAAGTCTAGAAACAATACAAAACAAGGGTTGTGAAATATACTCTCACTTTTGTATTTGAACAGGACACTGCCTTTTTTGAAGACCTCTGAGTTTTTTGTCTCATTTGGGTAAGGATTTTTGGTTCAGTACCCTCTTCTCAAAGACTATCCTGTGGGATTTTTAGATGTGTCAGGAAAAGTTGTAGTGGTGGTAAAGCCATCTGGTGTCATTTGAATGTTCTTGACTGAACAAGCCGTGCTTTTGCATTTCTGAGGTATTCTGACTATTGTAATGTGCAGAGCTGTCTTATAAACCTCTAGTCATACCTTTCGTAGCTGTGTCTCGTAGCTGGGGACTCAAAATAGGGGAGAGAGGTTATCAAATTAAAACAAAGGAAAACAAAATACCACTTCTGACAGAGTTTGTGTTCTTCCTCTGAAGACCTAAATTGCCGCAGAAGGATTTGCTCAGGAAGGTAGGTGAGCTGTGAATGTACATATTTTAATTGGGTTTTGCACATGAGAAGAGTCATTTGAGTGAGAAGATTACTTGTCCATATATTGAGATTCTTTCTTGTATGTTGTCCACATACGTATTTGCTATATGTTTATGTTACATGCCCTGAAATGTGTTAAAAAAATGTGGGTATATGCTTTAGATTAACAAAGGTGAGCTGGGGATTATGACTAAGGTATTGCATAGTGTGTTCTGTGCCCATTGCACTGAAGAGACAGGATGCAGGCAAAATCTAAAGCATTTTAGGGCTAAAGATGTCTCTGAATTTAATATATGATATATTTATATGCGAATATGCTCTGGATAGCAAGATAGTTTTTGGATAGTTTTAGCAAGAACTGGTAGTTTTTCAGTAATCTTACTCTGCTTAATACTTTACCATTATCTTTATTTACAACAGTTTCAATAATATAGGTATATCTCATGGTTACTTCCATCCTGTGCATATCTCTGAAATGATGCTCCAGGTTTTTCTACAGCTGAAAAGGCTGAATCATATGGGTTATAAAAATTTGTTGTTCGGTGGCATATTCTACTTAGTAGCACTAAATTAAAAACCCATGGTTGGTGTAGATTTTTAAGGTGTGTCTTTTAAGAACATAGGACTGAAATAGTACTGCTGCTGTGATCTGTCTGGAAGCATTCTTTGTATTACCTTTGTTCAACATGTGTGATTTTAGCAGGAGTTCCTGGGGGTTTTTTGTTTGGGGTTTTTTTGTTTGTTTGGTTTTTTTTTTTAGTTTCAAGGAAAAAAGTGAACTTCTGCCAACAAACTTAAGTTTGGTCCACCCATGCTGCAAGAGAGCAGGAGCCATATGGCCACAATTAGTGTAGTTGTAAATGAGTAAATAAGTCCTGGTAACGGGCATGGCATAATTATGAAGTTTTGTTTGCCTTCCTAACCATGGTAGCGCAGCTCCCTGTAAGTGTGACTGTGTGTGGCTCTGCAGAAACCTGGATAGTCTTACTAATTCTTGGTTTATGGTTATTTTAACTTTAATTCAATTTTCACTTGAAGTATCAAACCACCAGTTTGAAACTAAATCTAAGCTGAAGAAAGAACTTACTTTTCCTCCAAACAAATGCTGTTAAATAAATAATATAAATATGGATAATCATGTAAGGAAAAAAAAAACCACCTCCTGACCGAGCAAAACTAGTCACTAATACCGTTAAATATTATGTGCCCGAAGACATATTACTGTTACCTCAGTTTTAGCTGAATGTTTAAGGCATTCAGTAATACATGTGCTCTGTGTTGGTCTGCCCCACATGAAGAATTTTACAGTTTATAAGCTTTTTTCTCTCTGAAACTGGCTATTGCAGTATTACAGAACAATCATTAATAACTCTGAAAGGAACCGAATATCTTTAAAGATAGATAACCTTTGTTTTGTGTTAAAATCTCATTAAATTTGCATAGCTAAACTTGGTTGTGTTTAAAGGTACCTAAACACAGTTTAAATAGCAACTGCTGCTGAGGGCTGTTTTAGAAGACTGCGGTTTTATATACCTCAGTGCTGGGCAATTGCACTTATTATTTCAAAGGCTTGTGGTGTCATAGGTCGTAAGAGTTACCAGATTTTAATTTGGATGAACGGCCTCAGTCTACCACTTTCTGCAGCCATGCTTTTAAAGATATATGTATTTTTTGGTTTTTTCTCAATTCTGAGAAGGGATAAGATTTCCTTTTTTGTTGTCACTCAATTTTTTTTCTCTTGTTTATTTTAACATTGTCTATACTGGGTGAGTGTCATAAAACTGGAATACCTTCTACTGAGAAAACAGGAAAAAGATCTGTCACAAAGAAAGCTAAAGTCATCATGGGGAGAGGGGAGTACCCCCAGAAGTTTGCCTGCTTAGATCTCCTTCAGGTGCTTTGAACAGAGACAACTCCAGCTCCCAGTTGGCTTCTTTAGTTAGAAGTAGTAAGTGGATTATTTAGTAAGCTATTGTTCCTGGTCATTGGATTTGGTGCACTGGCGAGGTAAATGATCCCTCATATAGGACAAATTTTTCCAAATAATGCTAAAATCAAGCTCTGCACTATGTTTCAAAATTATAATCTATTCAGTTTCATGGAACTGAAGGAAATGTTTTGTGGCGATCGAGCATAGCAAGTAAATGTTGGGAATGGCACGCTGTACAAAAAATAAAGCAAGTAATTACTTTGCCAGTGTGTTATGTACACATTTGAATGTCCTGGATTTCCTACTGCTTCATGAAATTTTAGACCATCTGGATTTGATTTTAGCTTTTGATCTTCTACTATGACCCTTACAATCACCTAAGCTATTTTTATGCAATATGTAATACCATTAGCTATCCAAGCTTGCGAGTCTTTTTCTTGCGGTAAGCTTGATAAGTAATCTCATCACATACATATCTCCTGTACTTCAATTTTTGTTTAAACATGGAGTTGCTATTGGATTTAGTGCTTTGTATTTAATGGTTTATATTTCAGAAACAGTCTCCTCCTCTGAAAGTTCTTAGGAGATTTTTCTCCCAAGTTGTTAATCTTTGACATACAGTTGCAGGGGAACTTCAGAGCACTAGGACCGAAGAACTGTGTGATTACTTTAAGCTTTGATGAACAATGTGACAAACTTTGGGACCTCTTCATTCTAATTTTATAGAAAAATAAAAGCTATTGTGTCTGTGGTCTAGGCAAGATGGCAGGCCATTTCCTATACCTTTCACTCTCCCTAGCAATCTGTGTGACAAATTTATGCTAAATCACAGAAGAGCCTTCTCAGTGTATTTCAAATTCATCTGTACAGTTTTTTGTTTTCTTGGGTCAGGGCGTAATGTGGCACTGATCCTGGTATTTCTGATATGTAGCTTAGGATGACTGTTGTTTACCGAGTCTGTTCCAGCCACACTTTCCACATAATATCTGTGGATGGGATTGCTTTACTTCACTTTTGATCTTAGGTGGCAAATTACCCAGAGTTGTATGATGGGGATAAAGATCACATGGACGTGTAGGCTCATGCTGTGCTCCATGTACAGCTCAGCAATGCTCTGTCTTCCTAACGTGTCACATGTGACAGAGACAAAGATTATATTGCTGGCATGTTTTGTTGCCCCTGTATGGTAGTTTACTTATGCAGTGGAAGGGTACAGGTTTTGTATGCAAACGTGCTCCTTTCACATTTCAGTAGCATAGTGGTCAGAGCTGGAGAACTCTCCTCAGCACTTAGTAGTAAGTAACTCTGCTTTGATTGGATGGTCTTTGTTAGTGGAAAGTAGTGTTTGCTTAACTCTCACATGAAGTATTTTTTAAATTAACAGTTACTTTGTTTCTAAATTTTTTCGTATTATCTCCCTAGATGGTAAAAGCAATCCAAGTTCTGCGTATCCATCTGCTTGAGCTAGAAAAGGTTAATGAACTCTGCAAGGATTTCTGTAGTCGTTACATTGCGTGCCTGAAGACAAAAATGAACAGTGAAACTCTATTAAGTGGAGAGCCTGGAAGTCCTTATTCACCTGTGCAATCTCAGGTGTGTTTCAAATAGTTAAGTGTATTTTTGCTTACATTTCCTTAGGAAGTTATAACTACACTTGTGTTGCTATTAGTTTGCAAACCGAGTTTCTGCAGTTTCTTTCACTTTATCGAAATCGGTTATTAAGAGTAGAAAGAGCCATATTTTTTTTTTTAATGCATACTTGTGTGCCACTGCCTGATGGACAAATTTGTTGAAATGTGCCAGAACATAGAGGCACTTTTTTTTGTCTGTCTTCCTGTTACGGTTTACCCTCAGTTCAGTAAATGGAGATATTCAGAATAGCCTGGATTTGCTATTTTGTTGAAACAAGGCTAGGAGACAGATTAAGCAAAGGAGAAGAAAAAAGTTCCATGTTAAGAAGGTCTCCTTAGTCTAGCTGCTTCATTAAAATATTGAGATGGCTGATCCTTTTTATATGCAATCTATATTCTGGAACAAATAGACAACGTCTGGCTGATTAAAGTTGCGATATTTGAGATGTATGTCATTGCATGTCACCTGGGGTGACTGTGTAGTTTTGAAGAGTATATGTTTGTATAGATGTGAACCTCAATTTCTATATTGTTGACATTACCTAAATGCAATAACCGATTGCATTTTTTATAGTAAATTGACACTGGTTAATTAACAACAGTTAGTTTGTTATGTTTGATGCTTCTGCTGTTAGATGCTGGAAAGTGAGCCCTACCATCCAAGTACCTGGTAGATACCTAGTCTTAGGGGATGGTCCTTCTCTGACTTACTAGTGTGTTTGATGCTACGTATTCTGAAAAGCTTCAATTACTTTTAAACTTTGCTGTCTGGACTCCTTACTTAGGTTTTGGTGTCTGGAAGCATGGAAAGGAGAGTCGAAAATCAGACAAAAACAACTTCTAAAAGATGTTTGTTAGTATGTCTGTTACAGTCTTCTGCAGAGACAGGAGGGACTGAATTTTGCATGTGGTAACAACAGAGATTCATACATATTAAGGAATGTGTAAGAGTTTGCACGGTCAGGGTTGAGTAAGAACAATCCTAAGCAGAATAAAACATATTGGGCATCTTGAATACTTAATGCATGATTTTAAAGTTGAAGGGATGAAGGTAATAACTAAAATTCTAAAGCTTTGATGCTTGTAATAAGAGCATCAAGGGTACATTTCATCTGTCCTTTATCCCTCGTGCCTTTGGAAACTGTTTCTCTTAGTATTTATATACGTAGAATAATTTCTCTCCTAAAATTGTTTCAGATAGTTTTATGTCTTTTCTAACAGTTGCTTTCATGAGGGTTTTCAAAGGTAATGGTGGTGATAATGAGAAAGTTAATGTAGGTAATGATGAACCTCTAATGAAGTCTCTTTTGCTTTGAAGTTAATCATGTGATTAAGCTCCAAATGCATTTTTAGAGCCAAAATTACACAAGCATGCTCTATCTGCTTAAAAAAAAAAAAGTAAAAATATGCAAGCAACTAATTGTTTTTTTTTTTTCTAGCAAATTCCAAGTGCCATTGCAGGCACGCTCAGTCCCCAAGGGATTATGGTGCCAGCATCAGCATTGCAGCAGGGAAATGTAACTATGGCAACAGTAGCAGGTATGACACAGTAAAGAAAAAACTGGCACCTTGCTCTTAATTTTGGTTTCCTCTATAGTTGTTACAAAAAGTACACAAATACTTTTAAAAACATGTTTTAAGTCTGATACCTGGAAAGATGTTATAATACAGTTGAGTGCCTGACTGGTTTCTGAATGTTCATTTAATTTATATGTGTACAAAGTATGCATATGTGAGTGGAGGTTACAGATATGAAATATTGAGAGATCTTTTGGTACAATGCTACTTTTGTTAAAAAACATTTCAGAGACTGGAGTGGTTTATTCTTCCCCCCTCTCCCCCTTCAGAAAATGAATTCAGTTTGACAAAAATGTGCATTACGTAAAATATTGCACTTAACTACATAGAGCATGAGACAGCTGGTTTGGAACCCCACCTAGAAGTCTGCGAAATCCTTGATGTCCAAGCTGTTCTATTATTGTATGTAGATGACATTTGAACTGAAATATTTTATCTTGCTTCTAAGCAAGGTTTTAAAACAAACAGAAAAAACCTCTTGACTGCAAATACAACAAAGCAATGCAGTCTGCTCCTACAGCATATACTTGCAGAGAGGTTATGCTGAGACACAACATGTGCTTTGTGGCTTTGGTGCCCAGAACCCTCTTTGCATTCACCAGGATTCTGTCACCTTAGTTGACCTGAACATCTCGGTGTCACCCAGCTGACTACCCTAACCACCTGATGCACATAAGTGTGGTTTTGGTGTCCTGACCCTTGTTGGCTGAAGACTTAGCTCAGTTAAAATGATTAACTATTTTATAGCCTAATAGTCATGGCATTTTCCTTTTAAAATAGATTTAGAATGCCTAAAATACAGGGAAGCATAATCAAATTTTGTACAGATTTTCTTGGATGGAAAAAATTTTAGTGTAGCAAAGAACACATTTTACATGCTTACTAGAAAAGAATAGTTGGTGTATCATCAGAACTGTTGTGTTGTCTGCAGTGCTGATGCATTCATGTGTTTAAAGAGAATAATATTTGAAGGGCTTTTACTTACCTATAACCTTTGTTGCCGTTTTGTTTTAAGGGGGGACAGTGTATCAGCCAGTCACTGTCGTCACTCCACAAGGTCAAGTGGTGACACAAGCACTGTCACCTGGGACTATTCGGATCCAGAACTCTCAGGTTTGTTTCATGGGCTTCACAGAACGGTATTCTGGGTTCAAATAAATCTCACTGGTTTTAAGAGTTTTGGTTTAAATTTGACACACTGTCAGAATGAGCTCTGTGTATAGACGCATAGTAACTAACGCAAAATTAATGCAAACACTGCTATAGGAGTTACAAGTTGCGTAACATGGCATAAGGTCCCTGGCAGATCTCCCTTGCCACAACACGTCGTCATAGTTCCTACTGTTAAATATCTTTCTTTACCAATGGCAGAAAAGTATAGGTACATGGATTTAAAAAAAAAATTTAAAAAACCCCACTCTCAACAAACAAATAGACAAAACCCCCACCAAACCAAAAAACCCTCTGAATTAAATAGACACTTTTTCAATGATTGAAACTTTCCTAATTGTTGGACTAAGTTTATGGCTGGATAGATTTACTGTATTGTATTATGGTGCCACGCTGCTGTTGTCAGAAATTTTACTTTTTGTCATGATGACAACCACTAGTACTGTGAAACTTTACATATTTTGAAATTTGTGTATATTGAGAAGCATTATGCCGTAAAACCTTCAAAATACTCAGCTGGGACTATGGGAGATCCTTGAATTGGGCTCGTGATACCATATCCTAAAACATAAGGGCCAGCACTTTTTTTGAGGTGACTCTTAAGAGTTGGATATGAAGAGCTCGTAGGAGCAACTAAGGAAAAGGAAACATGAAAATTACAACATTTTCAGTTATCAAAAACCTTGCTGGCTTTCTCTTAGAGCTGTAAGTGGTAAATCAAATCTTCCAGGAATATGGAGTCAATTAAAAATGTGAATGAGGAGCTACCATCTCCACAGCATAAAATCTGTTGGTAATCATTGGCCCACTGTCTTCTTGTCTTCGTTCTTCTGACCTTCCAACTGAAAAAGTATGCTTAGAGTATTCTTTTCTTATTTTTATTGACAGTGGTATGTATGTACTTGACCATATTCTTCCTTAGTATGCATGCACTTCTGTCCTCAGATAGCTTTCAGAAAGAAATGTGTAAAATTACTCTCCTAGACCGAAGTGTTTTTGAAGAAAAATGTTTTTTGTACCTCTGATGAAAAAAATAAAATACTATGTGGAAAATAATGCCTATAGCCTATAAACAAAAAAAAAGACTTGGCCTTCTATATATATATCTGTAGCTACTCTTGATGTTAGCAGAAATCTCCAAACCCACCTATACGTAGGTTTGGACCTGTATTCCTTATCACCTATAGGGAATCTTTCTTCAAATTCTTCTTTTTCAGTGTTTCGGAATGCTGTGGAGGTAGGGGAAAAATACTGGGGGAGAGCTATTCAAAGATCATTATAAAGCCTCCATATACAAGCAGATTATTTCGAATGTAAAACATTATTTTGGAAATAAAAGTGTGGTCCAAATAGATTTTTTTTTTTTTAATTTGATAGCTTAAACCTCGTTTAAAACTTATTTCATACAGGACATAGACATAATGACTGGCTTGAAGAAATTGCTCTGTATTGTCTGAAAAACCTGATTTAGAATGATTTCAGTTATAATTGTCTGAAATATAATCTCATGCAATTTATATGCTGTTTCTTCTTTTCTCTGCGTAAGTGTTTAAGAACATATTCCCTAATGTTCAGATAACTGATTTGGGAATGATTTGATGGAAAGTGAAAAAGAAAGCAAATGTGAGAAAGAAATACGAACCTTGAGGAAAATAGTAAGAGTGTTGTGAAGTGAATTAAGGGTTCTACCATATGTATCTTCTTGCTCTTTGAGAATTTATGTGGATTTATTTGCCAGGACCTCTAGCATAATAGTTAATTTTACTTTAAGTCCTTTGTTTAAGTCTTAAATCAGTACTATTTTATAGCTTCCATAGTTGTTTATGTTTGAACACAGTGAGTATATTCAGCATTGTGTTTTCAGTTGCTCTTCACATGCAAATGACTACATAGGGTGACAAGGCAATCAGATCCCTAGGGTAGCATAGATTAGTACAGAGGATCATTAACCTGACATGTACTACATAGATGGGTTTTATTCTAAATTGTAGTAAATCAGCATTTGGCTGTTGTCACAAGATCACATACACAGCCTGATAACAGCTGTAGTTCCTAAAACAGAGGTTACATGTAATGTGAAAACTACAGAAATCTGATACAGCGTTTTCCCTGGATAAAGACATTTTGGAATGCTATTGCAGGAGAGCTGCTATTGTAAGTCTTCCCTAGCAAATTAAGTAGCCTTTTATAATCAGCATGCCTCAAGCTTCATTTCCTTTCATTCCTTCTATAAATGAGTTATTCATACATTGATACAGAATACTGCTATATTAACTGCCTTATTTCTTCTAAAATTATATGTACAGCTTCAGTTGCAATTAAACCAAGATCTAGGCATCTTGCATCAAGATGATGGCTCATCAAAAAATAAAAGAGGAGTTCTTCCCAAGCACGCCACAAATGTGATGAGATCTTGGCTTTTTCAGCACATAGGGGTAAGAACTGAATTTAATCAGGAGTCACAGGTTTTTGTGTAACTCTTTTCTGTGGTCTGTTACGATCTTGCTTCATAAAGAAGGTGAATTTGTTCTGTTGTCATTTGTGTAATCTCGGTTCAGTTTTCCCTGAAGTCATTTGGAGTAGTTCCGCAGTCTGGTGTTGGTTGATTTCATTATTATTTTCATAACTGTGTTACATTTGTACTGCATGATCTCAATAGACAGTGTTAAAAGGGATCTTTCATAATTTCATTGTGTTGAGAACTTAATGCTGTCTGCACCCTGGTTCATGGAACAAGGAAAAATAGTTCCATCTGTGTTTTGTGGGGTTTTTTTGTAGAGGAGAATTTCAGATTTTCTGGCTTTATCTCCTTCCCAACAATCCTAATGTGTGTCAAGTGTGTTACTGTCTACTTGTGCTTTCAGTAGAATGTGTTTCCTATGCATAAATCCTTATCCTGAAAGGATAAATGGGTCTCAAGTTATATCACAATATTTAGTTGATTGATATTTTGTCTTTTACAACTGTTTTACAACAGACAAACAATACAGGGAAACTGCATATATGCCTCTCATGTTACCTACACTCTCTTCATCCATTTACTTCAGAGTAGCTTGCTTTAACTAGAAAATGCTTGTCAGTACTCTCATATGACATTGCCTTTAGACAGCATAACTAATCAGATCTTATCACATGCTGTGTTGCCCAGGGATCACGCTGTTTAATAAAGACTGTCAGCCATGAGAAGCTTTTTCTTCTCAATTACACATCAGTAGTTTAATGGTATCATACACACTTTCAAGGAGAAAATCAGTTTTGTGTAGTAAAGCACTCTTTGTTAAATGATTTTTATCTATAAAAGTTTGTGAGGTTTCTAAAGTTTGTTTTTTAATGAGTCAGATGGTCTTAATCTAGCAACCTTAATCAGTTGTAATAAAGCAGCCCTTATTTTTGATGAGGAGATGAAACAAGCTTATGCCTTTTTTGTTTGCTTTTTTGTCCTGTTTAGCATCCGTATCCAACAGAGGATGAGAAGAAACAGATTGCAGCACAAACAAATCTGACACTACTCCAGGTTAACAACTGGTAAGAGCAAAATCTCTTACTTAATGTTGGTTGCAGTTCCCATGTGTTTACAACATAGAGAAATAGTTAAGAGTATAACTTGGACATCTGGAGTTGAACTTACTGTTCCATGTATGTTACAAAATATGTATAAAAATACAAGAATTATGCACTGATACACAAGCATATTATTTTTATAGTAAGGGATGATAATACTTGTGCCATTTAAATTATATAAGGACTCCAGAAAACTTTGCAACATAAAGGAATTACATTCTGTTCTATTGCTGAAAGAGATGGAAGCACTTTTGTGTCTATTCTGCAAGTAAAGAAATTGAAGTTTAAAGTCGTTTAGTGACTCTGAAAAGTGTTCTGTGATAATCGTGGTTGCAAATGTTTAAAAAGTTACTGTTAACAGATACTTATTCTGCTCTTGTATCAAAGGATGCCATCCTCTGAGCAGTGATGTCTGAATGGAGAGTGTCAGTACCTCAACTACTCTAGTTCATGGTTCAACATGTTTTAGCATGTCTTGTGTTCACCAGAGATTTAAGATAATACCCCTGCTCCTGCAGAAGAAAGGAGCAAGGGTGTCGACATGCATCCTATTCTGCTTGTGGTATTGGTTCTTAAAATCATTGCAGCTAAGCCCAACAGGGATCATCCTCAGATTTCAAAGACGATGCTGGCTGCATGGCTGCAGAGGGGTCCAGTGGGGGAATACTCAAGATAGTGGCAGTACACTGGTTCCAAAAGTGGAACAGTGTAACTATGCCTGTGTGACATGGTAGTAACGGAGCTCTGTGGTATTGGGATGCGACTAATGTCTCTGCAAAGCATTGCATTACACCATGTGGACCTGCCAGCTGCACCCCACTTCCTTCCTTTGCAGGTAAAGATGGGTCCTGGATGTGTCTTGTCAGATTTAGCAAGGGATGCTATTGTCTGTCACAGCTCCTTGCCACAGCTAGCTACATTGAAATTGATTCAGTTAACTGCTGGGAGCTAAGTGAGACGTGGTTTAAGTGTTTTCTTGTTCGCTAGCGGAAAGTCAAGGGCAGCAATTAGCATGCTAAAATAAACAAGTGAAAATGGGAGAACGAAAAGGAATTGGGGAGGATCTGAAAAATCTGTTTGCTGTTGTCTCCTGGGTCAGCAACTAGACCTTGGAAAGCCAGGGAGCATATAAAATAAGTAATGCCGGAGCTTAAGGAAGTAAATGAAACCAGACCAAACAAACTAGGTTAGGCAGGGGCTAGATTTTAGGTGAACCCTAATGAGAGGAGTATCGGCTTTCTGGTACTTGCTGGTGTCAGCAAGATTTCTGGTGCTTAGTTTTTAATAAGATCTTGAAATATACATCTGTCTTGCTGTCTGGAGAATTCCCCCCTGTGAGGTGGGGGAAAAATGCTTCTGGCAGCAAAGGATAGAAGTACTTTCTTAGCTAGTTTGCCAAAATCAAAGGAAGCTAGTGTTGCTGGTAGGGAGAAGATTTTATATTCCTTACTTTCCCCCTCCCCGCCACGGCACACTTTGTGAATCTGAGAGAATTTACAGGCAACTGGTCATAAGTACTTCTTGCCTTTTGATTGTGTTTAGGTTTATCAATGCTAGAAGGCGAATTCTTCAGCCAATGCTGGACTCCAGTTGTTCTGAAACTCCAAAAACAAAGAAGAAAACAGCTCAGAACCGACCGGTTCAGAGGTTCTGGCCTGACTCCATTGCCTCAGGAGTTGCTCAGCAGCAATCTAATGAGCTCACAATGTCAGATGGTAAGGAAAACTGGCTAAACTGCAGATAATAAAGTTAATTTCTCTGTAATAGGGAAATGAGGGCTTTGATACCTTTGAGGGGAGGAGAACTTCTTGGTATTTCAGTATAAATATGTTTTTAATCTGGAAAAACACAACAGAAATGTGTCAATTTTTCCCCTCTTTAAAAGTTTTCTGGTTTGGGGTGTATTTTATTGGAATTTATGTTGACAGACTGTTGCTTTTGTTTCAAAAGTTATGAAACAACAGAACAAATGTTAGATGTGCAGCTAACTTCTCTCAGTATGTGTATGCACATACTAGCATTCTGTTTGATTAGCAGTATTGGACTGCAATTTCAGTTTCATGACTTCTCATCCTGTTCATGTTCTTTTCGCTACTGCTAGAGGGACTGAGCATCTGCAATTCTGTATATGCCTCACGTGTTTCAGCTTGAACATTGAGAAGCAGAGAAATGTAATAGAGCCTCTAAAGACTTGACTGAACTAATTTCCTTAGGATCAGATCAAACAAATAGACTCAATTTTAAGACAGATAACTGCTTTAATCTCAGGACCATCCTTTCTGTCCTGCTGCGTGCTGCTTTATTCCTTTCCACTTTGTAGCAATATTTCCCTCAGCCTCTGCTGGATCTGACAACAGCTTTATCCATTTAAGTCACCTTGAATCTCTGTGAAAATTCCCATTTTTCTGCAAGGAATTAAGCTAGAATACTTTGCAGAAGTGGTCTTGTAATGGCTTGATGGGAGAATCTGTAATGCTGTAGTGGGTGTCCATAACACATTTAAACTTAAGATTCCTAACCAACTTATTTCTGGCATTTCCTGATATTTAAGTGTTTGACAACCTGTATAGCTTTTAATTCAATTTAGTTCCCTACCTTTTCTTCCTGTTGATTAGAAACAAACTCTGTTGTTATAAATATGTATTACTGGAGCATCTTTCTTGGTTTCTGATTTTAAGTACTACGATTGTGCTTCTCTAGGTGCTGTTGTAACAATTACAGCTCCAGTCAACATGAATGTAGACAGTCTCCAGTCTTTGTCATCTGATGGTGCTACTTTGGCCGTTCAGCAAGTTATGATGGCAGGGCAAAGTGAGGATGAGTCGGTAGACAGCGGTGAAGATGATGGAGGAGATCTCTCAACAACAAATATCAGTGGGCTGGTCTTGGATAACAGCGATTCTCTGCAGTAGAAAGCAAGAGAGTGTGATGAAATATTTAGGAAAAAGAATGGACAGACTGACTGACTGTTTTTATAGTTTGCACAGCAAACATTTTACACAAGTTTTATTTCTAATATGTTTTATATGTAGATATAGAAGGGTGCACTTTTTTGTATTTCATAGTAAGCTTAAAGAGTGTTTTTGCAGGTGCAGCAACTTCTTTCAAATGTGTTTTTTCATTTCTTTTCGTTATTTCAGAAAATTATATCTAGTAATATAAAGAACCACATAAGCACCCCTTTGTTCTGTGAATTGGAAGTGCTGCAATTTCTAAAGAATTCTGCAGTTTCAATTAGTACTGTTATTTAACACAGCTCTTGATGGGCAGGTGATGTAAATTTAAAGCATGTGACACTAGTGTGTGGAACTTGATCATGAAGTTAGATGCATATATTTGAAAGATGCTTCTGCACCTTAAAAACTGCTAGTCTGAGGTGGACAGCAACACACATAAAAAGAAAATGGTGATGTGTGGTTCAGTAGCGAATGTATGGCAATTTAAATAAGTTTAGTTTCTCTCATAGTCCGTGAGCCTGTTTATCATTTGCTATAAAAACTCCTATTTTTACCTTGCCGGGGTTATTGGATAAAAAATATTTTTATAAATTCATTAGGAATTGGGATGACGACTGTATTAAGCAGGAGGTTTAAAAAAAAAAAAAAAGAATTTCCAGAGGGGAAAAATAAATGTTTAGTATTCCTATTTGGAAGGTCTGAAAACTGACCAAATTTAATAAACAAGCCTACGCTAGCATTCTGTGATTCTCAGCTATCCCACAGTGATACACTATATTTGATAATAACATAAGAAGGGCCCACTGTTTGATGGGATTTTGATATTGTCAAACATTGATTTATATTATGTGTATACTAATACTCAAATTACACTAACTCTGTATCTAGACTTGTATCAGAAGATATTTGCTAAGTGAGTATTCAGGTAAGTGAACTCAAATACCCACAACTTTTCCAGTTATTAGAAAAATTTAACAGTTTATAGTTTGTACAACTGAATCTGAAAAATGAAAGGTTGCCTACTATACAGTCATGAATTCTGCTATCACTCTGCTATTTTATTGCATTTGAAATATTTTCCCCTAATACAAAAAGAAATACAACGTATGGATTTATATAAAATTTCTTCAAATCTGAAGGTCACTACCAGAATATATAGCCGGCTTTATTAGAGTAGAAAATCCTTGTGTGTCATTTAAAAACTGAGAGCTAGTGAAGAAAACACTTTTTTTTGTGGTAACGGTTCATTTCTTTTTTTTCTCAGAGTTTGGAGTCTATGTCTGTCTATCCATGAACTCTTCCTTTGGAACTTTGTATTTCCCGTTGTTAAGTACAAATAACAGACTCCAAGAGTCTCATGCTATGGTCAATGTGCTTTTTTCCCCTTGTCCACTTGTCACAAGGTTGGGTGAGATCAAAGCCAGGACTTCTCTGCTTTAGACCAAATCTAGTTGCATTTCTAATGTGACAGGGAAAAAGGCGTTAGCTTTTAGAATCTTTAGACATTGTATTTAAACAAAGCTTTTTGACAGATGCAATTATTTAATTGAATACTTAATTCCTCATTCACAAAACACTCAGGCATGTGCTTAGGTCCCATTGATTTCAGTAGGATTAATGCATGTACTTTTTGACATGCTTAAATGGATGGAAGCTGCTCTTTAAAGGTTGTCTTCCATGGCAAGTGTAAGTTGATCTGAAGAAAAACTTCAGAAAGAAAGGTCAGTAGCATTGGCATACGTACCTGGAGAATAATACTAGTTTTCATTGACTGGGAGCTGTTTTGAAAAATTGGCGTTGGGTTTTACTCAACACAGGTGATTTTTCTGCTATGGCTTTCACTTATTACTGGCTGAGGATCTTGCTTCTTAGTTCAACTATGTGGTAATGATGTACTCCAGCTGGAGTGCTAATTTCTAAAGAATGTGTTTTCTTTTAACTTCTCTGCTTTGCTACTAATGTACCATGTTTGTTAAAAAACATGGTAAATTGATACTGAAAGATTTAATTAGGAAGGCTTTGACATGGCATAACTATCTCAAAGGCTGTTGTCAAATCCAGTTTGACCCCAAAACATTTTAAAAAGACAGCTATCATGTACGAATCATGCTCCTTTGGAAATATTCAACTTACTGCTCCTGCAAAGGATACCTGAAATGACTAGAACCGAGAGATAGGTTCTGTATTTTCCTTTTTAGTTGCTTTTAGCTCTGTAAGTGCTTCATCACCCCCACAGTTTCCATTATATGATAGGTTATATTTGTTGGTTTGTTTGGGGTTTTTATTCAGCTACCCTCGTTGGTATTTAATAGCGCGTTAATCCTTGTACTTCTAACAGATGAATAGTCTTCTAGCAGATGAATAATCTACTCAGTGTGTACAGGCCTATGGACAAATATGTGCTTTTCCAAATCAACCTATGCTGGAGGAACAGGCGATTTCTCACTCTCTCCTTTCCCTTCCTGACCAGTTGTTGCTACCTCAGATCTACCAGCAGAGCTTTTCCAGCCTGCTGCGAGGCGGTCTAGGAAGCAGCTCAGCCGGCTGATCTGTTGTGGTAGCAAGTAGCCAGCAGTGAAGGGAAGGGTAAACCAGAACGGGCAAAACTTCCGTGGTTTGGAGAGAATGTGGTAATGGGCATTTGCAAAACTATGGGAACTGAGATCTTAAAAAGAGAGAGGGTATTAAAACAGTATGTATACAGCTGGCTGAGAGACGGTTCACGAATACGTAGTTTATGTGCCATTTGTAACTCAGCTGGAAATGGCTAGGCGTCAGGGTTTGCAAACTTCTGAAAGCTTATTTTTCAGAAAGAAACCATTACCCGGTTATCCTTTTTATTCCTCCACCTTACGTGCAGCAGAAGTTTTATTCTTCTGAAACATTTGCGACCTTGCTTTCAGCGAACTTGTCAATACCTGGAAAGTGAAGTTGACAGAATTTACTGTGAAAGGGGGAATATGGAATAGTTTTACTGTCAGATTTGAAACATAGAAATATAGGTATGTGAATTCCTGAAACTGAAAAGAATTTACCAGTGTAATCAAAGGTATTGCTTAACATGTGGAACTCAAACTTTTCTTTTAATTCAGTGAGAATTCTATAATGGGTATGAACTGCACAGAGGTGCTTGTTCTTTTCACGATTTAAAAAAAAAAAAATACAGTGTCCTTCATTTTTTTTGCTGTGTAAGAAAGATTGCTGGTTTAAGCAAAGCATCACTATGCAGGGAAGGTACATGTTTACATTAGTTAAAAAGTCTTTATAAGGGGCCTAACTTTAAACCCATGAATAATTCCCCCCTCACCCCCAATTAAAGTCGTATTCATATGCAATAGAACTAATTTGTTTTTAAAACCAATGTAATTCTTCTGCAGTTATGATTTTTGAAGCTTTTAAAATTTTTTCAACGTAATCTAGAACGTTAACCCAAAACAGGGTTCTCAGTGCAGTTTTTTCAAGATTTCTGTAACAGGCAAGGCAGTTTCCTGTTGTTCTTTAGAAGCATTGCATTTTAGTAAATCAATTCCATATTGATCAGGATATATTGTTAAATGACTGTTCCAAAGAAATAATCATGTTGAAAAAGATTTAGAAAAGACAGGCATGGCGCTGGCTCTGCAGAGAGTTTCTTAGATCCGGACATTGGGTCGGAGTCCTGCTGACCTCAGGGAAGATCCAAAAGGCTGCGTGTCGTGCTGCATTTATCTACAGGAGAATTGGTTCCTTGTTCTGGTCCCTGATCACTGCTAGGAACTTTCTGGGGAGCCCTCCACCTTCATCTTGCCTGCATACGTAGGTTTTCTTCCCGTGGAAACCATGATATGGACAAAGGGCTGAGAAGGGCAGGAATTCGTGTTGGCCTGGTGTGCACCACATGCCATTTTGATGTTCAGAATATGGCTGGAAGGCAGACCTACACTGAGGGATTAGAGTTCCCAGTTCCTGTGCTTTCAAATTAGCTTCAGGTTTATGGATAGTCTCGTGGAGTAGGGCCACAAAGATGTAATGCATGAATAATATATGTCTTTTCTCTAATCACATGGAAAAAGAATTAGAAGGCAGTTCAGCTTCCTGACTTTATGAACTTGACAGCCCAAAGGATGAAACAAAGTCTTTGCAAGGGATGATAGTTTCATAAAACCGTTAGACTTGTAGCACTTAAACAAAAATCCAAAATATCCTGGTATTTTGAAAAATTGGAACACATGCATTAAAATGTAATTAAAGTTGATTGAAGATTTATTTTCTGAAGCTGGGTTGTCTTGGGAGAAAAAAACAAATAAGCATTTGTCTATGCAAGACATAAATGTCAATAATGTGTGAATTACCCATTTTTAGGTGCTGTATTGTTGTTGTCTTTCTGATTTCTGTTACTTTGATTAATCTTTTAAACCTTTCAGCCTTATATTCAGCTTAGTTTTTAGAGTTGAATAGGCAAAATGTAGTTTTGATACCTTGTTGGAAACGTAACTAACCTTCATTCCCTCATGAAAATCTTGCATGTTAAACAATGAAGTGAAATGTTTTGGTTTCCTAATAATATATTCAACCTCTCACCACCTCCTAAAAAGAGAGCATATCCATGAAAACGCAGGTTTAATTGTGGTGTGATCAAATCGTCAGCCTTGGTGCTGAACACGCTTTGCTCTTTGCTGTTCAGCGTAGCAGAACAGTAAAGCAGGTTGGTTTTGCCAAACTCAGACTCGGTATGGATTCCTCCCCACCCCTGCCCTTGGCTGGCTGAACTCCTGCAGACAGGTTTTGGGATAAGTCCTAGAGTAACTTGATCATCCAGTGTAAAGTGTAGTGAAATTGGCACTAATGTGCTTTTAAGTAATTGCCCCAATCATGTTATTTGTTCATTCTTGTCACCTGGAAATAGAAAAGCTGTTCCTTTTCTGTGACTTAGTTTTTTAAGACCTGCTGAGTGATCACAGCTGTTCTTGCCAGAGAAAAGCAAGGTGTGAGAAAGCAGTGAAACGCCTTACTGACCTTGTAGCCTGCTGTAAAGATACTGACTTCGTGTTAATAGAATCCGGTGTTTTCCGGGTGTGACAGAAGTGGCCCGTAAATCTTTCCATGGGTTAGCAACATTTGGTGTGTACAATCGACAATCTTTAAAATGTGAACCCTGTAACTTTTTTTTTTTTTTTTCCTTGGTTGTTAAGGGATTTTTGAAGCAACTGATCTGTCAAGGTATAAAATCAAAAATCGGAACGTGCTTCATGAATGATTTATTGTTACACTACTGTTCTCTGTGAACTGGAAAAGCACATTTTTTAAAGCAAAGCATTTGCATTACTGTAACATGTTTAACAGTATTGTTTGGCTGAAAGACAAAGAAGTTTTCAAGAAATCTTGAGCACAGTTTCAAACTAGTTAACCAGTTCTTGGCCAGGGACAATCCTCAGCCTTTCTATTTGTTTGAGTTTTCTTGTTTATGCACACGAAGAAAAATGTTTACTAGTTCTTACCAGCACGGGGATTTTTTATTATGCTTTTGTAATGCAGGAGCAGCTTCGAGGAAAGAATTAACAGGTAAATAGTCCATAATGTGTGTGACTTTGGGGTTGTTTTTTGTTGATGTTTCAAAATTGTTAATTAAAATGGCATGGACATCAAACTTTCAGGAATGGTTCCAAGCATACATGGTAGCGACTTACGTGAAAAGACTTCCTCCTGTGCAAGTCCCATGCGTTAATTTGTTTAGCCAGATAGATTGTCATGCATTTCTAAAATTACCATGTTCTGCTGAATCAGAAATCTTTAGGAAACGAGCAGCCTTCTGATTACAAGAGACCGGTTCATCTCTAGCAAGAATCTCAAACCTGTTTCATCCAGTGTCTATGAGCCTTACTCAGCAAAGCCGAAGGCAGCCGTGGGTGCTCTGAAGGTAAGACGTACCTCTGCCTAGCACCGAAGCGTTATTTATTCCTGCTCTTGCTTCCCCAGCGTCTGGCACGGTGATGTCCAAGTGTGATCCACAGAGAGTGCAGCTCTTTTTACAGATTTTTTTACTTACTCTGGAATATGTCCCCAAGGATTTTTTACCATATTATGTTTTTAAAGGGTTTATCTGTGATTAACTGAGCAGTATATGTTCTAGACTCAGGATTGCGTGATCGTTTCTTTGTCTGATCTTAGAGGAGTGCTAGAGAGCAGCGCGAGTAACTTCTGTGATATCACTGGAAAGAGTTTTAACTCCACTGCTGCCAGGGAACAATTTTTTCCTTAATCTGACAAGCATAAAAAAAGAAAACAACCAACCAAACAAGCAAACAAAAGTACAACCTGTAAAGCAGATTATTGGACTGAAATTATGTCCAGAATAGCATATTCCTAGTCTGCTGGTTTCAGATTCCCCGAAAGATGAATCCCCTTCTTCAAGAAGGCGTTATGGGAATTAGAAGCGTAGTTGTAAGCAACTGACCGGCCTGTTTGCTTTTGCGGAGCACCTGTTTGCAAAACAATAATCCTTTAGTATCCAGCTTTGGGCTGTTCCTGAATACCCTTCTTTGCAGAAAACCAGAGCAATGTCCTCAATGCTAAAACAAGGGAAAATAAAGTCCATGCGCAGTGTAAAATGATTCTGCAAAAAGCAACGGATAAGGCTGGGACACGTACTAGGTACTGCATTATTTATTCAAAATCCATATTTAAATTGCTGCGAGTTCAGAGTGTGCAAGGCATGCAGGATTAAGCCTGTGGTGTATTTAAAAAACGAAATGGCAAACCACCATGTAGCTCCCCTACTAAAATCTGAAAGCAGCTTGACCTTCGTAGCTCGGGTTTGGTTTGTCTTCTTCGTTCAACCAAGATGGGATCTAGAGCTTTGAAGTAGTTGGAGAAGATCTCCCATGGATATTTATCTTCTCTGTTGGCCTTTGGACTCTTGTGTCACTGCCAGCACAAGTCAGAAGACAAGGCCCTTGGACCTATGCCTGACTGTTACTCCTTGCACACTTTTTGTTAAGTTGATCGCTGAATCCTAAATATAAACTGATGCATATACTAAATGTGAATGTGGTAATAAAATTTAATTTAGAGACATTTCTGTTAAGATCCAAGCATTCTTAAGCTTAGGTTTTTAATAGTAGTGAAATAGATGCAGGTCATACTTAAGAAGCTAGTGATTGACTTCCATGCCATTTTTGCTGTGTCGTTCCATTCCCCATTCACAGTCTGCTGTGAGATGCAGACTGCAGAGACTCTCCTTAATGTCTCAGCATTCATCAAATTATGTTTGCTACGCATTTCAGCAGAGCTCAGTTTATAACCTCGTTTGGTTGTAAGGTTTAGACTGCTGACTTGGAGCAGAGGCTGGCACACAGAGGAGACAGGGGGACTTCTGTGTGATTGCATAAGCAAAATCAATTACTACACAGGTACTGATTTTTCTAAGATACTTAGGAGTATCTGTGGTTCTATGGGTGAGATCCAAATTAAGATCAGGAAGGGGGGAGAGAATATTTCTGTTACTGGTGTCTCACTGTTCTTGGAATATTGGAACCAGAGGGT